>Ga0193729_1000821_pt1 | contig 16150 bp, 14 predicted proteins | sample U1c2metaG_FD_143036 | JGI IMG/M metagenome (GOLD analysis project Ga0193729, IMG submission 143036) | Soil microbial communities from a riparian zone of the East river system, Colorado, United States - U1c2 | ecosystem: Environmental > Terrestrial > Soil > Riparian zone | place: USA: East River...
TTTTGCCGCCATGGAGATGAAGATCTTCTGGGGCACCGCGCGCGAATTCGGCGCGCAATTGCAGGAACGCTGGCTGGCATTCGCAGCATGACGAAATGAGAGATGCACCATGAGCACGGAAACAGCCACGCCTCCTCCGCCGAATCCACCGAAAAATCGGGGACTCGATGAGCCTACCTGGAAAAGACTGTTGACACGCATTTGCGAGCAGAAATGTACGCCGGTTATCGGTTCGGGCGCGTGCACTGCCCCACCGATCGATGCCAACTCCGACGAGTGGGGAAAGCTCGGTTACCCCAAACGGTTCCGGAAATTAAATCAGTGCATTAGCGGCATAGCATTCGATGCAGCTCGTCTCTTAATTTTTCAGCAGGGTCATCGACATGAAATAACGCGACGCGGCTAGAGCGTGCGATCTCACTTACTTTGACGGATTTCGCAGACTGACGATCGCGTACGGCCGCGCTTAGTTCGTCCGCAAATCTTCCGCTCCCTTCAACCACGAGGAGTTGCCATCCATTGCGCACGCTTTCCAGAGCTTCATCCGCCGCAATCGCGCCACCGTTGACGAGCATTGCAACGATCGGCGCGTTGAATGCGCGCGCCAGTTCCAACATCTTCCCGGTCTCGCCGCCCCATTCGGCGCTTTCCACCAAAACAAAATGCGAGTGATTTGGTTCAAGCGAAGCGCCGTCCGAGCCGGCGGACGCGCCTGCAATTTCCGGATGCATGATTTTCCCTTTCGGTGCGATTCCGAGCAACTGACCTGTCCCGGCAGATTGCGCGACCGCTTCGCCCATCATCGCCATGACACCGGATTGTGTGCCTCCATCGATAATCAGCGCACCCAATTCGGCCGCCACCGGAGTAACTCCATCGGCAAACAAAGTCGCAAGATGAGCTTTGCGTGAGTCATCGAGTCCGGCCGCGCCACCAAAAAGCAGAATCACAGCACGGGGCGATGTGATTTCAAGAGCCTCTAAAATCGCCTGCGCGCTTGCATCGCGCGGTACGGTGATAACGACGGCGCGATTTCCGTTCTCGAAAGTAATCGTATTTTTCCTCACGATTTTTTCATGTCGGATTGAGTTTTTTCCTCATGCCGCAACTCAATGTCGCGTGCTGAAAGTTCACTGCTTGGTTCAAAGTGGGCCAAAACAATCTTGACAGCCGGACTCTTATCGCGCCACGATCAGCGCTAATTCGCAAAAGGCAACTCTCCCATGCCGACAAAATCCATAGTAGTAGTGGTTTGGGCGGGCCCTTGTCGTAGCAGCCCCGGACTACGCTTGCGAAAAACCGCGACATCGCGGCAAAATCGAGAGGTTCAATTCCCTCGTCTGGGGGACCGGACGAAGTACGCCGTAGGAGCGGTCGCTGAGCGATTGTCCCAAAAAGCTGGCGTTTTGCGGAATGCCACGACGGATTCTCCATGGCCACTTTCTAACAATCCCAAAGAATCCCAAAGCGAAATACAACGATCCCGATACGCGCGGCGAGACCAGTAACTTAACGGCATCTCAGGCCTTGTGAAGCTTTTCACTTACACACGCTGCAACGCGGAACTTTCCGGTGAAGGCCAGGATGCGCTCGGGCTCAAGAAGATCGAGCCGGCACATGTGCAGCAGATGGATTCCATCAAACACATTGACGAGACGCAACAGGTCGGCTGCGCGGTGGCCGAGCAAAAATATCGGCGTCCCATTTCGCGGGTTTTCCGTGTAAGCGGCCATGGCTAACAGGATAAGCCAGGGGATGAAGAATATGCCAACACAACCAGATCCGGCCGCTGAAAAAGGCACCTGCTTTGTCGTGATGGGCTTTGGAAAGAAGACCGACTTCGAGACCGGCCGCGTCCTCGATCTCGACCGGTCTTATCTCAACATCATCAAACCCGCGGTCGAAGGTGCCGGTCTGAAATGCATCCGCGCGGACGAGATAGTGCATTCGGGGCTCATCGACGTGCCAATGTACGAACTGCTGCTGAAGGCGGATGTGGTCGTTGCCGACCTCTCCACCTCAAATCGGAACGCCGTTTACGAACTCGGTGTGCGGCACGCTCTGCGGCCTTACACGACGGTTATCATCGCCGAAGAGCTGATGATGAAATCGCCTTTCTTCGATTTGAACCACATTGTCATCCGGCAATATCGGCATCTGGGCGAAGACATCGGCGTGGCCGAAGCGAAGCGTTTCACGACTGAGCTGACGGCTGCGATCCAGAAAATAATGGCGACTGAGCCCGAGCTTCGGCGGGACAGCCCCGTCTATAAATTCATAGACCGGCTCACTCCGCCATCGATCGCGGAAGAGGTAAGAGCCGCAATGGCAGCAGCGAACTCATCTGCGGAGGTGGTCGGCGCCCCCGCCCACAGCGAGATGATGCAGCGGGTGGATGAAGCGCAGGAAAAAGGCGACTGGGTGAAGGCCAAGATGCTCCTCGAAGAAATTCGTCAGATGCGAAGAATCGGAGCTTCGGAAGTATCCGCGGACCGGCAGGTCGAGAACTCCGAAGATCCCTATATTCTCCAGCGCCTCGCGCTGGCAACTTACAAGAGTAAGTATCCCAGTCCTGAGGAAGCATTCAAAGCAGCGCGCGACCTTCTGAAGCTGCTCGATCCGGAGGTTTCGAATGATACCGAGACGCTCGGACTCTGGGGCTCGCTGCACAAGCGATTCTGGGATTTGACGAAGGAGAGCAGTTATCTCGATCAAGCCATTCGTGGCTATGAGCGCGGCTTCTATCTGCGCAACGACTACTACAACGGCATCAACTACGCTTACCTGCTCAACGAGCGAGCCGCTCATGCTGCTGATCTCGCAGAAACCATTGCCGACTTCGTGCAAGCGCGGCGTGTGCGTCGCGAGGTTATCTCGATCTGCGAGCAATGGGTGGCAGAGAATTCACCGGTTGCTGGCTTGAAGGAAAAGCGTTCCGCGAAGTGGGTGGAAAGCCGCTATTGGGTCCTAGCCACGATCGCCGAAGCGCACATCGGATTGGAGGAAGAGGCGCTGGGTCAACAGCGACTGGAGGAAGCCTTTGCCGCCGCTCCCGAAGAATGGATGAAGGAATCCACCCGGGAGCAGGTGACCAAACTCGAAGCCCTCCTAGCGGCGTCTCCGCTGAAGAGGCTTTCCGCGCCTGGATGACGTAACAGATGATGGAGAGAAGCCGAGACATCGCGGACTGATCTATAACGAACCCCCGCACTCCAATCGCCCGGTTTGATCGCCTCGGTGTAAATTTGATCAAAATCAATGACCACGCCGCTTTGAGATCCGGCTTCTTACCAAACGGCATGTCCACAAAACAGAGGGCGCGGTAATTCATGGTTCTTATTACAGTGACCGAACTAATTCCTTCAACACCTGCTTCCTGCCTTGGACTGCAAGATTTAGTTTCACCTTGCCAGCGCAGCGGGCACCGATTCGCTTTACAAGCGAAGACGATCACTCCCTGTCAGTTCGCCTTCAGTTCGAGTAATTTGACTACTTCGTCGCGCAACTTCTTAACTTCGTCGCTGTTGGGAGCTAGCTTTTGCGCACGGCTTGTTAGAAGGTCAGCTTCTCCTCGAGCGCGCCGGGCTTCGTCGGGATTACTGCCTTGTTCGAGCGCGTGATCGGCAAGGCGTCGGCCAAGATGTGCCGTTACGCGAGCGTTCGCGGGATCGAACTGCGCCGCGGCTCTTAGTCCCTCGACTGTTCCCTCCTTGATCCTGTTCTCCAGCCATTCGGAAACTGTGACTTGCGAGAAGGGAGAAATCGTCCTGCTTCTGCGATCCGAGACGCTCCATTTCAAGAATCGTTGCAGTGGAGTCAATTCTGAAGAGATTCGTGCAAATTTCGCGCTGATCTTCTCGCGCGATTTCTTGACCTGTTCTGGAGCCAGCAATTTGAGATTCTCTGCCTGCCCGACAGTTTCCAAAGTCACACTGCCAGTGGCTCCAGCTAGTTCAGCAAGTAAGAGAATGTCCTCTCTTGTGTCCTTATCCGTCACAATCACCGCATCCCATAGCCGCGCTGTTTTCTACAAGTAGTCATTGGAATGACGCTTAAATCCCAACGGAAGCCATAGAATTATGACGAAAATCACACAAGGTCCTTGGACCCGTATTCGACCGCCGCAACGCGATGAACTCGATCCTTACACGCAGGCCGGATGATGACGGGAGAGCTCACCTGGGGAGGGAATCCTAACAATCTTTGCAAAGTAATGGCATACACGCCGCGCCTCCTGCAAAACGGAGGTCGAGTACTGCAACACCTTCATCTTCGATCCGCGCACCTTGCGTGCAGATGTCCAAGAAGCGGGCTTCAACGACCGCTTCATCAAGGAACTTGTGATCTCTCGAACCTCGCTGATTAACCGATCGCGTTATTCGGTGACCCATCATTCGGTTATCGGGATGAGTCTTTATACGGATGCCGGGTAGCAACTGCATGATTTCGGGCAACGCCGGCCGCGAAGCATGTGGCTGCAGCGGATTGGTTAGATGCTGGGGCTAGTATCATAACTGGCTCTGAAATGCTTGCCGACCATTGGGATCCCGTAGGAGCAACTCACTGAAGCAATACCACCGATAAACAGTAGCGCGGAAACAAAAATCTGCAGGCGCTCGTAGAACCAATGATGGATAACGAAGAAAAAAGGACGAGGCAAGCTGTGCCGAGAGCGGTGAGCACCAAAACGGCGATCAAAATGCGTCGCCCCAATGTTAGTTTTTTGGCTCGTCCGAGTCGCCAGATTTGTTAATATATGGTGTGTTGAATTCACGCCTATCTGCTGGCCGTCCTCAAGGCGGCGGCGGCGCCCCCCGTCCGATCCCGATTTGTAGCGGACGACGCGGCGCTGGCGTAGCGGTACGGGTGCCAGCTGGGGACGCGCCAAGGTGAGGACCCGGACTAGGAGAACCCTTCTCGCGCTTTTTCTTTGCGCTCTCAGCAGGAGGTCCTCCGCTGGAAGCACCGCCAGCTTGGGCGTGCGCACCTTCGTGTTTGCGTGCGCGAGGGGTTTCACTTGGGGCACTGTGGGGGATGGCTTGCTGCTCAAAGACGGCCGAGGGGATAAGGGGCAATCCATTCGCCTCGGGAACGGCTGTCGGCGCAATGATGGGCGGAAAAGAGGGAGAGATTCCAGTCGTCTCGGGAACCGTTGGCGCCGCAATGGGCGAGAAAGCGGTTGGAGAGATTCCACTTGGGACATGCTCAGTCGCCGCGGCTCCGGTTGGCGGCGGAATGTTCGGTAACGGAGCTGGTGATGCCGGTGTCGTTGTAGCCGTCGGTGAGGGGATCGGTGCTGGGGTCCTTGTAGCTGTCAATGCGCGAGTCCGTGACGGATGCCACAAATTTGGGATTTTCGATGCAAAGACCATGGCCGCGATAAAAGCGCATGTTATTGCAGCAATGCTTGCGGGTAATTTCCAGAGCTTCCACGGTGGATTTGCCAGAGGGGCAACTAAATTCAGATTGTGGCGAGTCACGCCTGCGCCAGCTTTGTCGCGAAGCGCTTCGCGTATTTGTAGGGCCTGCTCAAGCGATTCCCGTGCCTCGGGAAGATTTCCATCACAAAGTGCTTTCGTGCCATTTTGATGACGTACCCACCCCAAAGCGGCTTTGTCGCCTGCAGCAATTGCGGATTGAGCGGCCAAACACAACGCATTCGTCCACGACTCCCAGCGACTGTTCAAAACCAATGCGAGTTCCAGCGACCTGGTTATGCGCATGACCTCCGCTACCATGCCGAACTTGACGCCCCAGCGCAGGCAGCGCATCAGAACGGGCAATCTTTCCAGAATTGTTTCTACATCGCGCCGGTGCCGCTCAATCCAATTCGCAAAATAGGCGACGGCTCGTTTTCGCTCCTCAGTTGTCTCCGCCTCCTCCGGCATAAATAGAGCGACTTCTCCGGCCAGCGTGTAACGCCGCTGGGCGCGCACTTCCGCGGCATCTCCAGGCATTTCCGGCGACGAGACCGCCCGTTGCTCCTGCTCTGCCCCGGTGCGTGCTGTGTGGAGCGGCCCAGATGCATTGGCAGTTCCTGGCGCCGCGACGCCGAGCGTTTCAAGAAGTCGATCAAGACCTGCCTTATAATTCAGCGAGAGATCGACGTACTGCAAGCGGCGCAGCCGAAAAGGAATCTTACATTGGCGATGTAAGACAGGGACAACGGTTTTGCCATCTTCCAGTGCAAGCGAGACCTCGTCCATCACGTTGGTGGATTCCACTGCAGCGGGCGAAAGAATCACCACCAGTTCGAGACACTTTGCCAAAGCGTCCTCGACGGCACGGTCCCAGCGCTGACCGGGCGTGATGTCGAGTTGGTCGATCCACACGCCGGCCCCCCCCGCACGCAAGTCTTTGGCAAGGCGCAGTACGAACTCGGCGTCTTCACGAGCGTAGCTCAAGAAAGCAAGCTGAATTGGTTTTGGTAATGATCGCGTGAGTTTCCCTGCGAGCGGATGATTACGAAATTCCTCTTCCTCGGCTTCGATAAATCTCGCAGTTGCGCCCATCCGTTGAGTTTGCGTGAAACACCCCTGGGTGTGCACTAAGTGGCGCTCTTCAAGTTCTTCCAGAATTGTCTCGGCATCGTCGATCTGCAGCAATTCGCTAAGCGTAGTTGCTTGCACTGGAGCACCGCTAAAAATTGCCAGCGCGGAAAGAATCCGGCGCTGCGCGTTGGAAAGCGGTGCGGTGATATGCGCCGCTAATTTTTCTGGTGAAGCACCTGATTGCAGATCCTGCGCAACGCTCGTCAGCGAGTGATCATTCAATCGCGCCATCGCAACCTCTTGGAGAACGCGCAGAGGATTCGCTTTCAAGGCGATCGTGATTGTTTCGACGGCCGAAGCTTCATCCGCTGTCAAAGGTCGACCGAGCTCTCGCTCGATCAATGTCTTCGCATCTTTCGCCGGCAGGCCGGCGAGATGCGTCGCGTGCGCTTCACTGCCCCACAGATGCCGCTCAGAAGAACCGAGCAAGAACGTGCATGCCGCCGCAACGTTCATTACTCGCTCAGCCTCAGTGCGCGATAGTTCGACCGCGTCGAGGATGACCAATGCCTTTTTGGTCTGCAAGTCGCTGCGTAATTGCGAATCAGCCGGTTTAAAAGGGACGTCGCATTCGAAAAAATCGCCCCAGAGCACCTGCAGCACGTCGTCCGGCGGATCGCCACGTATCTCCCGATAAATGATACCGTCTTGGAAAAGCTTGGAATCAATCGTGTGCGCCAGATGGCGCAAAAGAACTGTCTTCCCTATTCCTGCCTCCCCAAAAAGCTCCACCGACTGCAGACTTTCTAGCGCGCGAATCGCCGCTGCGCTTTCTTCGGTGCGATCCAAAATGGCCGGAAAGGGCCGCGGTCGAAGCTGGATCGGGACTGAACGCGCCTTGGATCGGGGCTGTTCCCCTGGTACAGCAACATTAACGATGCCTCCGTGGACTGAACCGATCTGCAGGATGTGTGTGCCGACCGCGATTTGGCCACTGACCTCTCCTTGTACGCTAACCTCGATCTGTTCCACCGCTGTGGTTTGGTTGGCCATTGCCACTCGCCCGCCGAGACTCAGACATTACGGAGAACTTGCCTCTTTTTCAACTAAAATCGCCGAAGCCATCAAAGTGACAAACGTGCTCGAGGAAGGAACGCCGCGATGACGAACCTTAGGTTACACAAGGTCAGCAGTTAGCTTGCCGGGAGCACAAGGCTGAATCCTTCGCAATGAGTCGCTGGCTGTATCTATGAGAGAAACAAAGTCTTCAATCTGGTCCTTTTGAGGCAAGTTGTCTTCGTCATTGATGCAACGGCAAGCCATTCTTGAAAGAAACTTTCCAGCGAGCCTGGACCGGGACGAAAGAGCGCTCATCTCCCTGGCGGGTCGTCTGGCGAACAACGTCAATGAACTCCTCCTAGTGCTTTGCCAGCCGGCGAACGCGAAGCAAACCTTCGAGCCCTGATTTCGGAATCTCAAGCATGGCTCTCTCCTTTAGGTGGTTTCATCATGGATTGCGCCCAATCAGTGTTCTCCTTTGACAACAGAGCTTCCACACGCTGGACGAGAAGATGGAAGGCATCATCCTTATCGTAGGGCTCCGTTTGGGTCAGAAACAAAAATTTCTCTTTTCTGAACGACTCCGCTGTAGCTCGATACTCAATCCAATGTTCCTGAAGTTGCAGTAATCCGAGGAGGGATGCGATCACGGCAACGAGAACACCTAACGCGCCGATCGCAATCTTGATTGGGAACGAGTTGTCCGCGAAGGCGGATAGGAATGGAATCGTGGCAGCGGCGACGATCTCGGCAAAACGCAGCCGCTTGAACCAGCGTTGATTCGTGTTGCCCTTACGGTCATACCAGCCTACCTGATCGCTCAGACGCTGCCCGATGTACTCCTCGGGTGAAATCATTTTTCTTAGGGCCTAACGAATTGCGCCGGCTTTCAGGGCAAACATAAGAATCGCCGAGCGCACCTTTGAAACAGCGTCACGTGCGCTGTCCGGAGTGTGATTAGTAAGTGCTAGTGCGCCCGTGGCGCCAGCCTCTGTGCCAGGATCGGGCGCTACGCCAGCGCAAACCGCAATTCTGATGCCTACCCGAAAGAGCGCGACTCTTTAAGGAAGAACAGTAACTCGGCGCCATCGAACCGTGGGCAATAACCAGTCGTGTAACGATTAGCGCATTGACTCTCGATCGCCTGCCTCCTAATCTAGCGGAGATTTTCCCCTGATGATCGACGAACGGGCTTTTCTCGCGCAATTGGAGTCCGCTAACACGGACGAGCTTTCGCAAATTTTGCGTCGGCCCAGCGCGGACGAGGAGCGATTGCTGGAAATCTATTTTGGCGCCGAACGGCTTCAGCGATTGCGCAGTCTTGCTCTTGGCGCGCGACGGCGAGCGGTAGCGAGAGGCAACGTCGTGGTCCTTCACGGGATCATGGGGGGAGAACTGACCGTTTTTCCGACGAATCAAAACAGTCAATTCATCTGGCTCAATTTCCCACGCGTCGCGATCGGCGCAGTCGGTTGGTTGCGCATGACGGGGAAGTTCGAGTCGCAATTCGATGTCCGTGCGACCGGTATTCTAAAGAAATGGTATTCCGAACAACTCCTCGGCCTGGCTGCGGACGGCTGGAACGTGCAGGCGTTCTGGTATGACTGGCGACAAGATCTCGCCCAGATCGCCGATAGCCTGCGCCAGCAGGTCGACCGCTGGTTCGGACCCGACGCTACCGTGAATCTCGTGGCCCACTCGATGGGCGGGCTCGTCTCGCGCACGTATATCCTGCGGCATGCGCAGCGTTGGAAAAAAAAAGGCCGGCTCATCATGCTCGGCACCCCGAATCACGGATCGTTCGCCATTCCACAGGTGATCACCGGTGCCTATGATACGATTCGTAAACTGGCGATCGTCGATCTAACGCACAGTCGCCGCGAGCTGTGCGACATCCTCAACGGTTTCCCAGGCTCGATGCAGATGCTGCCCTCGCCGCTCGCGATGAACGCAATGGAGCGCATGTATGACGCAGCGCAATGGTCCACCTGGGGCGTGCCGCAGAAGATCCTCGACATCGCACGCGCCAGTCACGAACGACTCGCCGATGTCGTCGATGGATCGCGTATGTCCTACATTGCCGGCTTCAATCAGGTCACGAAGGTGGACGTGAACGATTGGAATCGCCTCGATCACGCAGACGCATACACTAACTCACTCGAAGGGGACGGGACCGTGCCGCACGCGCTCGGCTTTCTACGCGAAGGCAGCACACGAATCCCGACATATTTTGTTGAATGTTCCCACGGTGCGCTGCCAAATCACACCTATGTGATCGAGGGCACGAAACAGATCCTCGCCACCGGGAAATGCAACTTGCCGACTTCGATTCCCAAAGCACGCGGAGCAGCTGCGGTCGCCGCGAGCGCTGCTGCGCGACGTGTTCGCGAGCAGGCCGAGGAAGAAGCTTTGCGCGCGCTGAGCCGCCGCGTGCGCGGACGATCGCGGGCAGTTGGTGACATCAAAGAAACGCCGCTTTCGCGCGATGAGATCGTCGCGAGCGAAATGCTGGTGCGCAGTTTTCTTGGGGATGCCTCGGTCAGCCCGGCTGCGGAGATGGCGCCGCCGTCAGCGGGCGCTTTACCGCCTGCTGCGACTTCTCCAGCCCCAATGAAGAGCGAAACGCCAGCAGTAGCGATTGCAATTCAGCTCGTACGCGGTGGCATTGAGGAATTCGCCACAGCCGATGCGATTGCCGTTGGTCACTACATTGGTGTCACGCCGCAGTATGCAGAACTTGCGATTGATCAGGCGATCAGCAAGGCACGGAGTGGGACGAAGAGCGCAGATGGCAAACTGCTGATCACCGACTTGTGTCGGCGGGGGGTGATCGTAGGCGACCTCGGGCAAAATTTCATCCTGCCAGATCCGCGCAAACCGGGACGCGTCATTGTTATCGCGGGCATGGGCCAACCTGGCACCTTCCGGGCAGCTGAGCTCGCAATTCTGTCGCGCGAATTGGTGTGGGCGCTTGGCCGCACCGGTCGCAAGAATCTGGCGTCGGTCTTGATTGGTGCGGGCGCAGGAAATTTGGAGACGCAGGATGCTGTTGACGCCTGGCTGCGCGGTGTACGCCGCGCCTTGCACGACGCCCGGGCAGCTTCTGACCCTCGGCTCCAGCGGATCACCTTCGTTGAGTTTTCGCCCGGCAATTTTGTGCGCATGCATCATTCGCTGGAGAAGGCCGTAGTCACTTTTGGAAAAGACTCCGAGACACCGCTGAAGATCACTTACAGCGCCCCCACTGATGTGGCCTTGCTTGAGGCAAAGCAAGAAGCAGAGAAGGCCGCCGCGAAACGCGCTTCAGAAGAAGAGCGGAGATCCTTCGCCGCCCCGGCCGGGAGCACAGCTGACGCCGAGCCGATGCGCCTGACCATTCAACTACAGGCCGACACATTTCAGTTTGCCGCATTAACCGCGGAAGCTTCGATTCCCCAACGCGACACACGAATCGATCCCGCGATCGTGGAAGAATCGAACGACGCACTGCCGGCAGCGGAATCTTTCGCCAAGCAATTGGACCACGGAAATCTACTCGGGCGCCTCTTGCTGCCGCGCGACATGCGTGAAATGATATTGCAGCAGACTGTACCGATCGTTCTTGCGCTCGACGCGAGCACCGCGCGTATTCATTGGGAAATGGTGGCGGCTGAAGCCGCCGGCAGTTTGGTCGATTTCAACCCCGAACGGTTCCTCGGCACGTTCTACGGGCTGACGCGCCAGTTGCGGACCACCTTTGCGGAATTACCCGAGCCGCCGATTTTGACCGAGCGACCCTTGCGTGTACTCGTTGTCGCGGATCCGGCAGAGGACGCGCCGCTGCCCGGCGCGCAAGAGGAAGGCGAGGCAGTCGCAGCAATCTTCGATGAATTTGGTCAGCAGCCGGCGCGAAGGGTAGAGGTGGTGCGGCTCTTTGGGCCTGGGCAAGCAACACGCGTTGCTGTTCTCGATCGGCTCATCAACCAACGTTTCGATCTAATGCACTACGCAGGTCACTGCTTCTTCAACAAGGAAAATCCGCCGCTCTCCGGATGGATTTTCACCGGCCAAAAAGTTCTGAGCGCGAACGAACTGAATCGCATCGATAGCGTTCCGCGCTTCATTTTCTCAAACGCGTGCGAGTCGGGCATCACGCCGGACCGAGCGGACAAGCGGACTGCATTGATGGCGCCGAGTTTTGCGGAATCGTTCTTCGCCCGTGGCGTCGCGAATTTTGTCTGCACGGCCTGGCCGGTCGATGATACCGCCGCGCTCGAGTTTGCACGTCGCTTTTATCGCGGGATTCTCGCTCTGCGTGGCGAGGGCTCGCTCGCCGAATCATTGCACGAAGCGATGCGCGAGGCCCGCCGCGAGATCGCCCGTATCGGCCCCGGCGGCATGCAAACCTGGGGCGCATATCAGCATTACGGCGATCCGAATTTGCGGCTCATCCCACACGGGGCGCAGGCGAGAACGGCCGCCGCGCGCGCCAGAAAATCGGCGCGACCGGCACGGCGGAGGCGGCGTCAGCCGCGGAAGAAGTAGCGGTTTTCGATATCTTATGGAGCACATCACTCTTGCGGACGCTGCTCATCACCAAATCTGAGGTTAATCCGGCAATAAGTCCGTAGGCGCGCGGAGCTGATTTCCGGCGCGTCGCGTGTCACGCTGAGAATACTGTCTCCGGATTCGGGGGAAGAGATCACAATGCGCAGCGGGGCAACCTTGCGTCGTACTGGACACCGTCGGAGGGGGGCCGATTCATTCAGGGCGGCTCTCGTAGTCTGGCTGCTAAGCGGTTTTCCTTTCACGACGCTCAGCGCTTGGGGAGTTCGCGTAACGGCGTTCGTATCGTCTCAACCCGGAGCGACACGTCTTCTTGCCGACTATCTGCGTCAGCCTTAGCAGTGTCGTTGTCGTGCAGCCGCGCTCACAAGAGCCGAGTGTAAGTCGTGCGCGTGCGAGAGCCATTTTACCAAGGCGAAATGAGATGGTTGGCGCCGTTTGCACTAGAGTTTGTGCTAGATTGAGTGAATTTGAGCCAGGGTGGCGAAATTGGCAGACGCGCCAGACTTAGGATTGCGAAATCATCGCTTTCAAAGCGTTCCTTTTCGTTTCAAAAAATGATCGATTTACGAGAGAAAAACGCGCTTTTTCAAGTTTAGCGTCGCGTTCACGACCGGCGAGTAAAATGCTCGTCATTCTAGCACAAATTCTAGTACAACTACGTCGTCCAATCGTGCTGCGGCTCAAATGTTCTGGTTGGAACGCGACCCAACTCTTACTCTTCGGCCAAAATGTTAGCAGCAGCGAAAAGCCAATCGAGGGTAGCGTCACCGAAAACGAACCCGCGCCGGATGCCGAAAGGTAAAGAAACACGCTGACGAACCTTCATCGCCTGCATATAAGCTGGTGATGAAAGCAATAAAAATCAGGAATGAGGATACGGTTGACGAGCGAGCGAAAAACTTCCTCACCGAAGCCGAGATCAGCAGTTTTCTCAAGGCAGCCAGTAAAAGCCGGCATGGTGTTCGCAATTTTGCGATGATGCTCCTGGCCTACCGGCACGCGCTTCGAGTAAGTGAGCTCGCGAACGTGCGGCTGGCCGATGTCGATCTTGACGCCAGTCGGATGTTCGTCCGGCGAAGCAAGGGAAGTCTCTCGACCAGTCAGCCGATGGAAGGTGACGAGATCCGGGCGTTACGAGGATGGTTGCCTCGGCGAACTATTGCGCCCCGCTGCAATTCACCGCTGCTGTTCTTGTCGGAGCGCGGGCCGATGACCCGGCAGGCTGTGAACCACCTGGCGAAAGTGATCGGAAAGCGCGCGGGTTTGGCCGTGCACGTACATCCGCACATGCTTCGGCACAGTTGCGGTTATGCGCTGGCGAATAAAGGGTGCAATACGAGGCTGATTCAAGATTATCTCGGCCACAGAAACATCCGGCACACGCAACTTTATACGCGGACGGCCGCAGTTCGCTTTGAGGGACTGTGGCGCTAATCTATCCACTCATTCCCTCGGACATGCGGTGTGGGAAATTCATCCCGTGATGGCGTTGCACGTCGATCAGTAGTTCGCCAACGTATAAGCACTGGGGCGGCCGAATCTCTTTACCACTCTTTGAAATCCGCCCGCGTGCTCGTGCGTCTCGATCACGGCGCCGGATTGATCGAACAGGCGGATGATCGCGGGCTGCGAACGCGAGAAGAATTTCGCGTAACTGACCGCGTTACCGATTGCGTCAGGTTCTTCAAACCACAGTAGACCCAACGGCAGGCGGTCGCCAATTAGGTCAAACCCACGCCGATCTTTGCGCGGTCGAATTTCGTAAACATGTTGTGAGCTGCTCATCGCTGCGGTGGCGTTTGATTCCAATCAGCGTCATCAGGCGTGACTCTTTCGGTTGAGTGGATCGAAAGGCATGAAAGCTTACCGTATGCCAACGCTCATTGGAGTTGACGCTACGTAATTCCAAGACGCTTGTAATAAGCATCTTAAATTGGAGCGATTTTTTGTGAGGACTAACCTCACATGCGTTTTAACGAGGCCCGATCGTAAATTGTTCCGACGATTCACCAGCAGTGCGATGGGAATAGTATACGTAACAACCACGGGAGATGTGGATTACAACCCATAATGGAAAAACGTACGGATCCGACGAACAACACCAAAGGAATATGCGGTCCGGCGATGGCGCTGCATGTCGATCAATGGCGCGCCCACGTATAAGCACTGGAGTTTTGAGAACTTGGGCCGGCAAATCTCGGAGAAGAATGATGAAAGGCGATTGATTTTTCATAAAAGCGACGAGCATGAAATTCGCAGTAGTGTTTGTGTTCATTTCCCTTATGCTGGCATCGCAGACATTCGCGGTCTTGCGCCCGCTCTTTCCAGTCAAACCAGAGCCGCCACTTCGCGGCGGAGTGATCGTAATAGGAGATGAAATAATTCAACGCTCGTCCAAAAATAGCAACGTCGCGGTTGGGCGGTAAGAACGAGCGTTTCGTCGTCAGATTGCCTGAACCTAACTAGCTTGCCCACGCGGCCAAACCCGGAGGAATCACGGAATGCACATGTTCACTCGAAAGACCGAACCCGCGGCCCCCACAAACGAATCGGCCAAACCATCTGTCGTCCCAGGGCCATCCAACCGCGCGTTCATGCCGACGCAATCCGGCGCTCGTCTCTCCCGAGGAGTTTCGATCAAAGGCTCGGTCAAGTTCCTGAACGAGCTGCTCATCGACGGCGAGGTGGAGGGCACAATCGATTCCCCCGGAACGCTCACGATCGGGGAGCATGCGCGCATACGCGCTGAGATCAGGACGAAATCGGTGAAGGTGCGAGGGACGGTGGAGGGCAATATTTTCGTGACTGAACGCTGCGAGCTCCAGGCGGGTTGCACGCTGCGTGGTGACATCGAAGCGCCCCGGCTGGTGGTTAATGAGAACGCGACATTTCTTGGCAGCGCAAAGGTCGGGACGGGGAAGTCACTCCCGCAAATCGTTCTCAACAATCCGTAAAACAGCCGGGTCGATAACACAGCCTAATCTCGCAAATCAGCCGTCGCGGCTTCGCCGGGTAGCGGCTTTTGTGTCGCGAGGCAATTGTCGGCGATGATTTCCCAGTACTTCACGGGGCGGGATTCTGCTTTTTGCTCTCCACACAGCAATGACAAAGTGATATGAACGGGCGCAATGACGCGGGCGAGAACGTTCATCATTGCGGCAATTGCGTTTCTTTGCAGCGCAGCGACAACGTCGCCGCCAAAGGCGTTACGTCCATCAATGAAAAAAAGCCGACGCGTCGCGTCATTTGTTCTCGCTTTACTGTTGGCTGCCTCATCGGCGTTTGCTGCCGGGGAACGAAAGACTTTTAATCCCTTAAAGTTTTCAACTGGCGATTTCCACGGGTGTCCAGCCAGGGGCGAAGGAAGCGACCCGTACCTCAACAGCTTGAAGAACCGCGACAAGCCGCCGACAACGGCGCGTCTCTATACCGTGAACCGGCTATACGAGAAGACGCCCACACTCCCTAAAAAGAAGATTCACCGTTCAAAGTGGACATCGCAACAGCAGGACCTGGCCGCACGGTGGGAGCGCCAAGCTGTGATGGTCGAGGGTTACTTGGTCTTTGATGCGGTTAAGGAAGGTCAGGAAGCGTGCAACTGCGGATCGACAAAGTATGTCGATCACCACCTTTGGTTGGCTTCAACTCCTTCGGCGTCGCGCGAAGGCGATGGTGGTCGAAGTTTCGCCCAGGGAGTGGGCATACCATCAAGGCTGGAACAAGGCGGAGACATTCAGGCGATTGATCAGGGCTAAAGAAAGAGTGCGCGTGATCGGGTGGCTGACGGGGGACCAAGAACATGCGGTACATCTAGGTAAGTACCGCAGGACATTGTGGGAAGTCCATCCGATCCATCAAATTCAAGTGCAACGTGGACATCAGTGGATCAGAATATAATCATGGCAATCCATCGCAGGGGTCGCTATCGCCGCGAATGAAGTACTGGGAAATAATCGCTGACAATCTTAGCGCGTCCGGTTGGAGTTGGGGGCTGTGTCTCAACGATTAATTCTCAGCGGTCGAATTGTCTTTATTGCTGACGCGCATCGCGG
>Ga0193729_1000822_pt1 | contig 16132 bp, 22 predicted proteins | sample U1c2metaG_FD_143036 | JGI IMG/M metagenome (GOLD analysis project Ga0193729, IMG submission 143036) | Soil microbial communities from a riparian zone of the East river system, Colorado, United States - U1c2 | ecosystem: Environmental > Terrestrial > Soil > Riparian zone | place: USA: East River...
GGCAATGGTGCGATTATCAGCTACACCTACGATGCCGTTGGCAACCGGCTGACGTATTCCGGTGTCATCACCAATGATGTATCAGATCCGACGATCACCATCACCAATCCAACATCAGGCCCTACTTTCATCACGACCAATGCGACAATCAATTTGAGCGGAAGTGGATCGGACAACACCGGCATCAGCCTGATAAGTTGGGAAAACCTTGGCTTCGCAATCGGCACAGCCTCCGGCACCACATCTTGGAGCATCAACGATATCGGACTTCAACCCGGCACGAACGTCATTTGGCTCACTGCTTTCGACCTTGCCGGGAATGAGGGCTACGCAGTGCTTAGCGTCACCTACACGCCGCGCGTAGGTCCTGCGATCCAAACGGGCTTTTCCGGCGGCGGCTTGAGTCTATCCTGGCCCGAGGCGCTGGCCGATGGTTTCGTCCTTCAGTATGCCGACGACCTTTCACCCCCCATTCTTTGGAGCAACGTCGTTGCAACCGTGACAACGAATGCGGGCACGTTGAATGTCACTCTGCCGACGACAAACGCGCAGAGATACTTTCGACTGAAGCAATAGTAGCGTGAATTCATGCAGGTCCCGAAGTGCACCAAAATGATTAAAAAGGGGTTAAAAAAGCTTACGAGAGGCCATCGGGATATAGCTTGATTCCGCAAACCTGCAAAATAGCGTGTAAATATGGGCGGAATCGGGCGATTCCGACCCTCACCTCTTAATACCTAAAAAAGAGGAATCCATTGCCACAATAGATTCCCCCTTTCCAGGTCACAACACCATCTTCCTGCTCCTCCGCTCAACCACCGAGGACGTCGCCAATCTTGTCCGCCCCTTCGCCCAATTCCTCAGCCCTAAAATCTGCTCCGCCATCAGCTTCGACAGCGGCACAAATTCAGTCAGCACCTGGGCAATCGTCAGGTCCGTGGGTTCCTTTTCTCCGTCGAAAGCCTGATACAGCGCCTCCACAAAGACATTTTCGATTTCACTCCCAGTCAGGCCTTCGGTGGCCCTGGCCAGTTGCACCGTGTCGAAGTCTTTGGCATTCCGGCCGTATTTGGCAACCTGGATTTCCCAAATGACTTCCCGTTCTGCCTGGTTGGGGAGGTCCACAAAAAACATCTCATCGAACCTTCCCTTCCGCAGCATCTCCGGCGGCAGTTGGGATACATCATTGGCCGTGGCCACAACGAATACCGGGGCTTGTTTTTCTTGCATCCACGAGATGAACGAACCGAAGACCCGGGCGGAAGTGCCTCCATCCGTGGCGTTGGAACTTTTGCTGCCGCTGAACCCCTTCTCCATTTCATCAATCCAAAGGCAGCATGGGGCAATGGCTTCCGCTGTTTGGATGACGGCTCTGACATTGGATTCAGATTGGCCAACCACGCCAGCGAAGATCCGGCCGGCATCCAGTTTTAATAACGGCACACCGAAGACTTTGGCGGTGGCTTTGGCGGTTAAGCTCTTCCCCGTGCCGGCTATACCCAAAATCAGCAGCCCTTTTGGCGTGGGCAGGCCGTATTCGATCGCACGTTTGGTGAACGCACTCTTCCTCTTCAACAGCCATTCCTTGAGCACATCCAGCCCGCCGATGGAATCCAGGGACTCTGTGGTTTCAATGAGTTCCAGCAGGCCGTTTTTCTTCACGACCTGAGCTTTTTCTTTTGACACCAGGACCGGGTCGATCTGCTTGGATTGGGCCACGGAGAGGGCGAAGGCGTTCTCGGCTTCAATTGTCGTGAGTCCACAGGCGGCATCCAGGATTTTGTCTCGTTCGTCACCCTGGATTGGTTTCAGAGCAGCAGATTCGATGATGCCGTCCAGCACATTGGCCAATTGTGCTTTTCCGGGCAGCGCGATCTCAATGACGGTTAATTCCCGTTCGAGCTCCGGAGGCAGACACAATCGGCAGCCCAGCACAATCAAGGTCTTTTGCTTGGTTTTGGCCTGCTGCAACACGTCCTTGAGCTTCCGGATCAGGATGGGGTTGGGATCGGCGAGGAACAGGTGAAAATCCTGCAACAGGATGATGGTCTGCTCCTTCAGCTCCCCAATGGCAATCAAAGCTTCCAGAGGATCGTTGCAGGCCTGGGTGGTCCCCTTGGAAGTATCCACGAGGCCCTCAACGACACTCCAGAAGAACAGGTTATATCCGAGTTCCTTGGCGATTTCTTGCATTTCACACTGCACCCGCAACTCCTCCGGGGACACCAGATAAAGCCCTGGATAACCGGCTCTGATATAGTTAATGATCCTGGTTTTCATTTCAGAGGGCGAACTTGCGGTGCCCGAGTTTGGGGATTGAGAGGCTTTGGCGCTTGGCATTGGTAATATCCTTTCTTGTTTGTGGTTCATAATGGTGTGTGGCCCGGCAGTGTTGATCGGCGCTGCCCAGGTCCACGTAGCGGGTATGTTTGCACGACCGGCTGCCGTCTGGGGCCACTCGCCGGGTCCAGCCCTTGCAATTACAGGACGCACTGCCGTCCACGTATTGCAGGGTTTCGTATTCGATGTCGGGATTGGAGTCTGATGCAAAAGTCCAGACTCGGTTGATTTTCTTGGTCATTCGTTGATCTTCAGCGGTTCACATTGAGGCTGTCGGCCATTTCGATGGCTTCGTGCAGCCTGGCCATCGGTTCCGTCAGGTTGCGTTCCCAGTTGTTCTGGAGGTTTTTCGCGGCGGCTAATAATTCGGGTAGCACATTGGCAGCGTGAGTGGCGTAACGCGCATCTGTGGTTGAATCCAAGCGGCCCAAACAGATTTCTTTGGAAGGATCATTCTTGCGGCGGCCGAAGATCCTGATTGTGGGAACCACTTTGTCGTTATCCATTTCAGCAAAACGCCAGGGCAGCGGAGTGATTTGATTCAATAGGTTGTTCAGTTGCATTTATTCCTTTCGTTAATGTTGGCCTGCATCGAAACAGTCCTGGCAGATCTCGGCGCCATCAGGGCAGCCGATGACGTAAGGGACAAATTCACCGCATTCGGCACATTTCTCGGCTGTCCCCAGCAATTCCCGAGCTTTCAGGATGAGCTGATTGAGCGTGGTGATGGCGTCCTCGGAGGTGGGTTCGTGGCGTTCACCGTCTTCGCCTGGCTCACCTTCGTGTTTTATCTCCGCCACTTCTTCCACCAACTCGAGCAACTCCGGTTGTGACCTGGCTGCTTTTTCCACCGCTTCAATTGCGGCGATGTCACTGTCGTATTGTTCGCAGGCATCGCACCTCTGGATTTCATAATGCGATTCCTGATCGTTGCCGGTGTCTGAGACGAACCAGCCCTTGTCATCGCAGGCCTTACAGGGCGGGCAGGGTGTATTTTCAAGATCGGACTTGGTCTCCGCGAAGTCGATCCAGACCCAAGCCGCCACATAGCAGCCGTTGTCGTCGCCCTCGCTGACCACGGCCGTGTCGTCGATTTCGATCAGGCCCTCCTCTTCGTGTTGTTCCTTGGCCAGTTCGATGATTTCAGCCTCCCTTTCCTCGGCTTCCGAGTGGCAGTCCGGGCAGAGTCCGCCATCGGTTAAGGCATCGGCGGATTGGTTACATTTGGAGCAAAGTATTGATGATATCATGCGTGGACGCATAAGTTGTAACTGGCAGGTGGGCATCAACGCCCACCCCCCGGGTTGGTTTCAAGCTGGTTTACTGCGCCTCGACCGTAACTGTGAGGTTGGTTGAATCGCCCACGAACCATTTCTGGACGTAAAGCGTGCCGATGATCGGGGCTTCGCCTTGGGTTTGGACCTCGGTGAACTTGACGGTGTTTTTGGTGTCTTTCTCTTTGGTGAACTGAACGGTTTTGGTCTTCTTTTGCATAGTTTTTGATTCTTTCTTTTTGTTGATGGTGATTACTAGCCGCGCGCGCGGCATGGGGTTTAGGCATCGAAATCTCCATTATGCCGGAGTGGGATACGATGCTGGTGAAGCCACCGGCTCAACTTGGCCATCAGTCGAAGCTTAGGCCAGCCGGTCACGCTGCGATAACCTTGTTGCGAAACCAAAGCGGCAAAACTCTGTGGGTGCGGGCCGATGTGACCAGCCTGTAAGCACTGTAAGTCCTCGGAGCGGGAATCATAATTGTCATTCCGTGCTTTTTTAAGGTTTCAGAAGGACTCGGTTAATGCCGAGTTGAAAAACCAAAACAAATGTGTAAAGCACGCTTGACAAGTGACAAGTATGCTTTACACTCATCTGTAATGAACAGCAAACCCGCCCTTCCTGAAGAGGTTGAACCAGGGAGGGATTATTCCTTCCGCAAGGACATGAGAGTGAATGGCTGGTCGTGGGCAGCCGTGCTGACATCCTTCGTGGGCGAAGTCTTCTTGCTTCCTCATCACAAGGACTGGCCGACCGCCCTGCGAGCCGTGATCGCGCTCGTTCCGCTGATTTTCAGTCTGCTTTGGGTGCGGAGCGTGATGCAATGGATACGTGGCATGGACGAATTGCAACGCCGCATAACGACTGCGGCGGCGGTGTTCGCAACCGTCACGACGCTATTTGTCATTGCAGCCTCGCATCTCCTGGTGATCGCAGGTGTTTTTCCGGCCCGTTTCCAAGTAACCGCTGGTTTCATAATCATTTGGCTGGTGGTGTGTTTCTATCTTTTCGGTCGCGGAATCTTTAACCGGCGTTACCAGTGAAAAACCGGCTTCGGGAACTTCGCGCGGCCAAGGAATGGTCGCAATTGGATTTGGCTGAGAAGCTTGGTGTTTCCCGGCAAACCATCAACGCCATCGAGACTGAGAAATATGACCCGAGCTTGCCCCTGGCTTTCAAAGTGGCCTGGCTGTTCAAACTACCCATCGAAGAAATCTTCGAGCACGACGGCAAATGACTCGTTTTACTGCAAACTATGAGAACTCAATTTGACATTCCAAATTCATTGCCGCCATTGAATCTTGGCGACGTTTGGGGCCGGCTGTGGCTTGGCCTCACGGGGCTTCTTCTCCTTGTACTCTCTCTCTTTCCCAGCCTCGTTCCGCCTCCGTGGGGTAGCGTGCTCGTGCTGGCTTGTTGGCTGGTTCTTCCAGTTCGCGGCCTCATGAAGCGCTCTGCTCGCAAATCGCGCACGGAAGCTCAAAAGAGCATGAGCTATCAAGTTGCCCTTTACACACTAATCGTAGTTGCTTTCGGAATCGGCTTCACTCTTTGGGCCAGGCATCTTGGTTTGCCCTGGCCTGTTGTCATTGGTGTACTTTTTATGATGGAGGCATTACCGAGCGCGATCGCTTCGCTGACGGAATGGTGGCGGCTTTCGACCGTCGGATTCTCAACTGGACTGACGATCTGCGGTTTTTGCTTTCCACTTGTGAACGAGAACAGGATGTTCGTTCTCGTCGGAGGATCGGTCTGCTTCGGCAGTTTACTATCCGCAGGGATTCTCTATTGGCAGGTGCGCAGGGAAGAAGTTTCTTCGGGATTGAGTTGTTCATCGAAAGAAACCAATTAGGCAATCGCCCGACCAGCTCATGACCTTTCTCCACAGCCTCTGTTGATTAAGTGGGTGATTTGATTTTGATGTTTTGAGCCTTTCGAGTGATGAACTTGACCCGGATTCTCCTGCCCGGCCGACGACGAAGCAGGGCAAACTGTTCTACCTCGTCAGCGCCAGCAAAGCGCGCCCGCGCATAGTTTTCTGCATCCTCCTGGGTATCGAACCGACAGGCGGTTTCATAATCGCGTCCATCCTTGAACCATACCCACAGGCCCCAAGGGGCGCAGCGGGTGCTTGCACCGATGAAACGTGCCATATTTTGAATGAGTTCCTTTCTGTGTTACGACTGGTCCAACCTCTTAAAGAGAACCGGGTGAATCGTCCTGGCCTGGTCCTCCCCGACGCGCTTGCACTTTTCGTGAAGATAATCGAGGGAGACCCCAGACCCACAGACGGCCGAATTCGGATGGTCAAAGAGCGCGCAGACGGTTTCGTAACAGGCTTTTCCGGCGCTCCAATAGAGGCCGTTACCGACCAGGGCCGCCATAACCGTGCCGGCGCTATGGCGTTTGGATTTGTCATTGAATTCGTGACAAAAGCGGATGCCCTTCATGTTTTCAAAAAGTGTTCTTCAAAGTAGGAGCAAGTCCCCCTGCCCCACCTTTTGGTGATAAATGATTTGAGGCTTACCCCGTTTTTATCCCTGGGGTATCCAAAGCGGCGTGAAAGCAGCCGCTCGAACGCCAGAATGTCGAGGGCGTATCTGTTGAGGCCGACCAGAATGAGCGGCATGGCCAGGCTGATCGGGTCCATCCCGAAAATTGGGTAGTGCCTTAATTTGGATTTCGCTGGCCCTTGCCGGAGGTGTCGTTTGGCGTGAGATTCGGCGCGTATGTCACCGTTTTACAGGATTTGGCTTAGGCCCGATACGAATGACGATTTGGCCAGTAGGAACATCATCGAATCCTTTGTACTGCGCGTCTATTTTGTTGCTGTTTAGCCAATTAACAATTGCATACGCCGATTTCACAACTTCTTTGGCTTTTGGATCTTGCAAGGACGGGGATGGATTCCAGCTTTCAACGCGAATGCCGCAATCAACAGGCGGCAGTCTCATACGCAACCTGATAAGTTGTGCCAATCGTTCGTTGTGGCCAATCGCGTCTGGGAAGGGCTCAAGACCGGCACGATTGTCCCCACGACTATCCAGGAGATTTATTCCAGAGCTCCAAAACAGAAGCGTCAAATCGTCCGCAACGGAATCTTTTTCGTCCTCGCTTGAAGTTATCAGCATTAGGGTCACTCCATTAGTCCTTAATATATCACTTAGTTCTTTTGGCATGGAAGTCGGAATTTCCCGTGGTGCGGTTGCTTTGTTCAAATTTGTTACGCTTAACTGCAAAAGTAAATTCGCCTTCGTGAGTTGTGCCAATTCCACCATCGCATTTGTCGTTCGCTCTTCGGCAAGATCGGCCTTTTCGTTAAGCTTGGCGACTTCATGCAGCGAAAACATCAAGCATACAAATTCTACCCCAACACCAAACGCGACCAGCATGACGAATGACCTCTCCAGTAATTGCTCCTTGGATTCGGACAATTTTCTGCCCCGAATCTTGAGACGCACTGCAATTGGCCTGATGGTCACATCGATCCATGCAAGGAGTTTCCAACCAGGGCCTACGCTTTTCGGCAATGGCTCAATATGCCTCGTTAGCTTGTTAAGGAGGATCCAAAATTCCCCCATGCATCCAATGGCGACTAACGATGCGGCAAATATCTCAATCCAACCCAACCATCCAAATTCGAAAATTCTTAGCCTCAAAGTACTAAGAATATGCATGGGCGTGTCGGGTTTCATGATAGCAATCACAGCCCTTTTTGGGCTTGCCGTGAGCGCCATTATTTTCAAACAAAGTTCTTAAAAATAATTGTGGATGCACCGATGATAAGTAATTTTTGGATTTCGCTGGCCTTTGCATTCGGCAAGGTTTGGCGCGAAATTCAGACATGGAAGTATAAGGTTTACAATGGTGGAGTTAGCTTGGACCCGACCCAAACAACCATCCAAAGTGGTTCAAATTTCCATGCGTTCCCGTTGCCATTTTTAATATCGTCTTCTTGCCAGACGTTGCGGTTGGTAGCTCCTGCATGTATTCTGTTGTTAAGCTCATTAACCAATTCAGAAGCCAGTGCTTCGCAATGCCCTACGGCTTTCCAGGCCTCGACGTCGCCTTTGGTTCTCGATCCACGTTTTAAAATTTCGACAGTTACGCCGTTTGGAATATGGGGTTTGAATTGTTCCAGTACTTGGTTCGTGAACAACTCAAAGTTTGGACCCAATTGGAATATCAATCGTATTTGCTCGGCCAATTCCTCCGGCTCTTTTCCCTCTACGCTAAGAACCATCACTTTGGGCGATCCATTGGTTAATTTTGAGCCTGCCAGGACCCTCTCGATTTCGTCAATATCACGATATGAAAGAACTCTATCCGCCATTGACAATTTGATTTCCCGATTGCTTGAGCGAATCCCTTCAAGTGTTATCGAAAGGCTCAGATTACTCTTAACTAATTCCGCAACGCGCACCTCATTGCTTGATGCGTGTTCGTATGCTTTTGCGGCCTTTTCTTCAGCACGTCCCGCACGCTCTCTAATCCTGGCCTGTTCTGGCATCTCAACTATCAAACCGAGAACCAGTATAAGACCGCAGGTCCGCTTTAATCGATCCCGTTGCTCTTTGTCTTTAACCCACTTCGTGTATTCAAAAATGAGTTCGCCAATAACCCCAAAAAGCACAAGCACACCACCTGGCTCCTTAATAAACTCCCAAACCGAAAGCCATATCGAAGAAAGCAGCCGCATAAAAATTAGAGATTCAGCTCAAATGTGGAGATGGAGAGTGATTGAGTTTTCACTATTTATTCTCGTTATTTCAAGGCTAATAAAAATATGGAGGAAAAAGACCTAAACAGGCAATACATTGTGTATGACACTTTGTAATTGCGCCCTCAATTGTCAGCGGCACACTCAAGTATATTGGGTGCGTAAGTTAACGGGCAAACCCGCGTTCCTTACAATCGCGGATTGCGAGTCCGAGGCTCGCCGCATCCATTTTTACAAAAGGGTTTGTTTCGCCCAGAACATCAGGGCTTTTCTCACCCATTCAGACGTGCTTTCGCAACTCTGTTTAATCGCTATGCGTATCTGGATTCCTCAAATTAAGGCACTACCGAAAATTGCCTTGAACCAGACCCGGTCGGCCAAGCTGGGTCGAGCCTGACCATCGGATTTATTGATGACGGTTTTCATGTGTGATTTTCTTGCGATTTATTGAATGCGCTTAAAAAAGAAGCAATCTTCGTCCCTTGCAGCCTGCCTCTGAACGTCCGACCCTTACGGGTGAACGTGATGAGTTTGTTGCGGACATGGACCTCCCGGCTGACTTCCTCTCCGAGCCAGCTGGCCACAATGGTCTGCCCGCGTTCCTTTATTGTATAAAAAGTCCCGCCTAAACCGACGGTGCAGTTCTCGTCCAAGCCCTGGATCTCGGGATGAACACGACGGAAGACTTCATTGCCGGATGCGAACATCGGTTATCCGAGCGATTTCTTTCTTCGACTTCAACTATAAAGGAAAATTACATTCTACTTCGACCGGGCAAGCGAAAGTGCCAGCTCCATATCCTTGTCGTTGTCGGCCAGCACATCACCTATTGTGTAAGCGACGGGATAATCGGGCATCACGCCACGGTCCGGGTATTTGTAGCCGCTCACGGCCTGGTAATACGTTACGAGTCCGATAGGCAACACAAGCTTGGAATTTGGCAGTGTGAGGGTCGCAGTCCAACCGGCGGTGCAGCCGTAATAACCTCCAGCCGCCTCTTCGCCAATGAACGTCGCGCGTTTGTGGAAGTGAAGCATAGACAGGAACTCACAACTGGTTGAAAAGCTTCCGCCGTTCATCAGCGCGAACACCCTCCCGGCAAAATGTGGCGACTGCGGTTGCTGCAATCCCCAGTTCGGATGTTTTACGTTGTGAAATTTCCCATCGGATTGCTGCTCAATGCCCAGCGGCGGCGGCGGGACTTCGGCGTACTTGAAAAAGTCAAATTCGCGGGCATTGATAACGAGGTCTTTGTCGTAATAAAAAGGCCGATCCCAAAGAAATGAGAAGAGTTGTTTGCCCGGTGCGTCGAGACCGCCAGGATCATCCCGGACGTCAATGATTAAGTTGCCTGATCCCTTCTCATGCATCTCTGCAAACGATTTTTTAAGGAAGCCCAGGAAGGTCACCTTGCGTTCCGGATCGGCATAGTAATACCAGTGCCGTATTGTGAGCACGGCGATTTTGCCGTCGTCCAGGAATTTCAGTTCCGCATTCGTGTCCGGCTCAGGATCTCGCACGGTCCAAACTGCTCTCATCTTTGGGACATCCATTCCGACCAACTTTGCGGTTTCTCGTTTTCCATCGATGCCTCGACATGCCACTCGAAAGGGGCTCTCGATCCCGAGCGCATAAAGAAAGGTGGCGAACCGGCCATTATGACCAATCAGCCAGGGCTTACCGGTGGTTGTATTGCCATCTCGGGTAACGGACGCCATCATCGTCGCCAGAAGGTGTTTTACGGACACCCCATTGATGGACAGAAGTTCACTACCTTCGAGCGGGCTACCGGTACTCGAGTAATCCCGGTAGACATAAACGCGGTTGCCCAACACCCTGACGACCAGCGGCAATAGAGGAATGTTTGTTACGATCTGGGCCTGCACGGTTTTGGGAAGCCAAATATCCGTGTGGCCACACTTGATGTGCGCCACTACAGGCGCGCTCAATCGCCAGAATTCAAGACCCGTCATCGGGTGATCAATTTTTTGATAAGCGCGATCAAAAGCACGGTCCATGTCTGCTTTGCTAGTGTATCGGTAAATTCCCCCATGCGCTTCCTCCAGCGCGTGCCGCATGATCTGGAAATCCTGCTGAATGAGTTTTACCGGAATTTCCTGGCCGCAAACCAAAGGAGGAAAAACGGGGCCGACAGTCAGCAAGATCGTCAGAGCCATCCAAAGTGCGTTGCGTCGAGATTTCATCAATGAAAAGACACCTGCGCACACCAGTTTTGTATATCAGGGTTGTGAATGTGAGAAAAGGCGATAACCGAGGCAACGTTCGGTGCCGTTGTCCTGATACGTCATCAGGCTGCCTCGGTGCAGGATTTCGGGTGTTTTACAACTGGTGCTGGGTTTCATGGATTAAGGGTTGATTATATTGGAGTTTGATTTCCTGGCCTGGTGACGCACTGTCTGGGGCACCGATTTATGGGCACATGTTTGTTTGTGGCGACCGGGGAGAATTTCCAAATCGACGCGTTCCTAAAGACCAGTCCCCTTCGTCCCTTCAGCGTCTTTCACAAAGGAGAGATTCCGCCCAAGGACAATCCGCAGAAGGAACCGCGACCGGATTCAGGGTTTGCTCTTTTGGTTAGCGATGATGCCAACCAGGAAGATTTGGCAGCACAAGTCTCCGCGGCGCTGGACTTTCTCCTGCAAAATGAGATGGAACTGAAGCGGTTGAGGACGTTGGGCGCCGAAGAGATGTGGTTCGATTTTGGCCTGGTGCCGGGTCAACGGCTCCAAACATCGACTGCGCTGCCACCAGAGCTGATCCTGGAGATGGGGCGTTTTGGCATGGGCTTGGTTTTCTCGGTGGTTCAATTACCACGCGGTTGATGCTGAGCCGTTGAAGTGCTCGTGCTCCCAGGCCAGGCAGACGGCGCGTGATTTGGCAATAAAACGAACCTTGCCTCTCGTATCTTTAACTTCCCATTTTTGAATCTGGTTGTTGAACTCGATGGTGGAAGCGCGTTTCACTTCCAGCCGGCCCAGTTCATGGAGGGGCACGGCTTCAGTCCAGAGACAGCGGGCGGTGCCGTCGGTTTTGAAGGAAATTGCGATTGTATTCATAATTTAGAAGGGGAATGGCTCTTGGTTTAAGGCATTTCAGCCGATTCAGGGCAGGCGTTACCAAATTTGTATTGATGGCGAGAAGGCGTTTTTGTTGTCAGCTGTCCAAGCGTTTCCATATTCTGTGTCTCTATGCCTGATGCATCAAACACTCAGAATCAGGGTCGGCCGGGCCAATCACCACCTCCCGAGTTGCCTCCGCCGATACCGGAAACACCAGAAACCGCTTTGCCCAATCAGCAGACAGCATTGGATTTCCTGAGTAGCGAACCGGGAGCAAATGGTCCGGCTGACCTCAAACCCGCTATTACAATACCGGGCGGCTCAATTACGATTACCAAGTCCGCCGAAGACCTCTTCCAAGCCATTGCTCCCAAGAAGAAATTGTTTTATCGTGGCGGGGTGGTGGTCGAGTTGGTCAACGAGGGGGACGGCTATACTGTGCAAGTCCTTGACCCAGTGGCAGCCCAGTCCCGGTTTGAGAACTTTGTCCGATTCTTCAAAAACACCAAAGTGCATGAACGCTTCATGCCCTTGCCGACTACTATCAGCGAGAGGATAGCGAAGCAGTATTTGAAATCCGAGGCCTGCCGAGCTCACTTGCCCAAACTCAATGGGATTTTGCATTGTCCATTGTTGGTGGAGCACGAGGGGCAGTTGCATCGCGTCGAGCAGGGTTACAATGAAGTCACCGGCTTTTTTGTTGTATCAGCGCAACGACCGGAGACGGTTGATTTAGAAGGCGCCGTCGAGCTCCTCTCGGGGCTGATTGACGATTTTGATTTCGTCACACCTGGGGATCGGTCCCGCGCCATAGCGTCGCTCGTGACCCCGGCCTTAAAGCTGGGGGGATTGATACAGGGACCGGTGCCCGTGGACGTAGCGGAGGCCAATGCCAGTCAGTCAGGTAAAACTTATCGCCAGAAGTTGGTGGCGGCGCTTTACAATCATAAACCAGCGGTCGTGACCAAGCGGGCTGGCGGGGTCGGCTCCATGGAAGAGACGTTCAGCGATCATCTGCTCAAAGGCAGGGCTTTTATCCAGTTTGACAATGTGCGCGGTAAATTCGACAGCCAATATGTGGAGTCGTTTGTTACGGCGGAGAGTTCGTTCCCGGCCCGTATCCCTTATCATGGCACAGTCATAATTGATCCCAGCAAGTTCATCCTGTTTATTTCGTCCAACGGATTTGAAGCCACGCCGGACTTGGCCAACCGCTCTTCGATTATTCGTATCCGGAAACGTGAGAATCACCAATTCCGCACCCTCGATGGCCTGGATGTGCTCCAATTGACGTATCTGTGGCAATCGATCCTGATGGGGGCCGTATTTGCTGTTGTTCAAGAGTGGCATCGGCAGGGCAAACCCAAGACCAGTGAAACCAGGCATGACTTCCGGGAGTGGTGCCAGTCTTTGGATTGGATCGTTCAGAACATCTTTCATGAGGCACCGTTGATGTCGGACCATGAGGAGGCCAAACTGCGGGCTACAAACTCCGCCCTAAGCTTCCTTCGTTTAGTGGCCATTCAACTGAATGAAAAACAGCGGCTAAATCAAATCGTTACTGCAAGTGACATGGCTGAGATCTGCCTGGAGGAGGATATTGCAATTCCAGGGTTATCAGCGGAAAACCAGACCGTCGAACAGGGACCGCAGCAAATTGGCAAGATCATGGGCCAGTTATTCAAGGAGAGCAATGAAGTGGTTATTGAGGAGTTCAGGTTGGTGAGAGCACAGGAACAGAGCAGAACGGAGGCGGGCAATCCTCAAACGTTGAACCGTTATACCTTTAGCATGGGCACCCCTGGCCAGACGCCTACGCCACCCCCTGGACCAACCAGCCCGCCACCAAGCTAACCCCGAGCCCCGTAGTGACGACGTTTCGTAAAACACCCAGAAAAAGCCGATCAAAGCGATAAAGCTGACCATTCCCAAAATAATAACAGAAGAGAGAGAGCTTCTACTTAATGTTAGAAACCTCGGCTTTATCGGCTTCGATCGGCTTTTTCTGGGCTTTTTTGATGAATCGGCTTGGGTGCGTACCCGAATGCTCTCAGGCCAGGGGTTCGGGGTGCCGGGTCCAAGGTTCCAATCGGGGCGCAGCCCGAATTGACGCCTTATACCCGTGACGCCCTTTGCACCCTCACGCCTCAACGGCCATTAGGACGTCGCATGGCTATCCGAATGACTGCCAAAACCGCAAGACACCACAATATGGAGTGGCCGGTATTTTTGCCTTCAGCCAGCCGACTTGGCTGGTGCGTCTGGGGTGCTCTGGGTGTTCCTAGCTGGGGGTCTGCTTTTGCTTCTGCTGCTTTTTTACTGCTTATTTCGCCGTGCTCCAAGCGAAGCGCCAAGGCCGAGAGCAGAATCCCAAGAATCAGGCACAGAAATCCCCACAAACCCGCGTGATAATACCATGCGTGGTATTTTGGCGGCTCGCCTGCAAACGACACAAAGCCGAGAATCTGAATCATTGCATCAAGACGAAGCGCCTCCAAAGAAATAAACAATCCGGCCATGAGTTCCAATATTAGCGATGCCCAATGGACTTTGAGTTTGAGGCTTAAATCGTTCCGCATCTTGGCCCCAGCCTGTAGTGGTTTCATCCCAAATTGTCAACCAAACGGATAAGCATGGGAAGTCGTTGCCCCTGTGGGTTGGTTTGCCGGTACCGAATTTGGATCAGAAACCAGCCCAGGAGCGATCCTGCCCAGGAAGGAGTACTGGCACAACGGAACGAAGGGGCGATCGTTCCCTGGATCATTCCTGACGCATTTTCGATCAAATGCCCGTTAATGTAAGATAGGGCTCGGTTATTGTATATTTGGCCTCAATCTTGGAATGAGTATCAGGGTATCAGGTCTCAATCCGGGCGTAGCCCCCCATTGAACGCCTGACACCCCGAATACACCGGATACCACATGCACACAGCCGCTCATCCGCCCAGCCGCTGGTGATTCACTTTTCTGGCTTGCTGGTGATATTCTGGCTTCTTGGTCTTTTGCCCCACCACCCCCAACGCCTCTTCCAGGAATGCAGTGGCTTGCTCGCAGTCGGCTCCCTTAAAACCGATTGCGTTTATGGAGATCTCCCCCTTCGGACTGACCATTACTTCAATAGTGGTTTTCATTGTTGTTGTTGTTGCTTGGTTAAGGAACGTAATACCCGATCAAACTGGAATTCCGTCCGGTTCCAATCCCGGGCGTTGATGGCGTTTTTCAATTGCTCCATCCGCACGAGAGTGACGGCGATGGCCCCTTGTTGCCGGCGGTGAACGGGACAGAACTGGATTCTGCATGGGTCAGCTCTTGTACCGGTACCAGTCTGGCAGCCACAGGCGGGACTTTCGACATTGATCACGCGGCGATGAGGAGCTTGATAGTGCCATCCTTCTGTTGCGATCGACTGACGAAATGGCCTTTCTTCCTCGCTTCGAACATGGCTTTGTGGACGCCGTAGAGTTGCAACAGCCTGCCGTAACCCTGGCCGACCTCCTGTTCGACGTGGCCCTGCCAAAGATCGGCCGTGACGCCAAAGGTGCCGTCCGGTTGTTTGTTGACGGCGATGTCATACGGCCCTTTGAGCTGGATGACGTAATCGCCTTTGATTTTGTTCTCGTAATACCCCCGGGCTTCGCTGTTTCGGAGCAGGGTCAACCCCATCTCCTGACAGGCAGTGCGGAGGGCCTCGATGTCTTTGATTTGTGTTTTTATTGTGGTGAAGTGACTCATAGTTTTTGTTTGTGTTGGTATTAAGAATTCCGTCAATGAGGTTGGATCGCTGCAATGTCTTGCCTCCCCAATGCCTCCAATTATAGTGGGCAACGTGAACAAACGGATTTGGATTCCGTTGGTCGTATTGCTCGGTGCCGTCGTTGGCCTATTGATATTTCCCCGGCCCGATTCTCCACGAGCTTCTTATCATGGAAAGTCCTTACGGGCTTGGCTGCTGCAACTCGTCCGCAATTCCTCCCCTCCACACCAAGATCCGGTTGCCGTGTTGGAGGCTGAACGAGCCATCAATCAGATTGGGACTAATGCTTTTCCGATTCTGCTGGCATGGGCTGCCATGAGAGACCCACCCTTTAACGTAACAATGAAGGCTCTCCTGGGCGATTCGCTGGCCCTCAAACTGAACGTTTGGTCAGCAGAGGACTACCATGCCTTTGCAGGATGGGGGTTTCACTTGCTCAACGCTTCAGCAAAGCCTGTCGTCCCAGAGCTTATCCTCCTATTAAAGGATCCCGATCCATCTATTCGAGCCGGCGCGGTTTATTGTCTGGCTAAGATCGGACCAAATGCTGAGGAAGCGATATCGCCCTTGATTCAGAGCCTGGTCGATCCCGATGTCCACAACGATTCGCTTTCCGCCCTGAGACTTATCGGTGTGGCGCCCGATGTGATGGTGTCAAATTTGATGGGCTTTCTCTCATTGAACAATAGTGGACAGAAAGGTTGGGCAATATTACGTCTTGGCGCCTTTGGAACCAATGCTCAGGTTGCCATCCCCAGTCTTGAGAGGCTGCTACCCGATCCCAACCCCTATATTAGTGGCGCGGCCAGCAATGCTCTCGAAAAGATCGATGCTGGCAGATGAGGACCGGGTCGAGCCTGTGACAGCCCGACCCAGCCTCGATCCTCAGCAGGTTTGGTTTGTGGTCAGAGCCGTGGTTCCGACGCCAGCGTTAAGGCGGTCTGTTCGGTCAGCCAGGTTGCCG
>Ga0193729_1000824_pt1 | contig 16118 bp, 16 predicted proteins | sample U1c2metaG_FD_143036 | JGI IMG/M metagenome (GOLD analysis project Ga0193729, IMG submission 143036) | Soil microbial communities from a riparian zone of the East river system, Colorado, United States - U1c2 | ecosystem: Environmental > Terrestrial > Soil > Riparian zone | place: USA: East River...
CGACCCCGCCGAGCAAAAGTCCCCGGCCACCGAGAGGCTTCTCGAGGAAATACGCGCCCGCCTGGGCCGCGAGGCGGCCGGCGATCTCGCTCATCGGCGCCAGAAGCGGCAGCGCGCCTCCGTCGGTCTCAACAGTCTCGTAGGCAACCGCGGTGATTCCGCTCTCGACGAGCGCCCGCGTCAACGGCTCGTCTGCCGCGAGATGCAGGTACGTGAAGAGAACGAGCCCTTCCCGCAGCCGGCGGTACTCGGCCTCGATCGGCTCCTTCACCTTCATCAGCAGCTCGCTGGCCTCCCACACCTCGTCGACTCCCACGACGCGGGCGCCAACAGCCTCGTAGACGTCGTCGGGGAAGGAGCTTCCCTCGCCGGCGCCGGTCTCGACGAGCACGTCGTGACCGCGCTGGACCAGCTCGCGGGCCCCGGCGGGTGTCAGTGCAACACGGTATTCGTCCGTCTTGATTTCCCTGGCCACGCCGATTTTCATGCCGGCCAACCCTACCTTTCGCGCAGATAGAGGAGCAGCCCCACGAGGGTCTTGGCGTCCTCGATCTCGGGCAGCAGCGACTCGAGATCGTCTGCGGCAACACGAACGAGCTCGATCTCCTCGTCCTCCTGGGGTTGACGCTCGGTCTCCTCGACGCCTTCGGCTACGTAGACGCTAACGAGCTCGTCGCAGAACCCCGGCGTCGAGAAGAACGTCGCTAGAAGCCGCCACTCGCCGCCGCCGAGTCCGGCCTCCTCCACGAGCTCCCGCTTGGCCGTCGCGAGCGGCTCCTCGTCCGGTTCCCGTGTCCCCGCCGGGGTCCGGTTCCCGTGTCCCCGCCGGGAGCTCCAACAGTCGCTTTCGTGTCGGCTCGCGCAGCTGTCGGACGAGCGTCACCCGGCCGGCACCGTCGATTGCGACGATCGCGACCGCGCCCGGATGGTGGACGACCTCGCGTTCGTGGCCGCCCCAGCGCTCGAGGTCGGCGCTGATCAGCTTCCCCTCGAAGACCCGGCGTGACTCTTCGGGCTTCATGCGGCCAGTCGCTCCACGAGCTCGCGCTCTGCAGGACCGAGCCACGGCGGCGATCCGGCGGCGGCATTCGACCGCGCATGCGCCGGATTCCGCGTTGCCGGGATGACGACGTCGACCCGCTCGTCGGAGAGCGCCCATTTGAGGAGCGCTTGCTCCCAAGTCTCGATCCCGAACGCCCGCAGCGGCTCGAGCTCGCGGGCGGGAGGCGCGGGAATCAGGGAGCCCTCGCCCCCGAGTGGTCGCATCACGATCACGGCAACGCCGAGCTCGACCGCAAGCGGAATCAGCTCGCGCTCGGCCTCCCGCTGGCGCGGATTGAGCGGCACCTGGACGGTCTGGAACCGCCTGGTCTCGAGCGCTTCGGCCAGCTCCCCCAAGGCCGACGGGCTGAAGTGAGTGACGCCGAGAAGGTCGATCCGGCCGGCAGAGCGTTCCTCCTCCAGCCAGGCGAGATGCTCCCGCCAGAGCACGAGGTTGTGGATCTGCTCGATCTCCACACGGTCGAACCAGGCTCGCTGGCGCTCGTACTGGGCTCGTCCCTCGCCAAGCGAGCGCGCCCAGATCTTGGTGGCGACGGCAACTTCGCGTCGCCGATCGCGAACGATGCCGCTCAGCGCCTGCTCGGCGCCGCCGTACATCGGCGACGAGTCGACGACGCCGCAGTCCGCGTCCAGGGCAGCCTCGACGACCTCCCGAGCCAGCACCGCGTCATCGTCGAACGTCTCCCAGGTGCCGAGTCCGACGACCGGGCCAAGCCGCCGCTCGTCCATCAGCGGATGAGTGTCCGCACGAGCTTGCCCGCTGCGAAAGCCGAGGCGAAAAACCACGGATCGTCGTCCGGACCGCGACCCATGTGGTCGAGCGGCAGGCCGTCGCAGGCCGCGCGCCACTCACTGACATCGAGCTCGCGCCGGCGGTCAAGCCAGTCGGGAGCCTCGAGGCCGGCGGGCCAGGCGACGGAGACCTCGCCGAGGCAGAGCTCGAAGACCGCACGCGTGTGGTGCGAGACACCGCGGTGGCGCGCCCGCTCGTCGCCACTCGAGGCCCGCACCGCCAACACCGGCGAGCCGCCGAGCGCCGTCGCGGTGTTCGCTGCCTCGGCCGCCGCGAGTCCGCCGTGGCCGAGCCGTGAAGATGTGCCGACGATCCCCGGGCCGATCGAGCACACGACCGCGTCGAACTCTTCGCCGGCCGCCCAGGCAAGGGCCGAGGCGACGGTTACGCACTCGAGGTCACCGCCGAAGCAGGAGCCGGCCGTCAAGGTCGCGCCGAGCAGCTCGCGCGTGCGCAGTGCTCGGACCGTGTCCGAGAGGCCAATCGGGAGCGCACCGCCCGCGAGCTGGACGTAGGCAACCCTGAGCCCCGCGAGCGCGGCGCACACCGGCGCGAGCTGACTGTGCAGGGTGCAACAGACGACCGGCATTCCCCCGAGCGTGTCGGACAACGAGAAATCCTCCTCGAGGTGGCGGGCCGCGTGCTGCGCCGGCGTGTAGGGCAGCTTCATCACGTGCGCCCCCGGCGCGGGCGCGAGCTCCAGCCCCCGGGTGAGGTTGACGTGCAAGACGTCGAACCCGCCCGAGCCGAGGCCGAGCTCGCGGGCCTGGACGTTGACAATTACGTCGTCTCCCACCGCGACCGCACCGGTCAGCTCCGGATACGCGATACATGGCTCGAGCTCCAGATCGGCGACCGAGATCCGTTCGTCGGGCGTGTGGATGTCCGTCATCCCGTTGGCGAGATTGACGCACTCCAGTCCGCGTTCGTTGAAGACGTTCGCGTCGGCGCCGCCTCCGCTCAAGCCGTAGGTCGGTTGGAGGCCGGCGCGCTCGAGCGCCTCAGCGGCGATCCGCACCGGTTCGTCGTCGCGTTTGAAGCGGTAGCCGCGCGCGCTTGGATCGACCTCGGTCTCGACGTCGCACTCGGCGAGCTGCGCGGCGAAGGTGATCGTCTCCAGCATCTCCTGGATGAGCTCGCCGAGCTTGCGCTCGTTGTGAGAGCGGGCCTCGGCCGCGAAGGAGCAGCGGTCGGGAACGATGTTGCGGGCCGTCCCGCCCTGAATCTCACCGACGTTGGCAGTCGTCTCCTCGTCGAGCCGTCCCAATCGGAGATCCGCGATCGCCCGAGCAGCGGCAACGATCGCGGAACGACCTTCCTCGGGGTACATGCCCGAGTGCGCCGCCCGGCCGTGGAACGAGGCGTCGAGCTTGCACTGGAAGGGCGCCCCCAGGATCACCTCGCCGACGGGCCCGGCATGGTCGTAGACGTAACCCATCCTGGCGCGCAGGCGATCCTGGTCGAAGGCCGACGCGCCACGAAGGCCAACCTCCTCCTTGGGCGTGAAGAGCAGCTCGATCCCGCCGTGCGGCCGGTTCTCTGCCACAACGAGCCGCACCGCCTCGAGCATCGCGGCGACGGCCGCCTTGTTGTCGGCGCCGAGGATCGTGCCGCCGGCGTTGCGAAGGACACCGTCATCGAGCACCGGCTCGATCGGTCCTTGCGGGGGGACGGTGTCCAGGTGAGCGCAGAAGAAGAGTGGCGTGCCCTCAGCCGTCGGCTCGAGTCGGCAGAGGAGGTTGCCGATCGATCGTCGAGCCGATCTTCGCGCCGGCGTCGTCCTCTTCGACCGGGAGAGCCAGCCCACGAAGGTACTCGAGCACTCGATCCGCAACCGCACGTTCCTCCCCGGGGGGACTCGGAACGCGCGCGAGCTCGACGAAGAGCGTGGCAACTTCCGGCAGCCCGTTCTGCACGGGCCGATCTTAGAGTCACCCGTATCGGAAGGACTCACCCGGCATCGCGCCGGGTTTAGACGCGGCTACGTCGCGGCTTGCCGAGCCGAGTAGGCCGCACCGACTCGCTCCCGCGAGCGAGTGAGTGCTGCCCCGACGAACTCCCGAAAGAGCGGCGCCGGGCGCGTCGGGCGCGACTTGAACTCGGGATGGAACTGGCTGGCGACGAACCAAGGATGGTCAGGGAGCTCGACGATCTCGACCAGCCGGCCCTCCTGAAACGTGCCCGACACGACGAGGCCGGCGTCGACGAGCCGCGGCCGGAAGTGGTTGTTGACCTCGTAGCGGTGCCTGTGGCGCTCGTGGATCACCGCCTCGCGATAGGTCTCGCGCGTGCGGGTTCCTTCGGCGATCTCGACGGCCTGTGCCCCCAGGCGCATCGTCCCACCGAGGTCTTCGATCTCCTTCTGCTCCGGGAGCAGGTCGATCACCGGATACGGCGTCTCGGGATCCATCTCCGTCGAGTTGGCTCCCTCGAGCCCGACGACGTGGCGGGCGTACTCGGAGACCGCTACGTGCATCCCGAGGCAGATGCCGAGGTACGGGATCCCACGCTCGCGCGCGACCCGGCAGGCGAGAATCTTCCCCTCCCAGCCTCGCGAGCCGAAGCCGCCTGGAACGAGCACCCCGTCGACCTGCTCGAGCTCGGCCTCGGCCTCCTCGAGCGACATCCCCTCCGCGTCGACCCAGCGCACGTTGACCGCGCAGCCGTGGTGGACCCCGGCGTGGTTCAGGGCTTCGTGCACCGACAGGTAGGCGTCCTGCAGCTTCACGTACTTGCCGACGAGCGCGATCTGCACCTCGCCGTCTCGCTCACGTATCTGCTCGGTCAGCTGCAGCCACTCGCCGAGATCGGCCTCATTGGCGGGAAGCCCGAGCTTCTCGCAGACGAGGGTGTCGAGGCCCTCCTCCTGCAGCGCCGAGGGGACGAGATAGAGGTCGGGGACATCCTGGTTCGAGATCACCGCGCGCGCGTCGATGTCCGCGAAGAGGGCGATCTTCTCGCGGATGTCGGCCGAGAGCGGACCCTTCGAGCGCGCAACGACGATGTCGGGGTGGATACCGATGCGGCGCAGCTCGTTGACCGAGTGCTGCGTCGGCTTGGTCTTGAGCTCCCCCGCCGAGTCGACGAATGGTACGAGCGTCACGTGCAGGTAGCAGATGTTCTCGGCGCCTGCCTCCCGCCGGAATTGCCGCATCGCTTCCAGGAACGGCAGCGACTCGATGTCACCGACGGTTCCGCCGATCTCAGTGACGACGACGTCGCAATCGCTCGCCTCCGAGGCGCTGCGGATCCGCTCCTTGATCTCGTTCGTGATGTGCGGGATCACCTGCACGGTCGAGCCGAGGTACTCGCCACGGCGCTCCTTGCGGATCACCCGCTCCCAGATCGAACCGGCCGTGTGATTCGCGTTCCGCGAAAGATTTTCGTCGATGAAGCGTTCGTAGTGGCCGATGTCGAGATCGGTCTCGGCGCCGTCTTCGGTCACGAACACCTCGCCGTGCTGGAACGGGCTCATCGTGCCGGGGTCGACGTTGATGTACGGGTCAAACTTCTGAACCTGCACCTTGAGCCCGCGCGCCTTCAGCAGCCGGCCGAGCGAGGCGGCGGTGATGCCCTTCCCCAGGGACGAGACGACGCCGCCGGTGACGAAGACGTACTTCGGCGGGCGAGAGGCTACGGCTGCCTCCCGAGCGCGTCGAGCTCGCGAAGCACCGGCGTGCGCTCGATCAATGCGCCCAGTGAACGGGTCTCTCCGAGGAGGGTGAGGCCGACAAGGGCGCCGATTGCGGCCCAACGGCCTCGTGCCGTGAGTTTGCTCACGGAACCCAAGCCTAGCAGCGCCCCCAGCGCGTTCGCCCCCGAGTCTCCGAGCATCGCCATCTCCCGAAGATCGTAAGGCGCAAGGATGACGGCGGCCCGAAGCGGCGCGCCGGCGAGCGGCGCGACGAGCAGATACGCCTTGAGAGCGCGCCCCGGCCTGGTGTCGAGTTGGTTGAGGAAGTTCGCGGCCAGGCCGACGAGCAAGGCGCCGGACAGCTTGCGGGTGGCCAGTAGGCCGACCAGCGGAATGCCGACCAGCTTGAGCACTCCCGTGGTACGCCGGCGGCCGAGGTGGGCGCGAAATCCCCGCTCGCCGCCGCTCCAGAGATCGTCGGCAAGCCCGATCGCCGCGACCGCCGCGACCGCTGGATCGCGGCTGAGTCCCACCAGCCAGCCGACCAGCGGCAGCCTCAGGCCCCGGTGGCTGACGGCGGTCGGTCCGCAGGCCAGGAAGGCGTCGAGCAGCTGCCGTCCTCGGTGTGCGAAGCCGCCGGGGTCTCGAGCCGTGGCGCGGTGGCGGAGCGGCAGCTCCAGCTCTGAGACCCGCAGGCCGGCTCGAACGGCGTCCACCGTCATCCGCACCTCGCAACCGAAACCTGCGGCCAGCGGAAAGCACGCCTCGCGCGCCTCCTGCGAGAGCACGCGCTGGCCCGACAGCGGCTCCTTCGGTGCGAAGCCCGAGAGCGCCCGAACGAGCGTCCGGCCTGCTTGTTTGGCGATCCCGAAGCCGCCGCCCTGGCGCTCGGCGAACGCCGCGATCGACAGATCGCCGTCCGTGCGGGCGAGTGGCGCCAGGTCTCCCTCGAGGTCGGCATCTATGAGCAGGACGCGACCAACGGGAGCTGCGCGTTCCGCGAGGGTGAGTGCTTGGCCCTTTCCACGTGCCGGGAGGCGGAGCACTCGGGCGCCGGCGCGCTGCGCCGCCTCGGCCGTCCCGTCCCTCGAGCCGTCGTCGGCCACGATCACCTCGACGCCGGGGAACGCCTCGCGCACGGACTCGACCGTCCGCGCGATCGCCGCCTCCTCGTCGCGGGCTGCGACGAGGACCGCTACGAGCTCAACCACTCCGAGGGACTGAGTCGAGCTGAGGGAGCACTCCGTCGGCGGCGCTCGGCTTGACGCCGTAGTGGCCTGCCTTGGCGCCGTCGACGAGCAGGGTGAGCGCAAAGCGGCCGATCGCCTGGTCGATGTCGTCGACGCTCGAGATCCCGTTTCGCTGGAAGGCCGTAACGGTGGACTTGCTCGCGTCCGTGGTCTCGACCCCGACCACCGGGACCGGAGCCGCGATCAGTCCGGAGTAGAAGCCGGAGAGGAACATCGCCGTCCCGTCGTATTGCTTGCCGGCGGTGCGCACGACGATGACGGCGTCGGCCGGACGCTTCTCGCTCCCGGTCCGCTCGGCAACGATCTGTTCCGCGAGAGTCGTCCAGAGCGGGGCCTTGCCCCCGGCCGCGAGCTCCTCGGCGAGGCTCTTGCCAAGCGACGGCAGACGTGCATCGCCCACGTACCTCGCCAGAGCAGGATCCCCGGCGAGCGCGTTGTCGACTTGCGGGACGTCGAGCGGAAGCTTCAGCGCGCGGACCCGTGCCCAGCCGCTCGCACCGGCGTCGGTGAGCGCCTGCTCGAGGCTCGCCTGCACCTTCGGGTCCGCCGGCCCGAGGAAGACGAGCGCGATTCTCTTGCCGCGCAGGCGGTTGGCCATCAGCGCCGGGTATGTGTCCGTGACGAACGCCTGCGTTGCCCGCTGCTGCGCTGCGAGGTTGTCGGACTGCTGACGCGCATCTTTGAGGTCGCTTTGCAGCTTGGCGACGCGCTGCTCGAGCAACCCTCGCTGGGCTCTGTCGACGAGGCCGCGGTCGGAAATGCCGACCCCGACAAGGATCCCGATCACCAGGGCGAGGAAGACCGCCGCAAGCGAGGCAACGTGGTAGCGGAGGTCGAACATCAGTGTCCCTTCTGGCGATGGTCTCGCGTTTCTGGCGAGTGCCCGGGGTCGTCAGCCAAGGACACACGGAGCGTCAATATGCAGGCATCTTGGCGCGACCGAGGACGCCGCCTGGCGGCGCCGGGTGCCGCCAGAAACGTCGGCGCGCGTGCGCTCTGCTGCCGCTTCCGTCAGCCGCAGCTCGACGTCGAGCCGCGTGTCGACGAATTGCCAGGCCACGAATTCCGGTGGCCGCACGTCGAGGATGATGAGCATCCCTGCGACATCGACCTTCGAGCCGACGAGCGGGCTCGGCCTCCCCCGGCTGAGGGTCCGCCAACGTACTCCGGGCGCCAGCCCGCGGGGGTCGGGCTCCACGGCGCGGAGGCCCGGCCACCAGTCGCTGAGGTGAGTCGGCTCCGCCAGAAAGTCCCAGACGTCGGTGCGAGGCGCGTGCAGCTCCCGCGTGGCGGCATAGGTCGGCATGTGGACAAATCGTTGCTGTTTTGGCGCAGTTCCGTCACACATCCGTGCGGAATTCGGCGCTAGGCTCGGCCTGAGGATGGCGGGCTGTCAGCCCCACCCTATGGGTGGGGGATGCGCGCGCGGGTACCTAGAACAGCCCGATGAGCGGTTGTTCTGCCCTGAACCTTCGTGAAACGGGTCGGGTGTCGCGCCCTCCGGCTAGCCGAGGCCGAGGAGGTCGCGGAGTCGGTTGCTGAGCAACCCGATCAGCCGCCGCAGGGTCGGTGAGGCAACGATCGCCACGACGATTGCGGCTAGGCCTGCCAGGGCGAGCGTGACCAGGGGCATCAGGCCAACCCGGCGCGAGACCAGGCGCGAGACGCCTTTTGCGTCGATCAGGATCTCGCCGACCTTCAGGCGCGTGACGAACGTCGACGACATCCCGGCGCGATTCCGCTCCAGGAACTCGACTAGGTTGAAGTGGGTCCCGACCGCGACGATCAGCTCGGCGCCCTTCTCGTAGGCGAGCAGCAACGCGACGTCTTCGCTGATCCCCGGCGCGCGAACGACCTGGTACTCGAGCCCAAGGGCCTCGATCCGCTCCTTCCCGGGGGCGTCGCCGTCCGTGTATGCATGGACGACCTTCTCGGCCGGCGACGTGAGAACTCGGTCGGAAACGGAGTCCATGTCGCCTACAATCACGTCCGGCTTGTAGCCGGCCTCGCGCAGCGCATCGGCGCCGCCGTCGACGCCGATGAGCACCGGCTTGAAGTCGCGGATGTACGGCCGCACGATCCGCAGGTCCCGCTTGTGGCCGGGACCCCGTGCGACGACGAGCGCGTGACGATCGCGGAAGCGTGTCTGCAGGGTCGGAAAGTCGATCCCCTCTGAGAGGAGCCGTCCTTCCTCGCGCAGGTAGCGAAGCGTGTTGTCCGCGAAGGACTCCAGCGCCTCCGTTACTCGGCCGCGCTGCTCGGCGATCGCGCTCGCGAGCTCGTCGGCCGTCAGGGTTCGCCCGGCGGCGACGCAGTCGCCGTTCCGAAAGACGCTCGCACCCCGGACCGTGAGCAGCTCGCCCTCGGAGACCTCGTCGAAGATCGGCGCGGCGGGTGCGTCGATCAGGCGGACACCGCCCCGAACGAGCAGAAGCGGCCCCGGATTCGTGAAGCGGCCGCTCTGCGACGTCGTCCGGTCCGAGCCGCCGGACGAGGTTCTTGGTGCGCCTGTCGAGCTTCGCGGCGCCCGTGAACTCGACGAAGCTAGTCACTCTGCACGGCGGTCAGGAACTCCTGGCCGCCGAGCATACGCTGGATCTCCTCGCGCCGCTCCGCTTCTCCCAGTGGCTCGATGCGAGTGTGCGTCGGATCGCCGGGTACTTTTTCCACCTGGAAATGGCGGTCCGCGCGACTCGCGATCTGCGGCAAATGAGTGATCGTGAGCACCTGTCCTCGCGTCGCCAGCCGCTCGAGCGTGTCGCCGACCGCGTGCGCAGTCTGGCCGCCGATGCCTGCATCGATCTCGTCGAAGACGATCGTCTCGCCGCCCCCGACGACCGCGATCGCCAGCGCGACGCGAGAGAGCTCTCCGCCCGACGCCGTCTCGGCGACGGGCGCAAACGGCAGTCCTGCGTTAGGGCGAATCAGGAACGCAACTCCGTCGCCGCCTGTCGATGACGGCTCGCGTTCAGTGAGCTCGACGCGGAACTCCCCCTCCCCCATGCCGATTCCTTCCAGCTCAGCAGCCACCGCGTCCGCGAACGGCTCGGCAGCTGACCGCCGAGACTCGTGCAACGCCGAGACAAGCTGCCCCACCCGCCGCTCAGCTTCCTCGAGGGCCTTCGCCGCGGCCGCAACGGGATCCGCGCCGTCCTCGAGCGCCTCGAGCTCCGTCTGAGCCTCGGCCGCACGCGCCAGCAGCTCCTCGTACGACGAGCACCGAAAGCGGCGCTTCGCCTCCGCGATCCGATCGAGCTCGCCCTCGATCTGCTCGAGCCGGTCCGGCTCGGCCGCGAGGGAAGCGAGAAAGCTCCGCAGCTCGGTCGCCGTCTCGCGGAGGCGCAACTCCGAGTCACGCAGCTCGTCGCCCGCACGCCGAAGTTCCGGGGCCAGCGGCTCCAGCGGCGAGAGAGCGCGCTCGGCCGCCGCCACAAGCGATGCTGCGCCCTCGCCGTCCTCTGGTGCGAGCGCTTCGCCGGCCGTTTCGACTCCCATCGCCAGCTCGGTGACATGCAGAAGGCGCTCCCGCTCGGCCCGCAACGTGTCTTCGCTGTCGGCCTCCATTCCGAGCGTGTCCTCAACGAGGGCGCGAAGCTCGGCGAGACGCGCTTCTGCCGCATCGGCGCCGCCGCGTAGCTCCTCGTGCCGGCGCCGCGCCGCCTGAAGCTCGCGCCACGCGAGCCGCGCCTCGGCGCGCCGGCGCAATTGCTCGTCGCCGCAGAAGGCGTCGAGCACATCGAGCTGATACGAGGGACGTGCGAGCCGCCGCTGCTCGAATTGCCCGGACATCGCGATCAGCCGGTCGGCTACTGCGGCGACGTCGTCCCGGGCCGCCGCACGGCCCCAGGCATAAGCACGCGTGCGGCCGTCGGCGAACACGCGGCGCGCGAGGACGAGCCCTTCCTCGTCCTCGGGGCGCAGCTCTGCGAGGTTCTCGAATTCGTCCTCGAGCAACCGGTCGGGTACATCGAGCTCCGCCTCGACATAGGCCTCGTCGCCCTCCGGTCCGACGAGAGCTGCGTCTCCGCGCGCTCCGAGCAGGAGACCAATCGCCTGGGCGAGGATCGTCTTGCCGGCGCCCGTCTCGCCCGTGATCGCATTCAGCCCGGGAGCGAGCTCGAGCTCGGCCTCGCGGATCAGGACGAGGTTCTCGATGCGCAGGCGGCGCAGCACGCGCCCGATGGTACGCACGGCGTCGGCGTACGACTATCGGTTCTTTCGGACCGGCCCCTACGAAGCGAAGGTCTCGCGATAACGCGTGAAAAACGTGCGCTCGGGCAGCGTTGCCAACAGCGAGGTCTGTTCCGCGAGGCGAACCGAGACCTGCTCGCCCGGCTCGAGCCGTCCGACCTGTCGACCGTCGACGATCACTGTCACGGAACCGTCCTCGGTCCGGTTCGTCACCACAAGGTCACGGCCGCGCGGCACGACGAGGGGCCGGACGTGCAGTGAATGCGGCGCGACGAACGTGAGCGCCATCGCGTCGAGACCCCAGACGAGCACTGGTCCGCCGTTCGACAGGTTGTAGGCGGTCGATCCCGAAGGCGTTGCACAGATCAGGCCGTCACACGGGAGCACGCCGAGATCTTCTCCGCCGACGGCGTAGCCGAGCTCGACCATTCGTCCGGGCGTCGAGCTTGTCGCGAGGACGTCGTTCACCGCCGGCCAGTGCTCGACGCCGATCCCCACCTCGAGCGTCGGCAGCTCGACGACGGTGAAATCTCCCTCGAAGGCTCGCCCGAGCCCCTGCTCCAGCTCCTCCTGGCGAATCGAGGTCAGGAAGCCGACACGGCCGAAGTTGACCCCGATCACCGGCACCCCGGCGCCGAGAAAGCGGTGGAAGGCCTGCAGCATCGAGCCGTCACCGCCGAGCGTCACCGCGAGGTCGGGCTGCTGGTCCTCCGCTACCAGCTCGACGCCTTTCGACTCGACCAGGCCCTCGACCCGCGAGACGGCCTCGGCCACGGCCGGCCCGTTCCCGTGGGTGACGATTGCAATCCGTTTGACCGGCTTACCCGACGGCATCGCCGATCCGGACGTCGAGGTCTTCGGGGAGTCTTGGGCTAGCTCTCTGGACAAGGTGGAGGAAAAACTCACGGTTGCCTTTCGGTCCCGGCAGGCCTGAGTCTACGACCCCGGCCGTCTCCGCCCCCCAGGCCAGCGCAGCCTCCGCGACCTCGCGGACGACGCGCCGCCTCGTCTCCGGCTCACGCACGACACCGCCTCGCACGTCGCGGCGACCCGCCTCGAACTGGGGCTTGACGAGCACCAGCGCCTCCCAGCCAGGCGCCGCGAGACCGAGCAACGCCGGCAACGCCTTGCGCACGCTGATGAACGAGACATCGCAGACGACGAGCTGCGGCGCGAAGGGCAGCTCGATCACGTTGCGCGCGTTCGTCCGTTCAAGAACGACCACCCGCGGGTCTTCACGAATCCGGGGGTGGAGCTGGCCGTACCCCACGTCGAGTGCGATCACCCGCGCCGCGCCTCGCTGAAGCAGGACGTCGGTGAAGCCGCCCGTCGAGGCCCCGACGTCGAGACAATCCCGCCCGGCTGGATCCACGCCGAACGCGTCGAGCGCATTCGCCAGCTTGATCCCCCCGCGCGAGACGTAGGGCTCCCCTTCCGTGACCGTGAGCTCGATCCCCTCGTCGACCTGTTCGCCGGGTTTCTCGTGCCCCGGGACCCGCCCGGCGAGCACGAACGCCTGCGCCTGCGTGCGGCTCTCCGCGAGCCCGCGTTCCACGAGCAGGATGTCGACCCGTTTCTTCACGCTCCTATGATCGCCGTCGTGGCCGACTTGCACGGCGAACACGTCCGCCTACGCCCGCTCCAGCCCAGCGATGTCGAGCGTTTGACCGAGATCGGCGCGGAGCCCGAGAGCCCGAGGTCGCGCGCTGGTGGGGCGAGATGACGCGGGAACATTTGCTCGACAAGGCCGAGGGCCGCGACGATGCCACCGCGTTCGCGATCGAGCTCGAAGGCGAGGTCGTCGGGCTGGCTCAGTTCTCCGAGCCCGGCGAGGGAGAGTTCAAGCACGCCGGCATCGACCTCTTCCTGACCTCGTCGCGGCACGGCCAAGGCCTCGGCCGTGACGCCGTGCGGACGCTCGCCCGCTGGCTGATCGACGAGCGCGGCCATCACCGGGTGATCATCGATCCCGCACTCGCGAACGAGCCGGCGATCCGCGCATACGAAGCAGTCGGCTTCAAGCGCGTCGGAGTACTCCGCCGCTACTGGCGCGACCCCGACGGCGTCTGGCAGGACGGCCTGCTACTCGACTTGCTCGCCGACGAGCTCTAGCCATGTCCCCGGACCCGGTCGCCGGCCCTGTCCGCGGACCAGGTCCCGGCGAAAGGCTCAGGCCGTCCTGCTAGCGAGCCCGGCGACGATCTCCTCGAGCACGGACGTGTCGGGGTCGATCGCAGCCAGCCGGGCCTGGGCCCGCTCGGCCGCCTCGTCGGCGACGGCGAGCTTGCGCGCGCCCTCCTCGCCGTGCGTGAGCACGTAGCCGTCGCCGTCGAGGATGTCGTCGACTACCTGGAAGAGCATTCCGAGCTCGTCCGCGAACTGCCGCCACGGCTTCTGCTCAGCTTCTGGAATCTCCGCCACCCACAGGGCGCACGCGACGGAGGCGTAGAACAGGCGGCCCGTCTTCAACCGGTGGACCTGCTCGAGGTCGTCGCCGAGACCCTTGGTGTCCGCATGCTGGCCCCCGATCATCCCAAGCGTCGCCTGGATGAGCTCGCGGGCGACAAACGGTGTCGGATAGGAGAGAGCAAGCCGCAGAGCCTCCGCGAGCAGCGCGTCGCCGACGAGGACGGCCGTCGCCTCGTCGAACTGGGCCCACGTGCTCGGCCTGCCACGCCGCAGCTCATCGTCGTCGAGTGCCGGCAGGTCATCGTGGACGAGTGAGAAGTTGTGCACGAGCTCGAGCGCGGCCGCCGCCGGGAGTAGGCGCTCGGGCTCCAGGCCGGCCGCCTCGCCGCTGGCCAGACAGATCACCGGACGGATACGTTTACCGCCGCCGGCGAGCGCGTAGCGAATCGGCCCTGCGAGTTCGCCGAGCTCGGGCGTGAGGGCCAGCTCGTCGAGGTACGCCTCGACGAGTGCGCTCAGCTCTTGCGGGCGGGTCATTGGACGCCTCATCCCGCCTCTTTCTTCGCCCGGGCCAGCTCGGCCTCGACTTCCTTCGCGATCTCTGCGAGCTCGGAGAGGATCTCGATCGCACGGTCTGGATCCTGCGTCGACTCGAGCTCCTGGCGCGTCTGCTCCAGGCGCTGGAGCAAGACTTCCGCCCTCTGGAGCGAGTCTTCAGCATTCACGCGACCTCCTTCTCCCGCGCGATCCGTCCCAGAATCCCGTTCACCAGCCGGCCGGCCTCCTCCGTCGCGTACCGCTTGGCGAGTGTGACAGCTTCGTCGATCGCGACCTCGAGGGGGACGCTGCCCTCGTCCAGCTCGTACGTCGCCAGGCGCAGGATGTTCCGCTCGACGGCGCCAAGCCGGTCCGCGGTCCAGTCGTCCGAGGCTGCGGTGATGCGGCGGTCGAGCTCCTCCACGCGCGCCGCGACGGCCTCCGCTGTATCGCGGGCAAACTCGTCCACCTCGCCCTCGTACAGCGAGGCCAGGGGCTGACCGGTCACGTCCCACTGGTAGAGCAGGAAGAAGGCGGTGCGGCGGGAGGCACGGCGGCTGAGCGTCACACGAGCTCCTCGATCGCAACGTCGACGGTGCCGACGTCGACGCCGCACATCTGCTCGAGCGCGTGAGCGACCTGCTGCTGTACCTCTTCAGCGACCTGGGGAAGGACGGTCCCATACCGCGCGGCGATCCGCAACGTCACGGTCGCCGCGCCATCGGCGAGCTCGACATCGACCCCGCGGCGCGGTCTGCGGACGCGCGCGCCGTCGACGAGCTCGGCGGCCCGTACAACGATGTTCGCGAGGGTGCCTGCGGGCACGAAGATGGTTCCCTCGGCCTCGCTGATCACCAGCTCGTCGGTCACTCTGCCGCCACCAACGCGAGCCGCTTCCCCGATTCCTCTAGGAACGAAGTCGAGTAGCGACCGCTCGCGAACTGTTCGCTGCGCAGGATCTGGATTCCGAGCTCGCGTGTCGTCGGAATCCCTGCAACGCCAAGCTCTCCGAGTGCGCGAAGCGCGCGCGAGATTGCCGCGGCGCGGTCTTCGTCCCAGACGACGAGCTTGCCCAGCAGAGAGTCGTAAAACGGCGGCACTGTGTAGCCGGCCTCGACGAACGTGTCGAGCCGGACGCCCGGGCCGAGAGGTGGCCGGAAGGCAGTGATCAGGCCGGGTGCCGGTGCGAAGTCGCGTCCGGGATCCTCGGCGTTGATCCTGATCTCGATCGCATGCCCGCGCCGGGGTGCGCGGCCGGTCGCCGTCAGCTGTTCGCCCGCAGCGATTCGCAGCTGCTCGCGCACGAGGTCGATCCCGGTCACGAGCTCCGAGACCGGATGCTCGACCTGCAGCCGCGCGTTCAGCTCGATGAAATAGAAGCTCTGCTCGGCGCCGAGTAGGAACTCGAAGGTCCCGGCATTGCGGTAGCCGATCGTCTTCGCCGCGCGCTCGGCTGCCGCCTCCATTGCCTCGCGCGTTTCCGGCGTCAGCGCAGGCGAAGGGGACTCTTCGATCAGCTTCTGGTGCCGCCGTTGAATCGAGCACTCCCGCTCGCCGAGCGTGAGCACACCGCCGTGTGCATCGGCCAGCACCTGAATCTCGACGTGCCGTGCCGGCCGGACGACCTTCTCGAGGTAGAGGCTGGAGTCGCCGAAGGCTGCCTCCGCCTCGGCGGCAGCAGTCTGAAACGCCCCCTCGAGCTCGTCATCGGCGTCGACGATCCGCATGCCCTTGCCACCGCCTCCGGCCGCGGCCTTCAGGAGAACCGGGTACCCGAGCTCCCCGGCGACCGAGCGGGCCTCGCGGGGACTGACTGCTCCGTCGCTGCCGGGTACCAGCGGGACCCCGGCACGCTTCATCTCCGCCTTGGCCTGCACCTTGTCGCCCATTCGCGCCATCACGTCCGCGGTCGGCCCGACGAAGACCAGGTTGTTGTCCTCGCACGCCGCGACGAAGGCCGGGTTCTCGGAGAGAAAGCCGTATCCGGGATGGATCGCCTCACAGCCCGTCGTGGTCGCGGCGGCGATCACGGATGGGATGTTCAGATAACTCTGCGCAGCCGGCGGCGGGCCGAGCGCAACGGCCCGGTCGGCGAGGCGCACGTGCATCGCGTCTTTGTCGACCGTCGAATAGACCGCGACCGCCTCGATCTCGAGCTCGTGCAGCGCCCGAATCACGCGTACGGCGATTTCGCCGCGGTTGGCCACCAAAACTCGTGAGAACATCGCTAGAGGCGCAGCGG
>Ga0193729_1000825_pt1 | contig 16114 bp, 15 predicted proteins | sample U1c2metaG_FD_143036 | JGI IMG/M metagenome (GOLD analysis project Ga0193729, IMG submission 143036) | Soil microbial communities from a riparian zone of the East river system, Colorado, United States - U1c2 | ecosystem: Environmental > Terrestrial > Soil > Riparian zone | place: USA: East River...
ATCGTGAAGGTGGCGGTGGTGCTCCTGTTCATTGTTGTCGCGTGTCAGGCCCTCAAGCCGGCGAACTGGCATCCGTTCATTCCGGCGAACACAGGAGTATCGGGTCATTTCGGCTGGAGCGGCATTATGACGGGCGCCGGGATTGTTTTCTTCGCTTACATAGGCTTCGACGCAGTGAGCACCGCGGCACAGGAGGCGAAAAATCCGCAGCGCGACATGCCCATTGCCATCATCGGCTCCCTCCTTATCTGCACGGTGCTTTACATCCTCGTGTCGGGAATCGCGACGGGCGTTGTGCCATACGGCCTCCTGGACGTCCCGGACCCGATCGCAGTGGTGGCGGACCACGCGGGCATGGGTTGGATGGGACGGTTAATAAAGCTCGGCGCCATTGCCGGTTTGTCGTCGGTTATCCTCGTGCTGTTGCTGGGTCAGTCGCGCGTATTTTACAGCATGGCGCGCGATGGTCTGCTGCCACCCTTCGTGAGTCGCGTGCATCCACGTTTCCGCACGCCGTGGCTAACTTCAATTGTGACCGGCATCGGGGTGGCGATTTTTTCGGCCCTCTTCAACGTGCGCGAGGCAGGCAGCCTGTGCTCTATCGGCACGTTGCTCGCGTTCGTCATCGTTTCAATAGGCATCCTCGTGCTGCGTGTGCGTGAGCCGAATCTCCCGCGCAAATTCAAGACGCCGTGGGTTTGGTTTGTGGCGCCGGCGGGCGCGCTCTCCGCGCTCGCGCTCATGGCCGCGCTGCCCTGGCCGACATGGCGACGCTTGCTCGTCTGGTTCGCCATCGGCATCGTGATTTACTTCTGCTACGGCGTGCGCCGGAGCAACCTGGCACAACCGCCGCGCACTACCGGCACCACGCCTCCAGCGGGCGCTTGAAGGGCAAAACGAAAAAGTAAAAAAGCGCCTACGTGGGCGGAGCTTGAGTTCGGCTGCTTCCGCCAAACCCACCGCTCGGGCTGCTCGATCCAAAGCCAAGAAGCGCTTCGAGTCTTTTTCGCAAGGCTTCGCGGTTACCGGAATCCAAATAGGCGCGTCGGGCCGCGGCGAGATCAGCTAGGGAAAAATTCATGGCCCGCAAAATTTCCCGCTCTTCCGCGGTCAACGATTCCTCCTCATCAGCGGCGCGTTCCTGCAAATGCGAAATGCTTTCCGTGAGTGCGCCGTCATTGGAAGAACGAAACAGATCGACGATCCGCTGAAAGCGGAGATGAAACGGAACCGTGGCAACATCGACATCTACTTTTTCGGAAACATTTTCCGGCGGCATGACCACCTCATCGGATGTCGTGATGGAGTGCCACTCATTCGCGGGCTGATAATAACCGATTTCGACGCGATAAGTTGCGCGCGGTTGCGCGACGAGCGCGTAATAACTTCCGAGCATCGGCTCGACCAACGACTCAGATTCTTCGCTGCCGTCCGCCCTTTTAACGCGCAAATAAACTTGTCGATCGACCGGCTCGGTTTTTGCGAACACGCTCGGCCAATCGATGTTCCAATAAGTGAAAAGCGTGCGGGGATCGCGCGCGATGGCAAAGAGGATTGGTTCGCCGTAAATGCGCGGAAGTTGAGAGAGCTCGACGAAATCGGATTCGCCTTCCTGGTCTTCGCTCAAATAGGCGACCGGTCCGCCGGAAAGACGAAAACCCTCATTAAGGGATGGCGGCTGGCTGGCGGAAGATGGATCGTCCGTAGGCATCTGGAAGTTGGGGACTACAACTTGACGCAAAATGGGAAAACGAAAAGACGAATCTCTCGCGCGCGCGAAGATCGGCAATTAGTTTGACAAAGCCAGCGATGAAAACCGTAATTATCTGCAATCCAGTCGCCGGCGATGGGCGGAATCGGGAGGCGCTTGCCTATCAGCTGGGGGTTGCGCTGCGCGCACCGGTGCGCCTGACCAAAAAAAAGGGGGAGGCAACTCGGCTTGCGCGAAATGCCATGATCAAAGGCTTCGATTACATTATCGCCGCTGGGGGCGACGGGACACTAAACGAAGTGATCAACGGTATCGCCGCAAACGCCACTAAAGTGCAGATGGGACTTCTTCCATTAGGGACCGGCAATGATTTCGCACGCACACTCGGCCTGCCGTTGTCCGTCGAGGACAACATCGACATCTTGCTTGCGCAGCAAACGATGGTGATTGATTTGGTGCGCATGCGAAGTGATCGCATCCGATATTTCGTTAATGTGTCGGCCGGTGGCTTTAGCGGACTGGTCGATGAAAAACTTACGCCCGCAATCAAGCGCACGTGGGGGCCGCTGGCTTATGTGAGAAGCGCGGCAGCGGCTCTACCGGAATTACATGGATACCGGACCAAGATCGTGATCGACGATACCGAGCGAATGTCGATCGATCTTTGTAACGTGATCGTCGGCAACGGCCGCTTTGTCGCCGGCGGCTTGCCAGTCGCGCCCAATGCTAATCCAGGCGATGGATTGCTCGACGTGATCTTGATTTCGAAACGGTCAACGGCGGAAATGGTTTTCCTTGCTACGCAGATTCCCTTGGGGAAACACCTTTCCAGCGAGGCCATCATTTTTCGGCGCGCCAAGAAAGTTTCTATACGTTCAAAGCCGGGAATGTGTTTTAACACCGATGGCGAACTGGTCGGCAATGAGCCCGCGGTCTTTGAAGTGATTCCGCGCGCGTTACGTTTTGTTGTAGGCAAGAAATGAAAACGAAGATTGTGACTTTGGACGAGCTCGCGCGCGATGCGAAACAATTGCGGGCCGCAGGCAAGAAACTGGTCGCGACAAATGGATGTTTCGATCTGCTTCACGTGGGTCACATAAGATATTTGCAAGCGGCGCGCGCGCTTGGCGATGCCCTCGCGGTTGGATTGAACGGCGATCGATCAGTCTGCGAATTGAAAGGACCTGGACGTCCCATTAATAACGAAAAAGATCGCGCGGAACTACTCGCCGCGTTGGAGAGCGTGGATTTTGTGTCGATCTTTCCGGAGATGCGTGCGACGCGTTTCCTCGAGATGGTCGCACCTTCCGTCTACGTGAAGGGCGGTGACTATCGTGCCGATACGTTGGACGCAGAGGAATACGCGATCCTGAAAAAATTAGGCGCAGAAATTCGATTCATTCCGTTCGAGCCAGGCTACTCGAGCTCGCGTCTGCTGGAACAACTGCGGAATTCGCATACATGAATCCGCTTCGGCTCGGTATTCTCGGCTCCGGCAAGGGGACGAATTGTCGTGCGATTCTCCAAGCAATTCGATCCGGAGCTCTGGATGCCGAAGCGCGCGTAGTCGTTGCGGATGTGCTGGATGCTCCGATTCTGGATGTTGCGCGCGAATTTTCTGTTCCAAACTCGTATCTTCCGCCGGGACATTTCCGAACGCGATTAGAACCTGCCGTGGAAGAGGAGCTGGTACAATTACTGCGCGATTGCAAGGCAGAGTTAGTCGCTCTCGCCGGATTCATGCGCGTTCTTAAAGCGCCCATGCTGAAAGCGTTTCCCGGGCGCATTCTGAATATCCATCCTTCGCTTCTGCCAAAATTTCCGGGATTGGAAGCGTGGAAGCAAGCGCTTGCGGCCGGCGAAACGATGACCGGCTGCACGGTTCATTATGTCGACGAAAAAATTGATCACGGTGACATCATCGCGCAGCGCGAAGTTCCGATCTTGCCGGACGACACTCCGGAGACACTTCACGCCCGCATTCAAGTCGCCGAACGCGAGTTGTATCCCACCGTGATCAGGCAGTTTTGCCGGCCGGCCGTTGTTTAGAAACCTTCCGCTTTTTGGTCTCGACCCAATAGTTCTTCCATCGCCTGGGTGAGCGGTTTTCCTTCATATAAAGCAGCGTAAATTTGGTCGATGATCGGAGTCTCAACGTTCAGCCGGCGCGCGCATTCGTAAGCGCTCTTTGTCGTTGGAATACCCTCCGCCACCATTCGCATCGATGAAGTAATTTTCTGGAGCGATTCACCGGTCCCGAGCTGTTCGCCAACGCGACGATTCCGGCTGAGGCGGCTGTAGGACGTGGCAATCAAGTCTCCCGCGCCGCTCAGGCCATAGAAAGTGGCAACTTTCCCTCCCATCGCAGTTCCCAGCCTAATCATTTCTGCGAGCGATCGTGTCAGCAGCGCGGCTTTTGTGTTATCACCCAAACCGAAGCCATCGCTGACCCCGGCGGCAATGGCAAAAATATTTTTTAATGCGCCCCCAAGTTCAATTCCGGTCAACTCATCGCCGGTATAGATGCGAAAGCGCGCGCTTCCAAGGTGGTTCTGCAATTCCACCGCGCATTGCGGGTTGGTGCACGCCAGGACAGTCGCGGTCGGCAGGCCGCGCGAGACTTCTACCGCGAGATTTGGCCCGGAAAGCACCGCGACCGGATTGTGAGGAAATTTTTCGCGCAGAATTTCGCTCATCCGCATGCCGGTCGTGTGCTCGATTCCTTTCGTACAACTCAGAAGTATCGCATTTCTATTCGCACCGATTTCGCGAAGCCGATCGGCAATCTGCCGCAACCCCGCGGATGGCGTGACGAAAACGATAAGATCGACATCGGCGCAACTTCTCAGTTCATTGGTAATTTGGATAACACTCGGGATCTGAACTTTGGGAAGATAGTCGGCATTTTCCCGCGTCGTTTTCAATTGTCCCACGAGCGACCGATTTCTCCCCCAAAGTCGAAGGTCGCGACCATCCGTTCCCCACAACACGGCCAAGGCTGTGCCCCAACTTCCTGTCCCTAGGATTGCGATTGATTGAATGTTCACTTGCGGCGGAAACTTGGTTCGGTGCCTTTCATCAAGCGAGAAACATTTGAACGATGGCGCCACACGATTACAACCGCCAGGCAGGCGCAGAAATAAACCAGGGGCATGCCGGCTTTTTCGAAATGCACCATCACCGCCGCTGTCACCGGCAAGGCGACGGCCGCAACAATTGAGGCAACAGAAACATATTTCGTTGCTTGAAAAGTGACGAACCAAACCGCCAACACCGTCAATGCAGCTGCCGGCATCAAACCGAAGAGAACTCCGGCCGAGGTCGCAACACCCTTGCCGCCCTTGAACCCCAGCCAAACCGGATAGGCATGACCGAGCACGCACAAAACGCCCGCCATGATGCCAACAAGTTCGCTTTCCTGGTTCCAGGGATGAGCAGCATTGATAATTAGGATCGAGATCCACACCGCGCCTACTCCTTTGAAGAAATCGAACAGGAAGACGGCGTACCCATAGGGCTTTCCCAAAGCACGAAGAACGTTGGTGGCTCCGACATTGCCGCTTCCAACGCGCCGGATATCAATTCCGGCAAAGCGGCCAGCTATATAACCTGCTGGCACTGACCCCATCAGGTAACTGAGCAACGCAATGAGGATAAAAATGACCACAGTTAATGGGTCCGAGAGTATATCAATCGAGAATTATGATTGTCGATTTTGCGGCGATTAATTGCGTAAGTTATTCTTAGCAAGCCAAATAGATATTATTGCCAAATCCGCTGGTGTAATGCCGCTAATGCGCGAGGCCTGTCCGAGCGAAGTTGGCCTGACAGCGGCAAGCTTCTGCCGTGTTTCAGATCGAAGCCCCGCGATCCGGCCAAAATCCAGTCCATCCGGAATTGTTTGGTTAACCGCTCGCGTCAATTTGCGATTCTGCTCGGTCTGCCGGAGAGCATACCCTTCATATTTGAAGTCGGTTTCGATGAGCTCCCAAATTTCGACCGACGCCAGAGAGCGAATTTCGGGCGGCAAATCCTTGGCGCCGAAATCAGGTCGCTTGAGCAATTGTGAAATTGGGATTGCATCAATTCTTGTTTCGGTCACAACTTTTCTGGTCTTTTCCAAAAGCTCACGTTTTTCCTGGTAACGCGCCCAGCGTTCCTTTCCAATGAGACCGACATTAAAACCACGCGGGGTAAGTCTCCGGTCCGCAGTGTCCTGCCGCAGCCCCAAACGGTCTTCAGCGCGGCTAGTGAACATTCTATAGGGCTCTTCAGCTCCTTTAGTGACTAGATCGTCGATCAATACCCCGATGTACGCTTCATTTCTCTCAAGTACGAACGGTGGCCTCTCTTGAACTCGTAGTGCCGCGTTGACTCCTGCAACTAGTCCCTGCGCCGCCGCCTCTTCATAGCCAGAGGTGCCGTTGACTTGGCCCGCAAGAAAGAGTCCATGGACCACCTTGGATTCCAAAGTGTGAAATAATTGCGTTGGTGGGAAATAATCATATTCGACAGCGTAACCCGGTCGCATCATCTCGGCCCGAGCAAGGCTAGGGATAGAATGCAGGAACTCTAGCTGAACGTCGTACGGGAGACTCGTTGAGATCCCGTTTACGTAATACTCTTCGGTATGCCGGCCTTCCGGTTCCAAGAACAGCTGGTGAGCAGATTTGTCGGAAAACTTTACGACCTTGTCTTCTATCGAAGGACAATATCGCGGTCCAGTCCCCTGGATTCGGCCGGCATAAAGGGGGGATTTGTGCAGATTCGCACGAATGATGTCGTGCGTCCGAGGGGTCGTCTGTGTAAGCCAGCAAGGAATTTGTTCCACATGGAACTTCCCGCCAATTGTGCGGTTGAGAGTGAAAAGATCGCCATCGTTAGCTGCCTCAGGATCAAATGAAAACCGGCGCGGCGGTTCGTCTCCCAATTGGATTTCACATTGTGAAAAGTTTATCGACCGGCCGTTGATCCGACAGGGGGTGCCGGTCTTAAACCGCCCCACTTTCAGACCAAGCTCGCGCAAGTTTTCGCTCAGGCTCGAGGTTGCATCAGCCATTCGGCCGCCCGGCCTCGTCGTCTCGCCGACATGAAGCAGTCCGCGCAAAAATGTGCCAGACGTGATGACCACGCTTCTAGCTTTGATTACCACTCCCAAGTCAGTAACCACACCCCACACCGCGCCTCCATCGGTTAAGACTTGGAGAACTGTCGCCTGTTTGAGATCTAAGAGCGGTGCGCGTTCCAAAATGGCTTTCATCCGGAATTGGTAGGCTTTCTTATCACACTGCGCCCGCGGTCCGCGCACGGATGGCCCTTTCGTTCGGTTCAATAACCGGAATTGAATACCGGTTGCGTCCGCGTTTGATCCCATCGCTCCTCCCAACGCATCGATTTCCCGAACAATGTTACCCTTCGCGATGCCTCCGATCGCCGGGTTGCACGACATCTGTCCTATCGTATCCAGGTTTTGAGTCACCATGACTGTGCGGCAGCCCATGCGCGATGCCGCGAGCGCGGCTTCGATTCCAGCATGCCCACTCCCGATCACCAAGACATCGTACGTTGTTGGCAATTCAAACATCTTGAAATGATTCTAGGATTCCCTGTTTTGTGGCATTAGACACAACATCTTTGTTATTAGGTATTTACACTGACTTCTTTTAAGTCTTGTTTTCGTCCCTTTGCCGAGGATTCTTTCCGCGGCAGCGTATGCGCTTTTTGCACGGCCCGCCACGCCATCCGGCTAACCAGAACCAAGAGCAGGGCGCTGATAACAAATGCTCCGCCCCAGAGCCAATACTCGACAACGCGTGGATGGCTTTTGCCGCGAACCAAATTTATCCCAAATTGTCCCAGCGTGCCGAGATAAACGTACAAGAAAAGTCCCGGCGCACGGCCAATAGAGACCCAAAGCATGTAGGTGTGAAACGGTATCCTGGTGAGCCCGTAAAAGTAATTGAGGAGACTCGCGGGAAAAAGTGGATGGAGCTGGCTGAGAAAAATAATTTTCCAACCTTCTTGCTCTACCGCCGGCTCTAGCGCGCGAAGGATTGGGTTTTTTGCAAATCTTCGCCTGAACCAGCGCGCCGCCAGCCATCGACTCAGCGCAAAAGAAATGGCTGCCGCCACTGCGTTGCCAACGAAAACGATTATCAAACCCCACCATAGACCAAAGAAAAAACCGGCGCCGACGCAGAGGATGCCGCCGGGCAAGAGTAAAAGATTACAAAGAGCAAAAAGAAATGGGTACAACAGCCCGCCCCATATACCCCATTGCATCATTCGTTCCTGCGCCGTCGCCATAAGATCGACAATCGGAAAAAACCGCGACAGAACGACTAGCGAAACGAGAATGCCCCCAATGGCTGCAAGCTGAAGGTAGGCGGCAGACCGCGTCTTGAACATTCGCGAACTTTGCGCGTTTCAGAGGCTTCGCGCAATGTCGTAGTCTCGTCCGACTAAGCGGAGCCAGCCTGTGCGTTTCGCCGACGCGGAATGCCGAGACTGTCAAAAATTACTCGCGTCGCGTCGGAACGATTGAGTGTGTAGAAATGAATGCCGGCGACGTTGTTATCCAAAAGATCGTGACATTGTTCCAAGGCGAAGTGAACACCGACGCGCCTGACCCTTTCAGGATCGTTTTCACATCGCTGTAAAGCGCGCACGAGCTTGGCCGGGAACCGTGCGCCGCCGGCCAGCTCGGCGATGCGTCTGAATCCGCTCATGGATGTGACTGGCATAATGCCAGCGATAATGGGGACGTGAATGTCGGCGAGCGCGCAACGCTCGCGGAAGTCAAAGAAGTCGCGATTATCGAAAAATAGCTGTGTGACGATGTAGTCGGCACCCGCATCGACTTTCGCTTTGAAGTGATCCATTTCGACCAATCGATTCGGGGTCGAGGGATGTCCTTCCGGGAAACCGGCCACGCCGACTCCGAATCCGCGCGGATCTGGATGTGCGCCCGATTCGTTGAATCTTCGAACGAACTTTACCAGGTCGATCGCGTGTTGAAACGAGTCGCGCGATCTGTCGTAAGGAATGTCATGAGGGCGATCGCCGCCGAGGGCGAGGATGTTTCCAATCCTCGACTTAGCGTATCGAAGCAATATCTCTTCGATCTCTTTTTCATTATGACAAACACAGGTCAGGTGAGGAATCGGATCCAGTTTTGTTGTGTGTTGAATGCGCTCGACCAGATCGTGGGTTAAATCTCGCGTTGAGCCCCCGGCCCCATACGTCACGCTCACGAAGTGCGGCATGTACGATTCGAGATCGCGAATCGTCTGGTAAAGAGCCTCCACCGCCGCCGGCGTTTTCGGAGGAAAGAACTCGAACGAAAACGTCGGAGAATCCTCCCGCATAATGTCGGCGATGTGCATTTACCCGGTGAGATACCTCCGTAATCTCGTTTTGATGTACCGCTTTCCCCAAGCAGTCTTTAGATATTTCTCGCGTTGAGCGGCATCACTGTCATTCAAACCGCCTTCCCAATAGACAAGCTCGAACGGTATCCGTCTTTTCGTTGAAGTGACGAGTCCTTTATTATGCGAGTGGAGCCGGGCTCGCAAATCTCTCGTTAAGCCAACATAGAACTGATGATCTGCGAGCGAACGCAAAACATATACGTAACAGTACCTTGGCATATCTCTCATCTCACCGGGTGAACCCTGCGTTTATCTTCGTTCGTTCCGCGACTTGCGGTCAACTTGACCAAGCACATTTTTGACCACGCCGATTCCGGCCATAGTGTCTCAGGGTAAAATGGCGAAGACTCGCGCGGGAAAGCCCGAGCCACCCTTCGGTTTGGGGAAACTGACGATCACAATCGCGCCTGCTTCTGGAACTTGATCCAGATTGGTCAGAAGCTCGATTTGATAATGGTTGGTGCTGAGGATGTAAGTCTCAAGCGAGTAGTCCTCTTTTGACGTGGCCAGGCCGGGGTCCGTGTCGGTGGTCTCGTGACCAGATGCCGTGATCTTTCGCTCTTCATAAAGAAATTTCAGCGCCGGCAAACTCCAGCCTGGATAGTGGGCCATGCCTTTTGCGTCTTTGTTTTCCATTTTCGCTGCGTCCGGCCAGCGCTTCGACCAGTCTGTGCGCATTGCCACAAAGGAACCGCTTGGTATCTGTCCGTGCTCGGTCTCCCATTTCTTCAACCGATCGAGCGTCAGCGTGTAATCCGGATTCTTTGCGCAGTCACCGTGTACGTCGACAACCACGAGGGGTAAGAGCATTTCTTTAGGATCGATTTGGTCGACTGTACGCAATCCCTTAATGAAATGCGCCGGTGGATCAACGTGCGTTCCCCATTGTCCGACGTGCATGAAAACCTCCGCGAAAAAGCCGGCACCCATCGTGTCGGGCCGCTTGTCGTACCAGTAAATCGTCTTGCGGGTTTCATCTGGAAAACCGGGCCAGCGCGGGATACCCGGCGCGAAATCATGCGTAAGGTCGACATATTTTTTTGCGGAGAGCGCTTGTTGAATAAAAAGTTCGCCGGCCCCAAGCAAGCTCGCAACGCCCAAACTAAGTAGATACGTTTTCATCCCGTCGTTGTTAACGAATGACCGAGCAAGAAGCCAACAACTTTGAATAACGTCCAACAGCTTCGTGCTATTGGTTACCGCGCGTTGATCCTCGATTGCACACTCGCCGTTATTAACAGCCTAAAATAGACAATCAACGCGTCGTGCGCAGCTCGCTGCGGTAAGCTTATTCGCATCATGAAGATGAAGAAGATAAGGGTATCTGAGTAAGAATTCTTAATCTGTTATGCGAAGAACTTTGTCTCCTTCATCACAAGAGCGACTGTTCATCGCGCTTAATCCGGCAATATGAGCGAACACGTTGTCCTCAACCGGCAGAGAGAGTTTCGAGTCGCGCCGAATCTTTGTGCTCTCGGCATTATGACTAAAGCGCCGCAAGCCGGAAAAGTGAAGACACGGCTGGTTCCGCCGCTCACACCGGAAGAAGCGGCCGAACTAAACACCTGTTTTTTACGCGATCTGGCGGGATCGATTTCGCAGGCATGCCTGGAGTCATCAGCACGAGGTGTTGGAGTTTACACGCCACTTGGGTCGGAATCCGTGTATGAGAGCATTTTGCCGACGGACTTCTTTCTTATGCCACAGTACGGCCACAATTTTGGTGAGAGGCTGATCTCAGCGGCGGAAGATTTATTTAAGGTTGGATTTGAGTCGCTCTGCCTGATCAATTCCGATAGCCCAACTGTTCCAGCGTCGAGCTTTGCTGAAGCGGCGAACGCGCTCGCCAAAGCAGGTGATCGTATCGTGCTCGGTCCATCCGACGACGGCGGCTATTATTTGATCGGCCTGAAGAAATTATATAAGGGCCTGTTCGAACAAATCGACTGGAGCACCGAGCGCGTCTTTGATCAGACGAAACAACGCGCCAGTGAAATTGGTGTGGAAGTTCATCAACTTCCGCGCGGCTTCGATGTCGACGAGCGCGGGATGCTCCAGCAGCTTTGTAATAAACTTCTCGGCCCGGAAGCCAGACCGCCAAGTAACGTTGCCCCGAACACGCGAAAATTCCTGAGCGAGATTGTCGCGCGTGAGGGCCGCGATAGAATTTGGCCGGAAACAAAATGAAACGCGCACTTGTTACCGGCGGTGCTGGCCTGATCGGCTCGCACGCGACCGATCTGCTCGTGCGCGAGGGGTGGAACGTGCGCGTGCTCGACAACCTCGAGCCAAACACGCACAAGCGCGGCAAGCCGGCATGGATCAATCCGAAGGCCGAGTTTCTGCAGGGCGATATACGGGATCGCGATACCGTCGCTGCTGCGCTCGACAAGATCGATATCGTATTTCATCAGGCTGCCTACGGCGGCTACATGCCCGAGATCGCGAAATATGTGCAGGTCAATTCGTTCGGCACGGCGCAGATGCTTGAAGTGATTCGCGAGAAAAATCTGCCAATCAAGAAAATCATCGTCGCATCCTCGCAAGCCGTTTACAGCGAAGGCGCGGGCGAATGCCCGAAGCACGGCCTGGTTTTTCCGAACGTCCGACCGATCGAGCAACTGCGTTGCGGCGATTGGCAGGTGCATTGCCCGATCTGCGGCGCGATCACGAAAAGTGTGCCGACCCCGGAGAATGCGCCCGTCGGCGGCGAGACCGTTTACGGTCTGACAAAAGTCGATCAGGAAAAACTCGTGCTGCTTTGGGGAAAACAAGTTGGGGTTCCCACCGTGGCGCTGCGTTATTCGTGTACCTACGGACCGCGCCAATCGATTTTCAATCCTTACACCGGCGTAATCGCCATTTTTTGTACGCGATTGCTGAACAATCTACCGCCGGTGTTTTACGAAGATGGCGAGCAGACACGGGACTTCTCATTTGTCGAAGACATCGCGCAGGCCAATTTGCTCGCGGCGGAGACGGATAAGCTCGATGGATTGGCAGTCAATGTCGGAAGCGGTCGCGGCATTTCGATCAAGGAAATTGCCCGGCGCATTTCCGAGGCGCTCAAGATCGACATTGCACCCGAGATCAACGGCGAATTTCGGCCGGGTGAAATGCGCCATCTTACGAGCGACATAACGCCAATCCGCGCGGCCGGCTACGAACCACAGGTCGATCTTGTCGAAGGAATTTCGCGTTATCTCGATTGGATCCGCTCGCAATCCGATGTGCGCGATTATTTCAGCGAAGCCGCAACTATTCTGCGCGACAAAGGCATCGTTCACCGCGTAAGTGAGAAATGAGCGAGCCGGTCCGCATTCCGGATTTCAATTCGCCGATCGCCGCTCATGCCCGCAAAGATTTTCCGCTGCTCGATGCGAAGATGACCGTATCGGAAGCGCTTGAGCGCATCCGGCGCGAGGGCGTGGGCGAACGTGTCATTTATTTCTTCGCCACGGACGCGGAGAAACGTCTCGTCGGTGTGTTGCCGACGCGCCGTTTGCTGACCGCTTCACCGGATACGCGGCTCGAGGAAATCATGGTCCGCAAAGTTGTGGCAATTCCCGCGACCGCCACGGTGCTCGACGCCTGCGAATTTTTCGTGCTCTACAAATTCTTCGCCTTCCCGGTGGTGGACGAGGAACGTCACGTCATCGGCGTGGTGGACGTGAGCCTTTTCGCGGAAGAAATGTTACAATCGGACGAGCGTGCAGAGCAACCGCGTCCTGGACCTCCGGTGAGCGATGAATTTTTTGAGGCTCTCGGTTTCCGTTTGTCGCAAATCCGCGGCGCATCGCCGTGGCGCGCGTTTCGTTATCGTTTTCCATGGTTACTGGCCACGGTCACGAGCGGAACACTCTGCGCCATGCTGGCGGGCGTGTTTGAAGCGACGCTCGCGCGGAGCCTCGTCATCGCGTTTTTTCTCACGATGGTGCTCGGACTCAATGAAAGCGTGAGCACGCAATCGATGAGTGTGACCATCCAGGCATTGCGATCGGCGCGCATGACGTGGCGCTGGTTTATCGGCGCGTTTCAGCGCGAGATCATCACCGCCCTCTTGATTGGCCTCGCCTGCGGCACGCTCGTTGCACTCATCGTTTGGTTTTGGCGCGGCGATATTCTCGCCGCCTATGTCATCGGCGGAAGCATTGCATTGTCTCTTGTCAGCGCCTGCCTGTTTGGATTGGGCGTGCCGTCGGTTTTGCACTGGTTAAAGCTCGATCCAAAAATTGCGGCTGGGCCGGTCACGCTCGCGCTCGCGGATTTCTTTGCGCTCGTTTTCTATTTCACGGGTGCCTGGCTCGTCTTCGGATGAACAGCGTCAGCGTCATCATCCCGGCGTTAAACGAAGAGGAACCGATCGGCGGCGTGGTGCGTGAATGTCTCGCTGCGAAAATCCCGCGCGAAGTGATCGTGGTCGATAATGGGAGCGACGATCGAACGGGCGAACGCGCGCGCGCCGCGGGCGCGAAAGTTATTTTGGAGCCGCACCGCGGGTATGGCCGCGCTTGCCGAGCCGGAGTTTCCTCGCTTTCGCCGGAATGCGATGTCGTTGTTTTCCTCGACGGTGACGGAAGTGATTGCCCGGAGTTCATGAATCAGCTTATCGATCCAATCATTGCCGGCACGCACGATTTTGTGATCGGCTCGCGCACGCGCGGACGACGCGAGCCCGGCAGCATGAACTTCCAGCAGGTCTTCGCCGGCCGCATCGCCGGCTGGTTATTGTCGATCTTGTACGGCGTGCGTTACACCGATATGTGTCCGTTCCGCGCCATCCGGCGCGACGCGCTAGCGAAATTGTCGATGCGTGAAGAAACCTACGGCTGGAATCTGGAGATGCAGATGAAAGCTGCGCGTGCCGGCTTGCGTATTCTCGAAGTGCCGGTCAACCATCGTCGCCGCACTGGCGGCGTCTCGAAAGTTTCCGGGACATTGCGCGGAACATTCGTCGCCGGTGCGCGGATCATCGCGACGCTGGTGCGTATCGCGAGAGGTGGGACATAGGCCTTTGGCCTGTGTGCCCAGCGGGCATGCTGTCCGCTGTTTCAATTTCAGCGGAGTAGAACTCCGCCGGGCGCACAGACTGCAAGTCTATGTTCCGGCGCGCCTGGGGAAGAAGCCGCAGAGTTCTCTAGAAAGACTCTTCTTCCGATCTGTGTTTCATCCGTGTTAATCTGTGGCGCTCATGAGCAGATCGAAAGCGATTCTCGCAGGTCTACTGGCCGGACTCGTTGCCGGAATCGCGATGACGACCGTCATGCTATTGCTCACGTGTTTCGGGATCGCCACCCCACTTACCATCATCGGCGATCGCATTTCCGTTTTCTTTAAGCCGGAACCTTTCCTCGCCTTGATGGGTCGAGTCGGCGGCTACAACCACCTCAAGCAACTCGGCGTAGGATCGACAATGGCCGGGCAGCTTGCCCTCGGTGTAATCGCTGGCGCGGTTTTCGGATGGATCGCGCGCCGCGATCCGGCGCGGCGCGATCGCTCTGTGGCCGGTGCTCGGAACAAGTTACCGGGGTTTACCGATCGATGCGGCGCGTCTCGTCACTCTGGTTGGCTTCGCGCTGAGCGTTATCGTGTTCGAGCGGACGCTCGTGCTCGGCTTTCGGTTTCTTACCAGCGCCAGAACAACAGGCGATGAGTTCACGCCCCGAATTGGACGCCGCGCGTTTGTCCTGGGCACGCTCGGCGTAGTCATCGCCGGCGGCGGCATTGCGCTGGCGCGCAAACTTTATCGCGCCGCCACGTTCAGTTACGACGGCACGCAATACAAAGGCCGTATCGTTCAAGCGATCACGCCGAACGATTTGTTTTACTGCGTGACCAAAAATGTGGTTGATCCACGCATCGATGTCGGTCTTTGGCATCTCGAAGTAAGCGGCCTGGTCGAGAATCGCGCCGTTTATCGATTCGCAGATTTTAAATCGATCACGCCGGTCGAACAGGAGACAACGTTGATGTGCATCAGCAACGGATTGGACGCAGGCCTGATGAGCAACGCGGTTTGGAAAGGCGTGCCGATGCATAACCTCCTCGACATGGCGGCGCCGTTCGCCAACGCGGCCAAGGTGCGGTTGCACGGCGTCGATAATTACACCGACACCATATCGCTCGAGAAAGCGATGGATCCGGCCACGATCATTGCCTACGAAATGAACGGGGTAACGCTGCCGGACCGGCACGGTTATCCCGCGCGCGTTGTTGTTCCTGGATATTTCGGCGAGAAACATGTGAAGTGGCTCACCCGCATCGAAGTTGCGACCGCGGATGTGAAAGGATTTTACGAAACCCAAGGCTGGGGCCCGGATTTTATGGTCCCGACGCGCTCGCGCATCGATGTGCCTTATCACGAAGAACAAATCGCCATGGGCGACACGCAAAACGGAATCTCGGTAAAAGGCGTCGCCTTTGGTGGCGATCGCGGAATTTCGAAAGTGGAAGTGAGCCTCGATGACGGCGGAAATTGGCAGGAAGCGAAAATCGATTATCCCGGAACAAAATTAACTTGGGCGCTCTGGAGTTTCGATTGGCGCCCCCAAAACGCCGACGACTACACACTTGTTGTGCGCGCGACAGACGGCGAAGGTGAATTGCAGGAATGGGACCCTGACCGTCCGTTCAAGTCCGGCGTGACCGGTTTTCATAAGATCGTCGTGCATGTCACTGCCTAAGATCGACAAACTTCGTTGCAGGCCGAGCAACGTGATCGCAAAGCATTATCTTTGGCATTTTGGGCACCACGCCGTCGTCCGCCCACCGATGGTGGCACGGCGCAGTTCCGTGTGATGAATCGGGCAAACGCCGTTTGATTTCCAACGTTGATGGATGAGCCAGGTGCGTGGCGGATCGGAATAATCGCGACCGAGTGTTTGCAGGGATTTCCTGGCAACGAACTGGGTTTCGCGAAGAAGTGCGCCGCGTTTCTCTGAATTTAGTTTTCCGGCGGGACGCGACGGGAGAA
>Ga0193729_1000826_pt1 | contig 16110 bp, 15 predicted proteins | sample U1c2metaG_FD_143036 | JGI IMG/M metagenome (GOLD analysis project Ga0193729, IMG submission 143036) | Soil microbial communities from a riparian zone of the East river system, Colorado, United States - U1c2 | ecosystem: Environmental > Terrestrial > Soil > Riparian zone | place: USA: East River...
GGTTTCCCGCAAACTCCCCCAGCGCAACGCGTGAGATTGAACAATTCCTTTGGGGACCCCCGTCGTTCCCGATGAGTAGATGATGTTGAAGGGCCACTCCGGCCACACCGTCACGGGCTGAGGTCGGATTCCAGGCGGAACGAGCCAGTCCTCAAAGGGCCCTTCACCCTGCGACGGCCCCATCGTGATCCAAGGAACTGAAATCGCGTTAGCCACGGAAAGCAGCCAATCGGCTGAGCGCGTATCGACGAAGAGCAACTTCGCATCGGCGTCAGCGATCATCGCCGCCAACGTTTCCGGCATCGCGCCCGCGACAAGCGGCGCGAACACAACTCCCACCCTTATCGCTCCCAGAAGCAGCACCGCATAGTCGAGCGAGGATTGCGAGCAGATCGCTGCGACCGATCCGGCGACAAGCCCGTCACGCTGCAGTGAGGCAGAAACCCGGTCGACCCGTTCGTCCAAAGTCGCAAAATCCATCCGCTGATCGTTGAGAACCAAAGCCGTCGCGTCAGGACGTTCCCTTGCATGCGCGCCGATCGCGTCCGCAATCGAGGCAAATGGCAGGTTCAGGATCTCGTCAGCAGTCATCGTTCAACCTGCGGATAGAGAGGTTTTGCTGCTCTGATAAATTGCTGCCCCTCGACTCCGGCAACGACTGCCTTGCAAGCGAAGCGGCGGTAAGTTATCGAATGGACCCGATGATAGCCGTCGGGACATGAGAGGATTGATCGGTTGACCATTCCAGATCCATCTACTGCCAAACCGGGGACGCAGTTTTTCCATAGGACGTATCCGCCGATCACAAGACACGCCCTGGCGGTGTACTGCGGGGGATCGGGCGATCACAATCCTGTTCACGTCGACAGCGATTTTGCGAAGGCATCGGGCTATCCCGACGTATTCGCGCACGGCATGCTCGTTATGGCATATCTCGGACGATCTCTTACCGACACGATTTCTCCATCGGCGGTGCGGTCCTACTCCGTTCGTTTCGTTTCGATCACACAAGTGCATGCTGAAATTACCTGTGAGGGCGTAGTCGCCGAAACATTCGAAGAGGCAGGCGAACGCCTTGTCCGGCTGTCTCTCCTGGCCAAAGACCAGGCCGGTGATGTCAAGCTGCGCGGCGAGGCGATCGTCGAGTTAAGCTGACGGGTACCGTCACGGCGCCGTCGATCGAATGGCGTTGACCGGCTGGACACCAACGTTCTCGTGTGAGAGGCGATGTCCCCATCAAGGTCGGCCAAGAAATTCTGCAACCATCGCGTTGAACTCGTCGGCCTTTTCCCATTGAGCCCAGTGGCCACACTTCGGAAAGACATGAAGTTGAGCGTTGGGCATTGTTTTTAGTAGCAAAAAGCTCGAATCGAGCGGGACCACACGATCCTCGCGTCCCCAGACTAAAAGCGTCTGATGGGAGAGCGAGGCAAGATTCTCGCGCCACAGATCGGCCGGTGGTCGCTTGAAGATATCGATAATATCGGAACGCTTCGCGGCCTTGAGACGCTCCGCCATCAATTGTTCCGTGATAGACGAGGTATCGAAGACCAGTAAGTCGATCACCCCTTTCAGCTTTTCCATAGTCGGGCCTTCGCCGCCATAAAACATTGCCATTCGGCGCAAACCCTCCGTCGGCATCGGCGAGAAGATAGGCTGGCTACCGCCAGTTCCCATCAGAACCAGCTTGTTCACTCGCTCCGGCGCGCGCAACGCCACCATCAACGACGTCGCTCCGCCCATGGAATTTCCGACGAAGCTTGCTTTCTTAACTCCGATCACGTCCATGAAATCCCGGACAAAATCGCCCATCGCCGGGAAAACCGGACCGTCCTTCAGCTTGCCTTCGGTCTCGCCGAAGCCGGGCAGATCGATCACAATCACGCGCCGCCGCGCCGATAAAGGTTCGATGTTCTTGCGGTAGTTGCTCACGCCGGACGCCCCGGGGCCACCGCCATGGATCAGGATGGTGGGTTCACCTTCACCGAGATCGTAGTAGCGCGTATTGGTGCCTGCGACATCGACGAATTTGCCTTTCAGTTCCAAGACGTTCTCCCTCAATTGAAATGAACGGGTCATTGCCTGCCATCTATCTGGCCTAGACCCTTCCATATTTCGCACGAATGTGCAAATGTTCTGCGATGCCGATCGTGGTCTCGCTTGCCATGTGTCGGCTCGCGTTGACTTGCGACAACAAGATCCCGCTAGGGACGGAGGAAACCAACACAAGGAGGAAACAACAGATGGGTGGATTGTCGTCCTATTTCCGCGAGTTCCCTGCATTTGGCGCGCGAGCAGCAAGCCGGTGGGGCGTCCTGACGCTGGCGTTGCTGGCGGCTTCGCCGGCGATGGCGCAGAAAAAATACGACCAGGGTGCGAGCGACACCGAGATCAAGATCGGCCAGACCATGCCCTACAGCGGGCCCGCATCCGCATATGCGTTGATCGGACGCGTCATGAGCGGTTACTTCAATATGGTGAACGAAACGCAGGGCGGCATCAACGGGCGCAAGGTCACTCTAATTTCGCTCGATGACGCGTTTAGCCCGCCAAAAACGGTCGAGCAGACCCGTAGGATGGTGGAGAGCGATGGGGTTCTCGCCATCACAGGATCGCTCGGCTCTCCCCCTAACCTCGCTGTTGCAAAATATCTTAACTCGAACAAGATTCCGCAAGTCCTGGTGATGGCTGGCGCGGCCAAACTCGACGATCCGGCCAATCTGCCGTGGACCACAACCTTCTATTCGTCGGCCAACGTCGAGAGCCAAATCTATGCCCAGTATATTCTCAAGACGAAGCCGGACGGCAAGATTGCGGTCCTTTACCAGAACGACGACTACGGCCGCAATTATCTCACCGGCCTGAAGACGGCGCTTGGCAACAAGGCGTCGATGATCGTCAGCGAGGCGAGTTACAACCTCACCGATCCGACCATCGATTCACAGGTGATCGACCTGAAGGCATCCGGCGCTGACATTTTCTTCATGGCCACCTCGCCGAAGTTTTCCGCGCAGGCGATCCGCAGGACTTATGAACTCAACTGGAAGCCGCTGCGCATTGTAGTCACTGCGGCGAGCCAGATCCCGACCGTGCTTAAACCTGCAGGTCTGGAAGCCTCGAAAGACCTGATTACCTCTCAATGGATCAAAGCCGCCGGCGATCCTGCCTGGGAGAACGATCCGCCGATGAAGGAGTTCTACGCATTCGTGGGAAAATGGGTGCCGGGAGTCCAGCCAGAGGACGCCAGCGCAGTCTATGCCTACTCGACTGCTCAGATTGTTCACGAAGTCCTCAAACGTTGCGGCGACGATCTGACGCGGGAGAACCTGATCAAGCAAGCGACCAACATCAAAGACCACCAGTTGCCGTTGTTCATTCCAGGCGTGAAAATCAATGTCACGCCTAACAGCCGTATCGGATGGCGTCAGGGTCGGATGGCAAGGTTCGATGGCATCAACTGGGTCTTCTTCGATGACATCATCACTGTTCCGGAAAGCGCGACCCGCGGATAGGCATCTGCTTTTCTTGAGATACACCGGACCGGCGGCTGCAAAAACGTTCGAACATTTCCGGCATGTGACGTGACGAACGCGGCACATGAGAGGATGTTTGAATGAACGGACATTTCATGTCGGGAACCACCCTATGAGGACGTTACCTGCACAAATGACGGCGGTGGGTATGACCGCTCCTGGCGCGGCCGAGGTGCTTATTCTCGAACACTTCTTTGCTCAGCTGTTGAGCCAGATATTCTCGGCGAACGGCCAATTGAGGAAGTTCGGCTGCGGCCTTTAGGCCGCACGTACTGCCTCCAGGAACTTGCCGACCTCGGCCTGTAGTCGGACGCTTTCCTGAGACAGCATCTGTGCCGACGTCAACACTTGGCCAGAGGCCGAGCCGGTTTCCGAGGCACCTCGGCTGACTGCTGTGATGCGCTGGGCAACCTTGCTGCTCCCCGTTGCGGCGTGTTGGACGTTCCGAGATATCTCCTTGGTCGCGGCGCCCTGCTCCTCGACTGCAGCCGCAATTGCTGCCGAGATTTCTGAAATCAGCCGGATTGTAACTCCAACTTCCCTGATGGTACGGGCCGAATTCTCGGTAGCTTTCTGCATTCCTGCTATTTGCGCTCCGATATCGTCGGTCGCCTTCGAGGTTTGTGCCGCCAATGCCTTCACTTCGGACGCCACGACGGCAAAGCCGCGACCGGCTTCGCCGGCGCGAGCCGCCTCGATCGTCGCGTTTAAGGCGAGCAAGTTCGTCTGCTCGGAGACGGCATTGATGAGCTTCACGACATCGCCAATGCGGGACGCGGCCGTGAGCAATTCGGTGATACTAGCGTCCGTCGTCTCCGCCTGCCGCACGGCGTCCTGCGCCACCCGGCTGGATTCCTGCACTTGGCGGCCGATCTCGTTTACCGACGAAGTTATTTCTTCGGACGCACTCGCGACCGCCTGGACATTGGTCGAGACTTCCTGTGACGCATTTGCAGCTTCCGTAGAGTCCTTCTCGGTCGAATCTGCCGTGGCCGTGAGAGTGCCTGCAGCAGCTTCCAGTTTGATCGACGACGATGAAAGTGCCGCGACGAGGTCGCCAATCATGGATTCAAAATCTCCTGTGATGCCGTCTACCCGATGCGATCTTTGGATTTGTGCATCAGAGTTCGCCAAGGCCGTTTCGTCCGCCGCCCTTTTTGCGATCAGTGCCAGCTTGAAGAGCTGAAGCGTATCGGCGATGGCCCCGATTTCTGTCCTCTCACCCTGGTGTGGAATTTCGACCACAAGATCGCCGTTGCTCAATGCACGCATTGGCTCCAGGACAGATGAAATTCCTCGCGTCACGTCGCGAGTCAATAGGAGCCCGATGCCGATGGCCACGGTAACCGTCAGACCGAGAATTATCGCCACCATCAGGAACGCGGAACTGTAAGTGTCTGCAGCGAGCTGCCCCGCGGCGTCGGCGCCGCTATTGTTCAGTTCTACGTCCTTGGCGAGCAGTTCGTCTGCCTTGAGGGCAGCAGGTGCGATCTTGACGTGCAGGTCGCGAGCCGTCGCCTCGTCGTTTTTGCGGGAAGCGGCCAAGACGTTTTGGGTAGCAGCAAAGTACGTCGTCCAGGCTTGCTGGAAATCGCGGTAGAGAGCCCGCTCCTCCTCGGACGTGATCACGGCTACGTACGCTTTCTGTGACCGCTCGATCCCGGCGACAACCAGATCATAGTTCTTGTCCATGGCCGCCTTGCCTGCCGCGTCATTCGCCAGGATGTGGGCCCGCACAAGACCGCGGTAGGTAAGCGTGTAAGCTCTCAAGTCGCCGAGGAGACGTACGCTCTGCAGCCAGCCGGTGTGGATATCCACTGTCCGGGCGTTGATCAGCTGCATTTGCCGGATGGAGAACGCCCCCAGAAATATGGTGACGACAAGTACGACAGACATGGCAGAAATGATCTTTGTACGAATCGAGACATTTGTAAGCATCTGAATTTCCGATTTGGTATCCCTTGTGGGGAGCTATTTTGACGGGAGTTCCGAACGATTCTTGCGGACTCCAACGAAGGTGAACGATTTCGATGAACCATTGGTAAAATTTCGAACAAGTGTGCAAATATCGCCATTCTGGATTTGGCAGAGAGTATCCAGATGCTGGCGTTTGGCCTTTCGGTGAACGCTAGCGGACGGTCCTTGATTCGACCGGACTGGCAAAAACCAGCCACCACTTATCGCATCTTGCGGGGAAGCGCGCGGATCTTTGACGGACGCGGCGGAATACCGATCATCGTTTCGCGGCCCGATCGGCGACTTAGCCTCCCGCTCGATTGCACTGCGGCGGTAGTCATTCCCCACATTGACATTGCACGTTTGTGCTAAAATATAGTTTTGTTACGCTACTCAGATAGACTCGCGGATTGTTCGATCTGGCAGCCGTCGCCTAATCGACTGAGGGGCCGCAGCGCGCTCAACCAGCCAAATCCAACAAGGCGACATCGTCTTAATGTCTGGCGTCTCCCAGATTACTCCACGCTTCGTCCCGCTGGCCTAGAGGCATCGAAAGGCGCGGTGACGTCGATCTGGCTGAAGCAGCCCGGTGCCCCCGAGTGGGACAGCGATAAGGATATGAAGGATTATCTGGCTTTCCTGAAGGAATGGGCCCCCACCGAGCAAGCTGATGACCCCACTGCGGCCTTCGCCTACACGGTCGCGCAAATGACGGCCGAAGTGCTGAAGAGGTGCGGCGACGACCTCACTCGCGAGAACCTGCTGAAGCAGGCAACGAATGTGAAGGATCTCCAACTTCCGCTGATGGTTCCAGGCGTGAAGGTGAACATCGCGCCGACCAACCGTGTCGCATGGCGACAAGCCAGGATGGCGCGCTTTGATGGCACGAACTGGGTGTTCTTCGGCGATGTCATCACCATCGCGGCTGACAATTAGGACTGTGAATCGGGTCGGAACCACCAGTCCGCCCGATCGGTCGCTACCGCGAAATGTTTTCGGTGCTAACGCAGGGTCAAGCCGCCATCGACAGGGATCGTCTGCCCGATTACGTAGGAAGCGAGCGGTGATGCGAGAAACCCCAGACATAAACGACCGCGCCCTTTGCCAGAAATGCCTGGGCCATGGCATTGCCGATGCCGCTGCTTCCGCCGACCACCAGCACGTTCTTCCGTTGAATTCTAGTTTGTGGCTCATGCGCAACCCATGCCCGGGAGCCCTCCCCGACGGCGAGATCGGGAAAGATCGGCATGCCTTTTAGATGCAACGGTCAAATCCGTGGCTGACATGAAGACACCAAATCGCCGGACCTGCTCAAGAGCACCGGCGATCCGGATTCTGGACTATTTCTCGTCCTGCCAGAAAGTCTTGGAAACCTTGCGCCGCGCCGCGCGCGTATCGGGCTTGGCAAAATCCTCCATACCGGCAGTCGCGAAGCGGCCCGGCTTATTTGCAAATGGCTGGATTGGAACCTCGAACGCCATCGCCCCCGATAGCGGCAAATCGGCGCCCTTGTTCAAGGCAAATTTTGAGCGCCGAACCGTAATGGGATTTTTCGCGGCCATTACTGCGACAAGGGCGTCAACTTCCTTATTCAGGTCGGCCGGTTTGCAAATGCGGTTGATCATATCGTGTCGTTCTGCGGTTTTGGCATCGAACAGCTGACCGATGAGATTCCATTCCTTCGCCTTGCGCCGCCCGGCGAACCGGGCGAGGCGCGTGACGCCGCCCCAGCCGGGCGTGATATCCCAGTCGATTTCCGGCATTCCCCAGCGGCTGCGATCGGTCGCGACCACGAAGTCGCAAGTCAGCGTCAGCTCAAGACCGCCGCCGGTGCAAACGCCGTCCACGGCAGCAATGGTGATGCACGTCAAATCTTCGATCATCTGCGCCGTTTCCTGGTACAGGCGGGCCTGCCAGTACGGATCGTCATCCGTCCAGGTGAGAAAGTCCTTGATGTCGTCGCCGGCGCAGAAGGTGTCACCTGCCCCACGGAAGATCAAAAACCTGCACTCGCGATCCTTCTTGACCGCCTGGACCGCATCCGCCAGTTCGTCCGACATTTCCCTGTCGAGCGCATTGTGCGATGCCGGACGATTGAACGTAATCGTGCTGATCGTCCCAGCGCGTTCAAAGATGATCTTCTTGTATTTCGACACGACGGCCTCCGTTGCGGTTTATACGTTGCCGAGAGCTACTAACAAATAATGGTTATCGTACTTAGTAGCGCTGCGCAACTAATTTATCGTATTTTTGCGGGTTTTGCACCGACACCCCGCGGCACCGTTTGGAAGGGCTGTCGATTGCCATCCGCCAACAATAGCCGGTTACTGTTGACCGAGAGCGGCAACTCCGCCGTTCGCACAGCAATTTCCGGCTTGTTTTGCCGGGGCGCTCTCGTCCTTCAAGCGTTTGGCAGGAAGTTCGTTGATAGCAATGGACGGATTTGCTCTGCGGAAGATCGTGCCGTCTCGGAAAGGCTGCGCACAAATCGGTTGGCCTGATCGACCAATATCATGCTGGGTTTGATGGCAACCGAGACCAGTTCGAAACCCATAATAATCACCTGCTCGCCTTTGGTGATGAGATGGGCAGCAGCACCGTTCATACAGCTCGAACCGGAGCCTTCCGGCCCCTCGATAATGTAGGTCTCAAGCCTCGCGCCGGAGGTATTGGACACGACCAGGACGCGTTCTCCCACCCACAAGCCAGCCTGGTGAATAAGCGCCTTATCAATGGTGATCGAACCAACATAGGCAAGATTGGCCTCCGTCACCGTGGCGTTGTGGATTTTCGAGCGAATGACCCAGCGCATTTGATGTTCCCTGACCGGTCCGATCCGGTGACGGTTGTTCGCTAGTTTCCTTCGCCTACAGAATAGATTCGAAGGCCCGCGATAATGGTCCGATCGGGCTGCTCGAGCATAAAGCGAACCGCCGCCGCGACGTCTTCCGCATCGGCAGACGGCGCGTCCGGGGAAATGCCGATACTGCAACGCAAATCGAGCAATATGCCGGTTTGGGTGGAGCCCGGCGCGATGCAACCGACTTTTACATCGTGCGCGCCAAGTTCGATCAGCAGCGAGTTTGAAAATGTTTCGACCGCGGCTTTCAGACCTGCATAGATACCCATCGTCGGGCGGGTGCCGAATGCCGCGACGCTTGACACGTTGATGATCGATCCAGATCTCTGTGCCTTGAAATCCCGGCCAACAGTGTAGCAGGTCCGCACGACAGCCTCGAAATTGATCCGGATCATGCCGGAAAGAGCCTCGAGGTCTACGTCATCGACTGGCCCCATTGCGAGCCCGCCGGCGTTGTTGACGACGATGTCGATGCCGCCGAAACGTTTGCGCGCGCGCTCAAGCAAGCGTCGGGGCGTCTCGGAGGCAGCAATATCGGCGGCGACAGTTTCCACCTCACCGGGCAATTCTCGGGACAGATCAAACAGTTTATCAGCGCGACGGGCGGTCAGCACGAGCATCACGCCGGATGCGCTCAACTCCCTGGCAATGGCCGCGCCGATTCCGGACGATGCTCCGGTCACTACCGCAATACGGTTTTGCAAACCAAGGCTCATGATTGCCCAAGTCCGAGCTCTGGGGCGGACTGTTCGGCCAGCAAGTATTTTTGAACCTTGCCGCTTGCAGTCATAGGGAATACTTCGACGAAACGAACGTAGCGCGGAATCTTGAAATGGGCGATCTGATCGCGGCAGAACAACCGAAGCTCCTCTTCCGAGAGCTGTTGTCCCATTTTAAGCTTTATGCAGGCGCACAATTCCTCGCCATACTTTTCGTCGGGAACACCGACGACCTGGGCCATTTCGACTCGCGGATGCCGGTGGAGGAGTTCCTCGATTTCCGCCGGCGAAATGTTCTCTCCACCCCGAATAACCAACTCCTTCAGGCGCCCGACAATCTTGCCGTAACCGTCCTGGTCGATGGTCCCAAGGTCTCCGGTATGCATCCATCCAGCTGCGTCGATCGCCTCGGCTGTTCTCTCGGGATCGTCCCAGTACCCCAGCATGACCGAGTAGCCGCGAACGCAGATTTCACCAACTTGTCCCCGCCGGACAATCTCGGAGCGTTGGTTGACAATTTTGGTTTCGACATGCGGTACCACCTTGCCAACGGTGGAAACCCTCCGCTCCACCGGATCAGTCGGCGACGTAATCATGATGGTGGCGCTGGTTTCCGTCATTCCATAGCCAATAACGACCTGCTCCATGTGCATGTCTGCGATGACGCGCCGCATCAACTCCATGGGTACTGACGCGCCGGCAATGATCCCGGTGCGCAATGATGACAAGTCCCGCCGCTTGAAGTCCGGACTGCCAAGTTCTGCGATGAACATCGTCGGCACGCCGTAGAGCGACGTGCAACGCTCCCGCTCCACCGCCGTTAGCACTGCATCGGGTTCAAAGGCTTCGCCTGGATGAACGACCTTGGCGCCGAACAGCATTGCCAGCAGATTGCCGGTTGCCATTCCGAAGACATGGTAGAGCGGCAGCGGCACGCAAATGGCATCGGAGGAGGAAATTCCGCAAATTTTGCCGGTGAAGTACGAGCTGTTGAGCAGATTGCGGTGACTTAGGGTGGCCCCCTTCGGGCTTCCTGTGGTGCCGCTGGTGAACTGGATATTGATCGGATCGTCGCAGCTTAGCCTCGCCGCGGCGTCGGTAAGCAGCTGCCGATCGACCTCCTTGCCGAGTGTCCCAATCTCGTCGAAACCGAAGAACCCGCGTGGAAACTCAGGGCCCAATTGAATTACGATTTCGAGAATTGGAAGCCGCGCCGCCTTCAGCTTGCCGGGTACCGACGAGCTCAGCTCCGGAGCAAGGGTCCGCAGCATTTGAAGATAGTCACTTCCCTTGAAGCGATCCGCCAGCACCAACGCCCTGCAGCCGGCCTTGTTGAGAGCGAATTCCACTTCGGCAACGCGATAGGCCGGGTTCAGGTTGACGAGGATAAGCCCGAGCTTGGCGGCCGCATATTGGGTAACCGTCCATTCGGCGCAGTTCGGCGCCCATAGGCCGATGCGGTCGCCTCGCCTCAGACCGAGCTTGAGCAGGCCGGCGGCGAAAGCCTCGACCTTGCTTGCCAGCTCCGCATAGCTCCAGGAAATCTGTTGATGGCTGACAACAAGCGCGGTGCGATCGCCATGCCGATCAACCGTCCGGTCGAAGGCTGCTCCGATCGTATCTGCCAGCAGCGGGGTATCGACGTCGCCACGGACATAGCTGCCGTCCGGGCCTTCCACCCTTTCCAACACAGGCATCTGCCCTCCCCTTGTGAGGCACCATTTGGTTTTTTAGTTGCCTAAGGCTACTTATAATATATTGTAGCGTTAGGCAACTGACCTGTTCAAAAAAGCCGCTTCTTCCAGGCCGTGCCGGATACCGGCCGGCGAATGGAGGAAAGACGAAACGCATGGAGGAAACAATGTTCAGCATGTCGCTACGTCTCCGCTGCGCCAGGTTCGCAATTTCGGCGACACTTATGGCGGCTCTAGGCAACTCGGCCTTTGCCCAGAAGAAGTACGATGCCGGCGCAACAGACACCGAGATCAAGATCGGAAACATCGTCGCTTACAGCGGCCCGGTCTCGAGTTTGGGCGTGATCGCCAGGATCGAGGACGCTTATTTCAAGAAGATCAACGATGAAGGCGGCATCAACGGCCGCAAGATAAAGTTCATTTCCTACGACGACGCGTACAGTCCGCCAAAATCTGTGGAGCAGGCCCGCAAGCTCGTCGAAAGCGACGAAGTGCTGCTGATCTTCAATCCGGTCGGAACGCCGTCGAATGTCGCGATCCAGAAATATCTGAATGCAAAGAAGGTGCCGCAGCTCTTTGTTGGCAGTGGCGCTACGCGATGGAATGACCCGAAGGATTTTCCATGGACGATGGGTTACCAGCCAAACTACCAAAACGAAGGCCGAATTTACGCGAAGTATCTGCTGAGGGAAAAGCCCGATGCCAGGATCGCTGTCCTGTATCAGAACGACGATCTGGGGAAGGATTATCTGAAGGGTTTGAAAGATGGCCTTGGTCAAAAGGCCTCGATGATCGTCGCAGAGGAGGGCTACGAGACGTCCGAGCCGACGGTCGATTCGCACATTGTGAACCTCAAATCCACCGGCGCCGATGTCTTCGTCGCGATTGCGCTGACCAAGGTCGCCGCGCAATCGGTCCGGAAGGTCGCGGAGCTTGGATGGCGTCCGCTGTTCATTCTGTCCAGCATCGGATCTTCAATCGGCACGGTGATTCAACCCGTTGGTTTTGATAAGGCGCAGGGCCTTATTTCAACGGCCTATTTGAAGGACAGTTCCGATCCGCAATGGAACGATGACGAGGGTATGAAGAAGTTCTATGCCTTCCTGGCCAAATACGTGCCGGACGCGAACAAGGCCGATTTCTTTGTCGTATATGGCTATGGTATTGCCCAGGCCATGGCAAAGGTTTTGCAGCAATGCGGCGATGATCTCACCCGCGAAAACGTCATGAGGCAGGCCGCCAACCTCAAGAATTTTACGCCCGACGTTCTGCTTCCCGGAATCTCGATCAATACCGGTGCTGCGGATTTCGCGCCGATCGAGCAGATGCGGATGATCCGCCTGAAGGGAGAAAAGTGGGAGCTGTTCGGAGATGTTATCAACGGCAGCGGAGAAACGGGTCAATAGCCGCGGTTTTCGCGCGTCTCCATATCAATCATCGGAAACAAGGGTTTCTTCAGTTGTCCGAACCGACAGTCTACTTTCGAGAGCCAGCCTTGGTCCGAACGGACAGCGAAATATCTGACGGAGTGGACGATATTGTACCCTGGAGGGAGGAAGATTTGCCTCGCTCAGTTCTCGTCATGACTTCGACGTCGTGAGGGTTCGCAACTTCTTTGCAGTTTTCGCAAATCACCAATATTCGCAGCGGCATGCCACAAGACTTGTGCAGAACGGAGGCGTCCGTCATTTCGGTTCCCAGCCCGCGCTTGCCCCAGTCGAACAAGGTCAGAAGCACCGGGCACAGAGCCCTGCCCTTCGGCGAGAGATGATAATCGTGCCTGGGAGGCCGGTCCTGGTATTGAACACGATCGAATAAGCCCTGTTGCACAAGTCGATCAAGGCGGGCCGTCAGCGTCGTACGCGCGATCCCGAGAATTCGATGGAAATGGTCGAATTTGGTTAGTCCGGCAAACGCGAGCCAGAGAACAAAAAAGCCCCACCTGTCTCCGATTGCCGCCAGCGTGCCGCCGACCGAAGTGGACCGGCCTGCGGTATATAGCTCCGGACGCGAGGAGTATCTTACTTGCGCGCCATCTTCCGGCGCCGGATCCTTTGCACTCAGGGGATTGATTGAGATGTCTTCTGCGCGAACCACCCTCCTGCATGCTTCACAGATGGCGGAGGGACGAAGCAGCTTGTTGCACGTCTTGTGACGAAGGCGAACCGGGGGGCCCTTTTCATTCGGCAGCCACTCGTCGCCCCATTTCATCAGCGAAAGCGCGTATGGGTAGGTATCGAGACCGCGTGCCGTCAGCCGGTACTCATATCGGCGGGGTCGCGTCTGATAAGCCTTTTTCTTGAGGAGATCGCAGTTGATCAGAAGGGCGAGACGGTCGGTCAGCGTATTCCGCGCGATGTTCAGGTTGCGCTGAAAGTCGTCGAACCGCCGCACGCCAAAAAACGCTTCCTGATGGATGAGGAAGCTCCATGGGTCGCCAATGGCCTTCAACGCATGGGAGAGTGGCGAAACTTCAGATTTCGGACGTCTGGCCAGGAACGCACCCTTGGGGACAGGTTCAGCAATTACCTGTCACTAGCAGACATTCGAAGGCCCGACCAACCGTTTTCGGAACCGGGGCAGCGCAACTCTGTAGAGCTGGGTGGTCAGTCAATGAGACCGGAACTAGTCTACACCGGGCGTGACCCGGTCGCGTCGAGCCGGCGCTTGGCTTCTGTGACCAGGTTCGCCGGGAGCGGACCCTTCCGAGCCGCGGCCACGTTGTCGCGCAGGTGGTCGAGGTTTTTGGTACCGATGATCGTGGTGTCGAGCACGGGCTCGGCGATAGCAAAGCGTACCATGAACTCGATACGGCTCATGCCGTCGAGCAGTTCGTCCAGCCGCGCCTTGTCCCAGCGGCCGCTCAGCTCGTCTCCGGTGAGCATGTAGTAACGCCTGTTCCAATCGGTCGGTGCGCCACGGGCGACGCCGCCGCGTATGATGATGCCGGCACCGACGGCCGAGGCCTTCGCGATGATGTGTTCGTGTTCGCGTTGCAAGGCTGAATAGGGAATTTGGAAAACGTCGAACACGCCGGAATCGACTTGCTCGATAAGGTTCGGAAGAATTCCGGATACGCCAATGAAACGAAGCTTGCCTTCTTCCTTCAGCTTCAAGAGCTCATCCAGTGCACCCTCGGCCTCCCATATGCTCCGGGTGAGACTCTGATGAAATTGAACAACGTCTATGTAATCGGTGCGCATCATGCGCAGGCTGTGTTCAACGCCAGCACGGATATTTGCCGCGGTGTGGATATTCGGCGTGCCCATCGGCTTGCCCGGCTGGCAGCCGCATTTGGTCGCCAGAATGAACTCCCCGCGACGGTGTGAAATGGCACGGCCGATGCGTGCTTCACTGGTCCCATAGCAGACCGCCGTGTCGATGAAATTGATGCCGCTGTCGAGCACCGCATTCAGCACCCGCCCCGCCTCGTCGTCGGAAATTTCGTTGGCCGCCGGCGGACCGCCTAGATCCATGGCGCCGAAGCCGAGAGTGGTAACAGACAAGCCGGTACGGCCAAGTTGGCGTCGCTCGATATCGCTCATAAATAACTCCCGCTCAAATCGAAGATGGATCAATCAATGACGATACCGGTCCGTCCCGGATACCGGCATTGGGCCCATCATTGATGGAGAAAGTCGCCGACGATGCGGTTGAAGGCAGCGGCCTTCTCCCACTGCGCCCAGTGACCGCATTTCGAGAACACCACGAGATCGGCATTCGGAATCTGTTTCTGCAGGATGAATGCGGCGTCCATCGGGACCACGCGATCTTCGCGACCCCAGATAAGAAGGGTGGGCTGCTTCACCTGATCGAGTGGTTCGCGCCAGAGTTGATCCTTTGGCCCCATCAGATGCAGCGGCGGATTGGCAACAACAGAAGGCTCGGTGGCGGACTTGAACCGCTCCTGAAGCAACTCCGGCGTAACTCCGCTGGGATCGTAGATCAGGACATCTATCAGGGCTTTCAGCTTTTCGATCGTCGGTCCTTCGCCCCGGTAAAATCCGAGCAACCGAATGGCTCCCTCGTTCGGCATTACCGTGTGCACCGGAAGGCTGCCCGCACTCCCCATCAGGATCAGCTTGTCGACCCGTTCCGGAAAATCGAGCGTAAAGCGAAGTGAGGTGGCGCCGCCGAGCGAGTTGCCGACCAGGCTTGTCTTTTTGATTCCGAGGTGGTCGAGAAGCTCGCCGACCGCGGCTGACATCAGTTTGAAGATTCCATCCGGTGCCGGACGCGGTGCAGACTTGCCAAAGCCCGGCAGGTCCATCACGATAACTCGGTTTCTCTCGCTAAGCGTCCCGATGTTCTTCCGATAATTGCTGTAGCCGAACGCTCCGGCTCCTCCACCGTGAATCAACAGGACTGGATCGCCTCGACCCACCTCCTGAAAATGGATGCATCCTTGCTGCCCATTTACAAACTTGCTCGGGAGATTTGCTTGGTCTGACATACTGATCCTTTCTTGCGTTATTTGGCATTATCAGCTTGGGCGGCGAGCCTTAGCCGGGCCTCACCATGAAAAACGGCCTAGATTTGGCGGGCGGCGTCGTAGGCCTGCGCGATATTGGCAAAGATGGTGCCACCATCTTCTGAAACCACGTCGAACGCATCGCCGATGACATGCGTTTCAAGTCCCCTCGCCTCGGCGATTTCGACCAGGGACCGATTGGATCGGCGATCGCTGGCGAACACGATCGTATCGATGCCGGGCAGGTGTTCCCTGCCCTTGTCGGTGACGAGCCAAACATTGTCGCCGCTATCGACTTCAACGTTGTGCACATACTTGACGCGACGCACTTTCTTCTCGTCCGTGCGGTTCAGAAGATACCACCGGTCGTGCACCGCGAGCTTTGGTGCGAAATGACCGTGCGTTTCGGCTACGCACACCTTGCGGCCGCCCTCGGACAGATAATCCGCGGCCTGCATACCAATCTGATCGCCGCCGATGACCAGGATATTGTCGCCGGGCGTTAGCCGCTCCTCGAGAAGATCATCGATGATCATGATGTTGATGCTGACGGCGTTGCCGACGCTTTCGATCATGCCCGGCGGCACTTGCGGCACGCTGCCCGTCGCCACGAACACGACGTCCGGCGCAATCGACGCCAGCAACGCCTCATTGACCGTAGTGTTGAGCCGGATATCGACGCCATATTTGGCGATCTGCAGTTCATACCAGGGCAGCATGTCCGCGATCTCCTGCCGGCCGGGGATCATTGCGGCGAGACGTATCTGCCCGCCGATCCAGCTCCGGCTCTCGCACAAAGTCACGCGATGTCCGGAAAAAGCCGTGCGCCGCGCCGCTTCCAGGCCCGCAAGGCCCGCGCCCACCACCAGCACCTTTT
>Ga0193729_1000827_pt1 | contig 16101 bp, 11 predicted proteins | sample U1c2metaG_FD_143036 | JGI IMG/M metagenome (GOLD analysis project Ga0193729, IMG submission 143036) | Soil microbial communities from a riparian zone of the East river system, Colorado, United States - U1c2 | ecosystem: Environmental > Terrestrial > Soil > Riparian zone | place: USA: East River...
CTTCGGGTGTTAAGTCGCTAGTGGCCCATTACGGCGGTGATGGAAACTTCCTGTTGAGCGATTCCTCTCCGGTGAACCACGTTGTCAATTCGCCTTCAATTAGCGGCCACGTCGATTACTGCATCACCCAAAGCCACAATGTCCCCGGCGTGCTCATTAGCGTCACTGGCTCGCAGACAACTTCAACCACGACCGACTCGAGCGGCAACTACAGCATCAACTTGCCGGAAGGCGGCAACTATACGTTGACACCCACGAAGGCGGCTCTCGCGCCCCTGACTCCGGGCATCGACACTGCCGACGTCGTAGGGGCACAACGCCACTTCCTGGGCCTCACAACTCTGACTGGATGCGAATTTACCGCAGCTGATGCGACTGAGGATCCCACTCCTACCGTTGACACCGCGGATGTGATCGCGATCCAGCGGTTCTTCCTGGGCGCTAATTCCGGCACCGGACACGTAGGTGAATGGCAGTTCAATCCTGCGAATCAACCGTACTCTAATCTGGCGACCAGCCAAACCGGGCAAGACTATGCTGCGTTGGTTGTCGGCGATGTCACGGGAGATGTGACTCCAAGCATTGCTAACCGTGAGGGCCGCAATTCGACGGCCGCGCATCCGCCTATTCCGTCGGCGGTGGCGACGGTCTCATTACCCATCGGAAACGTAAGTACTAATGTCACCAACTTCACGCTGGCGGTAACAACATCGAACATTGACCCCGCCGACAACCTGGTTGGCTTCCAGGGCGACTTCACGTTTGATTCATCCGTAGTCACCTTCCAGGCGACGCCGGCCTCGCCGGCAGGGTTGACTGCCTCGAACTGGAATGTGAGCGCCAACATTCTCGGCGCCGGGACCATCAAGACGCTTCGCATCTCAGCGTTCTCGACCACGTCCACGCCGCTATCCGGATCGGGCACGCTCTTCAATCTGAATTTCACCCGAGTGAGCAATACGGTAGGCGCCTTCACGGATCTCACGTGGGCGTCCTCGCCGAATAACTTTGTCTTCATCGACACGCAACTGGTGAAACAAGCTCCGGGTAGCACGCCTGCCGGAAAGATTACAATTGTCGGCCCGACTGCTGCCAATGGAAACGTCAGTGGCCAGATTCTCGACGGCTCCGGTGCCCCCGTCGAGGGCGCAGCAGTGCGCATGAGCGGCACCCAGAATCGCCTGACTATCACCGATGCGCAGGGTAATTATCACTTCGATAATGTCGAGACGAACGGCCTTTACGTAGTGACGCCGTCGCGTTCCAATTTTACGTTTAGCCCGGTCCAAAGAACCTTCAGTCAACTGGGATCGCACACTGAAGCGACTTTCACGGGAGCAGCAAGCGCCAACGGATTGAATCCGCTGGATACGACTGAGTACTTCGTGCGGCAGCAGTATCTCGACTTCCTTGGCCGTGAACCTGACGAATCCGGATTCAACTTCTGGGTGAACAACATCGATTCCTGCGGTGCTGATTCAGGCTGCCGCGAAGCCAAACGCGTCGACACTTCGGCGGCGTTCTTCCTCTCGATCGAATTCCAGCAGACGGGTTATCTGGTCTATCGCGCATACGAATCCGCGTACGGCAACCTGGATGGCGGGCCGGTGCCAATGAAGTTGAGCGACTTCACACCTGATACGCGGGAGATCAGTAATGGAGTCGTCGTGCTCCAGGACGGCTGGCAACAGAAACTCGAGAACAATAAGCGCGCCTTCATCGCCGAGTTTGTGCAGCGCCCGCGGTTCGGCAACGCTTATCCAATCAGCATGACGCCGGCGCAATTCGTCGACAAGCTTTTCGCGAACGCCCACGTACCATCGACTGACCCTGATTACGCTGCGGCGCTCACAGAATTCGGAACGGCAACTGATACGGCCGACGTCGCAGCGCGCGCGCGGGTCTTGCGACGCGTGGCAGAGAACTCGACCCTGACGCGGCAGCAGTTCACCCAGGCGTTCGTTTTGATGCAGTACTTCGGATATCTACAGCGCGATCCGAACTCAGGCCGGGACGCCGACTTCACGGGCTACAACTTCTGGCTTGAGAAACTCGATCGCTTCAGCGGCAACTTCGAAAACGCCGAAATGGTGAAAGCCTTCCTGTCCTCAGTCGAATATCGAGCACGCTTCCCGCGATAGTTGCAAGGCGATCCAAAACCTTAATCAATTTGGTACATGTCTTGTCGTTGAGTCGATTCCCGGAAATCCTTGACACCCGGCAAGGTTCTTTGCTAAAAGGCACATCAAGTTAGAAGTAACTATCTGTTTACAACCTGATCGCGGTTCTAGTTCAACACATCCGGCCCCGCCTTTCGCTAGTCCGCGGCCCACAACCAATAGGAGGTTCTTCAGATGAAACATACGAAGTATTTTACGTTAACGGTAGTCGCTGCGGCAGTGTTCGCCTTTGCGCAAATCGCTCAGGGTCAAACCGAAGGCAAACTCACAAACATGACCGTCGGCGCGGGGAGCGTTCGGTGGGACATACTCGTCCCAAATGGTGGCGGAACGCTCACGATCACTGCTCCCGACGGGCGGGCATTCCGTAAAGGCTTTCGCGGCGGAGCGTCGCCCGAAATCAATCTAAGCGACAAACAGTTCGAGGGCTTGCCGGACGGCGTTTACACCTATGAATTGCAATTAGCCCCTGCGCTTTCGCCCGCGCAGAAAGATGCCTTAATGAAGGCCCGCGGCAACGATGATGATCCTGAAGCCGAGCGCGCTGGTCGGAAGCGACCCGCAGTGCCATTGATGGCTCAGTCAGGATCGTTTGCCATTGTAAATGGCGCAATCATCGGGCCCGGCGCTGTCGAAGGACAGCGATCCGCCACGAAGCCCGCGGGACAAACAACACAACCGCAGACGGCTCCGGCGCGCGTTTCGGCAAACACGATCACGAGGCTGCGCAACCATCGACTGTCTTTGTTTTCTTTGCCCGACATTGTTCAGGCGGACGATGTAATTATTCAGGGCAGCCTTTGCGTTGGACTCGACTGTGTCAACAACGAGAGTTTCAGCTTTGACACGATCAGGTTGAAAGAAAACAACACTCGCATTTCGTTCAACGACACGAGCACATCGGCCGGTTTCCCTACAAATGACTGGACGATCCGGGCCAACGATTCTGCCAGTGGCGGCGCCAGCTATCTCGCGTTCGTCGATCGCGGAACTACGGAGAATGGTGATGAAACCGGCACGATCGTGTTTCGGGTGGATGCCGGTGCGCCCGCCAACTCGCTTAAGGTGTCCAGTTCGGGAAAAGTCGGAATCAGAACGGCGACGCCTGGATTAGACGTTCACATCGCCAGCACCGATACTCCGGCTATTCGACAGGAGCAGACCAGCGCTGGCGGCTTTACGGCCCAGACCTGGGACATCGGAGCGAATGAAGCTAACTGGTTCGTGCGCGACGTCACTGGTGGCTCGCGATTGCCTTTCCGCATTCGGCCGGGTGCACCGACGAGCAGCGTCGATATCAGCGCCACCGGCAATGTGGGCATAGGCACGGCGGGGCCAGTGGTAAAGTTGGATGTGTATGCCGCCAATGGAAACTTTGCCTACATTGGTGGAGATATAAACAACCGAACAGTGAAGATTGGGACGGATTCCAATGGCTTTGCGATTCTTCAGGGATTAAAACGCATGGATTCTACAACAAGAGATCTTACGCTTCAGCTAGATGGTGGCAACGTTGGCATCGGGACAACCTCACCTGATCTGAAGCTGTCGGTCAGTGGAGACGCCGACAAATCTGTCGGTGGCGGATCCTGGCAGTTCTTTTCAGATGAGCGCCTGAAGAACATCAAGGGTGGCTTTAACAGCGGACTTAAGGCCCTCATGCAGCTACAGCCAATCCGTTTCCAATATAAGCCTGACAATGCGCTCGGCCTTCAGTCAAATCTGGAACAGGTCGGGTTTGGAGCCCAGGCCCTACAAAAGGTAATTCCGGAAGCGGTCACTAAGAACGCGAACGGCTATTTGATGGTCAACAACGATCCGATTCTCTGGACCATGCTTAATGCGATCAAAGAGCAGCAGAAGGAGATTGATCAATTAAAGGGACAAATTCGCAAGTTGCAAACGCCGCGACGTCGCCACAGATAGCGTTGGCAATTTCGAAATTAGCTTAGACGAGTCTCAAAAAAAGAGGTGCGGAAGGGTTAGACCTTCTGCACCTCTTAATTTTATTTCCACAACTGTCGCGCTGTTCGTTTGCGACCAGTATCAATTAACAAACCGGCGCAGCTGCACGCTGATCGCAAATCCAATGGCGATGAATGTAGCGAGCACAGAAGAAAGGCCTGCACTCATCAATGGCAGCGGAACTCCAATTACCGGCAGAAACCCCAGTGCCATGCCTACATTAATAAAAATTTGAAAGATCAGTCCTCCAACGATCGCCATGATGACCAACATGCCCGTGCGATCCCGCGAACGACGGGCGTCATTAATCAGTCGCGTCAAGAGCAAGGCGTAAGATGCCAACAAGAACAGACAGCCAAGGAAGCCGGTGGTTTCGGCAGTGACCGCAAAAATAAAATCCGTATGGGGCTCAGGTAAAAATTTCAGGCTGCTTTGCGAGTATTCGCTGCCGCGCGCTCCCGTCAGACCACCCTCACCAACGGTCACCATTGATTGCCACGTGTGATAACCAAAGCCGCGCTTGTCGGCATTTTCCGGATCCAGAATCACGTTAATGCGCTCCAGTTTGTATCCGTGCAACAATCCGGTTTTCACACCGACGGTGTAAGCCAGCGGCGCACCGGCGATACATGCGACCAGGGCGGCGACAACCATCCACATACGCACCGAAGACAAGAACAGAACGATGGCGAGCAAAGGCAGATAGGTAATCGACTGACCGACGTCCGGCTCAAGCAAGATCAGCCCCATTGGCAATCCGAGGATTACACAACCCATGAACAGTTCCTTCCACGTCAGTAACCCCGTCCGGTGCTTGCCAAAATATTTGGCGAGCATCAGCACCACCGGAATCTTCACAAATTCCGAAGGCTGAAATTGGCCGGCGATGGGCAGCTTGATCCAACATCGCTGGCCGTTGATCTTCATTCCCACATGAGGAATTAGCACAACCAGCAGCAACATCAGGCCAAACACATAAAGGATGGGCGCCAACTCGACCAGCCGGCGATAGTCGCTAAATGCAATCGCCGCCATCGCCACCATGGCGATGCCCAAACCGATCAGTTGCTTCTGCCAATAGGGTTCCGTCGGTTGCGCGTTGTGAATTTCCCACGCGCCAAACGAAACGATCGCGATCGCCAGGAGCGCAATCAGCCAATCAAAATCTCGCAACTTACGTTTTTGCAGAATTGCTACCATGAACTAAAACCGGTGATCGGGGAGATGTATGCAGTAAAACTTAAGCTATCGAATCTTCAAAGCAATATTGTTGTCAGGCTTCTCTTTCGCAGTTCGTGTCTTGGCGTAGTAGACGTCATAGATTGCGCGGACGGCCGGTGCGCCGAAGCGCGCGCCCATCCCGGCGTTTTCGATCAAAGCCACCACGGAAATTTCAGGCTTGTATGCCGGCGCGTAGGAAACGAACCACGAATGGTCCTTGTGCTCGCTGCCTTCCTTCCCGAGGCTGACTACTTGCGCGGTGCCCGTCTTGCCGGCGATGTCGAACCCGACCAGTTTGATTCCAGTGGCGGTGCCGTTCTCGTTTACGACGGACCACATCGCGTGAACGACTACATCGCTTTGGTCCACAGGGATGCCAAGATTTTTCGGTTCGGCCCGATCGAAAGTATGGGCGGGCCGCTCCGGCCGGTAATCGGAACGTGTCGGATCATTTCCGACGGCGGCAATGGCGTGCACCTCTTTCAAGAGGTGCGGCACGTACATTCTCCCTTTCATGCCAATCGAGGAGTGTGCGCGCAGCAGCGCCATCGGCGTCAACACGTCTTCGCCCTGGCCGAACGAAGAATAAACCGTGTCGATGTCTTTCCACTCGGGGTCCTTCGGGTAGAGCCTGGCTTTTAATTCTCGCGAAGGAGTCGTGCTTAAGACTTCATGCGGAAGATCGATGCCCGTGCGCTTATCGAGATCGAACATGTCGATCATCGATTGAATGCCTTCCAGTTTCATCTTCAGGCCCAGGCGATAGAAATAACCGTCGCACGAATGCTCAATTGCGAAATGCACATTAGGCGAGCCGTGATTGCCGCCCATGCAACGCGTGAACTTGTTGCCGATCGTAATGCCGCCGCCGCACACCAGATTCGAGTTGTCGATCGAAATCGCTCCCTGTTTCAATCCGGCGGTGGCCATCAAAGGTTTCCAGGTCGAGCCGGGCGGATACTTGCCCTGGATAGCGCGATTGATGAGCGGGTGATCGGGATCGTTGAGCAACTTCTGATATTCGGCGCGGCCTGCTTTCGTCGTGATGCGTTGAGAGAAAAGGTTCGGATCGAATGTCGGCGCCGAAGCCAGCGCCAGAACCTCTCCGTTGTTCGGATCCATCGAGATGATCACTCCGCGCCCCTGCGGTGACTTTCGCAACTGTTCTTCCGCGGCTTTTTGCAGATCGAGATCGATCGTGATCACGATGTCCTGGCCCGATTGCGGTTCGACGCGCTCGACTTCGTTTTGAATGTGCCCGCGGCTGTCTACGATGACCTTGCGATAGCCGTCGCGGCCGCGCAAATATTCGTCATAGACTGATTCCAAACCTTCCTGACCGATGATGTCACCTGGCTTGTAACCCTTATCACGAAACTCTGGTTGCTTGAGTTGCTCCGGACTGATCTCGCCGACATAACCAAGGGCGTGACACAGCAGTCCGTTTTCCGGATAACGGCGTTGCGGTGTTTCTTCAATTCGCAAGGTGGGAAATTCGAGTTGATGCGCATCAACCCACACCAGGTCCTCCTGGGTTGCCCCGGCTTTGATCAGGATTGATTCGAAGGCCGGCTGCATTTTGACCTGATCAAAGCGCTCGCGCAAAATCTCGGAATCGAGTTGCAGTCCCTCTGCCAGTGGTTGGATTAGAGAATAATCAATGCTCTTGGTAATTTCTCGAGACAGGATGATGCTATATATGGGACGTGAATCGACGAGTTGATTGCCGTTGCGATCAAAGATGGCGCCACGTCGTGCGGGTATCGGCAAGAGACGAATGCGCTGGTTCTCAGCAACCTCCGCGTAACGCGCGCCGTTGACGATTTGCAGCAGATAGAGGCGCACGCAAAGCACACCCAGCAGCACCAACACCAGCACCTGGATCAGGCGCAAGCGCACGCGTAGATTTTGGGAATCGTCAACGAATTTCATCTTCTTCTTGCCGCCGCCGATGGCCGGCGCGCCACTCTTCGCCGCACGGTGAATTGGCGGCGCTGTCTCGCTTTACCACTGAAATAAGAATCATACAAGTAAAGCAAAATCGTTCCAGCCACGGTCGTCGCGATCAACTTATACGACAGCGACTGCACAAAAGGCATCGGCGGACGCTGCCCAAGTAATCGATGCATACCAACATAGACAAGGTTGTCAATCAGACTTGCGCACACCAGAACCGGAATGCGCAACAGCGTCGTGTCAAGCATTACCCGCGAGGCCACAAAGTAGACCGCGTAAGCCGTGAGTACTTTTGCAAAGCCGCCCGCGCCCAGCAACGCCGGTGGACCACTTATCAAATCGAGCGCGAGGCCGGCGGCGGCCGCCGTAATCAGAGCCAACAAGGGTTCGCGCTGCAACGCAAAGTACACTACCAAAACGAGCGCAAAGTCTATGAATCCGAGGGGCTGCCATACAGCGCGCAGGGCTGACTGTAGAGCAATGGCCACGATTAGAAATATCGCGACTGTCAGTTGGCGCATGATCGATCAACGAGCAGTGAGCGGTAAGCAGTTAGCAGCAAACCGAGGCGTGCCGCAGGAACGACGCGAGCAATTTCCAAAGCAAACGATTGAAGATATTTACTGCTCACCGCTCACTTCCTACTGCCTGGTGCTCACTGCCTACTGCTTACTGGTTTTCTTTTCCACGTTCGGGAGAGTTTGATCGGGTTCGGCGCGCTGGGGCGCACGATACATGAGGACAGCAACTTCTTTCACTCGTTCTAATCCGGCGCCTGGTCGTATGTGAATCACTAATGCCTGGGTCGCCGATCCGGGCCGCACTTCGATCACTTCGCCAACATTGTAACCCGCCGGATAAATTCCGTCCTGTCCGGTCGTTACCACGGTATCGCCAGTTTGTACCTTCTCCAGCCCGGACACATAGCGCATTTCCAACAAGCCGATCTCGCCCATGCCCTTAACGGATCCCATCGCGGTCGACTGGTTGAGTTGCCCGACGACCGCGCCGGCGCCCGATCGTTCATCAGTCACCAACATGACTTGCGAGCTCAACGGACTGGTCGAGACGACTCTGCCAACGATTCCGCCCGTGGTAACGACCGGCATATTCACTTCAACACCCGCCCATCGTCCCTTATCAATCGTAATACCGTCGAACCACATCGAGGGGTCGCGCGCGATCACCCGCGCCGCTATAGATTTGTACTGGCTCGTTTCCGACAACTTCAGCAGTTGCTCAAGCCGGCCGGCCTCAGCCGCGCGTTCGCGAGTGTCGCGCAACTCGGTTTGCATGTCCGCAAGCTGTTTCCGCAGTTGTTCGTTGTCGGTCGCAGCACGCCGCAGCTCGCCAATGTTGCCAAAGAATCCTCCAAACCAGTTCGCGCTGCCAGAGGTCCCACGTTGCAACGGGTACATCACCATTTGCGCAATTGAACGAATCTTTCGCTGTTTGGTATCTGAGTCACGAGCGTCATAAGTCATCAGACCGAAATTAAGCGCGAGCAAGGCAAACAACCACCACGGCGCGCGCTGGCGAATCTCTCTTTGGGTGCGAATTGCAGCCATGCTGAATTTCGGATTTCGAAACGCGAATTGCGGATTTAATTTTCAACTCGGCGCGGACTCAATTCGCAATCCGCAATTGACCTATGTTCCTGTCGTCAAACTATTGTCCCACTTCACGCGTTTCAACAAATCAAAGTCTGAAAGCATCTTGCCGGTGCCAAGCACGACCGACGCTAGCGGGTCTTCAGCCAGAGAGACGGGCAGGCCCGTTTCGATCGACAGACGTTTGTCCAGGTTCTTCAGTAAGGCGCCGCCACCCGTCAAAACAATTCCGCGCTCAACGATGTCAGCGGAAAGTTCGGGCGGAGTGCGCTCAAGCGCGACACGCACCGCGTTAATAATCGTCGACACTGAATCTGCGAGGGCTTCGCGAATCTCTTCATCAGAGATGGTGATCGTTTTCGGAATGCCTTCGATCAAATTGCGGCCGCGCACTTCAAAAGAGAGCTCTTCATCCAAAGGAAATGCCGAGCCCAATTCGATCTTAATGGCTTCGGCGGTGCGCTCGCCGATCAGCAGATTGTATTTTCGTTTGATGTATTGCGTGATCGCTTCGTCCATTTCGTTGCCGGCGACGCGCACCGAACGAATAGACAATACCGCTCAAACTGATCACGGCGATGTCGGTCGTGCCGCCGCCGATGTCTACCACCATGTTGCCGTGTGGTTCGGTGATCGGAAGTCCGGCGCCAATCGCGGCGGCCATAGCTTCTTCCACCAGGTAGACCTCGGATGCTTTGGCGCGATATGCAGAGTCCTCGACTGCGCGTCGCTCAACCTGCGTAATTTCGGACGGGATCCCGATCACTACGCGCGGGCTGACCCACGTTTTCCCGTTGTGAGCTTTGCGTATGAAGTGCTGCAGCATTTTTTCAGTCACTTCAAAGTTTGCGATCACGCCGTCCTTCATCGGACGAATCGCGACGATGTTGCCGGGCGTGCGGCCCAACATCTCTTTCGCATCGCGGCCGACTGCCTCGACGGCGTTCGTCACCTTATTGATGGCGACGATTGACGGCTCCGAAACTACTATGCCGCGGCCCTTGGCATAGACCAGTGTATTAGCGGTTCCGAGGTCGATCGCCAGATCGCTCGAAAATAGACTAAAGATAGATTTTAAAGCCATTTGTAATCGATTTCCCTGACGGAAAAAATGAGTTGTCTGAAGAGGTGAGCGGTTAATCTGAGTGCGGCTGGACGCCGCGACGGGCGCAAGCGACCTGGCAAATTAATAAAACGACTCACCGAAGCAGAACCGAACGGACAAAGATACAACGATTCGTTTCCTAACGCTATCACGAAATGAACCTCTCGTCGGGAATTCTTTGAAATTGTTTGCCGTCTTGTGTCGGGTCGCGCAACTCATCGCTGGATTGTCCGCCATCGGAGGTTGCGGCCAGCCGGATACAATTCTTGTTCGCCGCCTTCGCGGCGTACATCGCCTGGTCAGCGGACGAAACAAGTTGATGTGGCGACAAAGCATTTTCAGGAAAAACGGCGACCCCAATGCTGGCCGTCAAAGAGATTCGCAAACGACGCCCACCCGTGAAGCGATGCCCTTCTATTTTCGTACGAATCCGCTGGGCCACGGCCGCGGCGTCTTCGGCGCCAGCCTCGGGCAAAATCACAACGAACTCATCGCCCCCGTATCGAACTACGCAATCGGTATCCCGGACTGACGGCAATAGCAACGCCGCTACCTCCATCAAACAATGCGATCCCACAAGATGCCCGTGCAGATCATTCACCCGCTTGAAATCATCCAGATCGAGAAACAGCGCCGCCACCTTCGTGTGATATCGCCGGGCACGCTTGATTTCATTTACCAGGAACTGCCGAAGATAGCGCGCATTATGAAGTCTGGTGAGCTCGTCAGTTGACGACAGCCGTTCAGCCTCGGCGATGCGAACCGAATTCGACAACGCCATGCCGATCGCGGGCGCGATTGTGTTCAATAAAGCCAGCTCGGCTCGGGAGAATGTTCGCGAATTCGGCCCGGTGCGTAATCCTTCCAGAACGCCAATAGCTCGGTCACCGCTGATGATCGGCACGGCAACGATCCTATTTCCTTTTTCAGATCGTTTAACTGGCGTCATTCTCGTGACGGCTTCTTCCGCGGTTCTGCCGGCAATGGTCTCTACCGCGACCACACTCTCAAGCAGTTCGTGCTGCCATTCGTAATCGAACGACAAAGAATGGCCGCGTAAGAACTCTCTCGCAACTACGGATCCCAACGTCACGGTGTCAGCTCGATTCCCTCGCGCCAGGTAGATGGCCCAACGGTCCGCGCTAACCAATCGGCCCAGGCCGCTGACTGCGAACGACGCGGCCTCGTCCTCGCACATCGCGCCGTGAAGCGAAGCAACCAGAGTGAACGCCCCGCGCAACTGCTGCTTACGCAGTGAAGCGGGCAGAGCAAATACCGTTTGCTCGGGTAAGTGTTTGAATGGTCGAGGCGAATCACCCGACTCTGAACGCTCTTCAACTTCACGTAACAAGGCGGGCAATTGCGCTGCACACTCGGCGATTGCGTCAAACTCTGAGCGGGCAATAATTTGTCCCGACGTGTTCCATCGATGAGCAGCCTTGATACACGCAATCAGGGGAATCGCCGGCCATTGACGGCGGGCACCGTGAATCACCTGACGGAGACTCTCGCTTGAACAAGCCAGCGGGACTTCATAAACGACAGCCACGATCGTAGCTGGATCGTTATTGGGCGATTTCTGATTACGCGCGGAATCAATTAGCCGGCCCTGTCGAACCGCTATTCCTGCATCGTGAAGAATCGATATTAATTCACTTGAGATCTCAGCGTTCTCATCTGAGATCGCTACAACGCTTTTCTTCATCCGGCACTTCGTCCTTCACTTACTTTTTGAGGATTTCGGTGGCCGGGGCGTGCCTTGGTTTACTTCGCTGGTTCGCGGTCTAGCTGGTTCTGGTGAGTGCGACTCGGTAATTGCTTGTATTGCCTTGTGAATCTGACGCCTGCAGGGTGACTTCGTGCACGCTGCCGGGCGCAGTGATTTGCACCTGGAAATTCCCGTCCGCGGAAGATAATGTCTCGCGTTCCGACACGCGTATAGCCACGCCGGGCGAGGTCGTGCCGCGAATCAAGAAGATGTCTCCCCCAAGATAAACAGCTACCAGATTCGATACTGAAACAGCGGAGGCGCTTGCTGTCGATGAGGTGACAAAGAACTTTAGCGGCTCAGTCCAATCGCTAGCCTGTCCGGAAGCGGCCGTGGCCCTAATTCGCCAGAAGTACGAACCTTGCCGCAGATCCGTAGCATCGAATCGCGTCACCGATAGCCGATCACGTTCAATCACTCTTCCTCCCGGCACGAAGAAGGGAGAAGTCGCTACTTCGACTCGATAAAAGGAGACTGCTCCTGATTGTGGCTTCTGCCAACGCAGCGCCACAGTCGCTGAACCGTTGGTGCTGGTCGTGACCTTCGCCATGTCACGAGGCTCCAATGGCTGAGGAACATCCAACAGACGTTCCGGCTTTGAAATCGTTCCTGACTGATTCACTGAAACGTATTCTCCGCCCTGCAGCGACAAACGCTCACCTAAGCGGTTCGCGCTCTGCACGGCGCCGCTGTTCACGCGTATCTCTTCACTGCCTTCAGGAGCAACGCCAAAACTCGCCGCGGTCTGGCCCGCGATCTGATTCTGAGTCTTCGGCGTTTCGATCACGTTTTTATTGTCTTCACTTTGCTCAGAGGTGCGCACCAGCATTTGTCCGCTATCGACCACGACGTGAACGTTTGAACGCTTGCCGTTTTCGGCGCTTTCATTATCACGAATGATGATCGTGCTATTGGGCCGCACGACGACAGTTGAACCGTCAGCCATACTGATGCGGGCCCGGCCATCGGCTTGGGTTTGGACCGTATCGCCCGGGTAAAGTTGAATGTCATTGTTTGCGACGACGACTTGTCGCGTGGCCGAACGAATCACGCGCACGTCACCTTCGAAAGACATAAAGCGAGCGCCCGCCAGTGCATCGGATTTCAGCGCTACGTTCTTTAGAGGATTGCCGTACTTCCAAACATATAAGGCGCCGCCTGCCGTGATCGCGCACAAGACAAGCATCACCACCGCGACATAAACCGCGCGCTTTTGAATTACCCACCAGTCGAGTTCGAAGTGGTTGACTCTGGTAGCTGCCATGTCTTTGGAACGTGAGATCGGGGCGCCGGGGAGGGCTAACGAAGCCAAACACAGATTAACACACCAATTCACGTACTTCAACACTCGGTTTTATTGGGCTTTTCGCCAGATCTATCTGAGATAGATTGGATTCGAGATTATCCAGGGCTTGCCAAGAGCCGGAGCAGGAAGATTATCGAGATAGACCTCAGCCCTATAAACACCTGGGCCAGTCGCCAGGAATTCGGCAGTTGTTCCTTGCCTTTGCTCGACGACGGTGCCGTTTTTGCTCATGACGATGCGCGCGGCCAGAGGCACTTGCACTACTAATTCGGAGTTCGTGACTGAAGCGATTTCATCACCCATAATCGTTTCTGAATTCTTTACAGCAAAACTGAAACCGGCTGCCTCGCCGAACAGATCGAACGAGATGTAACAGTGACCAGCAGTCAATGCCTGCAAAAGTGTTTCGCGCGTCAGGCTGATTCCCTTCTTGATGAGGATGTGAGTACGGACGGTGCGAAAGCTCCTTTCATACGGATCGAGTTTCACTCCGATCAATTGCTTGCCTGAATCATCATTGAGGCTGACGCCAACATTTGAGTGCGCGTCGTTGCCGGCCGTCGCCACCAATTTGCGATTCGTATCCAGCATCGCAGCGTCCCACCGTCTTAGATTTTCATCCGGGCGCGCAAAAAAATTCGCGAACATCAAATCCGCATAACTCCGATACGACCACAGACCATCAAAGAAAATGACGACGGGCTTAATCTGACGCGCGTTCGTAAACAAGTTGTAGACTTCGACACCGTCAACCGCAGACGATTTCCAGCTGTCTGATTCAGAAAGGTAGGCTGCAATCGTTAGTCCGCCGTTCAACTTTTGCTGTTCGACAATTTGCTGGGTTGACTGAGTGTTCATGGACGCGGCGTTCGAAGTTCCCGGAATCAGAAGCAGGCGGTCGCCGTTCGCACTTGCCACTTCATTACCATTTATAAACAGCACCCCCGCGTGAGTTCCGTTGAGTGTCATAGCGGAGGTGTCGAACTCTGCCTGCGGATGTTCAGTCATGATCACAAAATCAAGCTGGTTCGCTTTCGCGGCCGCGATTAATTCCGCGAATGTTCCGGTGCTGTGCCCACCCAAAAAAGAGTGAACATGAATCACGCCTTTGTAATCGATGTATTCATTCTCCGCTGAGGGAGGAACGCGTTGCGCGGCAAGTTGCTGAATTGTGTTACGCAGACGACCGAGACGGTATCGGCGGTAAGCAAACGGGATTTGGGACAGGACAATGAGCCCCAAAATCACGATCAGGATCTTTCGTTTCATATTGGAGCGCAGGCATCCTGCCTGCGGTTCCCCGGCATCTTGCCGGGTCTCAGTGTTCCCAGCGAAAATCGCGAGCAGGATGCTCGCGAACCGCCGACAAGATGCCGGCGCTCCGATCTAATCTTCGAAGTCGACTTTTGCCATCGCTTCAGTGAGCTGACGCCCAAACTCAACCACCTTCACATGTTCAGGATGAACCGTGTAAGCGTCCAACACCGAGCGATCGCGAAAGAGCGCCATCAATCCGATGTCATAGGAGTTCCACGCCCGCAGAAAGTCGAAACCGACCGTCAGATTTTCGATTCCGGGCACAATGTTTCTTAGCGCCCGAAGTCGAGATCGATGTTCGTCGCGTGTGGCTTGCGGAACGTCCGCACGATATTTCCAAACTACAATATGAGTGACCATAAGATTCTCGCTGATGAAAGTTCAGTTTACGCCAATCATTAGGCTGACAAGTCCGCCGTCTAAACGACGAGGCTAAACACAGTATTACTTCAGATACTTATCAAACCAATCCAGTGTTCTTTCTAGCGCATCCACGCGATGCTTCGGCTCGCGGAAGCCATGACCTTCGCGCGGATAGCGCACGAACACAGTGTCAACAGCTCGCCGTCGCAGGGCCATGTACATTTCCTCGGCCTGGGTGATGTGAACATCATTGTCCTGCTCGCCGTGAATGAACATCGTTGGCGTTTGCGCCTGCCGCGCGTAACGAAGCGGCGACCACTGCCAAAGCGCATCGTAATTGTCCCATGGAAAGCCGCCAAACTCCGCGTGCATCAAATCCTGATAAAGCGAAGTCGAGTAAAAACTGATCAGGTTGCTGACGCTCGCTACTGAAACAGCAGCTTTAAACCGCGGTGTCTGAGTGATGATCCAGTTCGTCATGAAACCGCCGTAACTTCCCCCGGTGACGCCGAGGCGATACTGATCGATCCATGAATATCGTCGCACCGCTTCATCGACGCCGGCCATGAGGTCACGATAGTCGCCGCCGCCCCATTCGTTGATTGTGCCGTCCGCGAATTTTTGACCATAGCCGCTCGAGCCCCGGGGATTAAGATAAAGCACTGCGTACCCGCGCGCGGCGAGCACCTGAAACGATGAGTTAAGAGCATATCCGTACATTCCGTGCGGTCCGCCGTGAATGCTGAGGACGAGCGGAAACTTTCGATCTTCGCGCCAACCGGACGGCTTCATTAACCAAGCTTGAATCTCACTGCCGTCGAAACTCTTAAAGCGAAACTCTTCGGGTTCAATCAACGATGCGCCGCGGCGAAAGTTGTCATTGTGATTAGAGACGCGCGCCACCCACCCGCCTCGGACCACCCACAATTCAGTTGGATGAGTGGCGTCGCCGATCACGGCAGCAACGATCGGATCGTGGAGCGGAACGCGCGGCCGCGTGGGTAAGGCTTCGGAAGTATCGAGCGTTTCCGCGACACTGAACGAAGTAACCTGAATATGCTGATCGAGAGCGGTCGGCGCCGTTGAATCAAGCGCGCCTTTGAACTCGCTGGCATTCTGCTGGCTCTTAACTGCATCGATCGCGCCAAACAGCGGCCGAATCTTTTCAGTCTGAAGATCGGTTTCGAAAACAAGCGTCTGCCCATGATCGTTGGCTGAAAAATAGATTGCGCGGCTGTCAGATCGCCAGCGCGGATTGCGCGCGCGTCGATCTTGCGAAGCCGTAAGCTCTCGACGAATATCGCCACTCG
>Ga0193729_1000829_pt1 | contig 16088 bp, 35 predicted proteins | sample U1c2metaG_FD_143036 | JGI IMG/M metagenome (GOLD analysis project Ga0193729, IMG submission 143036) | Soil microbial communities from a riparian zone of the East river system, Colorado, United States - U1c2 | ecosystem: Environmental > Terrestrial > Soil > Riparian zone | place: USA: East River...
GGCCGCGCTGGCCGCACCACAGCAGCAGCTTCGCCAGCGCACTCGCGTCGTCGTGTCGGCCTGCCTTGTGCAGGTCCAGAACGGCGCCCCAGGCGGCATCGCGCGGGTAGAAGGTCGTCGGCTCGTGGTCGCGGTAGGTCTTGCCCAGGACGCGACGGCGTAGTTCGGGCAGCACATCCGGGATCGGCGGATGGTCGGCGACACGAGACGGGACCGGGCCGGCGTCGTCATCGATCATGTACGCGATCAGTTCCAGCATTACGCCCACTCCTCGATCAACTCGATGATCTTCTTCTTGCTGAAGGATTTCCGGGGGTCTGCCTTGATCGTCGCGATCAGCTCACCGACGGACGACTCCTCCACCCCGTTCAGCTCCTCCGCGATGCGGTTGAGCAGGTCGTCACGGTGCACGGTGTTGCCGTCCGCGTCGGTGAGCCAGACGCGTTTGCCGATGAGGTGTTCCAGTTCGGATGCCATGATCCTAATATAGCCTAGCTAACTAGGCTGGTCAAGCTGTTCGGCCGGCGGGCTCAGCACCCGTGCGAGCAGCCGCTGATGCGCGAGTGGTAGCGCCAGTGCTCGTAGGCCAGCCGGTAGCCCTCGGGACTGTCGGGCTTGTTCGGTGCCCGGCAGGACTCGTTGTCACACAGGACGAGTCCTGCCGCCATGCGGCGGTCGTCCTCGTCCACCTCGTCCGTCTCGCCGGTCATGACGCCTTTCTGGCCGCGCTGCCGGCGGGCTGGTTCAGCGCCTCGTCGCGCGCCAGTCGGCGGAATGGGTGCAGCCCGTAGCGGCGCGTGTCCCAGGACACGACGCGCGCCACCACTACCAGCATGATGATCAGGGTGATGTTCATGCCGGTCAGCTTTCCCGGCAGAACGGGTATCCGCACCAGCCACGGGTGTGCGCGTGGGTGTAGGGGCACGGGTTGACGGCCTTGCCGTGCTCGATGACCTGCGCGCGGACATGCAGGGCGCGGGCGGCGCGGTTGGGCCGGATCGCCGGGTCGCGGCCGTAGCGGTTGAGCAGCCGCGCCAGGTCGGACAGCTCCTCGGTGCTCAGCGGTTCGACCGGGGTGTCGGCGCTGGGCTCGGCGGGATTCACGCGGCGGCTACTTCGGCGGTGGTGAACCGGTTGCCCTCGTCGTCGGCCCACGGCCGGGCCGGGTCGATCTGGGGCTGGTACTCGACCTCCCAGCCGGGCGGGACGGCGGCGGCGACGATGGCGCCCTGGTCGGCGAGCATGAGCAGGGTGACGGCGATGATGTCGTCGGCGGCCAGTGCGGTCTCGATCAGGTCGTCCAGGCTGGGGTTTTCGTTCAGGGTCACGTTGCTAGTGTAGCCTAGATAAACAGGCTTGACAAGCAGGGGGCGGGCCGTCGAAAAACGACGGCCAGACGTCGAAAAACGACTCCTTCAGATCCGGCGTGGCGGCTGGTCGGTGGCGGCACTGGCGTCATCGACCAGGGTGACGGGCACCGGCGTCGCCCAGAGATGATCACCACAGCTCTCGCAGGTCAGCACACCGTCCACCGCGCGCTGCTCGCCAATCTCGCCCTGCACGATGCGCTCACTCTCGCAGGTGATGGTTTTGTCACAGGACTTGCAGCGCGCGGTCGCCTCGAACTGAACGCGGTTGCGCACCGTGGTGACCCCGGCCAGGTGTCGGGTTTCCGGTTGCTGCGCCCAGTTGTAGGCGTTGACCAGCTCACCGCCGGGCAGCATCACGACGTGTGACGTTCTGGAGTGGATGCTGTCGTCCTCGAAGATCGCGGCGCAGACGTTGGCCGCCATGGTGGCCTTGTCGCGAGATGACGTCGCGAGCTGGCGCACCGGTGCACCGCCATCACTGCTCTGTCCCAGCCAACACCGGTTCGGATCGTCCGGATCGACTTCCACGGGCGTGTAGCCGGCCAGGCGCTGGGTGTCCGACTGTTGGGCCCACTCGTAAGCATTGACCAGATCACCGTTGGGCAGCATGACCGTGAGCGGCGCGCTGCGGTCGCTCAGCTTGTCGTGGCCCCGCTCGACTTCGAACACCCTGCGGCACACCTCGGTGGCCAGGTCGGTCACGTCGTTGTACGGGGTGGCCAGCTTCTCGATCGGCGCGGACTCCGGCTCGTCCTTCGGGGTCGGCCCCATCCAGCACTGGCCGGGCGCGTTGGGGTCGACCTGCACCGGCAGGTAGCCGGCAACCTGCCGTGTCTCGGGCCGGTGCGCCCATTCTTTGGCGTCGACCAGTTCGCCGCCGGGCAGCATCACGGTGTAAGGGTTGTCGGACGACATGTGGTCGGTAGTGAACGCTTCTTCGCACACCTTGGCGGCCAGGTCTTCAACGTTGTCGAAGGAGCGCGCCAGCGGCCGGGCGATACGGCCCGAGGACAGCGTCTGCCCCATCCAGCATCGGTTCGGCGCGGCAGGATCGAACTCGCCCTTGCCAGCGTACTGGTCGCGGCCGCCGGCCAGTTCCAGGTTTTCGGGCTGTTCGATCCAGGTGCGCGCGTCCACGATGCTGCCATCCGGCAGGGAGATGAAGGTTTCCCCGTAGGGTGTCTCCCACTCCAGCACCATGTCGACAGCATCGATCGCCAGGTTCTCAACCTTGCGGTAACTCTCCGCCTCGTCCTGGTTGATCGACTTGCCGTCGGCGGCGAGGCCGCCCATCCAATACTTGGGCGGCGTATCCAGGTCGCAGTCGGGATGCACGGACTTGTTCTCGTCGGTGGTCGGCGCGTCCAATGGCTCGTCGCACTCGTAGCAGTGGGTGAAGACTTCCGGCTCGATCGGCTCGTCGTCGCACTGGTCTGATCGCGTGGTTTCCCAGTCCGCCCTCTGTGCGCTGACTGTCTTGTCTCCCTTGCAGGTGGTGCAGACGCCGGTGCCATTCGGCGCGAGATGGTTCGGTCCAGATGTCCCGGAACCCTGACAGGTGGGGCACGTCACCTGTCGTTCGCGCGACTGGACGTCCTCGGTCTGCGGTGTCAGCGGGGTGAGTGCGGCACCCGGATTGGTGGTTGCTGCGTCGCCGCTCTGGAGTGTCCGGATCGCGGCGTAGCCCTGGGCCAGGCCGCGACGTTGCGCCGCGTCATGTTCGGCGGCGGTGGCCTCGTCGTCCAGTCGCTGGGCGGCGGGGCGCATGTCGGGCCGGCCGGCCAGTTCGCCGGCGTGCTCGCGGGCGATGCGCGCGTCGTCCTCCAGTCGGATCGCCGATGCCAGTGCGGTGTTCTCGGCGGTGGACCAGGCGTCGGCGCGGGTCGCGGGAGTGGACGCGGTGAGGGCTGCGCGGTCCATCGTCATGGCGCTAGTCTAGCCTAGCTACAACGGCTTATCTAGTCCGCTCTCGGGCGGCCGCACGGTCAGACTGACCGCGTCTCCGGCGGTGATGACGGCCGGCCGCGCGCGCCGAACCGGGTCGGGGCACTGGCCGCACCAGGCCGCCATCTCCCCGACGTGCTCGGGGCACACCTGTGCGACTACCGCGTGGCCGTAGGAGAACAGGAACGTCGTGGCCCGAACGCGGTCGACGTGACGGTCCTCCATGCAGCGCATCGGCGCGGCGCGCCGCGCGACCGCTTCCAGCAGTGGGCCGGAGACCGGCTCATCGAACTCGAAGATGCCGTACTCGATCAACGGCCCGTCCAGTGCTTCGCCGGCCGGCAGGCGGTCCAGCGTCACCTCGCGAAAGCACTCCAGGCACGCTACGAACAGCGACTCGATCGGCTTGTCGGTCTCGATCGTGCTGGGCGGCGCGCTCGCCACGAGCATCGTGGAACGCATCGGATGGCTGGTCGGACACCAACCGCCGTAGCCCACCCACAGTTCGGGGATCCGCTGCACCGGCCGGGTGAACGAGCCGGGCGCGAACACGAACCGATGCCACTGGCGGCCCGGCAGCAGTCGCCAGCCGTACACGGCGGCCACCGCTGCGGCCGTGGCCCGCGTCGTGCCGGCCGGTAGCGCCGTCACCGTCCGGCCCTCGTGGTCCACGATCTCCGCCGGCTGATCCAACTCGTTGACGCGGATGTCGAACACGGCTACCCCCACCTCGCCACGATGCCACCGAGCACGCGCACGGCATGCAGTACGCGGGCGTCGTGTCTGTCCAGGTCACAACGACCCAGCCGGTCGTCCTCGGCCGTGCAGCGCGGTGATGTGATCTTCCATGTCGCGACCGGCGGCGGCGGGATGTCCACGGTGGCGCCGGTGCGGTCATCAGTGATCCGCAGATACGGCCCGTCGGTTTTCTCCACCCACATGCCTTCCACCGTGAAGCACACGTGGTCGCCGGCCTGCGGTGCCCGCAAGTGTCGCACCGTCACCCTCCCGAGGAGGTGCGGACGAACCACCGAAACGGCACACCGATGCAGGCCACCGTGGTCAGCCACGCCATGCCGGTCAGCAGCACGGCCTCGAACACGGACACGATGACCAGCCCGGCCGGTCGGGGTCCGAGGATCCAGAACCCGGCCAGCGCGCAGGCTGGCAGGAAGCAGAACGTCAGCAGGTCCACCGCGAGCTGGACGTAACGCCGCACGTGGCGGTACACGCCGTTCTGGTGGGCGTCCTCCCAGCCGAACACTGTCGTCGTGGCACCGGCGAGCAGGGCCAGTCGGGGCGCCATCTGCTCCCCCACGTATCGCCGCGCGCCGCCGATCTTCTCGTCGTTCGCCAGGTACTTCCAGGCCAGCACGATGACCACCGGCGGGAGCAGGAGCAGCACCGCCGCGTTGTGCTGCTGCACCGTGGCGGCGACCACGGCGGCCATCGCGGTGATCGTGGTGTAGACCAGGCCGTCGCGGTGCTGGATGCGTTCGCGCTGCTCGCTCTTGATCTGGCTGTACTCGGCCAGATGCAACGCGATCTCGGTGCTGGCGGCCTCGTCACTGGTCGGCATGTTCGTTGACCTCCCGTAGAAACGCTTCCCGATCGCGCACCGGTCGCATCACCTGGCAGCACTCGTCGGGATGCCAGGCGCCGTCACGGAAGTTCAACCGCCCGGCGTATACGGCGTCGACCTGCTCCGCTGTCATCTGTTCGCCGGGGCACTCGTCCGGCCACGCGCCCTCGAACGCGCCGCACACCGAGCATGCGGATAGGCCGCCTTCGCAGAACATGCACGGCGAACAGGTGTAGTCACTGTCGTGGTATCCGCGCTCGTGAACCACGAATACGTGGCCGGACGGATCGGTCCGCGCGTCGTTGGTCACCGTCAACCGGACCAGCGTCGGTACCGGTGGGACTCGGATACTGAGAGCGGCCAGAGCGTTTCCGGCGATCCGCTGGGCGGCATCGGTGTCGTCGTCCACGGACACGGTGACCACGAGCTGGTCGCCCACGGTCTCGACCCGTTGGACGATGCCGTGGCCGTCGGCAACAGTGCACTGCTGGCCGACCCAACTTTGCGCGGCGGTTGGCGTGACCTCGTTCGTCCGCGCGATCGGGAAAGAGAACTCCATCAGTCACTCCTCGGTGGTGCGGTGATGGCCGGTGCCGTCGCACAGCGGGTGATGTCCGTTCGGTCGCGGCACGCGGATGTCGCCGGCCCAATTCAGGCAGGCACAAGGCTTCGCCGTTGCGGTATCGGCCATCCCGCATTCGAGCATTCCGCACCCATCGTGGCGTAGCCCGGCCAGTTCGGACTCGGCAGCGTCCAGCAGTTGGCGCAACTGGGCGTTCTCGGATTGCAGGCTTACCAGATCGGTACCGTCGCTGACGGTGCTCAGCATGACCTTGGTGGGGTCGAGCACGTGCCCGTCGTAGGTGATCGCCATGCCGAACAGGCCGACGCTGCGCATCACGGCCAGCTTCGGATCGGCGTTGTCGGGCACTGGAAGCACGATCACCGGTATCCAGGTGAGCGCCTCCTCGTCGGTCAGCGACCGCATCGAGATGCCCGAGCCCGGCTGGCACCACGCCACGATCCAGCGTTCACTACCAGGCAGTGGCGCGCCGTCGCTTTTCCACGACACCCTCGTGGGAACAAACTGGGCCAGTTGGCCAGTTTTGGGATCCCACCGCAACGGAGGTATGGCGTCCGACGCGTTCACGCGGTCGGCCAGGGGCGGACGCGCGGCGTGTGCGCCATGGTCTCCGGCGTGCTGTCCTGGTGCAGCCAGATGTCCAACGCGGCGTCGTACTTCAGCGGGTTCAGACACCGCTCGCAGGGCGGGTGCGGCCGCTCCTCCAGCATGTCGATCGACAGGATCGAACTGCGCACGGGCTTCGTGTCGTCCCATTCGACCCGGATGCGGTCGGCTTCGATGTCGCGGCCGGGGCGCGGTGCGCGGGTGATTCCGCTGCGGCCGCTGGGCAGGTGTAGCACGGGGGTGTTGACGTCCATGATGTGTCAGCTTTCTGTCACGAGTCTGGATTCGTGCGTGGTGGCATTGTCGCGAGCGCTTCGCGCACCGTGCGTCGAGCCTCGCGGATCTTTTCTCGTAGCGGACCGTCCGGGTTGTGACGGCCGTCTTTGCCGATCGGTGCGAGTGGAAGCAGGCGGTGCACGGTGTCCAGCGCGTCGGCGATGTCGGTGCGTCCACGAGCGATCAGCGCCGCGCGGGCCTGGTCGAGAGTGTCCCTCGCGATCGTGCCGCGCCCTTGACGTATCTGGAGGGACGCTGTCCGATACTGGGCAACCAGCACCGGAATCGATGCCGTGTTCGCGTCGCGGCTGGTGAGGTGAAAGTGTTTGCGCCAGCGGCAGCAGTACGCGTGCTGCGTGACACCGAGATCACGTAGTGCCGCAACAGCGTTGTTGACCTGCTCCTCGGTGTCGCAGATGAGTTTCGCGCTGCTCAGTGGACCACCCTGGGCACACTGTTCGACTCGACCGGGTACGAGTACACCGTTTCGAACGAGCGGGCGGGCGTAGCGACTCGCCGTCATGGCTGCTTCGGCGTCCCAGTCGGCTTCGGGCTGCTCAACGGTGCCGCAGCGCTCCTGGTTGGTCACGGTGTCACCACGCCGTTGGACATGGCATTGCGAGCCATGTTGCGCTGGATGCAGCTTTCAAAGTAACCCTGGTCGAACCCCAGAATGCTGGCCACGCAACAAGCTCGGTAGATGAGTTCTTCCAGCAGTACGCCCTGGCCGATTGGCTCGTACTCCGTCCAATGGTTGATGTAGACGCTCGCCGCCGCGAACACGGCGAGCACGCTGGGCCACGCTGTAGCCGGCATCGGCTCAAGGTGCGTGAAGCGGACTGTTCGGGCACGCAGTGCGACATTCAACGTGTTCGCTGTCGCGTGAGCCTCGGCCGCCACGTCAGCTAGTGCCGCGAAAAACCGGTTGTGGCCGTTCTGTGTTTCGGTCCACCGGCGGTACGCATCCGTCATCACGCCCACTTTGTGCGCCAGGCGCAGCGCTTGTCGGACCTGTTCATCCACATTGGACACGGTTATCCTCCCAGTCGCGCGTTGCCGCAAGCGGTGCGGGCCGCGTCGCGGTCGAGTAGCTCGATCTGGGATTGACGGACGGTGCGGTGCATCGGCGCGTCGGCGTGAACGCACGCGGCCAGCGCGGCCAACTGTTCGCCGGAGATGGTGCGCCAGCCGGTCGCGGTGCCGTCGGCCTCGCGGAAGGTCAGTGCCTCGGCGAGCACTTCCAGTGTCGCGCGCACGGTGCGAGCGGCCTGGCGCACCTCTCGCTCAGCCGACGTGATGCTGTTGTCGGACTGTTCGATGGCACCGATGGCGCGATCGATCATCTGGTCCAGCGTGGTCTCGCCGGAGTCGGCGGGCAGGCAATCCATCGTTCAGTCCTCCCAGTTCAGGCGCGCGAGCACGGCGGCGCGGCGTGGGTCGTCGGCACGGTACATGTGGGCGGCGTAGGCCGGTTCGGGCCGTTCGTCCACGGCGTCGAGGTCGCGGCGGGTCTGTTCGACGGCGCCGGCGATGGTGCGCAGGCGCTTGCCGGCCAGCGCGCCGTAGTCGAAGTAGTGCTCGCCGTTGATCAGGATCTCGATCGCGGAGAAGCCGTCGCGCTTGCGGCGGATCGCGGTGATGCGCCGGCCCTTGTATTCCAGCGAGACGCGTGGGCGATTGTGGCCCAGCTCGGGCAGGCGCGGGTCGTCGCCGTCGATGATGCTCTTGGCGGTGAACACCAGGTCGCGGTGGGTGGTGAGGCTGATGTGCTCGGACAGCGCCACGCCGTCGATCGTGGTGACGCTGACGTCCACGCCGTTGCGGACCCGGTCGGCGATGTGGATCTTGCGACCCTGGTGGTAGATCGTGGTGGTGGCCATGCTGCTAGTGTAGCCGACCTAGCGCGGCTTGTCGAGACCGCATCACGTTCCCTGGACCAGGTAGCGCAGCACGTTGCCGCGCTTGTCCACATCGAAGACGCGCCGGTCGGTACGCGCCTCACTGACGCCGCCGTCCTGGCCGAACGTCAGCTCCACGAACCGCTCGCCGCGTCGCAGCACGAGCTGGCGGCCACCGGTAAACCGCTCATCCACGGCCCAGCTCTGAGCTTGGGCGGCCGTCTCGATCTGGACGCGGCTCGTGCTCACGACGCCGGTTTCGCGAACCGGGGTCGTAGCAGGATCAGCGTCGCGGCCAGATCCGAGTCCGCCGTGGGCAACACCTTCTCGATCACTGCGTCGGCCGCCGCCAGCCAGTCGGCCGCCGCTACCACGTGCGTGTCCGGGATCCCCTCGCGGTGGATGACGCTGACCTCCCACCAGTGCTCCCCCGGCCGGCCGAATGCGGGCAGCACGTCGCGCACCATCAGCGTGGCCAGCACGCTGTGATCCCGGTCGGACCGCCAACTCACCGCGACGGTGGCCATCAGCTCGAACGAGACGCGTTACCGCGCGCGATGGCCGCCATCGCCTCGTCAGTGGTCATGGCGAGACGTGTTCTCTCGGAACTGCCTGCGGCGGAGCCGGTTCTCCCGGTGCCGTCGGTGCGCTCCAACTGGCGCGCGACCTTGTTGACCTTGTTTTCGGTGCGGCCCATGTCTGCTTGCCTCCTGGGTGACGTTACTGATCAAGGTTTATCTGCTGGACAGACTCGTCCATCGTGGACCGGTGTATCGGACGAGGCGGTTCGATGGGTACCTCGTGGTAGTTGGCGAACCGCGCCGCGTGGTCCACACACACCAGTCGCCGGGCCACGGCGGTCCGGCTGGCGTGACCGGTGGCGTACTCGTAGGTCACCGCGTGCGTGATATGGCCTTCGCACTGGGGATGCGAGCATTCCTGCCAGTGCCGCGCCTCACGGTCCTTATCGGTCAGCTCGTGCACGGCGTGACCACGGGCATCGCTCACCGAGCGGCACCGAAGATCTTCGGGTACGCGGCCTTCCACGCCTCCCAGTTCGGCGACGCCACACGCGAGAGCACCTCGACCAGGCCGCGCGGCTCACTGTTCCAGGCCGGCCAGAACTCCGGTCCCTGCGTCCACGACGTGAGGCGACAACCCCAGCCGCCGTCGGCCCGCTTGCGCAGAAACCGACCGAGGGCACCACCGTCGATGTCGAACGGGTGCGCGCGTTCCATCATGGCGCGCTGACCGGTCTTAGCCGGCCCGTACCAGTGCTGGCAGTACGCCTCGTGGAAGCTGTCCACGATCACCAGTTCGTCCTCGGTGGGCCGGACACCTTCCCACAGTCCACCGACAACGACAGCGGTGATGTAGTACCAGCGCGGGTACGCCGTGGAGATGAGCGGGAAGCGGTAGCGGTTGGCCGGATCGTCGGCCACCACGCCGTCGTCGGCGTAGCGCTCCAGTTTGTAGGCGGGCGCGGGCATGGTCATGACGAGCCTCCACTGGAGACGATGATGGGCGGATGGTCGGCGAGCCACTGAGTATGGAGAGCGATCTTTTCCGCGTCGTGGCGATACTCCGCGTCGGCGAGTTCAATCTCCGCTTCGGTGCGGGCCACGTTACGGGCGAGAGAGTCCTGCGTGGCGGTACCGGAGAGCACCAATAGGCACGCGACGCACGGCCACGCAGGCTCTTGTGTGGTGTATGCCCATGCCACGTTGGGGGTGAGGCGCAGGCCGCACATGGGTGGACCGCCGTCCGAATCGACGGCATGGCCTCGTGTGCTGGACACGGGCTGAGAGCGCACGAGCCAGAGCATCATGCGTCCAATCCGTATTCCATCGAGTCGGACTGTTCCTCGGCCAGCACGATCTGGCGATCCTGCTCAGCCTGCGCGGCTTCCTCGTCGGCGCGGTCGCGGTCCAGTTCATCCTGGTCTTCGACCGTCATGAACAGTGTTCCGTCCCACATGCCGGCGACTTCCAGTCCTTCGCCGCTCCACAACTGGTAGTGCCCGACTGGCCGGCTTTCCTGGGTCAGCCAGTGGGTCAGGCTGGCCAGGGGCAGCAGCACGTCGGGGTGCGGCATGTTCAGCGCGGGGTTGACGATCCGCCAGTCGCAGCGGGTGTCGGTCCGGCACTTCACGGTGGCCAGGACGCGGGTGCCGTTCTTCATCGCGGCGGGTGCGTTGTCAGCGTTTAGCGGCTCGGTCCAGCGCTCGCCGGCCATGCCGGTGTGGTGCATGCCGTCGCAGACGCCGTTGGTACAGAACGGGTTCCAGCAGCGCTTCAGATCGACCATGGTCAGCTCCTCGCTCTCGGGTACGAGTCGAAGCTAGCCTAGTTAACTCGGCTTGTCAAGGTGCTCATCGGAGTCACCGCGCACCCCGGCCAGCGTCGATACAGCGACGCCCAGAACTGCACTAGGGCGTCCGCCGACGTGGGTACCGGATCCGACAACCCCTCGTCCGCCAGCTCCGCCACCCAACCCTGCTTGCGCGAGTTCAGGCCCTGCCAGCGGCGCACCTGGAGCATCTGCGAACCCTCGGGAGCGTGTACGTCGATACGCCAACCGCTGTCCTCGGTGGGCGTCAGCACCAGCATCACCACCTCGCCCGCCTCCGGCTGGACGCGCCACCGGGTCGACGGATACGTGTCGGCCGATGCGACGGGCCGCCTGGCGCCTGCGGAGGGTCCGATCGAGGAGCGCGCCAGCAGCTCCTCGAACTCGCGCATGTTCACAGCTCGTGCACCAGCCCTCGAATGGCGTTCTGGGCGGCCTCGTTCAGTGTCGGCGTGGTCGCGGCCGCCGTGATGGCCTTCGCTAGCGCGGTCATCGCCTGGTCGGTCACCGTGTCAACGGTGCATTGACCATCCAGCACTTGACGTCCGCGATACTGGATCAACCAGCGCCAGGTGCTGGTCGTACTTCGGCCGGCGAGCTTATGCAACTCCGCGCGGGCGCCAGTGGTCGGATTGAATACGACAATCACTCTCGATTCTCCTACTCCGGTTGTTTCGGTCGGCCGCCCAACCCCATCGGCCAGGTCTGCGGATCGTGGCCGTCGATCAACTCGCCCGTCACGGCAGCGGTCAGCAGGCGCAGCACGGCCTCGTCGCGCCGCACGTCGGCCCGCGACACCACCTCGCCAGTCTGGTCGTCCCGACGCGTACTGCGGCGCAGCAATCTCAACGTGTTCGCCATCGTCTACTCCATCTCCTCCACCAGGTCGGTGTGCCTGTGCAGTTCGGACCAGTCCAGGTGGTGCCGGCCGTCCTCGGTGTGCCACTGGCCGCCCCGCGCTACCCAGACGCGACCCTGGTCGTCGCGTAGACGTGGCTTGTTCTCAGGTTCGGGCTTGCTGCTCGCGTAGATCCACACACGAGGTTGCCGCAGTGCGGTAGACATGACGTACTCCTTAGCGGGGAGTGCGTCCGGTCGGTGCGGCTCGTGGAGGGGTAGCGCCGGCCGGGCGCTTGGATGCTGCGGTTCACCACACGCGTACGGCGCGTGGCGTTTCGGTGCCCAGTAGGTCGTCCAGTCGGGCCAGGGCCTGCTCGGCGACCTGCTGGGGATGTTCGCCGTCGCACATGCGGTCGTACACCCCATCGGCGATCGACGTGATTTCGTCACGCTCCTGTTCGGTCATGGCGCGTCGCGCCGGGGAACGGTCTCCAGTAGTTGGCGCACGCGGGCCACCAGGTCCCGCTCCTCGCCGCTGAGTTGGCCGCCGTGGCGGTCCAGGAAGTCGCCCAGGCGGTCACTGGTGACCTCCTGGGCGGTGCGGCGGGGCCGGCTGGTGGGTTTGCCGGTCACAGCGTGCCGCGCACGACGTAGCTGTAGTCGTGCAAGATCAGGACGTAACTGTCCCGCACGCGGTCATCAGCGTTCTGGCCGCCTGCTCGTCGCACGCGGGCGGTACGCCGCCGGGGTTCGTCGCTGGACAGCGCGCTGATCGATTCGATGTTGATCCACGCGCGACTGCCGTAGGGCAGGCGTACCTGTTGGCCGACGGTCAGGCTGCCCAGGTCGGCGCGGGTGACCAGCGCGGCCCGGCCGGCGGCCGTGATGTCGACGTTCGAGGGCAGGTGATAGGCGATGCGGCTCTTGCCGGTCACGCGCCGCATGTCGAAGGTGATGAGCTTGGCGTCACGCAGTCGGTCGAGCACGGCCTGACGTGGGCGGTTCAGGGTGCCCGGCAGGTCGCCGTCGGCGACGGAGCGAGCCCACAGTAGGGCGCGGCGCTGGGGATCGGTGAGCGGCTTCGTGGTGGCGGTCATGACGGGTCACTTTCCGCGTATCGGACCGGGCCGGCGGAGTGCACGGACCAGCCGGCGTAATGCTTGAGTCGGGCGGCGGCGATCATGGCCTCCCGCTCGGGCATGGTGGCGTCGATCAGCGCGCGGGCGTTGTCCTGTCGCTGGAGTAGGTCCGCGACCCTGGTGGCCTCGTTCACCTCGGGGAGGTGGGCGTTGGTGAGCGCGTAGGCCGCGTTGGTCAGGGCGGCCATGGCGCTGTCCGTGTCGCGCTTGCCCACGGCGAGGGAGTAATCGAACTCTGCCTCGGTCTTGCCGAACAGTTGCCGGGCGAGGGCGACCAGATTGGTGAACGTTAGTGCGGTCATGCGGCTAGTGTAGCCGAGTCATCTCGGCTACACAAGCTATTCGGCGCGTCCGCCTGACCAGCGATTGACCCTGGGTGACACTGCCGGGCGTGACCGCCGTGATCTCCGCACTGGACACCGAGGCCGAGTTCTTCGCCGCGCTGTCCGCGCTGTTCGAGGCGGACTCGAACGCGGCACAGATCGAGATCGACTGGGCCGAACTGGGCATCTCCGATCCGTTCCGGATCGACCCGATGACCCGCGAGATCCTGGAATCCCTCGAACCGGGCGGCATGCGCGCCTGGCGACTGTCCGCCCGCGACAGCCAGACCCCGCCACCGGGCGACTGGCTGTACTGGCTGATCCGGGCCGGCCGAGGCTGGGGCAAGACGTTCACCGGTGCCAACACCCTGGCCGAATGGGCCTGCGAGGAAGTCGGCGACTACGCGGTTATCGCGCCCACCTTCGGCGACGCGGTCAAGATCTGCGCCGCTGGGCCGTCCGGACTGGTCAAGGCGCTGGGCGATGACTTGATCAATTTTAACAAGCAGGAGTACGTCCTCTACCTGAAAAACGGTAGCCGGATCGTGCTCGCCTCAGCCGACGCACCCGACCGCATTCGTGGCTGGAACCTCTCCGGTGCCTGGTGTGACGAAATGGGCTCCTGGCGCAGCAACGACGTGTGGTACGAGGGTCTCCAGTTCGCGTTGCGCATCGGCACCCGGCCGCGCTGCGTCATCACCACCACGCCCCGGCGTGGCAACCGGATCCTGCTGGAGCTGGACAAGCGCGCGGCCGACGGATCCGGCGAGGTCGCGTTGACGCGCGGCTCCATGATGGAAAACGTCGCCAACCTCAACCCGGCCGTGGTCGACATGCTGCGCCGCCGCTACGAGGGCACCACATTGGGCCGCCAGGAACTGGAGGGCGAACAGCTTGACGAGGTGGAGGGCTCACTGGTGACCGGCGCCCTGATCAACGCCACCAGGGTCACCGTCGCCGACGTGCCCGATCTCCAGCGCATCGCGGTGGCCGTCGATCCGGCCACCACCAGCAAGGAGGGCTCGGACCAGACCGGCATCATCGTCATGGGCATCGGGCCGGCGCCGCGCGGCTGGCAGCCACCGCTGGGCAAGGTCGTGCTGGCCGGCACGCCGCACCTGTACGTGCTGGAAGACCTGTCGCAGCGCTGCACACCCGAGATGTGGGGTCGCATCGCGTTGAACGCGGCCGACGAATGGGAGGCCGATGTGCTGACTGGCGAGGTCAACCAAGGTGGAGATCTGGTGGAGACCACGATCCGGTTGATCGCGGTGGCCGAACAGCTCTACATGCCGGCCTATCACGGGGTGTCGGCGAGTAAGGGTAAGAAGGCGCGGGCCGAACCGGTCGCCGGTGTGTGGGAGCAGCACCGGATGCACATCGTCGGCTCGATGCCCGAACTGGAAGACCAGTGGACCGGCACCGTGTTCACCGATATCAAGGAGTCGCCCGACCATCTGGACGCGCACGTGTGGGGCGCGGTGGAACTGATGCCGGAGCTGAGTGTCAAGGCTGGCACCCAGATCCGACTGATCTCCGGTGCCGCTTGACGAAACGGCGAACGGGGCATCCGCGCCACGGATGCCCCGTTCGTTACCGCATTGCTCGGGCTGGGCCACAGCGCACTGAGCGTTCAAAATTTGCCAGGGCACCGTATCACGCGGAAACGCGGGCACTCGTGGTGAGTGCCCGCGTCCCTGAGCCACGGCCATGGCTCGACATCCGCTCCAACAGATCACCACCTTAACACGTGGACATCAGCCGTCGACCGGAACCTGTTCGGCCGCAACCCGTGCGTAGAACTCCTTGGCAACACTGCCGTTGATTCGCAGCGTCCTGCCGATCTGGAGTTTGCTCCATCCCAGCGCCAACAGGTGGCGCACGGCCGCGAGCCTGACCGCGTCGCTCGGTCTGCGCAGCGATCCCGCGATGTAAAGCTCCACATCGGTGGACAGCTCGGAGTTATCGCGGGGGCGCGCTTTCGCGTCGACATCAGCCTTCCGGGGGGTGCGGCGCTTCAGAGAACGCCGCTCGTCCTCACTCATTCCGCCCCAGATGCCGGCGTCCTGACCGGACTCCAGCGCCCAGGTCAGACACTGCGAGGCGACGGGGCAGCGCCGGCACACTGCCTTCGCTTCGGAGATCTGGAGCAGCGCGGGACCGGAGTTGCCGACCGGGAAGAACAGCTCGGGGTCTTCGGTGCGGCACTCTGCCTTGTGGCGCCAGTCGGTGGTCATGGTCGACACCTCCTCTGTATCAAGCGGACACAAACGGTCTGTTACGGGTGCGCGATGGGCACCACGTCGATCGCGAGAGTGGCGGTGATCACGGCGGTGACATCGCAGTCGATGCACGTCACCTCGTCGCCCTCGCCGAACTGGCCAGCCAGCAGCACGGTGTCGCCACAGGCCAGACGGGCGAAGGTGCCGGGCTCGGTGGTGATCTCGACACCGTCGATCATCATGGTGGACTCCTCGGTGGTGGGCTGTCGTGGGCTTTTCGCTCACCACTTGAGTGTAGCCGAACTAGTCAGGCTAGGCAAGCAATTTGATGCGTGGCGGGCCGGTTAGCAGCGCTGCCACCGGCTGCCGCTATCGCGGTACAGCGAGACCGAGCTCAGGCAATGGAATCCGGCGATGCCGTTCAGGTTGGCGCACTCGGTGTCGGCCAGCGCGAAGTGCAGACGATCACCTGAGTCCGGATGGTTGGCCAACCACGTGTGCGCGCAGTTCGCGATCCAGTCCCGCCAGCCGCGCCAGTCTTCCACGTCTGGCCCATCGTGCACGGTCATGCGGTACTCACCGATGTCCCGGTCGTCGTAGGACACCGGACCCAGGTGCGCAACGGACAGCACGACGCGGCGCGGACCGTTCAGGTAGGCCAGCAGTGCGCGGGCGCGCTCGACGTTCTGCACCGACGGGAAGCCGATCACGTGTCCGTCGGCGGTGGGGTCCACGCTGTAGCGTTCGCCACTGGCGTAGCTGCCTTTCCGGCCGCAGGCGCCGTCGATCCGGTAGCCGAACGGGCCGGCTCCGGTCCGGTCGAAACGGGGGTAGGGCAGCTCGTCCAGGGTGCTGGCGCGGCGGCTCACCCGAAGATCCACTTCACGGTGGAGCCGATGGCGTTCCAGATGAACTGCACGGCGGCCTGGGGCACGCTCCAGACCAGCATCAGGAAC
>Ga0193729_1000830_pt1 | contig 16087 bp, 14 predicted proteins | sample U1c2metaG_FD_143036 | JGI IMG/M metagenome (GOLD analysis project Ga0193729, IMG submission 143036) | Soil microbial communities from a riparian zone of the East river system, Colorado, United States - U1c2 | ecosystem: Environmental > Terrestrial > Soil > Riparian zone | place: USA: East River...
GGCTACGTCTACACTGCACCGGTCGGTTCGTTCAAAGCCAATTCATTTGGTCTCAATGACATGCTCGGCAATGTCTTTCAGTGGACCGAAGATTGCTGGAACGCGGACTATACCGGCGCGCCCATCGACGGATCGGCGCGCAGCGACGGCGATTGTTCGGAACATGAGCTTCGCGGGGGCTCCTGGTTCAGCACACCGGCCTATGTTCGGGCCAACTATCGAAATCACTTTGCGGCGGACTATCGAACCAGCAGCGTAGGAATTCGACTGGTCAGGGACATTGCGCAATGAGAACGGATATCTACATGTCGGCTTCCGTATTGGCACTGCTGCTGCTATCCCACGCCGCCTGGCCGCGTGAGGCGGTATCACCGGCCGCCGGCGAGGCGCCTGCTGCGCCCAAGCGCGACACGGCACGCTGCGCGGACGTGGAAGCTTGTTACAATGCGATTCGCCGGAACCCGAATGATCCGGCACTTCTGGTTGCTTTGGGGGATGCACTGGTTCGAGCGCAGCGTCTCCAAGATGCCGTTCGCAACTATCGCCGCGCCGCGGCGCTTTCGCCAGGCATCGACGGACTCGCTGCGAAAATCAGTGCAGCCGAACAGAAGTTGGCCGCGAAGCAGGCACCCGGAAAGCCGCTGGATCGCGGATCCGCCGGCGCGGTCACCGCTAAGCGCTATTCGAATACTGCCCCGGAGGCGCAATCGCACTGACGCCGGGAGCTCACAAATCCCTCGACAAGATGAGCTTTATGACACGGTGATCCGAAGCGCTCGTCAGTCCGGCTCCGATTCCTAGTTCAATGGCCATATGGCGGGTGTTGATGTCGAGAACACCAAATAATTGATGCGACTGTTTGGCTGCGGGCAGAAAATGGCTGACGCGGCCGAAGTCGTCATATTCCTCGAGCGCTATCTTGTATTTGTCCGTGACCGCCATCGCCACGCGGGTCGCAGGTACGAATTCCAGATTCGAGAACCCATCCCATGAATTATCGACGATCGGATTGAAAATAAAATCGAAACGGCCCACGTGGCTGCCGATAATGGGGCGGATCTCGGAGGTGTAAGTGCGCTGATCCCAATGCGCCGTGTTGAAGCTGAATTCGAAGTTGACCCCATAGAAGAATTCGCGGTTGGCGGCGTCCGGCGTCACGAATAGTGCCCGCAGCTTGAACCCGTTATAAGTAACGCTGTTGTCCCGGGTGAGCGAATAGAGTGGAAAATAGACCCCGGCTTCGAACCACGGCAGCACACCGTACGCCCATTCCGCAACGCCATTGAGCGATTTATCGGGCACGATGCCGCCCGGAAAGGCGGGCGTATTCGAGCCCGCGGGCGTGAAATTATTGTGCAACGTCAAATTGAAGGCACCGGTGGGCGCAATCGTTGCGTCGTACACCTGAATTTCATCTGTCTGGGCAGCGGCAGGCAGCGCGAATCCGATGCATAAAGCGACGGGCGCGAGGCGAACGCAGGACAAAAGGATTCTCACGGCGCGAGACGCATGGGTAGGAAGGATTCTACGTGCGAACCCGAAGGGCTGACAATTGTTCGCCTCCGGTGTATGGATGAATATTATCCGGGAGGTTCTATCGTGAATAAACCGCTTGCCGAAGCACATGGTCGTCCGGTGTCATTGACTTCTTTTAGAGAGCATCGCAAAAAGCTCCGCAATGTGAATAAGGAAGCTTCCAGCAAGTTGAGCACGCTTGACAGGCTTGCTTGTTGGATCACCGATCGAGTTGGTACGATGGGATTCTTTCTGACCGTCCTGATTTGGACCGTCATTTGGTTGGCGTGGAATCTGCTCGTCCCACGCGCCCTGCAGTTCGATCCCCCAATGGCATTTGCATTCTGGCTGTTCATTTCCAATTTGATTCAGCTGCTGCTGATGCCGCTGATCATGGTCGGCCAAAATGTCCAGGGGCGCCATTCTGAACTTCGCGCGGACAACGATCTTGAAATCAACATCAAAGCGGAGCAGGAAATCGAAGTGATCCTGCAGCATCTCGAATATCAAAATGCCATTCTCATCGCGATGGTCGAAAAATTGGGCGTCAATTTTGAAAAGCCCGTCGGTCGGCGCGTGGATTGAGCGTAAACTGACGATACGCGAAGCTAGGGACTCTCCCATGCCCCACGCCACACCGATCGTTTTTGTCGTCGACGACGATATCTCCGTGCGCGAATCGCTGGAATCGCTGATTCGATGCGCGGGCTGGCACCCCGAGATTTTCGCGTCCGCGCAGGAATTCCTCTCGCACCCACGCGCAAATTCTCTCGCCGATCTGGTCAATATGGCCGCCAAACTCGGGCTCACGGCCGCGCCGGCCGAGGGGCATATCGCCGGCGACATTTGATGCCGCCGGCATCGCACTTTACAAATCTTTACATCGCCCTCAAATACCGCTCACAGTCGGCGCGCAGACTGTTCATCGTGTTCTTCACCGACAAGGTAATCCAAGATGAATACTTCCCCGGAATCTAAAGACCCGCCGCCGTCAGGCCGCCCGCTGTTCAGCCGCATGACTATCGCCATCATTGTCGCCGCCGCCACCCTGGTCGGCGGCGTGGCCGCGGTGGCCAATGGCGCCGGCGCATGCGGCTGGCATCACGGCATGATGAGCGGCCACAGCGCGGCGGACGTCTCTGCTCACGTCGACAAGATGCTCAAGCACTTGTATGTCGAGATCGACGCCACCGATGCACAGAAGGCGCAAATCACCCCTCTGGTGAAGCAGGCAGTGAGCGATCTGCTGCCCCTGCATGCGCAATTGCAAGCTGCGCACACGCAAGCGGTCCAAGGCCTGACGCAGAGCCCCGTCGACCGGACCGCGCTGGAAGCGGCTCGGGTGGCGCACCTGCAGCTTGCCGATCAGGCCTCCAAGCGTTTCGTGCAGCTCATCGCCGACGTCGGCGACGTGCTGACGCCTGCGCAACGCGACGCGCTCGCGGCCCACTTGCAGCAAATGCACCGCAAGGCCGGCTCTTAAGACCGCTGGCTTTGGCGGCTCGCTGTCTCTAGAGTCGCCATTGAATGGTCGAGCGCATTTTATTGGTTGAAGATGATCCCCGTCTGGCCGAGATGCTCCTAGAGTATCTCGGTCAGGCGGGTTTTGGCGTGACGGTCGCGGCGCTGGGCGCCGCTGCGCTCGAGCGCTTGAACGAGGCGCAGTACGACGCGGTCATCCTCGATTTGATGCTGCCCGACATGGATGGACTGGAGGTGTGCCGGCAGCTGCGTGCCCAGAGCGACACACCGGTGCTGATGCTGACCGCCCGAGGCGATGCCATCGACCGGATCGTCGGCCTGGAACTGGGCGCCGATGATTACTTGCCCAAGCCTTTTGAGCCGCGCGAGTTGCTGGCACGCTTGCGCGCCATTGTGCGTCGGCGCATGCGCGGTGCGGGGAGCGAAAAGGCGCTGCACTTTGGCCGCTTGGAACTCGACACGGCCGCGCGGGCCGTGAGACTGGACGGTAAGACTTGCGAACTCACGGGCTACCAGTTCGATCTGCTCGTTGCGCTGGCGAAGAATGCCGGTCGAGTCATGTCGCGTGAGATTCTGATGGATCTGGTGAAGGGCGAGGGCTTCGAGTCATTCGACCGTTCCATTGACGTCCACGTCTCGCGCATTCGCGCATGCATCGAGGACAATCCGAAGAAGCCACGGCGTGTCATCACCGTGCGCACGGCCGGCTACGTGTTCGCGAAGGCGCAGGACTGATGCTGCGTCTATATCTTCGCTTCTATCTGGCGCTGCTGGCGAGCCTTGCACTTCTCGGTGTGGCGGCGGCGGTGCTATGGCATCTCGCCGGTGGACCCATGGAGCAGGCCGGCATCACTCTGGGACGGGTCGTGCAAAACGCGCTCCCGGCAGCAGACTCTTCACCCGCCGAACAGCAGGAGGCCCTGCGGCGCTTGGCGTCCGGGCTCAATGGGGACGTGACCTTATTTGCAAAGGATGGAACGGTGATTGCGGCCATAGGCCGCCCATTGCCGCCGCCCCGCGCGTTGCGCCATCACGTGCTCGCGATGTCGCATTGGCAGGATGGGACCGTATCAGGCGTGCACCTGGCAGACGGGCGGCTGCTCGTCGCCAGCGTGCCGATGGGCACGGGCAACGCACGGCTGATTTTCCATAGCCTGTTGTTGATCGTGGCGCTGGCAATCGGCATCGCCGCCTTCCCCCTCGTTCGGCAACTGACCCGGCGTCTCGAACGGCTACAACGTGGCGTCGAGTCGCTCGCTGCAGGCGATCTTGCGGCTCGTGTCGCAGTGGAGGGCAACGATGAAGTGGCTCGTCTCGCGGGGAGTTTCAACCGTGCCGCAAGTCAGATCGAGCAGCTGGTCCGCGCTCACCAATCCCTTCTGGCCAACGCATCGCATGAATTGCGCACGCCCTTGACGCGAATCCGGCTCGCGGTGGAAATGCTAAAGAGCGTCGCTGACCCCAAAAGCAAAGCGGGCTTGGAGAAGGACATTGCGGAGTTGGACGAGCTGGTGGATGAGATATTGCTGGCCAGCCGACTCAAGCCCATCGAGAAGCCGCAGATCAGCGAGGAAATCGATCTGCTGGCGTTGGCTGCCGAGGAATGCTCGCGCTATGACGAGGTTCAGCTCGAGGGCGCGCCGACCGGACTGCGCGGCGATGCACGATTGTTGCGGCGGTTGCTGCGAAACTTGCTGGAAAATGCCAGGCGCCATGGCGCGCCGCCCACACACGTTCGACTCGAGCGCGAAGGCGCGAGGGTGGTTTTGAAAGTATGGGACAGTGGTCCTGGTCCGGCGCCGGCGGAATTCGAACACGTGTTCACGCCCTTCTATCGGCGCCGCGACGGCCGCAACAGCACCGGAAATGGACTGGGCCTGTCTCTGGTGCGGCAGATTGCGCGCCGCCACGGTGGCGATGCCCATTGCCTACCGCTGGACGATGGCCGGGGCTGCTTTGTGATCACGTTGGCCGGAGCGTTTTAGCCGCCGCAGGGGTCGCGACGCTGTCTTATTCAAGCTACATGTGGCAGTGCCCATTCGAATGCCATCGACTCGCTTCCTTTGGCATCGATGGTCAGCTGCAGCGCGACCGGGCAAACACGCAAGGACTGACCTCGCAGCGCAGTACAGGTCCAGCGCGTTACTTGCCCGGATCTTGATATACCACCGAATCGTCGAGAAGGAACATCGCGGCGACCACACCCGCTCCCCGGTTTTCCCAAGCCGGTGCGGTGCGCGCGCGGCTACATTGCCTTAAGGAACATGAGGTTGCGAACATGGATGGGTGCTCGGCGCTCACGAGGTCGTATGCCGTTGCGGCAGGGCAAGATGCACTTGCGTGGGGCGTGAGCGGCTGGTCGACGATTCAAAATGAGGCGCTCGACGCTGTTGCGAGATCATTCGCGTGTTGGCGTCCGCCGTGTGAAGGCAGTGTTAAGAAATTAACTGTTCTTGGCACCACCTGGCGGCTTGGCAACCATCCAGTGGCGTGTTGTAATCCATTCACAAACCGCACTGGCAGCGCTGGGATGAATTTGCGCGGCACGGTGTTTGCAGAGCTTGGATCGTTTTCAAACTCATGGGAGAGAATAATGGGGAATACCAAACTGCAGTACGCGGTGCGTGCTGTGCTTGCAGCCGCAGCTGCATCGGCCGTTGGGCCGGCGTACGCGCAAACCGCGCCGGCCGTCGCGAACGACACGACGTTACAAGAAGTGGTGGTTACCGGATCGCGCCTCGCGATTTCACCGAACGACGTATCGATCAGCCCGATCACCAGCCTGGGCTCGCTCGATATTCAAAAATCGGGCCTGGTGCGCACCGAAGATTTATTGAACAACTTGCCGCAGGTCGTCGCTGAACAAAGCAGCGGAACCTCCATCAGTGCCAACGGCACCGCCACGGTGAGTTTGCGCGGCTTGGGCTCGCAGCGAACCTTGGTACTGGTGAATGGCACTCGCCTGGCGCCGGGAGCAGGCTTGGGCGTCACCACCACCAGCAGCGCGGATCTCAACCAGGTCCCCGCCGATTTGATCGAGCGAGTCGATGTGCTGACGGGCGGCGCGTCTGCCGTCTACGGTGCCGATGCCGTCGCGGGCGTGGTCAACTTCATATTGAACACTCACTTCGAAGGCGTCAGGGTCGAAGGGTATTACGGCTTTGGCCGCTATAACAATGATCATGCGGACTTGCTTGCCAACCTCGCTGCCGCGCATAACCCAATTCCCGACAGCACCGTAGATGCCGGCTTCAACAAGAACGTTTCCATCCTGGCGGGATCGAATTTCGCCGACGGCAAGGGCAATGCGACGGTCTATGCGACGTACCAGAGAACCTCACCGGCGGTGGGATACCAGTACGACTACGCCGGTTGCAGCTTGAATACGCCGAGCGTGCTCCCTGGACCGGGCGGCCTGAGCTGCGGCGGCTCGGGAACTCCGGCCACGGGACGCTTCGCGGTTTACGGCAGCACCTTTGCGGGCGGCCCGGTCAAGCCGGTGACGCCGTCAAGTTCCTATGCCATCGATCCGGCGACCGGCGCGTTTCGGCCATACAGCAATGCGACGGATAGTTATAACTACGGTGGCTTGAGCTTCTTGCAGCGTGCGGAAGAACGTTATACGGCCGGTTCATTCTTGAACTACGACATCAACGACAATACCAACGTGTATTCGAATTTCATGTACGCGCGCAACAGCTCCGAGGCCAACTACGGTCCCAGCGGACTGTTCACCTACACGGCCGCGACGATCAGCTGCGCCAATCCCTTGTTGACCCCGGCGGAGGTTGGGATCCTGTGCGCACCGGCGACCGTTGCCCAGAACCAAATTGCGTTCCCGCAAAATGCCGGCACCAACAACATCAACCTGTATGTGGGCCGGCGTGCCGTGGAAAACGGTCCGCGCGAGGACAACTATTTGTCGAATTCCTTCCGCGAGACCTTGGGCGTCAAGGGAAAATGGATTGAAGGCCTGACTTACGACCTGTACGGCCAGGTCGGCATCAATACGATGCATGATTCTCAAGGTAATTATATCAACGCCACCAGTGGGACCAACGCACTGAACGTGGTGACAGATAACCGCCCAGGCAGTGCGACCCTTGGCCAACCCATATGCGAGTCGGTTATCAACGGCACCGCTCCGACTTGCGTGCCGTGGAACATCTTCCAAAAGGGCGGCGTGACGCCGGAGGCGATTGCTTACATTAACGTTCCGGCGACCTACTCGATAACGACCCAGGAATTCATCGTCGATGGTTCGGTCACGGCGGATCTGGAAAAGATGGGCATGAAGCTGCCCACCGCATCATCGGGCCCGAGCTTCAACCTAGGTGCCGAGTATCGCTCGGAAAGCTACATCTTGGATCCGGACTATATCTTTGCCAATGGCTTGAACTCCGGCGGCAATGGCGCGCAATCGGCCATCAACGGCGGATTTCACGTCTCGGAAATCTTCACCGAGGCGCCCTGCCGGGTCTTGAACGATCTTCCAGCCGCGTACGACCTGTCGTTCGACGCCGGCTACCGCTATTCCAAGTACACCTCGGGCTTCAATACCAACACCTACAAATTCGGCGTCGAATACGCGCCGATTCGGGACGTGAAGCTTCGCGCCGGCTACAACCGCGCAGTCCGCGCACCGGGCGTGGGTGATTTGTTCGCTCCTGCGGTCATTGGCGCAGGCGGTACGGCAGATCCGTGTTGGGGACCGGTCATCGGCGCGGTGCCGGGCGATCCCACCTCGGGCACGATCCAAGGTCATAATTTTGCGTATTGCGCCCGGACCGGCGTTACACAGGCGGAGTGGGGCAATATTGCCACCAACCCCGCGGCGCAAATCAACACCTCGGTGGGCGGCAACATCAATTTGAAGCCGGAAATTGCCGATACCTTCACCTACGGCTTTGTTTTCCAGCCCACATTCGTGCCTAATTTAGGACTGTCGGCGGATTTCTACTACATCCGCATCCGGAACACGATTATCTCGCTGACGTCGAACACCATTGTCAATAATTGCGGACAGAACGATAGTGGTTGCGACTTGATCCATCGCGGCGCCGGCACGGGTTCGCTGTGGTTCAACAACAGTGACTACGTGACGGCGACCGAGCAGAATATCGGAACCATCAGCACCAAGGGCATCGACCTGGCATCGCACTATTCGTTCGACACCGGGTACGGCAAGCTGGGAATCCAGCTGTTGGGCACGCGGGTGCTTAACTTCTTTACGGCGCCAATCGCCGGCGGCGCAGCGTATGACTGCGCGGGCTACTGGGGCACCACTTGCAACGCGCCCACACCCCACTGGAGACATGTGGTGAATACTGATTGGCAGGCGCCGTGGGGCGGTCTCGACCTGTCGGTGCGCTGGCGCTACATCGGCCCGACTCAGAGCGACCACGTGAGCCAAGACCCGCAGCTGGCATCGACTTACTTCCAGCCGACCTCGCACATCGGTGGATACTCGTATATCGACCTGTCTCTGTCGGCGCCGATCGCTTCCACGGGAGTCGACATTCGCGTCGGTGTGAACAACTTGACCGGCAAGGCGCCGCCGATCATCCCCAGCGGCAGCTACTCGGAATGCCCCAACACCTCATGCAATGACAACACCTGGGTTGGCACGTACGATACGTTGGGCCGTTTCCTGTATGCCCATATTCAAATGAAGTTCTGATCGAAGAATAGAAAGTCTCTTGTAGATAAATTGCGGCGGGCCTAAAGACCCGCCGCTTTTTTTTAGCTTTGGAATTATTGGAAGCGCGGGTAGTCTTGCGGCAAATCCTGCAGCGCTAATTTCAGAGGTTCGAGCCAGGGCTCAAAATGACGCCACTGTTCCAGCCCTGCGGTATAAATCGGTTGCCGCACCTGTTCTGAGCTGATGGTTTGCGCGACGCGTCGATTCTGATAAAACCGCAGGCACTGCGTTTCAAAGGACAGCTTGCAATAGTCCAGCAGCCGGCGCACTTCGTTTTCGGTGTCGGTGACCAGCCGTTCATAATGCAGACGATACACTCGACCCGGCAGCACGCGATCGACATGATCCATGAGGTCCACGTAGTCGCGGTAATAGCACCCCAGTTCATTCAAGTCGTAGGCGAAGTTCATGCCGGGGTTGAACAGCTGCTTGTAGCAAGCAAAACCGCATGCCATCGGGTGGCGCCGCGCATCAATGATGGCCGCATACGGAAACATCAGATGGATGAGGCCGAGGCTGGCAAAGTTGCCGTGCATCTTGTCGATAAAACGCGCCTTGCCGAGGGGCCGGTGTTTTTGGGCACTGGCGAGGTAGCGCGCCGCCAACACGTTGAGGGCTGATTTGCCGAGCGAGGCCAGATTCTCCGGATATCTTGCGGCGGTCTCGGGCGTCCCCGCCAATTCCCGCGCGATGGTCGGGATATAGGCGAGCTCGCGCGTGCCCTCTACCTCGGAGTGGCTCGCCAGAATCTGCTCGAGCAGCGTCGAACCGGAGCGCGGCAGGCCCACGATGAAAATGGGATCGCGGCCACTATTGCCGAAATCGGCGCGGTCGCGGAAGAAGCGGGTGGTGAATGTGCTCTTGAACCGCTGCACGAAGGCCGTGGTGGCGTTCGGGTCGTAGCGGAAGGAGGCGCGGGCGAGGCTATTCCCTTGCCGATAGTGTTCAAATGCTCCCGCGAATTCAGCCCGATCTTCCAGCGCCTTGCCGAGGCTGAATTCCAGGCCCGTTACGTCAGTGCCTATCGGTGGGACTAGCGCGAGCTGGCGTTGCATGTTTTCAATTTCGTGCGCCGCGAAGTGGAATGACTCGAAGTTCGACAGCGCCCAATAAGCCATGCCGTGCCCCGGCCGAAGCTCGATGGCGCGCTGGTAAGCATCGATGGCCTCGCGCGTGCGGCCGATGTAGCGCCGTTGATTGCCGGCGAGCAACCAAAAATCCGGGTTGTCGGGGTGATCGGCGATCAACTGAGTGATGATGGCCAGACCTTCCACATGTCGTTCGGCGAGTTGCAGCGCCTGCACTTTGAGAACCAGGTAGGCGCTGTCGCCGGGTTCAGCCGCCAACAACCGCTCGATCAGCGGCAGCGCCTCTTCGGTGCGGCCTTGTCGAATCATCAACCGAACCAACTGTTCGCGCGCCGTACTGTCGCAGTCCGCTCGCAGCAGCACTTCAGTCAGCGATGCGGCTTCCGCCAAATCATCGCCGCGACGCAACGCAACGGCGGCCAGCAGCGTAAAGGCGGCGACTTCGTTGGTACCCTCCCGCAAGCGCCGCCGCGTCAAACTCTCCGCCGTTTCCAGCCGGCCTTGATCGAACGCGGCGTAGGTATCGGCGAGATCCGGTGGGTCGGCTGCCAGCCGCCGGTATCGAGTGTAGGCTGCATCCGCGGACGCGGTCTCGCCGAGCTGTAGGCGTTGCTCAGATAGTTCGCGCCAGGCATCCGCGAGATTGGGATCAAGCTCGACTGCGCGCTCGAGCGCCGCCTTGGCCTCGCGGCTGCGGGCACAGGCGGCATTGGTGCGGCCGAGTTCCAGCTGCACCAGCGCGGATGCGGGTTGGGCGCAGGCCAGGGCCTCCATGATGCCGATGGCGCCCGATGAGTTACCGAGGCGTCGGCACGCGGCGGTGAGCAGCAGGCTCGCCGCATCGTGTCCGGGGTGGCTCTGCAGTACTGCGCCGGCCTGCCGTGCCGCGGCAGCCGGATCCGTCTCGAGCAACATCGATGCGCGCATGAGCTCCAAGTCGGTAGAGGCGCTAATTATCAAATACTCCGTAAATTAACCGGGTTTAGCTTGGTGTTATACAATGATGGCGTGAATTCCGCTGCCCCCACGCCGCTCGATGAAGCGACGATCATTCGCGTTTTGCAAGCTTCGAAGGCGGAAGAGGCCGCGGGCCGCATGCCGGAATCCGACCAGTTGCTGGCCAATGTGGCGCAGCGCGCGCCGAATCACCCTGCCGTGCTCAACGAACTGGGCGTGCGCATGCTGGCGCGGGGTGCCGCGGATCAGGCGCAACTTCTGTTCAGCCGCGCAGCCACCGCCAATCCCAATCAACCTTCGATCTGGGCCAATCTTGCCAGCAGCCTAAAGGCGCTCGGCCGGCGTCTCGAGGAGTTCGATGCCATCGAGAAAGCCCTCGCCCTGGAGCCGCGGCATCTATCGGCGCTGTTGCAGAAGGCCGATTATCTCGAACAAGCAGGCGATCCGCGCAACGCCGCACAAGCCTACCAAGCCGCGCTGGATTCGCTTCCCGCGGGTGTCGCGGTTCCGCCGCATCTTAAATCCGCCTTCGAAATAGCGAGAACCAAGGTCGATGCGGATCGTGCTTCTTTAAGCGAGGCGCTTGAAAAACCGCTGGCGGCGATCCGCGAACGCCATGGCGGCCAACCGCAACGCCGCGTCGATGCCTGTCTCGACACCTTGATGGGCAAGCGTCGCGTGTATCACTCGCAACCCACGTGGATGTATTTCCCCGAATTGCCGGGGATTGAGTTCTTCGACCGTTCCTTGTTTCCCTGGCTCCCCGCGCTGGAAGCCGCGAGCCCGGAGATGAGAGCCGAACTCATGCGGGTCCTGGTCACCCATCGCGAGGGATTGCAGCCTTACATCGATTTTCCCGACGGGCTGCCCATCGATCAATTCAAGGAATTGAACCGCTCGCGCAAGTGGAGTGCGTATTTTTTATGGAACCAAAGCCAGCCGGTGCCTGGCCACATCGCGCGCTGCCCCGTGACCGCGCGAACGCTCGAGGAAGTGGTGCCGCGCTGTCGCGTGCAAGGCCGGGCTCCGACCGCATTCTTTTCAATCCTAGACCCCAACACCCGAATTCCCGCGCATACAGGGATCACCAACACCCGTTGTACTGTGCACCTACCGCTGATCGTGCCGCCCGATTGCGGTTTCCGTGTGGGTTCCACGACGCGCGAATGGGTTGCCGATGAGGCTTGGGTATTCGACGATACCATCGAGCATGAAGCCTGGAATCTGTCGGACACACCGCGCGCCGTGTTGATCTTTGATATTTGGAATCCGTTGTTGACGCCGGCGGAGTGCGACATGATTCAAACTGCCACGGAAGTCTACGGGCAGTACTATTCACAGCGGCCGGCGAGCGGCGCATGAACCGCTCCAAAATCGGCGCTGCGCTGGTATTGACGGCTGCGGCTGCGGCAGCAACGGCGGCCGCGCCCAGCAACGATGACATGGCGCGCTGCGCGGTCATCCCCGCGCCGGACTCGCGCCTCGCCTGTTACGACGCGCTCGCGCATCGGCCGGCGGATAAAATGTCGAGCGCCGCCGCCAAGACCACCCCGGCGCCTGCACCGGCACCCGTACCCGCGCCGGCACCGGCACCCGTACCCGCGCCTGCAGCAGCGGCTGCGCCCGCCGCGGCCGCGGCGGGGGCACCGGTGTCTGCCCCTGCGATTGCCGCGGATCCAAAAAACTTCGGGTTAACGGCGGCGCAACAGCATCCCGTTGACGCAGGCCCGAAAGCGATTGCGGCGCATATTGCCGTTGTCAGCTCCGATAAATTGGGTCATACCACCGTCGTTCTCGACAGCGGTCAAACATGGACGGTATTGGACGACGATGGGCGAATATCAGCCGGCGATGCAGTGAGGATCAAGCGGGCGGCGCTGGGATCGTATCTGATGTTTACGCCCTCGAATCATTCCTATTCGGTGCGGCGAGCGCGGTAATCCAGGAGCCTCCTAGCCGCCGAATTGTTCTATCCAGGGCTTGAGCAACGGCATCGCCGGCGCCAACTGCGATTCGTAGTTGCGCCATTGCGCCGTCGCTGAGGTCACGAGACCGCGCGATAACTGCGCGGTGCTCGGCGTGGCATGTTCGCGGGCCTGAACGCGATGCGCAAACTCGCCCATGCTCGCCATCCAATCGAGCTCGAGGTATGCGCAAATGCCGCGCATCTCTTGCTCGAAGCCGGCTATCAATCTCTCGTAGCGAATCTCGTGCCAGTCGAGCGCCAGTGAACGCTTGACCGTGTACGCGAAGTCCATGGCGGCAGCGTAGAAGGCGGCTGCCCCGGATACGGTCAGCAATTCATACATCGACGGATTCATTTGGAAGCGGCGTCTGAAGCAACTCAAGATCACATCGCGCGGGTCGCGGACTGCGAACAGGATTTTTGCGCGGGGAAAGAGTTTGACGATCAGCGGTAACTTCAGGCTGTTCAGCGGATGTTTATCGACGAACACTTTGCCCGCGACATCGACGCCGGCACTGCGCACGCGGCGCCAATAAGCCTCGCGCAACGCATTCACTGCCCGCTCATCCGCACTTGCCAGCGCCTCGAAGTTCAAGGGTTCGCGCATGAAGGCGAGCACGCCGTCGGCCAGCAGCTCGTGTTCCTCGAGGCTGACGACGCGCGGATTGCCGTCGAGAACAACCTCCACCAAAGTGGTGCCGGTGCGTGGAAAACCGAGCAAGAAGACATGGCCCGTCGCGGCGGCGGACGTCTCGGGGACGACGGTCCATCGATTGGCGTCGATCTTCTGCATGGCTGCCGTCAACGCGCGCGTATATCCCAACACGTTCGAGCCGGCAAAACGCCGGTGAATTTGCCGGAGCGCCAGGTTGCAGGCGTTGTAAGCCTCGAATGCCTCATCGCAGCGGCCGGCGGCGTCGAGCACGTCCGCCAGCAGTCCCGAGGCGCGCGCCCGATCGGAGGGTCCAGCCCGAGAATCAATGATCACTTGCCGCAACAGTTTCTCGGCCGAGCCCAGGTCACCATCCGCCAATTCCGCGGCGGCGAGGCACAAGATGGCATCCGGGTAGCCAGGAACGATCTTGAGCGCGCGTTGCGCCCAGTCCCGCGCTTCCTGGTGCTGGCCGCGATGCGTGGCGATTGAGGCCAGCGCCGTCGTGGCCGAGAAATTGCCGGGCTCGAGCTCGAGGGCGCGTTGGTGGCTCTGCTTGGCGCGGCCCAGCGAGCCCAATGCCATGAGTGCGTTGCCCTTGCTGGCATGTGCAAACGGCAGGTCTGCGTGTTGTTTTATGAGTTCGTCGATATAGCCCAGAGCCTCGGCCGGCCGGTCGAGACGCTGCAGACACAATCCCAACGCGTGGCGTGCACCCACGTCATTGGGGGCCATGGCGACCGCGCGTTTGAGCAATTTCAACGACTCATCGTACTTGCCTTCTTGTTCGAGGCGCGTCGCGATGACATTGAGCAGCATGGGATGCTCAAATCCGCCGGCGAGCGTCTGCTCGGCCAAGGCTGACGCGCCGACAAAATCACGGCTCTCCGCGAGCCGAAGCACCGTGCGCAGCGTCTCCATGTCAGTTTCAAGATTTCGGGTCATAGGGGATCGCAGATTTGTTGTTCTCAAGGCTACCGGAATCGGCGGGATATGGGAAAATCGTCTCTGGCAATGCTGCGGCCGGAGTGATCTTGAGCGAGGCTTCCGATGAATTGATGGGCAAGGCGGCGCAGTTGCGCCGCCAAAACCAGGTCGCGGAGGCCATCGCAGCATATCGCGAGATTCTCGCGCGCTGGCCGAAGCTGGCGGATGCCTGGTACAACCTCGCGATACTGCAGCGACAAACCTTTCAATTTGACGAGGCGCTCGCCTGTTATCAAAAGGCGCTTAGGTTAGGCGTCGCGCGCCCGGAGGAGGTGCACCTGAATCGCGGTGTGATTTTCAGCGACTTTCTGCGCGATCACGCAAGCGCGACCGCAGAACTTCAGCAAGCCCTGACCCTGAACCCTGCCTACACGCCGGCGCTGCTGAACCTGGCCAACCTCTATGAGGATTTTGGCAAGCGGGCGGAAGCCAGCTCGCTGTACGCGCGGATTCTCACCCTTGAGCCGCAGGCCTTCGAGGCGCTGGCGCGCTTTGCGAACCTTCAGCCGGCGGGCAGCTTCGATGACTCTCTCATCAAGCGCCTGCGAGAAGCGCTCATCACGGCGACGTCGATGAGCGTTCGCGCCAGTCTTGGGTTTGCTCTCGGCCGCCTGCTCGATGCTGCAGGAGATTACCGCGGGGCCTTCCTGGCTTATACGGCAGCCAATCAGGCGAGCCGCGCCAGCGCCGGCGCCCACATGGTTCCCTATGATCGCGCCCGGCAGCAGGCGTTTATCGACCGCCTGATCGGCGGCGGATTGTCCGGTCAGCGAGCCAACACCAGCGGCAGTTCGCCACGGCCTATTTTCATCGTCGGGATGTTTCGCTCCGGGTCCACTTTGGCGGAGCAGCTGCTTGCCGCTGTCCCAGGCGTTGCCGGCGGCGGGGAAATGGATTTCCTGCCGCGTTTGATCAACACGGAATTGACGCCGTTTTTTTCGGCGTCTGCAGGATTGGCGCGCGAGCAATTGGACGCGATCGCGGCCCGTTACACGGCGGAACTTCTGCGTGTATCGGCCAGTGCAGCCTACGTCACTGACAAGCGCCCCGATAATTTTCTGTACATAGGTCTGATCAAGCGGCTGTTTCCGGACGCCAAAATCATACATACGACGCGGGATCCTCTGGATAATTGCTTGTCCATCTTCTTTCTGCATCTCGATCAGCAGATGAGCTATGCCTTGAATCTCAAGGATATCGGCCACTACTATCGCGAGTACCGACGCTTGATGGCGCACTGGAAGAGCCAGTTTGCGGGCGATATCTTCGATTTCGATTACGACGCTTTGATAAAGGATCCGCAGCGCGAGCTCAAGGCACTTTGCGATTTCTTGGGGCTCCCGTGGTCAGGCCAGGTGCTGACGGTCGCCGCGCGCAGTGCTGCCGTCAAGACCGCCAGCGTGTGGCAAGTACGCGAACCTCTGTACAAAACATCATCCGGGCGCGCGCAACATTACGCGGACCAGCTCACCGAATTGCGTGACGAACTCGCGGGCCTGCCATGACCTTATCGTCATCGAAAATAATTCCCATCCTGGCGACTCCACTCGGTATCGCCTCAATTCCGGATTCTGAGCAGATCAATTCCGCCTTGCGCGCGCTGTTTGCGCAGCGCATCGCCGCCGACAACCGGCCGCAGCGAAATCCGCTGCGCTTTTCCAGCGCCGATGATCTGATGGAGTGGCCGCAACCGCCGGTGCGGCAACTGGCGCATGCAATGGTGAGTGCTGTTTACTCCA
>Ga0193729_1000831_pt1 | contig 16072 bp, 12 predicted proteins | sample U1c2metaG_FD_143036 | JGI IMG/M metagenome (GOLD analysis project Ga0193729, IMG submission 143036) | Soil microbial communities from a riparian zone of the East river system, Colorado, United States - U1c2 | ecosystem: Environmental > Terrestrial > Soil > Riparian zone | place: USA: East River...
GTCGTTTTGAATGGAATCGGCTGCCGAAAAGGGGCCACAGCTACTCCCGATCACGTCGCGGTCAGGCCATCAGCCGAAGCCATTGTTGAGGCGGACCAGTATTACGCCCAACGCGCCGACCTGGTGAAGGTCCGTCAGGCACTCGTCAGCTTGCGCCAGGCCCAGGCGGACGACCCGGCGAATTACGAACTGGCCTGGCGAATGGCAAAGTTCGATTACTATCTCGGCTCGCATACGCCCGAATCCAACGAACAGGAGAAGGCTTATCGCGAAGGCATCGAAGCCGGAAAACTTGCGGTCCGTTTGCAAGATGGAAAACCTGAGGGCCATTTCTGGCTGGGTGCGAATTATGGTGGCAACGCGCAGATCAGCACGCTTTCTGGTTTGGGAGAGCTCGACGACATCAAGCAACAAATGGAAACGGTGCTGAAAATCGATGAAGGCTTTCAGTCGGGCAGCGCTTACATGGTTCTGGGCCAGGTCTATTTGGAATCGCCGAGATTCTTAGGCGGCGACACGTCAAAAGCGATCAGCTATTTAGAAAAGGGAATCAAGGTTGGACCAAACAATGCTCTCCTGCGAGTGCGCCTCGCGCAGGCCTATGCCGAAGCGCATCGCAACGAAGACGCGCGGAAACAGATTGATGTTTTGATGGCGATGAAGCCTCTGCCGGATTACGCGCCGGAATACCAGGATGCAATTGCGGAGGCGAAAAAACTTCAGGACAAGATCAAGTAACTATGGCAGCTTGCTGCCGGCCTTCTTCAGCTCTTCAAGCGTGCGCTTGTGCTCTTCTAATTTCTTTCCCGCTTCGGCGAGCTTACCCTCCGACGTCAGTCGTTGATAATCATCAAACTCCTGAACTGCCCGGTTGACCAGTTGTTGGATGTTGGGCGTCGCCGAGGATTGCGGCGAGGGCGAAGCCTTCGGTCCGGCGTTCGCATTTGGTTGCGGCGTTTCCGGTTTCGTTTCGGCTGGCGCTTTCGCAGATTCACCGAACAGGTTGTTGAGCGCCTCGTCAAAATTATTGCCGTACGCCAGACGGTCCTGGGTCGCCAGCACCACCAGACGCAGTTCCGGCATCGGACTTCGTTCCGCTTTCAGATAGATAGGCTCAACGTAAAGCAGTGACTTCCCGATCGGAATGACGAGCAGGTGTCCGCGTTGGACGTGCGACCCTTGCTGATTCCAGAGAGTGAATTGACCTGATAATTGCGCGTTTTGATCGATCCTCGCTTCGATTTGCAGCGGCCCATCAACCAGACGCGACTTCGGAAAATTGTAGGCCAGCAGCGACCCGTAAGCATCGCCATCACAGCGCCCGGCAATCCACCCGATCATGTTATTGCGATTCGACGGGGTGAACGGAAGGATCTCGACGAACTCGACGCCTTCCTTCTCACCGGGCAGTTGCATCAAGACGAAGTAGGGCTCGATCGATTGCTCTGCTCCTGGCTGAGTTTTGTCTGAACTGGGCGCCACTTGGCGGGCCACATTCCACAGGTCTTCGCGCTGAAAGAACGAGTTGATGTCTTGCGTGTGATAGAGAGCAAAGACCTCGGCTTGCGTCTTAATCAAGGTCTCGGGATAGCGCACATGCGCGCGCAAATCTGCCGGCATTTCTTTTTGATCGTGAAAGAGCGCCGGGAAGATCGCGCGATAACTTTGGATCAGCGGATCGTTTGCATCGAACACGTAGAAATTTGTGGTGCCGTTGTAGGCATCGACGACGACTTTGACGCTGTTGCGAATGTAATTGACGTTTTTGTCCGCGGCCTGGTAGTGCCGCGAGTAGGGATAAGTCGCGCTCTCAGTAAACGCATCGATGATCCAGTAGAGCCGTCCTTCGGAACTCACGACCATATAAGGATCGTTGTCGTAAACCAGAAATGGTGCAATTCCGTCAACAATTTCGCGAATGTTGCGATGAATCAGGGCTCGGCTCGCGGGAGTAACATCGTCTGAGAAGGGCAGCTTGGTGACATCGTCGAGGGCCCAGGCGAGCAACCAGCGCTTGAAAAAACCACCCAGTTCAATACCGCCAGTACCTTCATACGCAGTGAGATTGTTTGTCTCTCCCTGCGGATAATTGAACTCCATCCGTTTCGTCTTAACGTAAACGCTGTCGCCTGTTTCCTGACCGTAATAAATTTCGGGCCGGGTGACTTTTATCTCGGGAGCGGTGGATTCGACCGGCATGTTCGACACCACGAACTTCGGCATGCCTTCAGAATCGAATCCGTTGGCGGTATTCATCGTGATGCCATAGCCATGGGTGTAAATTAATTTTTCATTTACCCAGTTACGCGAAGACTCCGGCAGCTTCCCGACGTTAAGCTCTCTGGTGCCAATCATCATCTGGCGCTTCTGTCCGCCAACTAAATAACGATCGACATCGACGTCGGTGAAATCGTAATAAGTGCGAATCGCCTGAATTTGCTGCAGCGTATCTTTCAACGCTCGCCAATCCCACAGCCGTATGTTGTCCAGCGTCGCGCGATTGCCTTGTAGATCGGCGCTGTCCGCGGTGGTGTTCGCGTCGAAGGCTCTTTGTTCTATGTGCTCGATTCCGAAAGCAGTGCGCGTGGCTGCGATGTTGTGTGTGATGTAGGGCGTCTCGCGTCCTAACTCATTCGGCTTGACGATAAAACTGGTGACGTAAGCCGGAATGATGACTGCGCCGATGACGTAAACGACAACGGGAATAGCCAGCGCCGCGATCAGCAAGCGAAATTTTCGCACGGCAAACCCGTTGATGAGGCAAATCAGCGCGGCGAGCAGCAAGGCCACGGCCACCCAGACAAATGCCGGCAATAAATGATTCGCTTCGACGTAGGTGACGCCGGAAAATGTCTGGTGATCTTCCCAGAGATATGGATAACGAGAAAGGATGAAGCGCCAGGCCAGAATTACCAGCCAACTCGCGAGCGGCACAGACACCGTGGCCAGGCTAATCTTGCGCGCTTTGGCTGAATCGCCGGAAGTCGCCAGCCCTTGCTGAGTCATCGCGAGGGCCGCGTAGATAATCGCGAACACTAAAACCATGAACGAGAGCGTGAGCAGCCACGAACTAATTGCGTCATAGACCGGCAGCGTAAAGAGATAAAACCCCACCGGCTTATTAAAGATTGGATCCGATTGATTGGTGGCAACTTGATGAAAATAGAGGGCAAAGCTACGCCATGATTCGCGCATCCCAAATGCGAAGATCAATCCGGCGACTATCGATACGACCCATGCCAACGGGCGAAGTAAGCGCGCCGGCGAAAAATTGACTGGCTGTTGATTAATAAAGACGGTGCGCCGCTCGAATGAAAAGGACGAGAAGGCGCGTCCAATTAGCCAGAAGGCGCTGCGCAGGATCGCGGTCGTCAGGATCAGGAAGACGAGGAATATCTCGAGCTTGGCCTTGAAGATGAACCAAAAAATGGATGCATATCCGAGCGAACCAAACCAAGCCGCTGATAGATAAATGGAAACCGCGCGTGAGGCGCCGAAAAAGAGCACTACGATTGCCACGAGTATCAGCCATTTCCATTTACGCCGCCGGGGTTTCTTTGGCGTGATGTCGATGATGTCGCCTTCGTGATCGAATGAAATGGGCGTGCTCATGCGCGGCTAGCATACGCTCAAAGTATTGATCGTCAAAAGACCAGAATAGACTCTCGATCGTCTTAACAAAGTCTGGCGAGCGAAAGGCCGGTTTTTAGCGTGAAGGATTGAAACTAATTGCGTTGGCCTTGCGTTGGACAGAATGATAGACTGCGGATTCGTTTAGAGTTTTTGTAATGCTTACAGAAGGAACGATTTTACAAGGCCGATATCGCATCGTCCGCCAGCTGGGACAGGGTGGAATGGGCGCCGTACACGAAGCTATCGACGAGCGGCTGGATACTGTAGTCGCGCTGAAGGAAACGTTTTTTGTTGACGAAAAACTTCGCAAACAATTCGAGCGCGAAGCGCGGCTGCTGGCTCGGCTTCATCATCAGGCATTGCCCCGCGTCAGCGATCATTTCAACGAAGGCGACGGCCAATTCCTGGTGATGCAGTTCATTGCGGGCGAAGATCTCTTTGAGATGCTCAACGCGCGCAATGCTCCTTTCCCCGAGGATGAAGTCGCGCGCTGGGCCGATCAGCTTTGTGACGCGCTTGATTATCTTCACACTCAGGAGCCGCAAATAATTCATCGCGATATCAAACCGCAGAATCTGAAACTGACAGCGCGGGGGCAAATCGTGTTGCTGGATTTTGGGCTTGCCAAAGGCTCCGTAGGGGCACTTACGGCAGTCACAACTTCGGCCAGCATCTTTGGCTACACGCCGAACTATGCGCCATTGGAGCAGATCCAAGGCAAGGGGACTGATCCGCGTAGCGACATCTATGCCCTGGGCGCGACGCTTTATCACCTGGTCACAAACATCAAGCCGCCGGACGCGCTCAGTCGCGCGGGGGCTGTCGTCAATGGTCAGCCTGATCCATTGCCGCTGGCCAATCAGGTGCGCAGTGACGTCAGCGCCGGATTCTCAAATGTGCTCGATAAAGCTATGTCGCAGAAACGCGACGATCGTTTCACGACCGCAACCGCGATGCGCGACGCTTTGCGCGCCGGTGAGTCGGGAATGGGTGAAGAGACGCTAATAACACCCGGCACTGTTGGGTATGCCGCGGCGCGCACCGTTTCATCAGAAAGAGCAACGCAGCTGGTTGGCGATCAAACGCAGCGGATGAGTTCGCCATCGCACTCCAGCGAAGCGCAGACGTTGGTTGCGGGTGAGGCGACGAACGTTCGTACCGTCACCGCGATGGCCTATGCGCCGGCGCAAACGAACTGGCGCCCGATTGCCGCGGCCGCGATTGTTTTGATCTTGCTCGCCGGCGGCGCGGCAGGATTCTTCGCTTATCGTCGTCGTCAATCCCAACAGGCGACTACACCGCCGGTGCAAACTGAATCGCAACCGGTGCAGTCTTCGCAGCCGAACAACACCTCGGCACCGTCGACCGAGTCGACCCAGTCCGTTGATGCCGCCAAGGCGACTCAAGAGAAGACTGATAAGACAAGGACTGAAACTCAGCGCAGCGCCGCAAAGAAGCCTGACTCGAAAGACGAACAGCAATCAAATTCCCCGCCGCCCGAGACTTTCGACCCGGCGCATCAGGCGCAAGATCCGAATCGTCCGCGCGATCGCACTCCCTTACCCGGACAGCAACCGCCTTTCGATCCAAATCGCCCACCGCCTCAGGACCGACGGCCGCATCCACCGGGAACGATGCCCGACATCAGAGTGCTGCCGAACGGCGGACGCATAATCAAGAATCCTGACGGTACAACCGTGTTCGTTGGTCCCAAGGGGAAAACCAGAGTCATTACGCCCGACAGACCGAACCGTAATCGAAACGAAAATCATCCTTAAGGCTGCTGGTCGCAGTCATAAGTATTCACCAGCTGGTGCGCGCCACCCTTCCAAATTTTGAGACCCGGAGTTGAGATGAATAATCGAATCAGAACTCGTGTCGTTTGCTTTCTGGCCCTGGCCGCTATTGGTTTCGTTTCCGCTTTCCAGTCTAGTTCAGCTCTGGCAAACAAGATTGCGCCGCCGGCGACCGTGGTTCGTATCACACCGCCCGCACCCGTTTTTAATGATGCCAAGCGTCTGGATGAATTGGCCGCGCGGCGCAAGCACGTAGCCGAAGCGGTCGGACCAGGCGCAATGTTGGTAATGTTCAGCGCCGAGCCTCGCGTTTACACCAACGACGTCGATTACGCTTTCCGTCAAGAGAACAATCTTTTTTATCTCACCAACCTGAATCAAAAAGGGGCGACGCTGGTAATGATGCCGGGGACGCAACTTCCGGAAATACTTTTTCTGCCGCGGCGCAATCCCGCGGCCGAAACATGGACCGGTCATATGTATAGCGCGGAAGAGGCCGCGCGTCTTTCGGGGATCAAAGAGATTTGGGCGGCCAGCGAGTTTGAACCGTTCACGAAAGCGGCACGCAACAAGGAATCTTATTCGCCAAGACCTGAGAATGTGTTGACGTCGAGTCCGCGATCGGCCACCGGTTCCACCGGCAGCGAACTGGGTTCGCTTTCGACCATTTGTCTGGTAGCCGTGCCTGACCGGGGCGAGAGTCGCGAGTATCGCCAGGAGCAACGCTTTGCGAACGACTGGAAAACCGTTGTGGGCATAACTATCAAAACGATCGCGCCAATTTTCGCTGACATGCGCGCGCGAAAATCTGCGATGGAACTCGAGATTCTTCAACACGCGATCGACATCAGCATCGAAGCGCATGAGCGCGCCTGGGTTGCCGCCGCCAGGGCGAAGTGGGAATACGAAATCGATGCTGAGGTCGCGCGCGTATTCAAACTCCGCAATGCTGATAACTGGGGCTATCCCGACATTGTCGGCTGTGGTGCGAACGCCACGACCCTGCATTACGAAGAGTCGCAATCACAGTGCAAGCCCGGCGATCTGCTGTTGATGGACGTTGGCGCAGAGTTTGGTCATTACAGCGCAGACGTCACGCGCACGACGCCAATTAACGGAAAGTTCTCGCCGGCGCAGGCCGCGATTTATCAAATCGTCTATGACGCGCAGGAAGCCGCGGCGAAAGCTGCGAAACCTGGAGCTAGTTTGAACGACGCGCACCAGGCATCGCTCGCGGTGATCAAAGCTGGACTGTTGAAGCTGGGCCTGATCACCGATCCAAAATCCGACCAGTATCGTCTGTGGTTCATGCACGGGAACGGTCATTGGTTGGGCATGAACGTGCATGACGTCGGCGGCGGAGCGCGCTTCGGACCAGGGATGACCTTTACCAACGAACCGGGAATCTACATACGGCCTGATGCGTTAGACAATTTGCCGCAAACATCGCAGAACATACAGTTCATCGCGGATGTACGCCCCGCGTTCGACAAATATAAAGGGATCGGCGTGCGCATTGAAGATGATATGGTAATTACCCCCGCAGGTGCGAAGTGGATGACTGCCGCTCTGCCGCGCAGCATCGCCGACATTGAAGCATTCATCGCGAAGGCCCGGCGTCAAGGTCTTCCTTAGTTTATCGACTACCAAATCAAAAACATGAGAATCAATTCTGTTTCAAGAGCAAGAGTCGCGTCCATCGCCACCGCGTTTTTATTCAGTTGCGCCATAGCAGTCAATGGACAGCAGCAGGCCGACAACACTTACATCGAAGCGGCGACGCTATACCAGCAGGCGTCAGGTGAAGCGCGGGCGCTTGAGTGGCAGACATACGTGCTGGCTCGCATGTTGCTCGATCGCGATTTGCGTAATCATCGCATTCGCATGCGGCGCGCGATCATCGTCGATGTCGACGAGACGATTCTCGATAACAGTCGGTATCAGGGGATGCTCATTAAGAAAGGCGTGAATTATCCGGAAGGCTGGACCGATTGGTGTAACCGCGCCGAGGCGACGGCGATTCCGGGCGCGTTGGAGTTTTTGCGTTACGCACACTCGCGCGGCGTGCGCGTCTTTTACGTGACCAATCGAAAGATTGCCGAAAAAGACGGCACTGCGCGGAACCTGAAAAACGTCGGATTTCCTGAGGTAAATGACGAAACTCTGCTGGTGCGCACCGATACACAGAGCGACAGCAAGCAGCCGCGTCGTGACTCGATCGATAAGCGCTATCACGTGGTGCTGTTGATGGGTGACAACCTCAACGACTTCTCTGACGTGTTTGAGAAGAGCAAGACAGTGGCGACGCGTCTGGACGCAACCGAGAAGAACAGGTCGCAGTTTGGAACTCACTTCATCGTGCTGCCGAACGCGATGTACGGCGATTGGGAGAACGCGATTTACGATTACAACTTCAATTTGTCTTCGAAAGAGAAGCAAGCCAGGCGAAGGGCCTTGTTGAAGGACTGATCGTCTCTTCTGCTTTGTGTCTTCGTGTCTTTGTGGTGAGGGGTTCGCCGGACGGATTCACCACCAAGACACAAGGGACACGAAGATATGAAGTTAGTCGGTTTTCTTTATTTCCAAATCCAGCTTGCTGAAAAACTGTGCAGCTAGCATCTTGGCGGCCGCTTCAATCATTCGCTGGCCCACTCCGGCGATCACTCCGCCGACTTGCAGATCACCTCTGTAGGCAATCGCGGTTCCGCCATCGACGTCTTGCAGATCGAATTCGCCGGTGCCTTTGACAAAGCCGGGCCCGCCTTTGCCGTCGACAATCATGCGGTAGTGCGACGGCGGCTGCATGTCTTCGAGGCGCACGTTGCCTTTGAATATTCCTTTCACCGGACCAACGCCCGCCTTCATCGTCGCGACGTAAGTATTGTCAGCAGTCCTGTCGAGCGACTGGCAACCCGGAATGCATCGTTGCAGGACTTGAGGATTGATAACGGCTGCGTAGACTCGATCGCGCGGAGCGTGAATTTGGTGAGTTCCTTCGATCTTCATCAGATATCATCCACAGATTACGCAGATTACACAGAAAAGAAGTGAGCCACAAAAAGGCACAAGAGGCACAAAAACAAACTCGATTCTTTACGTGTTTTTGGATCTTCCTGTTTGTGCCTTTTGCGCTTTTTTGCGGCTAAATATTTTTCTCTTATCGGTGTAATCTGCGGATACGTTCTAGGTCGCGCGCGCAGCAGCGCCCTCGATCGCGCGCTTCGTGTACACCGCAGCGAGATGCCGCCGGTAATCAGCCGACGCGAAGAGATCGCCATTGATGTCCACACCGTCAGCTGCGTGCGCAGCCGCGTTCGCGATCGTCTCGCCGTTCAGCGCAGCGCCATTCAATGCGGACTCAACGGCGCTGGCTCGATAAGCCTTTGCAGAGACGCCGGTGATGCCAATGCTCGCGCGTTCGCAGTTGCCGGCTTTCATTGAAAGATTCGCGGCGACGCCGACAACCGCGAAGCCTGAGGCGGGATGATGCATCTTCACATACGCCTGCGCGTCGCCGCAGCTCGTCTTATTGATGCGAATCTCACGCAGGATTTCGCTCGGGTCGAGTGCCGTGGTCAGCAAATCAACGAAGAAGTCGTCGGCCTTGATCGTTCTTTCACCGTTCTTGCCAACGGCGACGAGTTCTGCATTAAGCGCAACGATCGCTGCAGGCCAATCGCCGGCGGGATCAGAGTGCGCGACACTGCCGCCGATGGTCCCTTTGTTTCGCACCTGCACGTCGCCGATGTGGCTGGCGCATTCGGGCAGCAGCGGACAAATCTTTTTCAGCAACTCAGACGATTCGATCTGATAGTGCGTCGTCGCGGCGCCAATGCGAATCTGGCCGTCCTCTTCGCGAATGTAAGCGAGGTCTTTGATGCGGCCGATGTCGATCAGCAGCGGTGGTTGCATCAGCCGGAGCTTCATCGCCGGAATTAGACTGTGTCCACCGGCGAGAATCTTCGCGTCTTCATTTTGCGCGAGTAGCGAAAGCGCTTCGTCGAGTGTGTTCGCGCGTCTGTAATCGAACTGAGCTGCAATCATGAAAGACCTCCGATGATTGGTTCATTGAATCATTTGCTCATTGATTCATTAGAAACATGACCAACAAGCCAATGAGTCAATGAACCAATGAGTCAATGAACCAATCTCTTCAATGGATTAATTTCCAAACGTTTTCCGGCCTGATCGGCATATCAACATGTTTCACGCCGTAAGGCGACAACGCATCGACAACGGCATTTACGACCGCGGGTGTTGCCCCGATTGTGCCAGCTTCGCCCACGCCTTTTACGCCCAGCGGATTCACCGGCGAAGGTGTCTCGGTGCGATCGGTTTCGAACCAGGGCATCTGCGAGGCCTTCGGTAACGCGTAATCCATTAGCTCGCCCGTGACGAGTTGTCCCTGCTCGTCGTACACCACTTCTTCGTACAAAGCCTGTCCGATTGCCTGGACGATTCCGCCGTGCACCTGCCCATCGACGAGCAGCGGATTAATGACTTTGCCGCAATCATCGACAGCGACGTACTTGACGATCTTCGTCTCGCCGGTATCTTTATCGATCTCGACGACACAGATGTGCGTGCCGAAGGGAAAGGTGAAGTTCTTTGGCTCGAAAAAGTAAGTCGCGGACAGACCAGGTTCAGTGTCCGGCGGAAGCTCTTTGGCAATGTGCGCTATCAGGGCAATCTCCTGAATGGTCAAAGTCGACCGGCCATCTGTGTCGGGCTCAGGCAGAGCGCCGGCGGGCGCTTCACCGACCGGCGCGACGGGTTCAGAAACTCCAGCGGAAGCGGCGGCGGCAGCTTGTCGAGAATATCGACCACCTTCAAAAGCCAAACCCGACGCTTCGCACTGCAGAATGTGTGCGGCAATCTTGGCAGCTTTCTCTTTTAGTTTTTGGATAGCTATGAACATCGCGGTGCCGCCAACCGCAGTCGCGCGACTTCCGAATGTGCCGATGCCGTACTGCACGATTCCGGTATCGCCGTGAATGACAGTTACATCGTTGAGAGCTACGCCGAATTCATCAGCCGCGATCTGAGCGAAAGAAGTTTCCTGACCCTGGCCGTGCGGTGAAGCGCCGGTCATCACGGTAACTTTGCCGGTCGGTTCGATGCGCACCGTGGCGCTCTCCCAGCCCCCGGCCGGCATCGCCTGTGATGGACCAAGCGCGCAGATCTCGACGTAACTGGATAAGCCTATGCCCATGATGCGGCCTTCGGTACGCGCCTGTGCTTGATCAGCGCGCAGCTTTTGATAGCCGGAGAGATCGAGCGCCTTAGCCAGGGCAGCTTCGTAGTCGCCGCTGTCGTATTCCAAACCAGTCGCCGTGTGAAAAGGAAACTCGTCCGCGTTCGGAAAGTTCTTTCGACGCACTGCCACCGGATCGAGATTAAGTTCGCGGGCGATGACATCCATGATGCGCTCGACCACATAAGTCGCTTCGGGCCGGCCCGCGCCACGATAAGCGTCCGTCGACATCTTGTTCGTGAAGACGCCTTGAACGTTCATCTGAATCGCGGGGATTTTGTAAGCACCGGATAACATCAAACCCGTCAACGTGGGAATCGCCGGCGTCAGAAGTTGATGATAAGCGCCGAGATCGGCGACGACGTTGTAACGCAATCCCGTGATTGTGCCGTCGTTCTTAACGCCTACTTCAATAGTTCCAACCTGGGCGCGACCATGAATCGTGGCTTGCACATTTTCGCGGCGCGACTCGATCCACTTCACCGGTTTCCCGAGTTGAATCGAAATCCAGCCGAGCAGGGCTTCTTCCGCGTAGACATTCAGTTTTGAGCCGAAGCCGCCGCCGACTTCAGGAGTGATCACGCGCAACTTGTTTTCCGGAATGCCAATCATCAAAGCGAGCTGCGTGCGCAGCAGGTGCGGAATCTGCGTCGATGACCAAACTGTCAGTTCTTCTTCGCCCGGAAAATATCTGGCGAGTACGCCGCGCGGCTCCATGGCTATCGGAGCGAGCCTTTGGTGCACCATCTTTTGCGAAACGATTTTGTCGGCAGACTTCAGCGCCGCCTCGATATCGCCTTCGCCGGAAGTTAGTTTGTAAGCGATGTTGTCGCCGAAAGATTCATGGACCAGGTTGCCGCCCTGCGCCGCCGCTTCGGCATCGACGACGGCAGGCAGTTCTTCGTAATCGACTGCAACCAGATCAACCGCATCGCGAGCCAGGTACTTGTCAGTCGCGACGACCGCCGCGATCGGATGGCCAACGAACAGCGCCTTGCCGGTTGCCAGCACGCGATAGTCCGGAACTTTCAAATCCGGCAGCGCCGCGGCGCAGGGAACTGGACCGACGTTTGCGATGTCTTTGCCCGTATAAACGGCGAGGACGCCCGGCGCTTTCATCGCTTCGGTCGTGTCGATGCCGCTGATGCGCGCGTGCGCGTAAATCGATCGCACGAATGCGACATGCAGCGTGCCCGGCAAGCCGATGTCATCAACATAATGCGCTAATCCCTTGATGAGCCGAGGGTCTTCGGTGCGCTTGATTCGCTTTCCAACTAATTTGTCTGCCATGGCTACGCGCTCGCTTTCTTCGCCGCATACTCAACGGCTTCGACGATGTGTTGATAGCCAGTGCAGCGGCACAGATTTCCTTCCAGGCCGTGACGAATCTCTGCGCGCGACGGATTGGGATTGCGATCGATGATTTGACTCGCCGCGATGATCATTCCCGGCGTGCAATAACCACATTGCAAGCCGTGCTTCTCCCAAAAACCTTCCTGCACGGGATGCAGAGTCCCGTTGGTGGCGAGTCCTTCGATCGTCGTCAGGTTCGATCCGTCGGCCTGGACCGCGAACATCGTGCATGACTTCACCGCCTGACCGTCGACGAGCACAGTGCAGGCGCCGCAGATCGAAGTCTCGCAACCGACATGCGTTCCAGTCAGATCCAGAACGTCGCGCAGGTAATGCACGAGCAACATGCGCGGCTCGACTTCGTTCGCGTGATCGACACCATTGACGTTGATACTGATAGCTTGCTTCATCAGGGCTACCTCGTTCGGATTATTCGATTCAGAGAGGGAAACTTTGCGAAAGTTTTCTATGCCAGTTCGTGATGAAAGTCAATGAGCGATACAGACATCCGGATCGTTTAGAGGCCTTCGTGTCTTTTGGTGACTCCGGGTTAGTGTGATTTCGTGGTTGGTTCTCGTTCAGTCATCAAAAGCAACCACGAAAACACACGAACACAAAAACCAAAGAACTACTTCGAACCTTTCGGAAAAATGTCGCGCGGCACTCCGGGAAATGTCTTCAGCACGTTCTTTACGAAGGTAGGACTCGCGTCTTCCGGTCCGAGCGGATCATTCGGATCGTCGGGCACCTTTGAAAGATCCATTACTTTCCATTTGCTGTTTTCAAAATGCAGCAGGTTTGGGCCACCTTCAGCCGTGGCTCGTCCGCCTTTGTCGAGCGGAGTTGTGTCCACCCAACACCAGCCGTTATGAACTTTCAGGTAGTTAACCTGAAACACGACCTGTTGATTGCCGCGCAGCGCGTCCATGATGGCTTGCCGCTCATCGCTGCCCTTTGCCGGCGTACGCAACTCGTCGTTTATTTCCGTGGCGCCGCTTGCTGTTTCGTTCGAATGACTGTCGCTCGCGACCGTGACTGGAGTTGAAGATGGGCTGGTACTTGCAATCGACGGCGCAGCGCTCGCCGAGTTAGTTTGAATATTGGACTTTGAGAGTGAACAGCCCGCGACAAAACTTACCGACGCGGCGACGATAACCAGAGTGAGATGTTTCATCGGTCGGTTACACGGTCGCCTTATGAATCTGTCGCTTCAAGCGGTGGATGCCGCGTCGCGCCTTTTTGAGTGCCGCGCGATCGTGTGCGGTCACCGCGGCGTCCCGCTTGGTTTTCAGCGCCTTGATACGCAATTTGATCGAGGCCTTATCGACACCGACGACTTCGTGATGTTCGTGCATGTCGATGTTCAGGGCCTTGCAAAGGGCCACGACCAAATGCTCCTTATTCAGCTGGGTATAACCCTGAACTGCTTCGTGCTCGATATCTTTGGCGATGTCGCGCAGCTCGGCCAGCGTCTTATGTTTTAGTTCCTGATGTGTATAGGCCATTTTCTTGTCTCCGGTCTCATGACTATTTTTGGAATTATTTCTCGCATATCATGTCTAACCTGTTATGAGCAGTCAAACCCCGAGACGCAAGAGAAGACTTGTCGTGCGCGTGATCTCGCTCGTTCTCGCGTTGGTGATCTGCGGCGTGCTCTATGATCTTTTCTTCCCGCGCACGACGCGCATGCGCGACTTCAATCCCGATGAGGTCGCGCGTCTGGAAACGGCGATGTGGCGATCCTATTACGAGAAACAGCGCATTCGGCTGTTCAATCAAGCGACGGAGTTGCTGCGCTCGCAATATCACATGACGCCGGTCAAATCGAATCTGGTTGCTTACTATGCGGCGAATGCCGCATTTGTTTTTAAGGAAGGGAAGCAGCGATCGGATTACGAAAAAGCCCTGCCGGACTTGATCAAGTTTTACAACTTCGTCCACAACATGAGCGACATTGATTTCGACGTCAATAAGGCTGCGAAGCTCGAACTCGAATGGTGGATCATTCATCGTCAACGTGCCCAACACGCGCCGGGCGATTTGGAGCGCGCGCTGGCGGAATTGCAGGCCGAGCTTTATCGCGTCCCGGTCGAGCGCGTTATGGAACATGGACGACTGCGCGCCGAGGCTATGACAATCCGCGATACGAAAGCCGAAACTACCGGCGTCACGGAAGAAGATTGGGCGAAGATAAATGAATTGCTGCGACAGTCGTGGCGGTCATTGGCACAAGCGGTGAAGAACTAAGGTGGTGTCTTGGTTTGCCTTTGCCAGTCTTAGCGTCTTTGCGTGAGATAAGTTTTTCGCGCAGCAGTCTCATGCAAAGGCGCAGAGCCGCAAAGTAAGACCCCAAAGCCAACTATTGACTGACAGAATATCCGAGCAACCGATTGCCATTCGCGACAAACAGCAGTCCCGCTACTTCGTCAGTAATAAAACGATCGTCAAGGTCGCCGAGTCTGACTGTGCGTTCCATTGCGCCGTTCTGAATATTGATCCCGGCCAGCCCGTGCCCGCCGCTCGTTTTCAAATCAGTGTAGAAGTACATCCAATTGCCGCGTAGCGTCGCCAGACGTTCGCGGTGCCAGAGAAATCTCGAGAGCCGGTCCAGTTGTCGTGCGGGATCCAGACGATCGAGTAGACGATCTTCGACATTGCGCGGGCGGCTCTCGACTACTATTCGTTCACGAACGCGAGAGCGAATCTCGGCGGTTGGATCTGTAATCCCGGCGCGCAGCTTTGACGCTACGCCGAATGCTTTGAATCGATTCGCCACGTATGAGCGGGCGGAGTTTCTGGCGACATTCGTTAGCAGAGACTGCAAGTTCGAAAATGAAGAGCGAGTCGCCAGACCCGACCAGCTCAAAGAAGTGATCGTGCGGGCAATTTGGAATCCGCGAAAAGCCGTCGATGCAGTCCCACCAAACCGAAGGTAAAGCGACGCGGCGCGGGCCGCAATCGCACCAATCGTTTTCAGCACACCACGGCCGGGCGGCGGATAACGCCCCCGCCAGACTTCGCGTCCAGCGCTATTGAACGAGGCAATCTCTTCACGGCCACCGATGACGACTTCACCGCCGTCGTTCAAAACGACGAATGAAGGCTTGTCGACTCCGTGCGAAACGCGACTCCGACGCTTACCGTTACTCGCATCGACTGCGATCAATTCATCATGATCGGCGAGCATGATCGTCGATGCACTGGGAAGCACAATGTTAGTAATTCCTTTGTCGGCGCCCTTGTATTGCCACAGCACCTTTCCCCCGGACGCATCGATGGCGGCGACTCCGTAGGGACCGCGCTCGATCGTCTCGCCGTCTTTCAAGCGCGTGAACTGTCCGCCCATGCGCGCATAGATGACGCCGTCAGACAGAATCAATTCCGGCGTTACGCCGAGATCCTTTGCTTCCCATTCGACCTTGCCCGAGACGCGGGAGATCGCCCGCACGTGTCCGCGGCCGGAAGTGTAAATAAAAGCTTCGTCAACGATCGGCGCAGCCTCAGTCAACGCCAGCCCTTCTTCATTCACGCGATACTTGTCGCGCGTTCGCTCGCCTCCGGCGTGCGCATCGAATGACGTTACGCCTTCATAAAAAAGATAAAGCCGGCCATCGGCAAACAGTGGCGGCTGATAATTGTCGAGGCTGTACTCGACGTCTTCGTTCTCGGCCCAACGCGTCGGCATCATTTCGATTTCGCTGCCCAGCTCATGCTTCCAAAGCTCTTAACCGGACGGAAGACAGATTGAGGAGGTGGACCACCGGCTTGCGCTTGAACCCGTCGCGCACGGAGCCATTTGCATCGCGGACCATTACGACCGCCAGCAAGTTGTTCTCAGTTTCGACAGCCATCTGCATGACGGCGCCGCGCAGTTTCTCGCTTTGCCAAATCGTGTCGCCGCTGAGCACGTCAACTGCTTCGAACCGGGTGCGCGATCCTTTTTCAAAACTCATCAACACCAGATCTGTGCCGGGAATCGGAGCTACATCGTTCTCGTCGGGGGAAGATTCTTTGCGCCGCCAAAGAATGTCTCCGG
>Ga0193729_1000832_pt1 | contig 16066 bp, 17 predicted proteins | sample U1c2metaG_FD_143036 | JGI IMG/M metagenome (GOLD analysis project Ga0193729, IMG submission 143036) | Soil microbial communities from a riparian zone of the East river system, Colorado, United States - U1c2 | ecosystem: Environmental > Terrestrial > Soil > Riparian zone | place: USA: East River...
CTCGCGGCCCATGCGCGTGTAGGTGATGGCAAGACCGCTACTCGGCACATGCGTTGCCTCCTGGGCTTTGGTGTAGAGCGCAATCGCTTCAGGGAAATTGCCTTTCTCGCGATACGCGGCGGCCAGAGCCGAATCCAGATAAAAGTAATTTGGATCGAGCTGAAGCGTCCGCTGACCCTCGATCACTGCGTCATCAATGCGATTATTAGCCAGGTACGCGGCGGTGGCAACGTAGCTCATGATAGGTGAGACAGGATCCAAACTGTCAGCCTCGAGGATTAGTCGAAGACCATCCTTTAGCTCTCCGTGGAAAAGCGGGTGTAGCCCCGAGAACAAGTGAGCTGACGCCGAGTTAGGATCGAGCTGGAGAGCGCGGTTCAACTCTTCATCTGCACGGGCCAAGTCCCAGTCGAGTACACGTTTCGCTTCGCTGAGATAGCAATGCGCCTCAGCATCTTTCTCGTCGAGCGCGATCGCCTTTAAGGCCGCTTCCTTAGACGCCGGGTAAGCGTCGAGTGGTTTTACATAAACATCAGCGAGAAAATACCAGACTTTCGAAATCCCAGTCCAGGCACGGGAGAATGTCGGATCTTTCTCGACGGCGCGCTGAAAGAAGCTGAGCGCCCTGCGCAAATCTTCTTCGCTAGCCTTGTTTGAGAAATAAAGGCCTTGGAGATAAAGATCGTAAACCTCTATATTACGTTGTTGCTCGACGGGAAGCGAACCTGTTAGCTTGACCCTGAGTGCGTCAACTATCGAGCGAGTTATTTCGTCCTGCAGCGCAAAGACGCCCGCCAGCTCACGATCATAAGTTTCCGTCCAAAGGTGAAAGCCATTGCGAGTATTAATCAATTCGGCAGTGATACGAACGCGATTACCCTCGCGTCGCAAGCTTCCTCCAAGCACATTCGCAACGTTTAGCTTTTTCCCAACCTCACTCGCGGCGATGCCCGTTCCTTCGAATGAAAATGACGAGGTGCGGCCAACGACACGGAGCCCCTCAACTTTCGCCAGCGTGTGAAGAATTTCCTCGCTTATGCCTTCGCAGAAATATTCCTGATCCTTTGCCTGGCTAAGATCAAGGAATGGTAGAATCGCGATACTTTTTTCCGGAGGATTAAACTGGGATGCCCGGAAGAGTTCGTCACTTTTCCAAATCATCACACCTAAAAGCACTGCGAGAGCGAGCAGCATTGCTGCCATGGCGGCGACACTCAAATTTCGTCGCACCCATTTCCTTGCGTGGGTGAAGACTCCCGTACGACGCGCCCGAATCGGCTCGTGTTTTAGCCAACGTTCCAAGTCTTCGGCCAGTGCGAGCGCCGAAGAGTAGCGACGCTTGGCGTCTTTCTCGAGACACTTGAGGCAAATTGTTGAAAGATCACGGTCGATCTTCGGATTCCATAGACGCGGTTGCCGCGGCTCGGTGTCTAGCAGTAACCGAATGGTCTCGTAAGTTGTTCCTCCGGCAAAAGGCGGATGGCCGGTCAACAGTTGATAGAACACCGCCCCCAGTCCGTAAACATCGGTTGCGGCAGTAAGCTGCGCGTTATTGCCGATAGCTTGTTCCGGCGCCATGTAACTGGGTGTGCCCAGTACTTCCAGCGTGCGCGTAACCGTGCTCTCTGTTTCGACCAGCCGCGCAAGACCAAAATCGGTAAGGTGCGGTTCACCTTTTTGATCGAGCAGGATATTCCCTGGCTTGATATCGCGATGAAGAATCCGGTGCTCGTGAGCGTAATGAACGGTGCGCGCTACCTTCGCTATTAGTTCGACTGCGCGGCGAATAGGCATTGGCTCACGCTTGACCAGTTCATCAAGCTGGCCTCCTTCCACGAACTTCATGCTGAAGTAGCACGAGCCATCGTGCTCGCCGACTTCGTAAATCGGAACAATGCATGGATGCTCGAGGCTGGCGGCGGCTTCCGCTTCGCGTCGAAAGCGCTTCAGATGCGCTTCAGTCGCCCAATGGCCAAGGCCGATCACTTTCAGTGCGACCGTGCGATTGAGACTTCTCTGCCGGGCACGATATACAACACCCTGGCCACCGCGGCCGATCTCGTCGAGCAATTCATAATCGCCGAAGTTGGCCAGCGTCTTTGCGCGATCCGATTTCTTCTTATCACGCGACAATGGCACGCCTTCACCCGGGCCGGGGTCATCCCGCTTTTGCGGGACTACAGATTCGCCCGCGAGAAGATTGAGGCCGGTCTCGAAGAGGCATGCGGTGCAAAGTCCTTCCGGTGCGTCGGCAAGAATCTCCGCTCCGCACTTTCGACAAAGTCTAAGTACGTTGCTCATCATGGGAGAGTCGTTCATGCGCTCTCCATCTTGTACTGCGCGGAATTCTATCATATGTTACGCTCGCAACACAGCGATCAAATGGCGCAGCTCATCTTCGATATCGCTAGCAATGGCAACAGTGTGGCTGATTTCCTCGCGCAACAAGATTTGGTAACGGTGGCGAAATCGGTGCAATGCTTGCCGCAGCGCATTTTCCGTCATATCCAAGCGCGCAGCGATTTCTGCCCGCGACGGTGCTCCGGGTTCGTCCGGCAACAATTGTTTGAGGCAGTCAAATAAGGCGGCGTTGCCAGCGGCGCGATACTCCTCCTTTAATCGCTGCAACACTTGCTCCATAAGGGTCAAGGCCCAGCGGCGCTCATAAAGCCGATCGGCGCTGAGAGGGTCTGCTGGTTCAACCTCAGTTCGCTCGGTCGCGCTCAGTCCATCCAGCGCCACCACCCGTTGTCCTTTGCCTCGCTTGATCGCCATCGCACGGCGCTGTTCGCTGGCGAGGAAATGTTTAACTGACGTCAGCAGGTAAGAACGCAAGCGTCCTTTCTCTTTGCGAACAGCATCCAGGTCGCGGCGTTCCAGCAGCAGCGCGAAAAAGCCTTGGGTAAAGTCTTCTGCTTCCTCGATTCCGACACCCTGTCGCCTGATGAAGCTATACACGGGTCGCCAATAAGTGCGGCAAAGTTTTTCGAGCGCCTCATCGGCGGCCGGTGATTCACCTCGCGCGGTTAGCACGACGCTCCAATGAGTTGTAACGAAGGCGATCCCGCCATTTTGCGCGCTTCGACCAACTCCAGTGAGGGACGTTACCTGATCATCAGCAGGCACGCCACGATTCAATTAGAAACTCGCGCCGAAATCAAGTCTGCATCTGCAGCGCGAATCTAAATCAAGTCTACGCCACAGCTACGGCTCAAAAGCGGTAGCCGTGCAATTCGATTTCTTTGGCGAATGCGTTTTCTACGATTTTCCCTTGTTCCGCACTGAAGACTTCGTGATACGGTCTTCGATCAGTTCGGTATTCCGATTTGGCTGTGACGCCAAGTGTTCCGTCGAATGGGATACCTAATTGAGAAAAGACTTCGTCCAGCTCAGCAAGCAGATTTTCATAGCGAAGAACGCGATCAACGACGGTTTTCGTGCCCGAACGGTCGGTATAACGAAAGTAGTTAACAGGAAACCTGCCAGCGGCGAGATACCCGTTGAGCGAAAGTGATCGGCCTTCCCGGGCGGCGCGCATGTGGTAATGAGACAGGACCTTGTCCCATGGATTTCTTTCTACGCAGAACTTGAAGTAGCCATTCCAGACCTGGCCAGGGACGCGTTTTTGAACAAGCGAGGCTGGCATATGGTTGTAGAATTTCTCGCGGCTGGTAAATGCACGGCGCAAGGCTGATAAGAATTTGCTGGGAGCCTCAATGATTTCGGGAATCGGATTGATGAATCCCTGGTAGTTGCGCGGCTGATGTCCCTCGATTGGAGGAGCTATTGGCGTTACGATGTCCATGGGACCGCACTGCTTTGAAAGGAAAACCTCAATACTCGTGCCGGCGGTTTTTGCCGTCTTGATAAAGATGAACTTGTACTTGTGTGAAATGATCATCGCCCGGGCCGGAGAAGACTGGAAACGCAGCCCAATCTATCGGACGATTGGTAAATGCCGGCGAGTGCTCGCGCAACTGCAGAATAAATCGCAACTTGGAAGCGCTCTCCGATGATCTCTTTTCGGAAACAATTTCTTTTCGTTCACATACCAAAAACCGCCGGTAATTCGATTCAGAGCATCCTGCGAGACTACTCCGAGGATGAAATCGTGGCTTTACGCGGCGAACAGGATGGGATTGAGCGTTTCGGGCTGCGGAATCCAAATTATAAAGTCAGGAAGCACTCGACGCTGGCGGAGTACGGCGCAGCTTTGGGAGAAGAAAAGTTTCGCAATCTTTACAAGTTTACTTGCGTGCGAAATCCGTGGGACCGGATGGTGTCGTACTACTTTAGGCCGAGTCGCGACGCGAAAGACTGGGCTCGGAAAGAATTTAGAAAAATGATCTTAAGGGCTTTGTCGGTCGCGGATTATCTGCGGCTTGATCAGGGCGAAGAGGATCCATTTCACAATGTGGATTATATAATGCGATTCGAGACTTTAGGGGACGACTTTCGGCGGGTTTGCGCGGCACTCGATATTCCAGCGAAGCCGTTGCCGAGGTATAACCGTTCGCGCCGCGAGCATTATTCCAGTTACTACGATGACGAGCTTCGTGCCCTGGTGAAGAAGCGATTTGCTCTCGAGATCGAGCGCTTTGGCTATACCTTCGATTGAGCAGCAGCGAAGGCGGGTCAAGTCTTATAGCTTCCCCATCGTGACGTATTGACCGTTTGGGCGACGAAACCAAGCTGGTAGCTCAATGTTACTTGCTACCACGCTTTCATAGCAATTTTGGGTGATAAGGCCGCGCGCCGTGCTTTCACCGAAGACGGCAAAATTCTCCTTGGTCACAAACAGCCGGAGTTCCCGTGGTTTGACGATGTCGTTTTTTAATTGATCCATTGTCTTCGCTGAAGGGATGCGATCAGGAAGGTGGGTAAAGAGATAGCGTAGCACTTTGGCTTTCAGCAGTTGATGGAGCCAAATCTGGTACCAGGCCTTACGCTCAAAAAGAATATCCCCGGAAGGATTGACTATCTCTTTCGGATAAAGGGCAAGCTTGGGGCTATCCAGGGTGACCCTGCACCTACAGAAGAGAAGGCCGCTCATCTCCGGCGAGCTGATAGCACGTGTGATCAGATCCGTGATCTTCTCGGTGACGAGCCGAATTGGGTATTTATCGTCCACACACCAGTAAATCCATTCCTCGTCATCTACATCCGCGAGCAAATGTAAAACCGTTGCCTTAATCGCTTCCGGCGTTTTGCGGTAATTCGTTCTTTCAGTGTCTGTGCCGCCAATGTGCTGATAGGGAATTCGGAACACAAACGGATGATCTGGCCATAACCGTTCGTATTGAAGAATCATATGCTCGGTAATTGCTCGATAGCGATCGCACGTTAGAACAATCGCTTTCATTTCAGCCCGCGAACTCATAGCCAAAGTGGTCAATATCCACTTTGAACTTGGCGGCGATTATTTCCCGGGTTCTAGCTGTGTAATACTCGCGGTAGTGCCGGGCCCGGGGGTTGACTCTCCGATGTGGTAAAGTCGCGGTGACACCGAGCTTTTGAGCTATAACAGCCCAATCTTCGTCCAGCCGTTCAAATCTTCCAATGAAGTCGGCGAGCACCCGCCCATTGGGATCGACAAACCAATCGAGCTGGTACCGGTGCGGCGAAGAGTGAACGCAAGTACTGCTGCTGTACTGGATCCAATTGACGAATTCGTCGAAAGTCATTTTCTCTTTCATCTGCAAAGCTTCCGTGCGCTCATACAGAGAAACGACGCGGTCCCAGGGATTACGAACAAACCCGAATTTGAAGTAGCTATCGAATTGCCGTCGGCCGATCTCCATCCTTCGCTCTTTAGAGAGCGTGAGATACAAGCACTCAAGAATTCGATTCCTTCTGCCACCGAAGTGCGTCCAATAACTCTCCATTAGGTTTTTGATTTCCCATAAATTGAGATGTGGTTTCCACGCCTTGCCGAGAATACCTCTCACGCTGGTCGAACCAGTTTTGGGCACCTCCACAAAAATGCACTTATGTTGGTGAGAGATCATTTCCTACAATGCTTGGCGTCAGCGGCGCAAATTTTGAACGACAAGTTTAGCCACGTTTGGCCAGCCAGCGTTTGAAAGATTTCGTGTCCGGTCGATGCGCGATGTAGGCCGGCACCGCTGGCAGTTTCGATTCGCGCTCCATCATTCGTTCCGCCAGCCATTGAAACCACTCCGACCATGTGTCGCGGTTATACTGTTGACGCAGGTACTCGACGTAAGGTCGCAGCTTTTTCCAGGAAAGAACGATCGGGCCGCTGAAAAAGTCGTCCACTACGTCGAGCGTCAGTTCGTTGTGGAAAACGAGCACGCCGATGCTTTCCCATGTGCCCGTCAGGTGCGCGATGATGTCTTCGCCACTCGGACCGAGGACTTCCTGAATCTGTTTCCCGCTCGAGTCGTTTGGCAATTCGACGACCCGCCGGAGCGCCTGCGCAAAAGTGGGACTTTGAAACGAGCGCACCAGACTCAGCATCGATTCGCGCCGGCGCTGCCGGCGATAATCGCGAATCTGAGTAGCCGCGAAAATCACGCCCGCCGTGACTGCGATGGCGTTGACCAGGTTGGCGAGGGTTGAGATATCCATGGAATTTAGCGCGTGATCCCGGGAAGCATGACAAACAGACGAAACGGACCGATCTCAATTATCCGCAACACCGCGCCTTGCAAGTCGCCCACCCATGCGGCGGCCGCCTTGATTTGCGGTGGGGCGTATTGGGTCGGCCGGGACTCGAACCCGGAACCAACCCCGAAAGCTTTCGGGGCTGCTCTATCAAATCAGTGCTGCGACTGCAACATGAACACAGCGAGCTTCGGACTCTTTTTGCGTTTCAGGGCGATCTCCCATTTCCGCGCTTCGGCAATTGATGGCAGTTCCCTTGTTGCAACGACTTCGAGCGTACTTCCGAACCGATGCGTCGTATGATTGCTGCCGCGGTAATGTTCTGCGATTCGGCGGTCAAGGTCTTCAGTGGAGCCGATATAATGTCGACCGGAGGTGCCACGCAAAATATAAACCCAAGCCATGATACAATTGGGTCGGCCGGGACTCGAACCCGGAACCAACGCCTTAAAAGGGCGCTGCTCTACCGATTGAGCTACCGACCCGTTTAGTTCTTTCTTTTTATTTATCCGATTTCTCGATGGCAACCAACCCCGAAAGCGTTCGGGGCTGCTCTACCGATTGAGCTACCGACCAGCGCGGAGAGAAGTTTCTAATCCAGTTCAAACGTTGCCGCAACATTTGTAGCGGTGCTCTATGAGCGTCGCATTCATTCGTCCGACGGTCATAGACCGCCGCTAGAGAAAGCCAACAAATCGCAAAGCGAATTTTTCGCTCGATCCAATCGAAAGATCGACAATCCGGCCGCGGTGGCAGATTTCCAATCGCGCTCCGGATCGTCGCCGACGTGCAGGACTTGCTCCGGTTCGAGATCGATAAACTTCAGTGCGCGACGAAAGATTAATGAATCAGGTTTGTCCGCTCCGAGCTCGCTGGAAACAAAAACGTGCCTGAAAAATTTCGAGATGCCGAACTGCTCCAGAATGAAACGCAAGCGTCCATCAAAATTGGAAATGACCGCTAGTTGAAAGCGCGGACGCAATTTTTCGAGAACATCGAGAACTTCCGGATAAAGCTCCCACACGCTCGCCTCGGCGAAATGGTCGTAGGCGACCTCGAAGAAATTATCACGGTCCATTTCGCTTAATGATGGCGCGACTTGATTGAGGATGAGATCGACAAGTGTGCGCCACCAATCTTTGTCGTCATTCTCGCGTGGGCCGTCGATTGGCGCACGTTTCGGCATTGAGTTCCAAGCCTTGACAAAGGCGCGGTCGAGTTGCGCGGCGTCCAATTTCAATCCGATGTCTTCGCCGACGAGCGCATAGTGATAGCCGACACCCAGCGGAAGATGAAAGAGCGTGCCGGCAGCATCGAAGAAGATCGCTTTGATCCTAGCCATGTGGTTTTCGGTGATCGTCGTGAATCTCAGCTGAACAATCAGCACCTATCTTTCGGCAAAATCGTCATTTTACTTCCCAAAATCGCTCAACTCGTCTTCTGTGGCGACGTCGATGAACGGGATGGATGAGATGCGCGCTCTGCCCAGGCCGATGCAATCCGCAGGCGAGGAATTGGCGAACAGCATCAGTCACGGCATGGGCTTCATCGCCGCGCTGATCGGGACGCCGATCCTGCTCTTGGCCGCTCTTCAGTGCGGCAATGCCAGATTTTTTATCGGCACGATCGTTTTCGCTTCGACGATGTTGCTGCTTTATCTCGGATCGACACTTTATCACGCGTGGCCGCAGACGCGTGCGAAATCCATTTTGCGTGTGCTCGATCATTCCGCGATTTTCTTGCTGATCGCTGGAACATACACGCCGTTCGCATTGGGTCCGCTTCGCGGCGTTCGTGGCTCGACCATTCTCGGAATCATTTGGGCGTGCGCGGTTTTTGGCGTTGTCATGAAGGCGACGTGCGGTCCATCGCGTCATCCGAAGCTGGCGATGTCTCTTTATCTCGGGATGGGTTGGTTAATCCCGGTGGCGAATCGTCCACTTGCGTTCGCGATCCCATTTTCGGCGTTGATCTGGCTTGTGGCCGGAGGCATCGCTTATACGACCGGCGTATTATTTTTTGCAAACGATCACCTTCGTTACCGTCATTTCATCTGGCATCTGTTTGTCCTTACCGGCACGGCCTGTCACTTTGTGGCCGTGCTTTCCCTGTGCGAGTTAACTCGGAACACGGCCTGATCTTAGCCGCGACAGGCTGCGCGGGAACTTTGGACAAATTTCTGCTCCTGGCGGATTAATTCGCGTGCTGCCGGTAGAACATAACGACCCGATCAACACGAAGATTCTCGCCATTTCGGAGGACAAAATCGAAGGCTTCGTACGCGAACCATTCGAGGAAATTGCGCGGCGCTCGAGTGTCGGGGTCGATGTGGCGATGGCGCGGATCGCAACCATGTTGCGCGCCGGCACGATTCGCCGAGTGCGCCAAACATTGCTCGCGACCAATCTGGCCGACGGCGCGCTGGTAGCCTGGAAAGTTCCCGTGGAGAAGATCGACGATGCATTCGATTGGATGTTCCAGCGCGATCCATTTTCCGGCCACGTTGTCTTGCGCTCGACCGACGCCGTCACCGCCGGATCGGAGTACAAACTTTGGACGACCGTGAAGGTGCCACACGGATTCTCATTGCAACGGCACGGGCAGTTGCTCGCGAAAAAAGTTGGCGCGGAACATTTCCGGCTCATGCCGGCGAAGGGAATCTTCACACTCGGCGTCGGTCATGTTCGCCGGAAAACGATTGAGCCGGGCAGCAAAGCGAGTGAGCCAGCGAAGATGATTCCGGTGCAGATTGTCGATCTTGACGAGCGCGAATGGAAAGTGTTGCTCGCGCTCAAGCGTGAATTTACGCCGGAAGAAATTCGGCCGACCCCGTGGGCGGCGCGTGCGAACGAAGCGCGTGTTTCGCTCGATGAATTCTATCGCGTAGCCGAGGAATTGAACGCGCGCAAAATCATCGGTCGTTTCTCGACCTTTCTTGAACACGTCAAGCCATCAGCCGGCGGAGTTCGTGTCACGCGTTTCAACGCGCTGTTTCACTGGGCGGTGCCGCCGGGCCGCGAAATCGAAACTGGCGGCGAGGTCGGCCGGCATCACATTCTGACTCATTGCTATTGGCGCGAAGCCGGCCTGGAATTCAAGAACGTCAATATCATGGCGGTGGCGCATGGAACCGACAAGCAATTGCTGCTCGAACACAAGGCCGCGATCGATCGACATCTGCAAGCGAGCAGCATCCGAGTTTCCTACACGAATGTCTTTTGGGGAGGCCGCAGCGAGATCAAACCATCGGAAATTTCGCCGCAAGTTTATCGCGAGTGGCTGACAGAGCAGTTGAAGAGTTAAAACGTTACAAAGTTACAACGTTATAACGGGAGATAGACTGTTTTAACCCTGTAACTCTTTGAACTTTTTAACTTCTTACGAGTATGAAAGCGCTCATCGAGAAACTGCGGAGCGGACTCGATCTTCAGAGCAGCGAAATCGGTTATGCGGTGGTGCTTTTGCTGTCGGACGAGATTGAAGACGAAAAGAAAGTAGAATTTCTCACGGCCCTGCATCAAAAGGGGCGAAAGCGCGGATGAGATCGTCGGGTTCGTGCGGCAATTGGGACGGGAGCGCGCCTGGGTGGTTCATGGACTCGCGGAAGAGATGTCGGGATGGACGACGTTTCGATTTGTGGCCCAACGACCATCGCGGAGTTGCGCGACGACAAAATCACTTCGGCGTTTCTCGATGCGCATTGGCTCGGGATCGAGCGAAGCACCCTCGCGGAGTTGCGCGGGGGCGGCCGGGAGGAAAATGCCGCCAGCCTGAAAGGGATTCTGGCTGGGGAAATAACCGGAGCGAAGCGCGACTTGGTCGTGATCAATGCTGCGAGTGGATTTGTCGTCGCCGGACTGGCCCGCGATTTGAATGACGGCATTGCCTTGGCGCGTGAGCAATTCGACAGCGGCCGCGCGCTGGCCAAGCTGCGCGCGTTGCAAAATTATCAGCCGAAAGCTTCGGCGTAGAGCTGAGGTGGATCGGCCGCTCCGCCGCGCGATGTTAATGAATGCGACTTCTCCGCTGGTTTTTAACATCGAGCTCGCCACGGGACGAGTCCGTCCGAAGGCGGACGAGAGACTGCTCAATCCATCCTCGTCGGAGCGAAAATTTCGCGATAAGTCCGGTCGAGATTGCGCAGAAGCGCGACGGCAAACTCCTGCCGGTTAACTTGCCGATCTAAAACCATGGCCAGGGAAATGGCGCGCGGTCGCAATTCTTCGGAAAAATCTTCCAGTGTCTGATTCACGTTAATTCCGATTCCCGCGATGGCGAGGTGTGGCGCATTTTCTTGAGCGCGCATTTCCACCAGCACGCCGCCGACTTTTTTTTCCTGGAGACAAACATCGTTCGGCAACTTGATCGTGGCTGCGAGAGCAAGTTCCTGCTGGATTGTGTTCGCAACAATCTCCGCGGCCCACGCGGTCAGTCGCGCCGATTTGCTGATGTCGATCATCGGGCGCAGCAAAATCGAGAACCAAAGTCCTTTGTAAAGGGCCGATTCCCAGCGGTTGTTGCGTTGGCCGCGACCTGCGGTCTGATGTTCCGCGAAAAGAACCAATCCTTCTCTCGTGTTGGGCGTGGCCATTCGCAGAACCGCGTCGTTTGTTGACGTGGTTTCTTCGAGGACGACAATCTCGCGGCCAATTGTGCATTCGCCCAGCGCGCGGCGGAGAGCGTCAGCCTCAAGGCGCGACATTCCTGATCTCGAGCGAGAGATTTATCGCCGGAGCCGAGTGGGTGAGTGCGCCGACAGAAATGTAATCCACACCGGTGGCGGCGATTTGGCGGATGTTTTTTAAGGTGATGCCGCCGCTCGCCTCGAATTTCACTTTATTTTTCCGGAGCGCCACGGCTTCTCGCATTTCGGTCCGCTTCATGTTGTCGAGCAGGATAACATCGACCTCGTCTACTTCGAGAAATGCGCGCACTTGTTCGAGATGATCCACCTCGACTTCAATGCGCACGCCCGGCCGTTCTTTGCGCAGCCGCCGAACCGTCTCGGCGAATGCGGATAATCCTGAATCCGCGATCAGATGATTATCTTTCACCAGCACCATGTCGTACAGGCCGAAGCGGTGATTGACACCGCCACCCGCCACGACCGCTGCTTTTTCGAGTGCACGAAGCCCCGGTGTGGTTTTTCGGGTATCCAAAATTTGAACGCGAGGGTTGTCCGCGGCATTAACAAATTTGCGGGTGAGCGTGGCGATGCCGGAGAGCCGCTGGAGAAAATTCAGAGCTACCCGCTCCGCTTTTAGGATTGAGTGCGCCAAACCGTCGATCTCGATGATGGTGTCACCCGCCTCGACTTCGGAGCTGTCCGCTCGAATCACTCGAACGCGAGTCGCGGGATCGACCCGGTGAAAAACTTCCGTGGCCGTTTCCGTACCGGCGATAATCGCTTTTTCGCGCGCAATGATTTGGGCGGAGGCGTGCAAACCTGCCGGCACAAAAAACTCCGTAGTGACATCGCCTTCACCGATATCCTCTTGAATAGCGATGGCAATTGGATCGACAGGATTCGAATTCATGAAAGCGGAGCGGGCTTCGGCGCTGGGTAAACGCATTTTCCCCGGACGTAGGTCTCCAGGTTCGCGTGCGGACCGCCCCGATAGACGCAGAGCGCGAGCACGTCTTCGGTGGACAACGCACCCAGCGTTTCGCGGTTCTGGGGATAAGGAACAAGGGCGGCAAGATCGACAATAATCAGGTCGGCCTCTTTTCCGATATCGAGTGTCCCGATCACTTCGGCTTTGCCGAGAGCGCGGGCGCCGCCGTGCGTGGCGAGATAAAATGCTTCACCCGGGCGCAACGGGCGCACGTTCGCTTCATAGGTTCCTCGCGCCTTCTGCACATCGATGGCCGCGCGCATCACCTGCCACATGTTGAGTTCAGGCCCGGCCGCAACGTCGGAGCCGAGTCCGATAGCGATTCCGGCTTTCAAGAGTTGGTCGAGCTTGATCAAGCCGCTGCCGAGAAAAAGATTCGAAGTCGGGCAATGAGCAACGCTTGAGTGCGCTGCCGCAATCGCCGCGATTTCCCGCGGATTCAGATGGATGCAATGCCCGAGCATGGTTTTCGGCGTCAGCAGTCCGCACTTCTCATAAACATGAGTGTAGTCGCGCGCGCCAATACCCATATAAAGGTGATGAACTTTTTCGATCTCCTCGCGATTTTCCGCGAGATGAGTTTGCAGGTAAGCATCGAAACGGATGGCCAGTTCCGCCGCGCTGCGCATCAATTTTTCCGAACAGGTAACCGCAAAGCGTGGACTGAAAGCATATTCGAGTCGGCCTTCTTCAGTCCGGTGCCATTTGCGACAAAGCCGTTCGCTTTGCAACAAAGAAACGGAGAGGACTTTTTTCGGTTGGAGCTGGCCATAAGACCCGAGATCCATCATCGTCTTGCCCAGGATAACGCGCAATCCGCTTTGCTTGGCGGCTTCGAACCCGATTTCGCAACTGTCTTCGAAAATCGCCGCATAGACCATCGCGGTGGTGGTGCCGTGGCGGGCAAGTTGGTGGAAAAATTGCGGCGCCTCAGCCCGCGCCTTTGGCCCAGTGAACTCGCGCTCGACGGGAAAAATGTGCTGGCGCAGCCACGGAAGCAGTTCGCTCTCGCCTCGGGCGACGGCGGAATATTGCGCCAGATGCGTATGGCAATCGATGAGCCCGGGGAAAACCGCCACCGGCCCCCGCTCGATCCAGCGGACCGGTTTGGGCCGTTGCCTCCGGTGAAGATCATCATAATCGCCCGTTGCGGCGATTCGTCCGTTTTCAATAATGATGGCCCCATCCCTCCGACCGCGCAGGTCGCCAAATTCCGGCGCGTCGATCAGGAAACCGCGAATGCCAAGCAATTGACCGTCCTCTTCCATAGCGTACCCGCCTATGAAAACATCACACCGCGGGTAGGCTGGCAACCCTCCAGTTCCCCCTAGGCTGAAGGGCACAAAAAAGATTCGGGCAGCGCACGCTAAGGAGAAACAGCAAATACCAGAAACGTGCGACCACCCGAATCGCCTTAACCTGTTAATTTGGACACCGGTGCTCGGCCCACGTTCGAATTTTCACGAAAAATTCGGACGAGAACTGTAGCCGTCGCCTTCGGGGCAATACGACGCTGGTGTGAATTGCACCTCAGCGTCACGCTTGCCGCGGCGAGTGGCTACAGCCGCAGCTCACCCTGAGAGGCAGCTTGCGAGCGCGCGGCTTCCTCGCGAACTTCCTGCAAGAGCGACTTAAATTCACACTTTTCCAGCGCGGCAATGAGTGCGGGATAATCGGGTTTGATCCGCAGATCGTCGATTCGCGCGGGCATTTCCAGATCGCAATCGAGCTCCACCATCTTGCGATTCTGCAAGATCTGGTCGCGCGCATTCGTCAGCTTTTCGCGGGTGCGCTGATTTTTCACTTTGTCGATCTTGGCAAGCAAAGCTTCCAATCCGCCGAATTCGCGCATCAGCGCTGCGGCGGTCTTACGGCCGAGGCCAACGCCGGGAATGTTATCGACCGGATCGCCGGTGAGCGCGAGGACATCGCCGATGAGCTTCGGTGGCACGTCCCATTTTGCGGTCACCTCCGGCTCGCCCAGAAGCGCAAATGCATCTTTGGGCGATGCGAGATCGGCTTTCGCCGTCGTGTAAACTTTCACGCACGGTCCGACGAGCTGAAACAAATCCTTGTCGTTAGTCGCGAGCACGACTTCCACGCCACGCTTGCAGGCAGCGAGCGCGTAACAACCCATCAAATCGTCCGCCTCTGTGTTAGGCAACGAAACGTTTCGGAAGCCGAGCAGGGGAGTGAGCTTTTGGATGAAATCGAGCTGCGGAATCATCGGTTGCGGCATCTCCTTGCGCGTCTCTTTGTAGGCTGGCTGCAATTCGATCCGCCGCTGTGGCAGGCCTTCGTCCCAAACCACCGCGCCCAATTCGGGCCGCAGGTCTTTCAACATGCGCCGCAAGGTTTTTGTGAACCCGAAAATTGCGTTCGTCGGTTCGCCGCGCGAATTCGACAGATTCTGAATCGCGAAAAACGAGCGGTAAACGTAGTAGTGTCCGTCAATCAAAAGCAGCTTCATTTCGAGAAACAGAATTAACCGGTCGCGACGATTTGAAAACAGGCTTTTGTATGGCGGCTGTGTCAGCCGCCGAGGCGATTGGCACAAATCGCCCTACAATTTTGGCCGATTCGCGGTTAAATCATTGGCATGGCCGAAGAATGGATTGTTAGCGTCCAGGGCAAGGAATATGGACCGGTTGACGTCGAAACCTTGGTGGAGTGGCGAGACGAGGGCCGCGTGCTTCCTTCGAATCAAGCGCGCCGCGCCGATGCCGATCTTTGGATAACCGCGGCGGAAATTCCCGGCCTGTTCGAGCCGGCCCCGGTGGCAAGCGGCCCGGCTGAAATTCCCCTTCCTCGCCGCAGCTTTGCCCACATCCTCGCCGAGACCTTGCGAATTTATCGGAAAGGTTTTTTTCAATTCTTCTATCTGACGCTGCTCGTGGCGATGCCTTCCCTCTGCGCGCAACTGAGCGGTTCGGCGCTGGGCGCATCGCCAAATATCAGCATGGATTTGCGCACGCTGATTGCGGCGGTTTTCACCTTTGGCATGCTCCTGCTCAGTCTGGCTGCCTGGCCGGTCTTTATTGCCGGTATTCAGATTCTGACGGTCGAATTGGCGGCCGGTCGCAAAGCACGAATCTTTGGTCTTCTCCACGAGGCGCTAAAGGTTTGGCCGCGCGTCGCGATCCTCTGCATCTTTGTCTATGGAGCTTATTTTTTTTGGACTCTGCTGCCCTTGGGCATAATCCTGATGTTTATCACTTCAGGGTCGTCCCTCATTTCGATCTTTCTGACGCTGCTGGTGCTGGCCTTTCAAGTTTGGATCATTGGGCGCTTGTTCGTAAATTTTTTATTCTGGCAGCAATTCGCTGTGCTAGCCGGATCAGATGCCGCCAGCGCGGTGCGCCAAAGCAAGAAACTCGCACGCAGCGGGCGCGACCTTCCCTGGTTTCGACGCCCGCTGTGGCGAGGCGTTGTCCTTTTTTCAATCTGGTCGGCGTTTGTGCTCGCGCTCGCCATCGGACCTGAGTGGTCCGCGATCCGGCATTATTTTCACGAGCTCACCACATCCCAGGATCCCCAAGCTCTGCTCCAGTCGCTCACGACCAACTACAAGCCTCAAGCTTTCAATCTCGCCAGCTTCCTGCTCGGCCTGGTGCAGACGCTGCTGCGACCGTTGCTCGGAATTGCGTTCGCCCTCTTGTATTTCGACTCGAAAGCGGATTTTTCCGGCGAAGGCGGCGATTAATAGGCCTTCGCCCAAATAACGCGGCGCGCACTCGGGTCGCCCGTGAAGATACATTTGCCCGGCTCTGAGTCGCCAAACGGAATCACACGGATCGTGACTTTGAGGTCGCGCTGAATCTGCC
>Ga0193729_1000835_pt1 | contig 16033 bp, 17 predicted proteins | sample U1c2metaG_FD_143036 | JGI IMG/M metagenome (GOLD analysis project Ga0193729, IMG submission 143036) | Soil microbial communities from a riparian zone of the East river system, Colorado, United States - U1c2 | ecosystem: Environmental > Terrestrial > Soil > Riparian zone | place: USA: East River...
TTCCTCCACCTCTACGCCCTCAACCGCGGCGTCCTCCTCACGCCGTTCCACAACATGGCCCTCATGTCCCCCGCCACCACCGAACCCGACATCGACGCCCACACCAAAATCTTCGCCTCCGCCTCCCATGAACTTTCTTCCCGGTAGGACAGAAATTCCGGTCTGTCCGCTTTCTGTTCTCAGCGCTCTCCGTGTCTCCGGGTTTAACTCTCTTTTCTTTTAGCCATGTGTGTAGAATGTTCAAGCATCGCCTAGCAATAGCGGGATCTCCTTGTCCGTCAACATCGGGTTGGACCCCATGCCACCAAGACCTACATTCTTTCCCACGCCCGCAGACTTCCGCATCTGGCTCGAAGCCCATCATGACAAGCTCCGCGAGCAACTCGTCGGCTTCCACAAAAAAAGTTCCGAAAAACCGAGCATGACCTGGCCCGAATCTGTAGAAGTAGCACTCTGCTTTGGCTGGATCGACGGCGTTCGAAAGAGCATCGACGAAACTAGCTACACAATTCGCTTCACTCCCCGCAAGCCAACCAGCAACTGGAGCTCCATTAACATCAACCTCGCTCGAAAGCTTACAAAGCAGGGCCTGATGCATCCCGCCGGCCTCCAAGCCTTCGCCGCTCGCAGCAAAAAAAAATCCGGCATCTACTCTTACGAACAACGAAGAAGCGCCCGTTTCACTCGTGATCAAGAAAAGCAATTTCGCGCCAGCCAGCCCGCCTGGGAATTCTTCCGTTCCCAGGCCCCGTGGTACCAAAGGGTGTGCACTTGGTGGATCATCAATGCAAAAAAAGAAGAAACAAAACTCAAGAGGCTTTCCGTACTCATCGATCATTCGCGGAATCGGCGAACTCTACCCCGGCTCATTCCCGCAAAGAAGAAGTAACCTGGTCGCTCGCCATGTAGAATAGGGAACATCAAACCACAGAGGTGAGTGCCGATGTCTTCGAACTACCTGCTCAAGACTGAACCTTCAGAATATTCTTTTGCCGATCTTCAGCGCGACAAAGTCACTGTATGGGACGGCGTCTCCAATCCCACTGCCGTGAAGAACCTGCGCGAAATGCAGCCCGGCGCGAGGCTCATCATTTATGAAACTGGCGACCGCAAAAGCGCCGTCGGCACCGCCACTGTCGTCTCCGTGGACGCCTCCGACCCCAAGAATCCTGCCGTCAAGATCAAAGCCGGAAAACCACTCGCCAAGCCCATCACACTGGAGCAGATCAAATCCAACAAACTCTTCAAAGACTCCCCACTCGTTCGAATCGGCCGCCTCTCCGTCGTTCCCCTCACCGAAGCCCAATACAAATTTCTAGCAGGCGACTGATTTCTCAAACGCGCGTATGATGCGGGTGCGAACGAACAAAATCACGAGGTTGAATTCCATGAAACGCTCCATCCTATTTGCAGCCCTGTTTGTCGCCATCCCTGCTTTCGCCCAACAAACGCCCGAAATCCGTTTCCACTCCGTCCCCGACTTCCTGAAGCTTCCGCCCGACCTCCATCTCGGTGAAGCTACGGGCGTCGCCGTGAATTCCAAAGGCCACATCTTCGTATTCACGCGAGGCAATAGCACCGGTCCCGCCTATGGAGCGAGCGCCGCGCAACTCCTCGAGTTTGCCTCTGACGGAAAATTTCTCCACGAGATCGGCCACCATCTCTACGCCTGGTCCTTCGCACATACTGTTAAGGTCGACAAGGACGACAACATTTGGGTTACTGACAAAGGCTCCGACATGGTCATCAAATTCAATCCTGAGGGCCGCGTCGTCATGGTCTTCGGCCGCAAGCAGGAAGCCTCTGATGAAGGCACCGAGCCGCTCAAGCACGTCAAGCCGCCGCTGCCTCCCGTCGATGGCATGTTCCGCCAAGTTACCGACGTCGCGTGGGACGCGGCAGGCAACGCCTACATCAGCGACGGCTACGTCAATTCGCGCATCGCCAAAATCGACAAGGACGGCAACTGGCTCAAGTCCTGGGGCGAACCGGGCGACCAGCCCGGCCAGTTCAACACCCCGCACAGCGTCGCCGTCGACGCGCACGACAACATTTACGTCGCCGACCGCGGCAACCGCCGCATCGAGGTCTTCGACACCGATGGAAAATTCCTTCGCCAATTCACCATCGATGTTCCCGTCGATCCCAACGCCCGCCCCGCCATCGGCAACAAGCCTACCGCGACCACAGGCACCATGGCCCCCGGAGCTCCTTGGGCCATTTGCATCACGCCCCCGCCCAACCAAGTCCTCTACAGCTCTGACGGTTTCCCCGGCCGCATCTACAAACTCTCTCTCGACGGAAAAGTTCTCGGTGTCTTCGGCAAATCCGGCAAGCAACTCGGCCAATTCGGTTGGGTTCACGAAATCGCCTGCCCCTCGGAAAACGAACTCTACGTCGCCGAAGTTTTGAACTGGCGCGTCCAGAAACTCATCCTCGAACGAACTCACTAGCGTCGCGTCCCGCAAATAACTTAAGGAGCTTTTCGTGGCTTTTCCACTCTGTGTCCTCTGTGTTCTCCGTCAACTCTGGGTTAAGTATTTTTCTGCCTACCCGAAGGACACTGCGGCTATTCACCGTTATCTGCGGGACTCGCCTCTAGCTACCGCTAGCGTCGGTAACAATCGAATGCATGACTAGCGCGGCTTGTGTGTTATTCTTTTTCTCCGCACGCGGAGTCTTCACGGCAAAGCTCACAACACACGGCAACGATCTGCATCCCGATCTCGGCGTCTGAAGTGCCGCCCTGCTGATATTGTTCGAACGTGCTGTCCTTTGGGTCAGCTTGCACTGCACTGTACGTTTGTACTATGGCCGGCGGGCTCGCTTGCTGCAAAAATAGAGAGATGTCCGGGCCGTCTCGTGGACGGCTCTTCGCAGCCTGAGCTTTTTCTGGGGATGCGTCGCCCAGGCACACGAGGGACAATCCTATTTTGGCCACCGCAATTCACACCCGTCATCCGACTGCCTCGCCGCCGGCGAGCCCTTCGACAACGCCCAGGGCAAGCGCTCAGAACTCTCCAATGAAGAATCCGGTAGCTCACGAAGTGCCGGTGATCGCGACCGGCGCGCGCCCAGGAGAAAGCGGCAACCAGCGGGAGCTGTTTACGGAAGAGGCGAGCACGGTTCTGGTCTTTGAGAATGGCGGAGTGATTCGGCTCTCCGCAGCGGTGACCGTCGGGCAGCTGCTGTTTCTTACCAACGAGGGAACGAACCGCGAAGTCGTAGCGCAGGTAATGCGCAAACGTGACTTCCGGCCGACGAGTTGTTACGCCGAAGTGGAATTCAGCGAGCCTTCGCCCGGATTCTGGGGCATCGAGTTTCCCGAAATGCCGGGACTCTCGCCGGCAAACGCCCAGCAAAAAGAAGCGGCCCAGCTGGTGCAAGGTGCGGCAGCCATCGCTGGCGAACCAAGCGTGCCGGCACGCGCTCCCAGCGCATACGAAGTGACGGCGTTGAAGCAGCAAGTCGAGGCGCTGCGCGAGCAACTGAGATTGCTGCAAACGCAGACCGGGACGGAGAATTCATCCGCGCCCGCGGTGACTCACGATGCTCTTTCGGAATCCAAGCAGAAAGTTGCCACCAGCGGCCGATCGGGAGTGCTGCGGATCGGACTTGTTGCTGCTGCGTTATTGCTCGCAGCGGGAGGCGCGGCACGGTACCTGCATTGGCTTCCCCGGCTGCCGCAGCCGAATAGAATTTCTGCCGCCGCGGCCTCCTCCAACATTGCCGCTCACTCTGGTCCTACCGTGAGCTCCGTGATTCAGACGACCCCGGACCTGCGCCTGCAAGAGGGGCGGGGCCTTCCTCACTCGCCGCGCCCGAGCTGCCCGCACCTCGTGACGCGACTGTAGCTGCGACGGTGGTGCAGGAAAAATCCGTGGTTGCCGCCTCCGTCGGGAAGCGACCTGTGCCGCGTCCATCGAGCACAGCCGCTCCGGATTCGGCAGCGCCTTCTTCAGAGGAAGCAACAATCGTCACGCCAAAACTGATCAAGTCGGTCCGTGCGATTGCTTCGCCGGAAGCGCTGCGGGACTTTGCTACGGGCAACGTGACGCTGGACGCCGTCGTGGACCCTTCGGGACACGTGAAAACGATGAAGGTGCTCACGGGGCCGCCTTCCTTGCAAAACGCCGCCATGGACGCCCTCAAGCAATACCAATACGAACCCGCGACGCAAAGAGGCAAGCCCGTCGCCGCCCACGTTACCGTCACTGTCAAATTCTTGTTCGAGCCATAACCCGGCTGATTCACGGCTATGCTCCTTGCCTTTCTCCCGTAGTTGCTGGCACTCACTGGCGGTCGAACAACAGGGGAAAGAACTGCCCGCCCATCCGGTCCCCGCGAGGAATTACGGGAACGCCCGCGAGAAGTGGTTCATTAGAATCCGACATGACGCCATCACAAAAGACATTAATAACGGTGGCGCGGCGCGGCGCGGGCGTATCGTTCGCGCGCGAACCGTGCATCGTTCGGGCATGGTGAAACGAGCTTTCACCCTTTTTCAACTCAATGGCAACAGGCTCGAATTTATCTTTCAGCTCTTCGGGCAGAGTGTCGCGGAGGCCATCCATTTCCCCGGTCAAAACGGGTTTGGGCAAGTCGGGCCATTTGTGGCTTCCTGGAATGTAGTTCAAGCAACCGTTTTTCCGGGTTGAATCGTCCAAGCCAATCCAGCAGGTGAGATGGGCCAAAGGCGTGGTTCTTGTCCAGTACGAATAATCCTGGTGCCAGGCCACCACACCGCCATGCCGCGCCGGTTTGCAGAAAAGCTGGTCGTGCCAGAAGCGCACTGGACCGTCCAATAACTGCGATGCCGGCACCAAAAAAGCGGGGTTCCAAAGCAGATCGTGAAAGCCGGGCAGAACGCGCCAAGCGCCCAGGGCGTGAAAAACGACGCGGTTCGGATCTGTCGATTCGTTGGAATGGTATTCGTGGAATAAATGCCGGCCGGCGTGCGCCGGATCCATCAGTTGTTCCAATTCCGTGCGCAGAGCTTCCACCTGCTCGTCGCTCAGAATGCGAACGCCTTTTAGGTATCCATTTTCGCGGAAAAATTCGAGCTGCTCCTCGCTCAGTCGGTACCGGTCCCAGTCGACGGAGTTGCGTGAGCGGGCAAACAGGTTGCCGACCGGGTGATGGTAACGCGATAAGTCTTCGATCATGCTAGAACTCAGGGCGACGAAAAATTTCTGCATCTAGCGCCGGCCTATGAACAAAATAGGCGGCAGTCGCGAACTTGAATCTTAATTGAGTCACGCGGGAAAAACAAAGTTCCGTCCTCATTCAAGAGCCGCGTGACACTCCAATTCAATTCCCAGGATTTACCCTCGGCACTCCCTGCGTTGGGAATCCGCAGAGTCATTTCTGACCGGCGATTTCATTCCATTCTCGCTGGCCGCGTTCGAGCACTGCCGTCAAGTCTTCCCGCAACAGAAAACGTTCCTTAATCAAGTTCATGGCCGCCTCGGCAAACTTGCCCATATATTGTTCGCGTGAAACGTAGCGTTCGGCGACGGACCGCCGCGGGTCGCCGGATTTTTCGCGCTCTGATGCGTCGCGAGCAAAAGGGAGAAAGGAACCGAGGAAGCTGAGACGCAGATCGGGAGCGCCGATGCTTGGATCCCGCAGATTCCAGCCGGTGTATGTAGCGAGAGGTACTTGCAATTCCGGCAAGCGCACGCCTCCCAAGTCGTTACCATCGGCATCCGTTTGTGGAACCAAAACGGAAAATGTTTTTCCAACTTTGGGAGGCTCGTTGGAAATGATTCCCCATCTCCACTGCGAACCGAAGTCGAGATGGTATGCCAAATTCATTTCATGAGGTGTATTCACGCCAGGAATTCTCGGGAATGTCCATTTGCTCAGAGGAACCAGGGTGCTGTCTGCAATTTTAGGATAGGTGTTCGGCGGTGGTGGCGTTCCGTCTTTCACCCACTGGTCCAGGTCGGTGATCAGCGCGCGCCAGAACCATTGGACGGGATTCGGATTGTGTCTTTGTTGCGCGGTGGAATCCGGCGAGCCAGTCGTGGCCTTCTGCGGCGGAAAAACGGCGGAAAAATGCTGTAACCCGGCGAGCAAATAGATGCGGGCATTTTCACCAGGCGCCGCGTCTTTCAAACCGTCGGTTGAAGTGTGAATCAGGGAGGCGGATCGGCCCCAGTATTCGTAGGAAGTATTGGTGAAGAAAATCTTTGGCGCCGTGTGCGACCTGCTCGCAGCATCGAGAAGGCCTGCGGTTTCACCAGTCTCCGGGTCGGCTTCGGGGAGGTCGGTGTAGGGAAACAGATCCGTCGGGAAGAAGATACTGGACAGGGGTTGCGCGTCACGCGAAGGCTGCGCGAAGCGATGATTGAAACTGCCCCGGCCGGCCCCAGCCACGTGCGCAATGACACCGTCCATGACCTGGCGGCCTTGCTCATCGGCGTTGAAGTCCTGGTAGAGGAAATGGCGGAGGAAGCGGCCACTCTGCGATATTCCTACCGCATAGACGCGGCGGACCGGAGCCGTGGCCTGGGGATCGTATTTAAGATAAGAAAGGAAATCGCGGACCGCAGCCAGCCCGGCACCTGCGACCGCGGGGTCTTTCGATTCATAGACGACCTCATAAATTTTGCCGGGCAAAAAACCGCCGTCCAAGTGAATGAAATGAGGATCGGTGACAAGCTGGCCCTCCACGGAATGGGCAAAGCTCCACCGCCCGCGAGGGATTACCTGCCGCGGGCCATCCGGCGCGTCGCGCACGGTGAGGACATTTTTCGGACTGGCAGGATCGTCGACCGGATAACTTTTTCCTCCAGCGGGGCCCAGCAGGATATGTCCCAGAGGCATCTCGTCTCTTTTTTGGGATGGCGTGAAATCGGAACGCACCAAGCCGCGAATTTCTTTTCCTCCTGGATCATGAGCAACGGGAGCGGAGAGACGGAGATTTTGTCCTTGGTCCGCGACATCAAACTGCCAGCCGAGCCAGGCAATCGTGTAACCTTCGCGCAGCAGAAATCCGTCTCCGAATTCGTTGTTTGGGTCGGAAGTATTTCCGCCGTTCACCAGACGCAGAATCCCTTTTCCGCCGCGGTTCGAGACTTCGAACAGCACGGCGTTGTTTCCCTTGGCCATGTCCTTGGGTTTGAAGAGATAGAGGTCTGCCGAAAACTCGACTTCCCCTTGGGCGTTGCGCGGAGCTTTATCCAGATCCACGATCGGGCGGTTGTGAATGTTTTCTGGATTGATGGCAAAGTAGACGCGGCCGATGATCCTCTCGTAGGCGCCCGCCAATCCGAAGGCCCGGCCATCTTGAAGGTCGGCGCGGGAAAGTATCTCGACGCGGGTGACATGGGCGTCAGCGGAAGAAGCAAAGAAAGCAATGAGGGTCAGGACCCAAGTCAAGCGCAGGCGTAGGGGACGCACGAGCCACCTCCGGAAGCGCCACAGCTTACAACATTTCGGGGAAAGAGGCTGGCGGGTGGGAACCCTATCGTCGCCAGTTATCTGTCATCCGCGGTCCTGTTGACTGTAGAGGTAATAGGGCAGGGAGGCGGGTAATGCGGAGACGAGCGGGTCTTTTTCATTGCTCGCACCGACGAAGCTTCCGCGACGCGTTGAAGAGAAGAGAGATTTCTCTCTGCCCAAGCCGACCGCTTCGCAGGAGCAAAGCGGGAAGAAGAAGTCGGCCTGCTCCCTTCGAAATGACGGTGTGGCGGGGCGGCGGGGAGAGTGACCGCCGGGAGCATTCTATCCGGCGGAGCGCCCCGGTAGAAATCGCCGAGATGTAAAAGACGCACAAAATGTGTATACTCGATGTATATACATTTGGAGGAGGGTTGCAGATGGCGACAGCCAAGGTGTTCAAGTCGGGGAATAGCCAGGCGGTGCGGCTGCCGAAGGCGTTCCGGGTGAAGAGCAAGGAAGTGGAGATTTTGCGGCGAGGGGATGAGATCGTGCTGCGGGAACGCAAAGGCACGATGGCGCGGGCCTTTGACCTGCTGGCGGCGTTGCCCGCGGACTTGGCGCTGGCGGGGCGGGAGAAGGACAAGCCGCAGAAACGTAAGGGGCTGTGATGGAGGCGCGCTACCTGCTGGACACGAACATTTGCATTTACGTCCGGCGAGAAAAGCCGGACCTGGTGCTGCGGCGGTTTCGCGGGCTGAAGCAGGGAGAGGCGGCGCTCTCGGTGATTACGTTTGGCGAATTGGTGTACGGGGCGGAGAAGAGCGCGCAACGCACGGCGGCGCTCAAGTTGTTGCGGGAACTGGCGCAAGTGCTTCCCTTGCTGGGATTGCCGGAGACGGCGGCGGGAGCTTATGGAACGATCCGAGCCGAGTTAGAGCGCAAGGGGCAAAGGATCGGGAATAATGATTTGTGGATTGCGGCGCATGCGAAAGCGGCGGGGTTGACGCTGGTCACGAACAACGAGCGGGAGTTCCGGCGTGTGCGTGGTTTGAAAGTGGAAAACTGGGCGGTGTAGAGATGCAGCGAATATAATGGTGGTTAATGTAGGAAGATGCGCTCGCTTTGAGTGTTGTACCCGGACAAGAGAAAGCAGCACAGCCAGGAGTGGCTGTGCCACAAAGGCGGAAGAGTGGGCGCAGGGGAGAAGTGCAAGAGGAGGTCACGATATATCGTGCCCCTACAAAGAAATGGATAGGCGCCACAAAGATCACTGCCCGCTGCTTGTCGGCCAGTTTGCAGGCGCAGTAGAATAGACGTTTGCACACCGAGGAGGGAATCCGCCATGGCCACTGCCGAACAGACAGTCCACGTTTCCGAGTTCACCAACGAGCCTTTTATTGATTTTAAGAAGCCGGAGAACCGCTCGCGGATGGAAGAGGCGTTGAAAAAGGTGAAGGCGGAATTCGGGCGCGAATACCCGATGTGGCTGAATGGGCAGAAGGTGACCACCACGGAAAAGCGCACGTCCATGAACCCTTCACGCCCGTCGGAAATCATTGGCGTTTTTCAAAATGCCACGAAGGAGATGGCCAGGCAGGCGGTCGAGGACGCCCACAAATACTTTGACACCTGGAAGAGAGTCTCCGCGCAGGAGCGCGCCAAGTGTCTCTTCCGTGCGGCGAAGATCGTGCGCGAGCGCAAGTTCGAACTGAACGCGCTGGTGTGCTACGAAGTGGGCAAGACATGGGTCGAAGCGGATGCGGACATTGCCGAAACGATCGACTTCCTGGAATTCTACGGCCGCGAAATGCTGCGATTGGGCGAGCCGCAAAAGCTGACGCCGATGCGCGGTGAGCGCAACTACCTTGTGTATATTCCGCTCGGCGTCGGAGTCATCATTCCGCCGTGGAATTTTCCCTGCGCGATCATGGCGGGAATGACTGTGGCATCGCTGGTTACGGGGAATACCGTGATCCTGAAGCCCGCGGCGGATTCACCGACCATCGCGGCAAGATTCATCGACATTCTGTACGAAGCCGGCATTCCGAAGGAAGCGGTGAACTTCATCACCGGGCCGGGCAGCGTGATTGGCGATGTGCTCGTACAGCATCCGAGGACGCGGTACATTGGCTTCACGGGGTCGAAGGAAGTCGGGCTGCGCATCAGCGAGCTTGCGGGCAAGGCCATGCCAGGGCAGATGTGGATCAAGCGCACCGTGTTGGAAATGGGCGGCAAGGACGGGATCGTGGTGGACGAAGAGGCCGATATCGACGCGGCGGTGGAAGGCACGGTGCAGGCGGCGTTCGGGTATCAAGGGCAGAAATGTTCGGCGTGCTCGCGCGCGATCGTCTCCGAAAAGATTTATGATACGTTCGTGAAGAAGCTAGTGGAACGCACAAAGAAAATCACGGTCGGACCGAGCGACGATCCGAACAATTACATGGGCCCGGTCGTCAGCCAGTCGGCGATGAAAACGATTCTGGATTACATTGAAGTCGGAAAGAAGGAAGGAAAGCTGCTCACCGGCGGGAAACGCGCGGCAGGAGACGGCTACTTCATCGAACCGACGATTATTGTGGATGTCGATCCGAAGGCGCGGCTGGCCCAGGAGGAGGTGTTCGGCCCCGTGCTCGCGGTGATCAAGGCGAAAAATTACGACCAGGCGCTGGAAATTGCGAACAATACGGAATTTGGCTTGACCGGCGCGGTGTACTCGAAGAACCCGGAAAAAATCAAACAGGCCGAAGAAACGTTCCACGTCGGCAATCTTTATCTAAATCGGAAGTGCACCGGCGCGATGGTCGGCGCGCATCCGTTTGGCGGGTTCAACATGTCGGGAACAGACTCGAAAGCCGGCGGGAAAGATTACTTGCTGCTGTTTATGCAGGGAAAGTCGATCGCTGAAAAAGTGAGCTAGGAGTTTTTGGCCGCGCTGGCATCGGCGCGCTGAGTGACCCACTTCAAGACGCGAAAAACGGGATAGCTCAACAGCAGCATCCCTAGCGCCAGCGGCGCGTTTTTCTGGTCGGTGATGATCGACCCGATCAAAAAAAGCACGGAAGCTCCCAGCGCGATTCCGGTTGTCCAGGGGTAGCCCCACGCGCGGTATGGCCGCGACATCTGCGGCTCTCTCTTTCTCAGCGCAAAGAGGGAAAAATACGAAAGCGTATAGTTGGCGACAAAAAAGAAGGAAAGCATCGCAATTACGCGCTCGAAAGCATGCCCGCTGAGGAACGAGATGAGGACAAAAAGCACGCCTACAATCGTGCTCAGAAGAAGCGATACCGTCGGTGTTCCCCCGGCATTCACCTGCGTGGCGCGGCGGAAAAACAATCCATCGCAGCTCATGGCGTAAAGAGTACGCGTGCAGAAAAGTTGATTGGCGTTCAGACAGCTCAGCATGGAAACGACCATGATCGAGCGGATGAGGGGATCGCCGAATCTTCCGAACACACGGTCGGCGACGGTGCCAAGCACAAAAGTATTTCCGGCGATTTCCTTCATCGGTAGGATGTACAGGGCGATGAGATTCAGCAGCAGATAAATCCCCATGATGGAGAAGACGCTGCCGAAAATCGCGCGCGGAATATCCCGCCCCGCGTCGCGGACTTCCTCGCCAAAATAAATGATGCCGTCCCATCCGTCGACGGTGTAAATCACGGCCTGCAGACCGAGCATCATAGCAATGGCCAGGGACCATCCCGTTGGCAAGGGAAGCGATGACGAGCCGGATTGCACCGCAGCTTTGTGAGCCGGGCCACCAACTAGAAAACAGGCGATCACCAAAATAAGGAAAGCGCCGGTCTTCATCGCTGCGGTAGAAAGTTGCGCGCCGCTGCCCCAGCGAATTCCGCGCCATTGCAAGACTCCAAATCCGCAGATGATGGCGACGGAAATGATTTCTATTTTTTTGGCGCCGGCCAGAATGGGGAAAAGGTGCCCACTGTATTCACTGATGACGATGGCGACGGCGGCGGCGGTGCCGCAAGTAGAAAGCCAGTCGCTCCAACCCACGATGAATCCGGCGTAGTCGCCAAGCGCGCGGCGAGAGAAATTGTACTGGCCGCCGCTGCGGGGAATCGCCGCACCGAGTTCCGCCATGGAGGAAGCGCCGGCAAATGCATAGAGTCCGCCGAGGAGCCAAACTCCGAGAAACATCCACGCGTTGGGGAGAAGCTTCGCGACGTCGCCGGGCGTTCGAAGGATGCCGGCGGCGATGGTGTTTCCGATCGCCGCGGCCATGCCGAACCACATGCCGAGGACCTGGAGCAGGCGACCGCGGCCGGCCGCGGGGGAAGAGTTAACTAGGGAAGAGGGCTCCAATGTAGCAGACAATGTGAGGTCTCGAGGGATCCGTGAAATGCAGCCATCATATCCGGGGGATGAGAAAATGCAAGCTGGAATTGGCGAGGAGAAAGAGTTATCCGTGATTATCAGTTATCAGTCTTCAGTAAGAGTCGAAGAAAATCTGTCTGGTGGGGGCGCCGTTGGCTTCGTTCGAAATGCAAAGTGGAGTGGCGGAATTGTTGACGGCAGCGAGAGTGGAACGAATCCGGAATCCAACTCCCCCCCCCCGTCAATGTCTATCTGGGAGTGCCAACGAAGTTCCATTTGCCCCAGGCGAAAGATTCGTGCACCGGTAGAAAATGAGTCCGGGCAATTTTCTTGATAAGTTCGGGCTGGCCCAGCCATTGGTCGTAGGTACGGAGTTCGTACTCGATCATGGTAGCGAACGCGTCCATCTTGCTGGAAATGCGGCGGACCGGAGAGATTTCGGAAATAAAGTGCACGAAGGTCAGGAAGGAAGTGCGCCACGGCTCGACAAACATGACGCGGCCGTTTGTTCGAAGTGCACGCTGCATTTCCGAAAAAGTTTGGTCGAGATCGTCCGGCAAAGCGGGGAGATGATGCAAGCCGCCCTGGACGATGAGGACGTCCTTGCTGCGATCGGCGAAGGGAAGCCGCCGGCAATCGGCGACCGTGCACTGCGCAGAGCCTTTGAATTGCGCAAGCAGCCGGGGGGACAGGTCCACGCCTTCGAGCCGGGTGAAGCCGAGCCGCTGCAGGGCGACTAACCCGTTTCCGCGGCCGCAAAAGAGTTCGACAATTTCAGCGTCGCGCGGCCATTGAGGAGCGCCCAGCCGGGTGAGGCGCCTGACAAACTTTCGAATCTCCTCTTCCGGTGATTCGAAACGCAGGTACGCGGCTTCCCAGGGATTCAGGGATAGCTGGTCTTGCGTTTGCGGATTTGTTTCGTTTTCTGGCGTTTCTGCTGGTGATGGCGGCATCTTCGATGGGCGGAAGAGAGAATCAACGAAGGTTCCCATAGATCGCCGGTCAATATCAAGGCAAGGGTCAAGGCGCTGGTCAAGGAACGAGGCCCGCGGGTAAGGGGTAATCAGTTTTCCCTTAGCCGTTTACGCACCGAAGTGGCGGCGAATTGAGAAAAACTGGGTCGTTTACCGCAGGTAATTCGTCAAGGAAAAGATTTTCCCGAGTGAACTCGTGCGCGCCGACGGCCATCCTATGAATCGCGCGGGTAGTGTTTCCGAGCGTGGGACAGAGGGGCGCTGTAAGTGACGCCAAAAACAAACGAGTTGCGCGTTTGTTTTCCGGAGAGAGTGCGCCGTGACTCGACCGCAATCGGCTTGCCTGCAAGGCGCGAGACGCGCCACTTTTGTCAGCGTGGCTCCGGCGGTGCCGCTTAGCTGCCTGCGCACGTTCGGGCGCGTGAGCGCTGCCGCGCGCTCGAACTCTGCGCGGGCTTCGTCGAAGCGACTGAGCTTTTTCAGGAGGTCGCCGCGCACGCTCGGCAAGAGGTGGTAGCTCCTGAGTGATGGCTCCGCGGTCAGCCCATCCACGAGTTCGAGGCCCGCCGCTGGACCGAAAGCCATTGCGACTGCAACCGCCCGATTCAGCTCCACGACGGGGGACGGTGCAAGCTGGGCAAGCGCCTCGTAGAGCGCCACGATGCGTGCCCAGTCCGTTTCCTCCGGGGAAAGCGCTCGCGCGTGACAAGCGGCGATGGCAGCCTGGAGTGCATACGGACCCCGCATGCCGCCGAGCTTTTCAGCACGATCGAGCGCGGCGAAACCACGACGAATTAGGAGTTGGTCCCAGTGCGCGCGGTTTTGGTCGCACAGCAGGATGGGCTCTCCCGATGGACCCACGCGCGCGCGGGAACGCGACGCCTGAATCTCCATGAGCGCGACCAGGCCGTGGACCTCCGGCTCCTGCGAAGCGAGCTCGGCCAGGATACGGCCGAGACGCAGCGCGTCCTCGCAGAGTGCAGGCCGCATCCAGTCGCCACCGGAGGTCGCCGAGTATCCTTCGTTGAAGACGAGGTAGATGACCTCGAGCACCGAGGACAGACGGGCGACGAGCTCACCGCCGCGGGGGACCTCGAAAGGGACGTGCGCTTCAGCCAGAGTCCGCTTGGCCCGGACGATTCGCTGGGCGATGGTCGGCTCCGGGACGAGGAATGCACGCGCGATCTCCTCGGTCGTCAGGCCTCCGAGCAAGCGTAACGTGAGCGCAACGCGCGCCTCGGTGGAGAGAACCGGATGGCAGGATGCGAACACGAGGCGCAGCAGGTCGTCGCCGATGTCATCGTCGAGCGCGGCGTAGAAATCCGGCACAGCCATCTCCTGCTGGGCTTGGAGCTCGCGACCAAGCTCCGCGTGCTTGCGCTCGAGCCGTTTGTTTCGGCGGAACGTGTCGATGGCACGGTGCTTCGCGGCGGCCATGAGCCAAGCGCCCGGGTTGTCCGGGATGCCCGATTCCGGCCACTGCTGGAGCGCGGCGACGAGAGCGTCCTGCGCGAGCTCCTCGGCAAGACCGACATCGCGCACGATCCGAGCGAGACCGGCGATGATCTTGGCCGACTCAATCCTCCAGACCGCATCGATGGCGCGATGTGTATCGGTAGCCGTCACAGCTTCCCATCACACCATCTTCGATTCGCCCGCGCAAGCCCGGGCGCACGGCGACTCCATGTTCGCGGACATTCGTACGCGCGAGAACTCCTATGCTTTGGGAGCGAAGTCTTCCGGCCCGAAGATCTGGCGAATTTCGGTCTCGCCTTCCCAGCTCGGCCAGTGTTTCTTGTGAAGTTCCATGAAGCGCGTCGCCCCTTCGATCGCTTCTTCTTTCGACTTCAACTCAAAGACCGCATACCCGCCCACGACTTCCTTGGCCTCGGTAAAAGGCCCGTCGACCGTAGTTACCTGCCCTCGAGAGAGGCGGACGCGCGTGCTCGCCGCCGTTGGCGAAAGCCCGCCGCTGTCGCGGATCGTGCCAGCCTCGACTGCCTCTTCGGCTAGCTTTGCCATGGCGTCCATGAGTTCCTTGGGCGGAGCGCCCTTGTTCTCAGCGGACTTGACCAGCATCATGAATCGCATCGTCATATCTCCTTTAGTTTCGTGTTGGCAGCTGGGCCTTCCGAACAGTTTCAACCGGCGGAACCCGGCCCCCATTTAGACGTCGAACGAGGACCTGGGAAATCGACGCTCGCGACAACAATTTGTCTATCGCGCGGCTAGGCACTTGCGGCCACATCGGCGCAAGTATCCTGGCCCGCTCCGAATAGCTGGCGAAGCTCGCATTCACCATCACCGGCTACCTGGAGGAAATTCTTGGCCAATTTAATAGCCTCCTCCTTGGAGTTCGCCTCAAGAATGGCGAGGTCGCCGACTACTTCTTTCGCTTCGGTAAAAGGCCCGTCGGTGACAGTCAGCTTCCCACCGGAGCTGCGAACGCGCGCGCCAAGCGCGCTTGGCAGGCACCCTTCGGTGGCGAGCAGCCAGCCGGCCTTCATCCCCTCCTCGACCAGCTTGCCCATCTTCGCCATTTCCTCTTGCGAGGGAGGAGCGTTCCTCTCAACAGTCTTGTAGATACTCAGGAATCGCATGGTGATCTCTCCTTCTACTCGTATTGTAGAGTTCGGCGCTCGATTGCCGGTTGCTCATGAGCGGGTCTGAATTTCCGCTCTATTGTACGACGTATGACGCTCCGCGAAATCGACATGGCCACTCCATCATTTTTGTCCGCAGCGGATCGGGAACTGTCGAATGCGAGTTTGACGAAATCAACACACTGCATTCCCGCCTCACTTGGATACCGGCACGGGCGCGTCGAGGAACGGGGTTACGACCGTGGCGAGTGCGGGGTTGGAGCTGATGTTGTAATGCGTGAGGCCAGGCAAAATGGCGAGCTGGTTCGCAGGCCTTCCAGAACCATCTAATCCAGCGTCCTTCTGGCCGCCGCCGAGCAGGCCGAAGAACTCGATGACGTGCGCGGGCGGACAGCATCGGCATCCGCGAAGGCGATCATCGTGGGGGTCTTGGTCGCCGCGACCTCTTTCGACCAGTCATAATCCTTCCGCAGCAGATCACCGAGCTTCGTGAATAATACGGCCCAATTGACATTGGGATAGAGCCTGTACAACGGCGACTGTCGGCAGTGCGCCCGTAGCCCTGCAACTCGACGGCGATGACCTTCCGCTTCTGGGACAGCGCATCCAAGTTCGGGCCGAACATGGTGATACCCACAACGCCGCCATGCAATAAGATCAGCGGTTCTCCTGCACCGTGGATTTCGTAATACATTTTAAGACCGTTCACCGCAGCGTAGCCGGTCTTGATGG
>Ga0193729_1000836_pt1 | contig 16012 bp, 19 predicted proteins | sample U1c2metaG_FD_143036 | JGI IMG/M metagenome (GOLD analysis project Ga0193729, IMG submission 143036) | Soil microbial communities from a riparian zone of the East river system, Colorado, United States - U1c2 | ecosystem: Environmental > Terrestrial > Soil > Riparian zone | place: USA: East River...
TTCACTTTTCTACAGGTTCCGGGACACTACCAGGACCAGGGGTCTTCGAAGTAGTCGAGGACCATCGCGGAGACACCTATCGAGCGGTGTACACGGTCAAATTTGAGAACGCGGTCTACGTACTTCATGCCTTCCAAAAGAAGTCCACGAGCGGGATAAAGACGGCACGGAAAGATGCCGAGCTGATTGGTAGACGGCTTAACGATGCTAGGGCCGACTATGAGGTGCGATATGCAAAAGGGAAGAGTTAAGCCTGAGGTGATTCCAAGTTCCGGCAATGTCTTCGCCGATCTTGGTGTTACCAACGCGGAAGAGAAACAGACGAAGGTTCGACTCGCCGTCGCGATCAACCAGATAGTTCAGGGTCGGAAACTCTCGCAAATGGCAGCGGCACGCCGACTGAATGTGAATCAACCTAAAGTCTCCGCTTTGTCCAATTATCAGCTGGACGGTTTTTCTGTCGAACGACTAATGAATTTTCTCACCGCCCTGGATCGTGACGTGGATATCATAATCCGCCGCGCGCCAAGATCGCGAAAACGCGGTCGTATCCTAGTGACGGCTGCTTAGGCATTGCCTTCCGCTTTATCTCTAAGACCAATGCGGCTCGTTTTTTGGATCAAATATGAATCTGCCGGGCAAGTCGGATCGACCATCGGCGCGACTAGCACGCAGACGAGGATCTGCGGTGACTGCGATGCTCATATCGAGACGCACACATATAAAGGACCGGCGCAAGTTAGGACTGGGGGGTGAGGTTGGTCCGGAGTAAGCAGTTCGGTTCGTGCAAGTGCTTGAAATCAAAGAACGTCGGGAATTGTCCGCGATCGCGCCGTGACAGTGTGGGATTCTAACCAACGAGAGGGCAGCGTTCTAACCAACTGAACTACGTCCCCGCTGAAGGGTATTGCGCACGGATGGTGGGCAGTATCCGATTTGAACGGATGACCTTTCGGGTGTAAACCGAACGCTCTAACCGCTGAGCTAACCGCCCTCACGCATTTCATCGTACCTGAAGCCTTCCCGACCGTCAACGAACGCAGAAAAACGAACGCACTTCAATTTGAATATCCCCAGCACTCGATTTGCCTCATCGCCCTGGCTTTCTTGCACTTTCTACACGCACCCAGTAAACTCAATTTCTCTCACAGTACACAAAGGACTCGATCAACGATGCTGCTTGCGCGGGATTATGTCGGTTACATCGCCACCGAAATTGTGAAGCGCCTCGTGGAGGGTGGCCAGATCGAAACGGAAGCGATCAACGCGGTTGCTCTGCGCCTGCGCCAGCGCATGAACGAAGAATTGTCCGTCGAAGATCGCCTGAACGACGAAGTGCGCCAGATTCTCACTGAACATCAGGATGAAATGCGCCGCACCGGAGTCTCGTATCAGGAAATGTACAAAAAGGTGAAGGGCCAATTGGCCCGCGATCGCAAGTTGGTGCTGCGCTAAATTTTTGGCATCGCGCCGTTATTGTTTGCGAATTGGCCTTCAACATGATTGAAGGCTTAACTCAACAGCATGGCGATTGTGCAGGGTAATTTCAGCCCGGCATACGCCACACGCTGCAAAGCAACGTGACATATCTTGTACTCGAATGGAGAAGTTTTAGCTCATGCGCCTCACCCGGGAAAAAATAATCCGCTTGTCGCACCAGCTGACTGACGTTCTGGTAGCCAGCAACGAAGTCGAATTTGTCGACGACCGCGACACGATCCGGCAGCAGGTCGTCAAGATTCTCACCGATACGCTGCGCGAAGAAGAAAAAGCTGATCTAGAAGTCCGCAAGAAAATCACTTCGCAGAAAAAGGAAATTCTCGAGGGCAGCGAAGAGTGGGACGTCCTCTATCGCAAATATTACGCCGACGAGCTGCGCCGCTTGGGAATTGCCGCCGTGCCCGACGAACGCCGCCCGGAACGAAGCTACTAACCGCCTCCGTCCAGCCAATTACATCGCAAAAAGCTCCGACCAAAAATAAAAGGGCGGCATACGCCGCCCCTCTTTACCAAATCCAATTACTTCGGCATTACGGCGTCGTATCTGGCCGCCGTTTCAATGTTGGCCGATCATCATCGGGAGTCGCGTTGGGATCGCCCTGACCCTTCTTATCCGCCTGCTCGGTCTTAGTCCGCAGCGTCGGCTTCCCAGGCGCCGCCTGAACTTTGCGGGAAAACACGATGTTTCGCAGCCGCGCCTTCACCGTATCGAACTCCGACGTCGTCACCACATACTCCTGCTTGGCAGGCAATATCCGCGCAATTTCCTTCTGCGTATTGGCTATGCGCTCTGGCGTCGGAGGATGCGTCGAAAATATCTTCGGAATCGTTCCCGGCTGACGCTTTTCATCCGCCTGAATCCGTTCAAAAAATGTTACATACGCGTTCGGGTCGTATCCCGCTTTATACATGTACTGCAGCCCCAGGTAATCCGCCTCGCGTTCCGCATCTCGCGAAAATTTCAGATACGAGAAGGGAATTGCCAGCTGCGACGCTTCGTAGATCCCGTATCCCGCCCAACCGCCCGGTCCCAGCAAAATCAAAGGGATCGTCGCCAGCTGCATCAATTCGCCTTTGGTAGCCTGTTTCGTGCCATGTCGCGCGGTCACGTGCGAAATTTCGTGCGCCATAACGCCCGCCAACTCGGACTCTTCCTGCGCGCGCAAGATCAATCCGCTATTCACATAAAAAAATCCACCCGGCAAGGCGAACGCGTTCACCACATCCGAATCGATCACCTTAATCGTAAAAGGCACACGCGCGTCTGAATTGCGCACCAGGTTTTGCCCCACGCGATTCACGTATTCCACGACGATCGGATCATCGATCAGCTTCGAAGACCGTTCCACTTCCTGCGCCAAGCTCTTACCGAGCGCAATCTCCCGTTCCAGCGAATAAAAATTTACCCCCTTGCCAATTCCACGATTCCCGATTGCATCCACATCCTCTTTAGAGTTCTTCGGGGTTACCGTATCTTTCTGCTGCACCGGCTGATCGGCTGCGGTTTTCTGCGGCGGCTGTGACGTCGCTTGCGGCGTGGACGTTTGCGGTGGAGGAGGCGGCGGCGTAGGCGTAGGTTGCGGCCATTGTGAGGGCCATTGCGACGGCTCTTGCGTCTGCTGCGGCTGGGAAGTTGGTTGTCCCGCGGGTTGCTGCTGGCTCGGAGCTTGGCTGGCCGGTTGCCCTTGAGCCGCCGCCAATCCCGGCGAAAGCACAAACACCCCCGCGACCGCTACCGTCAGAACCTGTCGAAATGTCGATGGAATCATTGGATAATCCCTTCCAACTCAACCCGAGTATACACCCCTTGCGAGCCGCGCTCGCGGGTTACACCGTCTCAGGTACGATGTCAGCCCCCACCATAAGGTTTCCTGCTCTACGCCTTCTTAAATCTAAAATTGACAGCATCATGACACCTGGCCTGGCGGGACAGTTGACACCCCCTCCCCCGGCACACTACATTCAAACTCTGCCTATGAGCGTTCCGAAAATCCAGATTGGCCAACTTTGGAAAAAGGATGGCACCGGCGACACCTACCTGGTCACCCGCCTGTATACCGAGGCCCTGAGCACCATGGTCATCCTCCGCAAATCGGGCTCCGAAGAGGAAGCCCTAACTCGAGTCCGCGCCGAACGGACCCCCACCGGACAAAACATCCCTGGTTTTTCACCCGCCCAGGAAAACGAATCACGTTAGCTCCCCAGAAAACCCGGCGCCCTAGACCGACCGCACTTCCATCTTCACCACGTCGTCAACCTTCATCAACTCTTTCACAAAAAACGGCTCCCCATATTTCACGCCAATCATTTGCCCATGATGCCGCGCCAACTGGTTCATCTCGTTTTCCAGTTCGTCCAGCCCCAGATGCACAGCTCCTTTATCCACCGGCACGTTCCCCGGAAATTGAGACGAGTACGCCAGAATCGCGCGTTTGCGCTGGCCATATTGAGCGCTGATATCCACTACAAAAGTCGGACGGACGTTAGCATAGGCCGTCGAATATAAAATCTTGAACGGCCTGTATGCTTCCCCCTCGATCGGCAGCTGTTTCAATCCTGCCAGGAAGCAACCCTCATACCCCAGCGCCGACGCATGATAATGATCCGGATGGCGAGCCTCCCAATGAGGAAGAATCACCGTCTTCGGCCGCAACTCCCGGATCTTGGTCGCCAGCAGCAGTTTGTTCGCTCTACTCGCTTGCACATCGGAATCCGGCACTCCCAGGATCCCGCGCCAAGACACCTGTAAAATCTTGCCGGCCGCGTCCGCTTCCTTCGCCCGCGTCTCGCGCGTTCCCCGCGTGCCCATTTCGCCCGCCGTCAGATCCAGAATGCCCGTCTTATATCCCTGCTGCGCCATGCGCAGCATCGTCCCGCCGCAACTCAACTCCACATCATCCGGATGCGCGGCAATCGCCAGCAAATCAAGATTCATTTCCCCTCCGCCGCCTTTAATTCTAACAGCACGCGTCTATCCACCAGCGCTAACCCGCTCAAACCAGCCGCCTTTAATTCTAACAGCACGCGTCTATCCACCAGCGCCAACCCGCTCAAACCAGATGAGCCGCCGTCTTATCGGAATTGTCCGCCGCTTCGTTTGGTCGAATGTGCTACTTTTTTGATAGATGATGCCCGCCACCGATTTCAATGACTGCCACCTAAATGGAAAAGTCGCACTTGTCACCGGCGCGGCCAAACGCCTGGGCCGTGCCATCGCGCTACACCTCGCCCGCGAAGGTGCCGATGTAGTTGTCCATTTCTATCGCTCAGCCGCAGAAGCCCAGGAAGTAGTAACTCAAATAACCAACCTCGGCCGTCGTGCCATAAGCCTTCCCGCAGACTTGGCCAACAAATCCGACATCGACAAACTTTTCGCTACCACCAAAAAAGAATTCGGCCGCCTAGACATTCTCATCAACAACGCCTCTAATTTTCTCCACGCCGACTTCGCATCCATCACTGAGGAAATCTGGGATGCCGCCCTCGACGTAAATCTCAAAGCCCCATTTTTCTGTTCCCAGGCCGCCGCGCCCCTACTCAAAAAAAACAACGGCGTCATCATCAATCTTTCTGACGTCGCCGGCTTCCTCGGCTGGACCGGCTACATCCCCCACAGCGTATCCAAGGCAGGCGTCACCATGCTCACACGCGTCCTCGCCAAAGCGCTCGCCCCAGAAATCCGCGTCAACGCCATCGCTCCCGGCACCATAACCATGCCCGGCGACCCCCCAGATCCCCCCAGATTTGGCAGCCGACTTCATTAAGCGCGCGCCGCTCCAGCGCACCGGCACAACCGAAGACGTCACCGCCGCCATCTCATTTCTTATCCACTCGCCATTCATCACCGGCGAAGTTCTGCTCCTCGACGGTGGCCGCACTCTTTAGCCCAGGATTTTTCTTCGACCATCTTGTGCCGAGCATAAATTTGCCCTGAGGGTGTATTCTATTCTCCTTATCGCACGTATAAGTCTTTAGCGCTCGCACTTCGCGCTCCTATTTTTTAAAAAAGAAGGGCCATCGCCAGTTATGGACAACGAAATTTTCACTCACCCAAACGAAACCTTCGCGCAGCCCGATGTTGAGGCTGCGGCCCCCACCCAGCCTCACGGCGTCGATGACGTAGAAATTCAGGAATGGCTTGAGTCTCTTGACGCCGTCCTCGAATCCAGCGGCGCCGAAGTCGCCACCGAAATTCTTGAACGCCTCCGCGCCCACGCCACCGTCAACGGCATCGACTTACCCTTCACCGCCAACACTCCTTACGCCAACACCATCCCCCATCGCCTCGAGCCTCGCTATCCCGGGGACCAGGAACTCGAGCGCCGCATCAAGAGCCTCGTACGCTGGAACGCGCTGGCGATGGTCGTGCGCGCCAATCGTGTCGAACATAATATCGGCGGCCACATCTCCACTTTTGCTTCCGCCGCCACGCTCTACGAAGTCGGCTTCAACCATTTCTTCCGTGGCCGCACCGATGAATTCGAAGGTGACACCGTCTACTTCCAAGGCCACGCTTCGCCCGGCATGTACGCGCGCGCCTTCCTGGAAGGCCGTCTCTCCGCTCAGCAGCTGGAAAATTTTCGCCGTGAACTAAAGCCCGGCGGCGGCCTTTCTTCATATCCTCATCCTTGGCTCATGCCTGATTTCTGGGAATTTCCCACAGTCTCGATGGGCTTAAGCCCGCTGATGGCCATTTACCAGGCGCGTTACAACCGCTACCTCGAAGACCGCGGCCTGAAACCCGTCACCGACGCCAAAGTCTGGGCCTTCCTCGGCGATGGTGAAACGGACGAGCCGGAATCTCTCGGCGCTATCACTCTGGCCTCCCGCGAAAAACTCGACAACCTGATCTTTGTCATCAATTGCAACCTGCAGCGTCTCGACGGCCCCGTCCGCGGCAACGGTCAAATTATTCAGGAACTCGAATCCGCCTTCCGCGGCGCGCGTTGGAACGTCATCAAGGTTTTCTGGGGCAGCGAGTGGGATCCCATCCTCGATCGCGACACCGAAGGCCTGCTCGTCAAGCGCATGGGCGAACTCGTCGACGGCGAATACCAGAAACTCGTCGTCGAATCCGGCGCCTACGTGCGCCAGCATTTCTTCGGCTCCGATCCGCGCTTGCTGAAGCTTGTCGAGCCCTTCTCCGATGACGCCTTGCGCCGTTTGCGTCTTGGCGGCCACGATCCGCGCAAAGTTTACGCCGCCTACAAAGCCGCTACGGAGCACAAAGGCGCCCCGACCGTCATTCTGGCCCGTACCATAAAAGGATATGGTCTCGGCGAAGCTGGCGAAGGCAAAAACGTAACCCACCAACAGAAAAAGTTAAACGAGGACGAGTTGCGCGTTTTCCGTTCGCGCTTCGCCGTTCCGCTCAATGACGACGACTGCGTCGAAGTTCCTTTTTATCGCCCGGCGGAAAACAGCGACGAAATTCAATATATTCGCGCGCGCCGCAAAGCCCTCGGTGGCTACGTCCCACAGCGCAGTGTTCGCTCCAAGCCCCTCGTCGCCAACCACGACGATCTCTTCAATGAATTTTTCGAAGGCAGTGACGGCCGCGAAGTTTCCACCACCATGGCTTTCGTCGGCATGCTGCGCAAAATGTTGAAGGATCCGGAAATCGGAAAACTGGTAGTGCCCATCGTCCCTGACGAAGCCCGCACCTTCGGCATGGAATCCTTATTTCGCACCGTGGGAATTTACTCGAGCGTCGGCCAGCGTTACGAGCCCGTCGATGTAAACACTCTCCTGTATTACAAGGAAGCCAAGGATGGACAAATCCTCGAAGAGGGAATTACCGAGGCCGGCTCCATGGCCTCCTTCATCGCCGCGGGATCCGCCTACGCCACTCACGGCATCAACACCATTCCGTTTTTTATTTATTACTCCATGTTTGGTTTCCAGCGCATCGCCGATTTCATCTGGGCCGCTGCCGACATGCGCACGCGCGGTTTCCTCCTCGGAGGCACCGCCGGCCGCACCACTCTCGCCGGAGAAGGTTTGCAGCACCAAGACGGAAACAGCCACGTCCTCGCGTTATCCGTCCCAAATCTGCGCGCCTACGATCCCGCATTCGCTTATGAAATCGCGGTCATCATTCAAGACGGAATTCGCCGCATGTACAAAGACGGCGAGAATATTTTTTATTACATAACCGTGATGAACGAGCAGTACGCCATGCCCGCCATGCCCGGCGATGTCAAAGACGGCATCCTCAACGGCATGTACCGCTTCCGCGCCTCCGAAAATAAGAAATCAAAGCTCCGCGCGCAACTTTTTGGTAGCGGCGCCATCCTTCGCGAAGTTCTGCAAGCTCAGGAAATTCTGGAAACAAAATACGATGTCGCCGCCGACGTGTGGAGCGTCACTAGCTACAAGCAACTTTACGTCGACGGTAACGAGACCGATCGCTGGAATCGCCTGCACCCCGGCGAAAAGCAGCGCGTCCCCTACGTCACTAGCACCTTGCGCGTCCCCTACGTCACTAGCACCTTAGGCGACGCCCCCGGCGTCTTGGTCGCCGCCTCCGACTACCTGAAAACGCTGCCCAACATGATCAGCAAGTGGCTCCCGCGCCACCTCGCCTCCTTGGGCACCGACGGCTTCGGCCGCAGCGAAGGCCGCGCCGCGCTCCGCGAATTCTTTGAAGTCGACGCCCGTTTCATCACCCTTGCGACTCTGCACGAACTCTTCATCGACGGAAAAATAGACCGCAAGGTCATCGACCAAGCCATCAAAGACCTGGGAATCGACCCCGAAAAACTAAACCCAGTAATCTCCTAGTTTCATTGTCGTAACGATCGTCGGAAGGGCAAGATTGCCCAAAATTCAAGAACCACAAAAGCGCGGAGGGTGCCCCTTACGTTTTTTGCAAGGGTGGGTCTCTTGACTTTAATTGTTTTTGAATTTTCTAATCACCAACCAATATTGACGCCCCTCAATTCGCAGAATTCTTATTTAAAAATATCAATCTGAAGCATTAGCATTCCTCAGAAATTCCGCCGCTTTCACTTTTCCGGTAGCCAACTGCGCGATCAAAACCCGATTCGCATCCAAAAAATCGTAATTCCCCAACTCCCTCGGCAACACCCAGGCAATCTGCTCGAAACACTTCGACTGAATATCTGCAGCGGCCGCAATTTCCGCGGCATAAAACCGAATCTCCAGCGGCATCGAACCGCCCGCGTAAACATGTTGGACCCGCCCCATCTCCACGCAGCGCACCAATGTCGCCCCCAACTCCTCACGCAACTCTCGCGCCAGCGCCGCTTCCGGCTCTTCGTCCACCTCGATTTTCCCGCCAGGAAATTCCCACTTCAGCGGCGAAGTATCCCCGCGTCTCCGCTGCCCAATCAAAATCCTCCGATCCTCGCGCTCAATCACCGCCGCGACTACGATCATGCAATCTTTACGCCTCTTCGCTTCAGTAAGCATCCAAACCATTGCCCGATCCTCCCGCGCTTGGGATACTCAAATCATGCTCAGCGACGCGGTCCGCGATCATTTCCAATCGCCACGCAACGCAGGAAAACTCTCCAACGCCACTGCCTGCGTCGACGTGACTAATCCCGTCTGCGGCGACATCCTCTATCTGGCCGCGCGCCTGGAACCCGAAACCAACTGCATCTCCGAGGCCCGCTTCCTCTGTCAGGGCTGCACCACCGCCATCGCCTGCGCATCTCTCCTCACTGTGGAGCTAAAAAACAGGACCATACACGAAGCCGCTCACATCGACGCCGAATATCTCTCCCATCAACTCGGCGGATTACCTTCCGCCACCCTGCACGCCGCACAATTAGCCGCCGACGCTCTCACCCAATTATTAGCCAAACTAAAATCCCGCTAATCCCGCTCCCGAGCCTTCGCCAAAGCATCAGGATCATTCAAATTCAATACGCAACCCTCCTCAATCGTCTCCATCTCGCAGACGTCCTCTCCGTGTGCCCACACCACCGCTCGCGCCCCGGTCTCCAGCGGCGCGCTCAGCAATTCCTCATACAATCGCGAAGCGAAAATCACCGGATGCCCGCGCCGTCCGTTGTAAACCGGCAGCACCATCGCCTTACCCGACGCATAAAACCGCTCCACCAACTCGCCCACCAATTCGCGACTGATCAATGGATGATCGATCAGACAAAGCAGCGTCCCATCCGTCCCCACAGGCAAACTTTGCAATCCGCATTGAATGGAACTCAATTGCCCCGCTTCCCAATTTTCATTGATAACCACTTCGTCCGCGGGCAACTTCACGCTCTCAGCAATCGCCGCCGCATCCGCACCCAGCACCAGCCGCCGCCATCCAATCCGCGGATGATCCGTAACTTCCAACAGATGTTCAAGAAATGTCCCGGCCCGGTAGGGAAGTAGTGCCTTGGGAGTGCCCATGCGTCGCGACGCACCGCCCGATAAAATTACCGTCGCCAGCATATTAGCGCGATTAACGCTCGCTCAAAGCCGCACGCGCTTCGTAATTTAATTTCTTATGCGCAGCAGCCGCTCCGGCATTTCGCCGCACGGCAATCAGCTCCGCCATCACACTCACAGCAATCTCCTCTGGAGACAGCGCCCCAATATCCAACCCCATCGGTGCATACACGCGCGCGAATTCTTCCGCCCGGTAACCCTCATTCTCCAACGCCTTGTACACCGACAACACTTTGCGCTTACTGCCAATCATCCCCACGTAGCGCGCCTCAGTCCGCACCGCCCACGCCAGCACGCGCATATCTTCCTTGTGCCCGCGCGTAACAATAATCAAATAGCTGCTCGCATTCGGCCGAATCTTTTCAAACGCTTCCGCATAACTCGTATGCACCGCTTGCGCCATCGGAAACCGCAGCGTATTCGCGAACGCCTCGCGATCATCCACCACCGCAATCCCAAATCCCGCCGCGTTCGCCGCGTTGGCCACCGCGATCGACACGTGGCCGCCGCCAAACAAATACACCACCGGCTGCGGCAATATCGGCTCCACAAATATTTCCAGCGTCCCTCCGCAGATCAACCCGCTGTCGTAGCTAGCCTCATGATTCAAATTAAAAACCATCTTCCGTGGCAATTCTTTCTGCATCACTTCCTTGGCCGCCGCCCAAACATCCGCCTCCACGCATCCGCCGCCAATCGTTCCTGCACCGCCAATCGTTCCTGCAATAGACCCGTCCTCGCGCACCAGCATGCGCGAACTCTCATAGCTCGGTATCGACCCATTGGTATGCACAATAGTAGCCAGCGCCCCGCGCACCCCCGCCCGCCGCATCCTTACTATTTCTTCAAATAGGTCAGTCATCTCCTAGAGCCTAAGTCTCACCCGACCCGCTGTCAACGCGACCCATTTACCGAGTGGTGCAGTTTCCGATTATCTGGAGTTGGGCCACGTTTGCCGGAGGTGGTCATTGAACAAAAACTTCGCCGTACTAAACAACCCACCCATGCTAGTCTTCAATCCCCATATGTTTTTCTTGCGCGTCTTCGCAATTTTTGTCCTCGCGTCACCGGCGCTTGGTCAAAGCACAGCGCCGCATGAATCAGAATTGAGCACACTTGCCGATCAATTGGCGCATGAAATCAAGTTGCCCAGGAAACATGCACCATCCCTTAAGATCTTGGTTCTAGATTTTCCAAATCAACGCGGGATGGCGAATGTCCTTAGTGAGGGAGTGTCCGAGAGACTCTCGGACTTTTTGACGGAAAGACTTGGACCCGAACATGTTGTTGCCCAAAAGCAATTCCGAGCGGATTTGCTGTCAGCCGGAATTTCACCATTCGACATGCAGAATAATGATGTCGCGTTTTGGAACGCCAAAAAAGCGGGGTCAAATCTAATCGTTTTCGGCCAGCTGCATTCGTCAGCGACGGAAACGACTCTGACGGTTCAATTGATTCGAGCTTCAGACAAAAAGGAACTTTCAACGGCGAGTACAGATTTAACTCTGACCGAGGAGACGCGAAGCCTCGTCGATAAGTTCCCAGCTTGGCGCTTCGACCCTGCCGTTCTCGTGCCTTGTCTCGTGATGCCATGGTTGCCTTATACAAAACCGCGGGCGTAAGCCCAGCGAAATGCATTCACTGTCCACAGCCGCCTTACACCGATGAAGCGCGCAAGGCCCACCAACAGGGGACGGTGAAGTTGGACGCCATAATCGACGAGCAAGGCGAAGTAAGCAGGGCAATACTTATTCAAGGCGATGATTATGGCCTTGCGACCGACGCTATGAGTGCGCTCAAGAATTGGCGTTTTGAGCCAGCCACGAAGGATGGAAAACCCGTTCGAGTCTGCATCAAAATCGAAACTACATTTCATCTTTACTAGAATCGAATCGGATACGTTCGATTGTGTTTCGAAGCAATCATCAGGAGCCGCATGAAAGCCATTCTATTCCGCAAACATGGTGGACCAGAAGTCCTCGAATACACCGATGCCCACACTCCCGCAATCCGTGCCAACGAAGTCCTCGTGCGCGTGCACGCCTGCGCGCTAAATCATCTCGACCTCTGGGTCCGCGGCGGCCTGCCAGGTGTCCCAATCCCTCTTCCGCACATTCCCGGCAGCGACATCGCCGGCGAAATCGCAGAAATAGGCGCCGACGTAACCACCGTCAAGGTCGGCCAGAAAGTTGTCCTCGCCCCGGGAGTCTCCTGCGGAAAGTGCGCCGCTTGCCTGGCCGGTCGGGACAACCTCTGCCGCTATTTTTCAAACCTCGGCTATATGATCGACGGCGGCTGCGCCGAATTCGCCAAATGCCCGGAAGTAAACTGCCTCCCCTATCCCGAAAATCTCACTTGGGAGCAAGCCGCCTCCATCCCGCTCGTCTTCCAGACCGCCTGGCACATGCTTCTCACTCGCGCACAACTCCAGCCCGGCGAAGACGTCTTAATTCTCGGCGCAGGCAGCGGAGTAGGCAGTGCCGCCATTCAAATCGCGTCAATGTTCGGCGCGCGCATCATCGCCACCGCGGGCAACGCTGCCAAGCTGGAAAAAGCCAAACAGCTCGGCGCTCATCACCTCATCAATCACAAAACGCAAAAAATCCGCGACGAAGTTCGCCGCATCACCAACAAACGCGGAGTCGACGTCGTCTTCGAACACGTAGGCACCGCCACCTGGGACGACAGCGTCGCCAGCCTCGCCGTCGGCGGCCGCCTGATCACCTGCGGCGCAACCACCGGCTACGACGCCAAAATCGATCTGCGCTTCCTCTTCACCCGCCAGCTCTCCTTACTCGGCTCCTACATGGGCGCCAAATCCGAATTACTTTCCGTCATGAAACTAGTCGCCTCCGGCCACCTCAAACCCGTCATTGACCGCACCTTCCCCCTATCCGCTTGCGCCGACGCCCACCGCTACCTCGAATCCGGAGACCAATTCGGCAAAACCTCGAATCCGGAGACCAATTCGGCAAAGTCGTCCTAACCGTGTAACAACGGATCGCTGAGAACAAATCCTTGCGCCATGCATCCGGCAACAAAAGACTTTCGTTGAGGTAGCCACTCATCGCAGCTGGGTTCTATAGGAAATAGCGCGCTGGTACCAGTGGAAATATGAATTTATAAGTTGTTGATATTACAAATCGGTGTACAATCCCCCGCAGTTTCTCAGGTCCAAGGGTGGGTCCGGTTAGTTCAGACCGTTTTATGCTCGCGGAACCTACATCAACTTATAAAAATCTAGAAACGTGAGGTCATATGCGCATTGGCAAGGTTCTGTCTGCTATGGCTGGGCTTGTCTTAATTTTCGAGTTGGCAACAACTACTTCTAGCGCGGGGGTTCCTCCGGGCCATACAACAAACGTAAAAGCCAGGATGCACCCGGCCGTCCTTCGCAGTCCCGACGCCCTCACAGCCACTGTGTCAGGCCCAAATTATAGCCTTTTCACATGCCAGGTGGGGCTCAGTTCCAGTGTTTGCTACGATCCTTATCAAATGCGCCGTGCTTATGGTGTTGATAAGCTCATCAGCGCCGGCTTTACCGGCGCTGGAAACACGATAGTCATTGTCGACGCGTTTCAGTCGCCGAACATCGTGCAGGAATTGAACTTTTACAACAGCTTTTACGGTCTGCCGTCGATGAATGGACTCGGTGCGCCTAACAACCCCAACCTGCCCACCTTCACTCAGGTTGCCCCGGACGGACTAACCGCTTTTGTTCCCGGTGATCCAAACATGACCGGATGGGCTGAGGAGATTACCTTGGACGTCCTTTGGGCTCATGCCATCGCTCCGGGTGCCAACATCGTGCTGCTTTTGGCCAAAGACAGCAACGACTCCTCCATCGTCAGCGTTGAGAAGTACGCCGTCGACCACAACCTAGGTGTCGTAATTTCTCAGAGCTTCGGCGAGAACGAGAGCTGCGTCGCTGCTGCGGATTTGCTCTCATATAATCAGGTGTATGCCGAGGCCACTAAGAAGAACATCACTATCTTCGCGTCCTCCGGCGACCAGGGTGCCTCACAACCAACTTGCGACAATAACTCCTGGGTTCGAGCGGCTTCTTTCCCGGCGAGCCACCCGCTCGTCACCGGCGTCGGCGGAACAGAATTGCACGCTGCCGGTTACTGCCTTACCGCATTAGGCTGTAACCCCACCACTCAACCCCCTTTTGGAACCTACCTGGGCGAAATCGTCTGGAATGAATTCGGTTCCGAATCATCCGGCGGTGGCTACAGCGTTCTGTTTGACGAGCCGTCCTACCAGCAAGGCACCGTTCACGGCGGAAAGCAGCGCGGCGTGCCTGACGTGGCCTATAACGCCGCGGTGCTCCATGGTGTCCTAACCTACTTAAATATTCCGGGAATCCCGGTTGGCTTTTATCTTTTCGGCGGTACCAGTGCCGGTTCGCCCCAGTGGTCAGCCATCACTGCCATTGCCGACCAGAAAGCCGAAGCCAGATTGGGCTTCCTCAACACCGCCCTTTACCACATCGCGCAAGCACCGAATTTCTACTCGGCGACCCTCCACGACATTACCTCCGGCAACAACTCTGTCGTCGAAACCGATTCCAATCATGAGCCAGTTCCAATTCAGGGCTTCAATGCCGGGCCAGGATGGGACCCCACAACTGGTCTCGGTTCGCCGATCGCCAATCATTTGGTGGACTTCTTGATCCAATTCGTCTCACCGGATGACGGCACTGCTGTAATCGCAGAGTCGACGCCACATACCGGAGGCAATCTGAATGAAGTGGGAAAGGTTAAGCCGCACTAATCGCGCCTAACCGGTCCTCCACCGTCGTTAGTGACACGGGCACGCACACCCACTGCGTGCCCGTGCACGTTTTATCCAGCTGCGAAGCACGAAGCTATTCAGCATAGAATGATCAGAGTCGTCAGTGTCTCGAACCGTTTTTTATTTCACTTACGCCACTCGCGAGACGCGATGCAGCGTCACCCTCCGAATCTCCTCAAATCCCAGCCGCAAATAAAGCTCCGCCGCTCGTCGGTTGGCGCTGGCTACATGCAGCCACGACACCACGCCTTCCTTGCGATGTTCTCGCACCACCTGCGAAATAATTCCCGCAGCTAATCCTCGTCCGCGAAAAGCCGGATGTGTGCACACCGCACTAATCTCCGTGAACCCCTCCAGCTTCAGCCGCTCCCCGCCCATCGCAATCAATTCGCCCGAGGCAGATCGAACGCCATAATACGAACCCATCTCGCACGTCCTCTGTCGAAAGAAACCCGGGAACGCCAGCGTCGTCAGCGCCACCATCTCTCCGGCATTCGTATCCGCCAGGTTTACTATTTCAATGTCCGAATCCGGCACGCTAACGCCGTCCGGTAACACCATCTGAAGGCATTCTAAAGTTTCCTCGCGAACGAGCCCCGCAACCTCCAAGTACTCCTTCCCAATAATCCACACTGACTCACCCGCCTTGAGTAACGAGGACAGCTGCAGCATCGGCTCAACCCCCGGCGCACGAATCGCCGCCAGCGGGCCGACATCCGCGGGGTAGCGGCATGCATCTCCGGTGCATTTCGCAAACTTCTGATGCTTGCTATGCAGAGCGTGCCACGTCGGATTCGCAAAAAGTTTTTCAGGCAAATCATTCATTTGCACACAGACCCGGTTACAAGAATTCCGCCACAAGCCTGGCGATCCCTTTCGAGTTCACAGGTTTGGTGATTCTTTCGCAACAACAAATCGCGCGTGTCACCTGCAACGCATAAGATGAACGTGTGACTCCTTCCAACGTGGCGCCATCCCAGGCCCTCAACGAGCGCGCGTTTTATATAGCTCTGATGCCCAATCGCGGCCGAACTCGCTTTCTGCGCGGTGTAATTCGGTTCTTTCTGTTGGTCGGTGTAATCCTCTGCCTTTCCGTTAGTATGAAGGTCTTTGCTGAATTTCACGCCCGCCATAGTTGGCTCATCGCGAAGGGCGAAGTCCTTGCCGCCCATTTTAATGAGTTCTATGGCGGCTCCGCACGGCAGCATTACCCAAACTACTATGTCGAGTACGAAGTCCGTTTCGCCGTTCCTGTAAATGAATGCCTCAGCGGCACAATCTCCAGCGACGC
>Ga0193729_1000837_pt1 | contig 16012 bp, 13 predicted proteins | sample U1c2metaG_FD_143036 | JGI IMG/M metagenome (GOLD analysis project Ga0193729, IMG submission 143036) | Soil microbial communities from a riparian zone of the East river system, Colorado, United States - U1c2 | ecosystem: Environmental > Terrestrial > Soil > Riparian zone | place: USA: East River...
GACCGCCCAGTCACGCGTCCAAATGAACAACCAAACAATCGGCCAGCACCCACCGAGCGCCCCGCTGATCGCCCGGCGACGCGGCCGAGTGAGCAACCAGCGCCGCGTTCCGCACCGGCAGAGCGTCCTGCGCCACGAGCAGAGCAGCCTGCGGCACGCCCGGCACCAGCTCCTGCTCCAAGGCCGGCGGAACGGCCAGCTGAGCGTCCTGCGCCACCGCCACCGGCAGCGCAAAAACAGCAGCAGCAAAACCAACCACCACCGCAGAAGGACAAGTCTAAAGATAAGGACAAACCGCCGAGCCGCTAAGTACGCGGTTTGAGCTGGAGAGTTGCCGAGACGGGCGAGCGTGGCCAGACGGCCAATGTCTCGCCCGTTCATTTTTTTACGTTGCGCTGACTAACCAACAGGCTCGCACTGGTATGTACGTGCGGCAACTGGTCACCCAAACTCGCGTGGCAAATTCGTTCCTGTGATATCTTCGAAAAAATATGAAATCGGGGTTACTCAGCAGCGCGGTGTTTCGTCAGGCTCTCGGTCGATTTGCCACTGGCGTCACGGTGGTTACCGCCGAACGCGCGCCGGGCCAAGTTCACGGCATGACCGCGAATTCGTTTACCGCGGTATCTCTGGAGCCACTTCTGATTTTGGTGTGTGTGGACGAGCAGGCGCGCATGCTGCCGATACTGAAAAGGGTGCAGCGCTTTGGCGTCAGCATTTTGAAGGATGATCAGCAGGCCATCTCTGATTTTTTTGCGCAGCCTGAGCAAGATCCGGACGTGGAGCGCGCTTTGGGGATACGGTTCGAATGGCCGACGGCTGGCATTCCAGTTTTGGGGGACGCGCTGGTGCAGCTAACCTGCAGGGTGATGGCGTCTCATGTCGCCGGGGATCACACTATTTTTCTTGGTGAAGTGGAAAGCGCGGAAGTGTTTGAGGGGGAGCCGTTGTTGTTTTTTCGGGGGACTTACCGACGGATCTCGCCGGTGTAGTTTGCAATTGAAATGATAATTTTATTTTGGGGTGACAATCCAAGACGCAAGCCCAAGAATCAACTTCAAGAATCAAGTGCAAACCCAAGACCCAGGTTCATACCTCAACTGCGAACCTTGGGGCCCCTACGACGAGAGGCGCATGCGGCTAATGGTGACCGCCCAGGGGGTCGCGTTTTACTCCGTATTGGGCGCCCCATTTGTCGGTCATGTGGCCGCGAATCTCCCATAATTCGGGGAAAAATTTTTGGCGCATGCCTTCTTCCAGTATTTCCACGGCGCGGCCCTTTAATGATTTCGCGCCAAACCCGATGGTGCGGTGGATCAGTTGCATGTGTTCGTAGCGAAATTTTTGAAACAACGTGTCAAATTCCGCGAGGGCCTCAGCTACTACATAGGCGTCGCTATGGGAATATTCGGAGTCGTAGATTTTTTCCACGGTCAGCTGATGTTTATCGAGGTAGGACGATTTGAAAGAATTCCAGATAGGTTGGAACATTTTGAGCAGCACGCGAAAGCCCGGCGATTCTTGCCCGCTGCCATTTCCCAGGCGCGTGCGAATGGCTTGATATTCTTTAGGAGACATGGTTTCCAGCACAGCGATCTGCTGGATCATCATTTTCTGGAGCAAATGAACGCGGCGGAAAAGGGTAATCACGCGATTGGTATTTTCCTGCTGCAAGTACTCGTCAATGTCCAGCAGCGTGTAGGCGATCAACTTCATCCACAATTCTTCCACCTGATGGACTATCTGGAACTGCAATTCATCGGCGTTGCATAGCTCATCAAATTTGGATTGGCATGACAATAAGGCCTTGGTATTGAGATACAGCTCGTAGTCGAGGGTGCCCTCTCCACTCATCATGGAATAAAACTGCTCGCGATTCATGAAGCCCCCTGGTTGGCAACGTTCAAGCGCATGTTGTCGAACGGCGCCTTATGGATGGAGTGATGGCCTTCGAAACTTTACGGAAATTTAGCGTTCGGAGCTGCCTGATGGGCGGGCAGGTTCGGCAGGATCGCTCATCTCTTTGCGGTGGCTCTTCACTTCGCGCAAGGAATAAATGGACTTGTTCTGGGATTCATAATAGGTGCGGGCGATAATTTCACCAAGCAGGCCCATCGAAATGAGCTGCACGCCACTGATGAAAAGCGCCACCGCAAGCAGCATCAACGGGCCGTGCTCGGTCATGATGGTTTGACCATAGTAAAATTTTACGAAGGCCAGAAACGATGCAATCAACACGCCCGAACCGGCGCCCGCTACACCCAGCAAACCAAAAAATTGCAGCGGGCGGGTAGAGTAGTCCAGCAAAAATTTAACTATCAATAAATCCAGAAATACGCGAATGGTGCGGCCAATTCCGTAATTGGACTTGCCGCTTTTGCGATCGAGATTGGTTATGGGCACTTCGGCGATTTTCGCGCCCGTGGAACTTGCCAGCGCGGGAATGAATCTGTGCAACTCGCCGTAGAGTTGAATCTCCTGGATAATTTCGCGGCGATAAGCTTTGAAGGTGGTCCCGAAGTCGTGCAAGTCGATGCCGGAAAGACGGGCCATCATCCAGTTGGCGGCGCGGCTTGGAATCTGGCGCATGAGCCAATGATCTTTGCGTTCATGGCGCCAGCCGCTGACGAGATCGTAACCTTCTTCAATTTTTTCGAGGAAGCGCGGAATTTCTTCGGGGTCGTGCTGCAGGTCACCATCCATGGAGATGATGATTTCGCCGCGCGCAAAATCGAAGCCCGCTTTTAGCCCGGCGGTTTGTCCGAAATTGCGGCGCAAGCGAACCAGGTTGACGCGGCGGTCGTGTTCATAAATTTCCGAAAGCACCTTGAAGGTATTGTCGCGGCTGCCGTCATCGACAAACACAAGTTCGTAGGGCTCGCCGATGGAGTCCATCACTTCGGTGAGTTTCATGTACAACGGGGGCACGTTTTCCTGTTCGTTGAAAAACGGCACTACGATGGAGTAGCGTATGGGAGATTCGCTTCTCATGTTTTTTCAGCGACCTTCTCAGGCCCTTGCGGCCACAAAAGCATAGTCTATCAGGCGAATCCCTTGTGACGCGACAAGATTTCGAATGTCCGGACTCGTTAATATCTTGATTTCCAGTTGCCGGGAATCCTGCAGCCTGGTTGCAGATTCTTCCAATTCTTTATCCATAAAGCCCGGGTGGCACATCATTTCGGTGGTGCCATCAGGCAAGTTTTGCAGCAAGCATTTCATTCCTTCGATGGTTAACTCTCCGGTCTGGGCGATGCCGCAAAAATGATCCGTGGTGGCGATTCCCGCGCCTTCCGCCAATGTGCGGGCGTCCCTGGCCAAAAGTTTTAGTACCCGCGCCTGCACGCCTTGTTTCATCACCAGCGGGACATTGTGGTTTTCTCCGCTCGATAATGCCGCCCGCAGCGAAGAGGCTTCATGCGAAATGCGCACGGCGGCAATGCCGTTGCGCTTGGCCAGACGCAACGCAATTTCAAACATACCCGGCAGCATCTGCACATGTTTGTGACCATCGAGATGTGTGGGTCGGATGCCGGCATTGATTACCTTTTGAATTTGACTCTCCCATTCGAACTCCACTTCTTTTAGCTGCAGGTTTCGCCGCGCAACGCGCAGCACTAAAGCTTCCGGTCCGCCCACGAACTCGCCGCGCGCATTAACGATGCTTGGCACCCTTTCTGGCGGGGATACCGGTCTGCCATCGCTTAAATTCAGATGTACGCCGACGCCCAGAGATGGTGTGGCCTTCGCTAATTCCACAGCGGAGGCAAAGGCCGCTCCATTGGCCAATAGCGTGGCACTGGTCACGATGCCGTTGCGGTGAGCTTCTGCAATACCGCGATTAACGCCCTCCGTCCAAGCAAGATCATCGGCATTTACGATCAAGTTTCTGATGCTTGCGTTTGCCACGGCAGTCCTGCTTTACCCTGCCCTAAAGGCCAGATGTACCTTCGGTATCATTTTGAAACAGTTCCATTGACCGCATTTGTTCGCAACTTTAGCATGACCTCATTGACCGTAGTGGGTCCTGAAATTTGTTTGTTCAGCCCTGAGGCAACTATGTCCGTAAAGTTCGTCGAATCGCATCAGTCCACCCGCCATAGTATGCAACGTCGTGGACCGCGCATGAACTCGCGCGTTCCGGTTCGCATTGAGTGGAACACAGCAGCAGGCGAACGCATTCAGGTGGCAGCGCACACGCGGATCGTGAATCCTTATGGTTGCATGATCGTGCTGAAGCAGTCTCTGGAATTGGAGGATCGCGTGGCGCTCACCAACGTCGCCACGCATTCCACTAACGCCGCAGTGGTGGTGTGGAAAGGCGGCGCACGGCCCGACGGCTGGGAATATGGCATCGAATTGGTCGCGCCGGAAATGGATTTCTGGGGGCTCGAGCTTTGAAAAGCAACTCTGAGATCAATACCTCGGCCGCTACCGGCACGCGCCCTGGACTTACCCGGCAGCCTACGGCTGAGGAACGCCGCCGAGCGCAACGGGTTCTACTGCGCATGCCAGTGTTACTGCATGTTCACAACAAGCCCGAGCCGGTGAAAGCGGAAACACATACGGTCAGTCAAACTGGCGCGATGCTGTTGGTCGCAGAAGGTTTTCCGGCGGGCGCCAAACTTACCATCGAACATCCGCAGACCAACCATCGTGTTGAGGTGCGCATCGTGCGTGCGGCGCAACTATCGCAAGGCGGCTCGCTCCAACCGGTGGAATTCTTGTCGCCGGCTCCGCACTTCTGGGGCGTCTTCTTTCCTCCTGCCATCAATTAATTGATTCCGTTCCACCGCTGAAGGGCTGCTTCCCAATCATCTATTGCTACTGAATCGTTAAATTAATATTTGCAGATCCGCTGGGAGTGGCGGTCAGCGGCACAGCGGTGGAGCCCGTCACCGTCACGTTCAACGCGCCACTTGAGGACGGGGTAGTCGTGGTATTGCCCAAGTAATGCGCACTAACCGCGTGAGTGCCGATAGCGGCCAGTCCGGTGTTGATGGAAGCAACGCCATTCGAGAGTGACACTGGTAGACCCAACGCAGTGCTTCCGTCGAAGAGCTGCACCTGGCCGGTGGGATTCGCGCTCGAGGACGTGACCGTGATATTGAAGGCAAAATTATTACTGACGGATGATTGTTTCGCGTTGGTTACGGTTAGTGTCGTGCGCGAGGCAGCCTGCGTGGCCGCTCCACCGCTAGTTCCGTTACTGCCGCCGCCGCATCCCAAGGTAAAGCTCAACACGCAGAGCAGTCCTAAGCCCAGCGCGGGGCCCAGCGCTCGGCAAAGTTGTTTTGGTCCTCGTAAGTCAGAGAACAGCAGGAGCAATACCGAGGCTAGACCTGAGCCCGCGCTGAGCGTCCACCAAGTTGGCAGGTGAACGCCGCTTGAATTCGCGGGCGGGTTGACGTTTGAAGCGTAGAGCGGGTGGTTCTGGTGCGAAATTCTGGAAGCCGACAATGTTGTGGACGGCGCAGCGACCAGAACTGTCAATGAAGCACTAACTGCCGCAGTGCCAGGAACTGCGATCGTCAGCGGACTTGGAGTGCAGCTAACGCCGGGCGGCACTCCCGTTCCCGCGCAAGTGATTTGCACGCTGCCGGTAAAGCCGCCGGTTGGAGTGACGGTGATGGTCGATACGCCGCTGCTGCCCGCTGTAACGGTCACGGGCGTGGCGGTAATGTTGAACGACCCAGACGAGACGACGTTGACGGAGATAGCAGCGGATGGCCCGGACGGCGAGTAATTTGAATCTCCGCTATACGTCGCGGTCACGCTCTTCACGCCGGAAGTGGTGAAAGTGGCGGCAAAAGAAGCGGTGCCGGACGCTGAAGCGCCGGTGGTGAGATTAGCGGCCGTGCCAACCACTGGTGCGGTTCCCAGCGTTGTGCCTGCGCTGCTGAAAGTGATCGTTCCGGTTGGCCCGACGCCGGAACTGGCGGTGTTGACGGTTGCACTTAAAGTGATGGGAGAGTTTGCCGAAGCATTGGGAATTGGGCTCATGGCCACGGTGGTGCCCGCCTTGGTGATGGAAATAGCATCTGCAGCGGACGTGCTGGCCGTATAGCTATTGTCGCCTGCGAAAGCGGCTACGATGCTATGGTTACCCGCCGGCAATTGAATCGGCTGATCCTCGAAGTAACCCTGACGGTTCAAAGGTGCGACATTCGAAGACACGCCGCTGTTGCTGTTGGTGAAATCATTGAGGCCCGCACCGTTATCGGTGATAGTCACGTTACCGGTGGGACAGGGAATCGTACTGATGGGAGGAATTGTCCCATTCGTCAGGTTCGCGGAACACGAAGTACCGGAAGCATTGGTCACATCGAGGCGCATGATGTAAGGCGAGCCGTACGCGGCAGTGCTGGCGTTGGTGCTGGCGACGTTGTTAGTAGTTGGATCGAAGGTCACCAGGGTAACAACCGTTTTGCTACTTTCTTTACTGACGGTCACCAGCACAGGTGCCGAGTCGCTTTGTGCGAAGGTGCCGTCGCCGCCGAAATGCGCGACGACGTTATACGCCGTGCCACCAGGAAGCATGTCCGTGGCAAACGTTGCTGTTCCACTACTCAATGAGAAGGGGCCGATGCCCGTTTGCGCCGCGCCAGCGGGAGTGGCGATCAGGGAAACTTGTCCGGTGGGTGTTCCGCCCGATGACCCTACGTTTACGGTGAAACTGGCATTCGATCCGTGGGCGATTGTGGTGGTCGGTGAAGCGCTGATGGTGGTGGTGGAAGTCGTCAAACCGACGCCGCCCCAAGCTGTGGCCAGATTGGCGACATTCACGGTGCCCAGGCCGGTGGCCAAGTCGTAGCCCGCGGTGGCGGTCCACGCCGGAGTACCGGCGCTAACCATTACACCGTATTGGTTCGCTGCGGTGCTGGTGTTGCTGCAATTCGCGGTTCCACCCTGGCATGCCACGGAAATATTTCCGGTATTGACATCGTAAAATATGCAACCGGCTGCGGTGACGGCCGCCGGATTGGATACGCATATTTTCGTGGGATTTTGTTTATACAATTTATAAAAAATGTAATTTGCGTTGCCCTGGCGCGGTGCCGGATTTGACCCGGTGGCCTGGCTTTGATTGATCAAGGCCAAAATTCCCGCGAAGGCTTGCACCGACCCGGACGTTCCACCGACTCCCGAGAAATCGGTGAAAGGTGAGTTCAAATCACAGGAACTGGCGCCTGTGAAGTCTTTCTGACAAACAATATAGAAGCTGTTGTTGTTGCCATCGCTGGAGAATAGAGAAACGTCCGGGATGTCGCGTTTATTGTCGTTGGGCATGCCGCTGATGCCCGCTTGCCATGCGGGTTTGGCATAAACGGAGCTTGGCCCGCCGCTGGCTGCGACCAAATCGGCTCCGCTGGCGCTATCGGCGTTGATGATGCTTGCGGTGCATCCTGCTAAACCTGCGGCGGCGCAGGAATCGTTCCAGGTGGTTTCTGGAATATAGGACTTGGCCGATTCCGTCGGCGGCGTGCCGGAATTCGTCACATTCCAGTAAGCCGACGAAGGATTGGAAGTGCTGTAGAGGAAGTCTGTGCCACCGACGGCGATGTTGAAAGGCGTGGAAGCGATTCCGTTGACTGCCAAGCCACTGGCAGCGAAGTCGGAGGAATTAGGATCATCGCAACCCGCGGAGCCACTATCGCCGGTCGAGACCAGCACAGTGATGCCCTGCGCGGCTGCTTGTTCCCACAATGCGTTATAAAAGGCGTTGCCCGCAATGCCAAGGCCCGCTTCGCACGAGCCATAGCTCTCGCTCATTATCCCGGCAATATTGTTGTCAATGATGTACAGGGCCGATAGATCGATGCCGGCGGTGGCCGTCGATTGCGATGATTCCGAAACTACTAGCTTAACTGTCGCTTTGGGAGCGACCGCACCGGAGACCTGCACGTCCAGATCGGCCTCCGATTCGTCAGCGGTCAGCCCGGGATCGGGGCCATTTAAAACGATAGCCGGATCGTTCACCGGCAAGCCAAACATGGCGCGATACTGTTGCGCATCAGCAAGATTAATATTCGACTGTCCTACGACGGCGATGGTTTGTCCGGTGCCATCCAGATTGGACGGAATATTGTAAATTTTGGCCAGGTCGCCTGGTCCTAGTCCGTTGCACGGCTGAGTTGAATTAGGTCCACAGCCGGCAAACGAAAATTGTGGCTCGATAATGCCGCCATCTCTGGCGCGATGAAAATTTCCCAACTTGTGGGAATGGGCGAACTTCGGAAAATTATGGAGGGAAACCACGCCGGCCACTACCGGGGCCAGGGCCACGGGAATTTGTGGATCGCTGGAGTTGGCGAAGTGTTGCGCGCCATTCACTACGTAGCGATGAATTTCGGTGTGAAAGGCATCTCGCACCTGGCCCGCGGTCCCGGAAAACTGGACCGCGGTGCGTCCCGGCCCGACCTGGATTCCGTGAAAGCCCTTGGTGTTTAGCCAATTGGTAGTCGCCTGGATGTCGGCGTCGGTGGCTCCAAATTGCGCCCCGAACTGTTCGGGAGTCAGCCAGGCGTGATGCTTGGGCGAATTGAGGGTAAGTTGATCGTCTAATAATTGGCGCAGGGCGGCTTCTTGTTCGGGCGCGCGCTGCAATAGCAGCAGCATACGATCCAGAGGTTGGGCGTCGCTTACCGCGCCTAAATCAAATTTGGGCTGCGCCAGGGGGTGGACATTTCCCTTGAGGAGCACCAACTGTTTTTCGTCGACAGCCTGGGTGATTCGCACAGGCCGGGAAGGCACCTGGGATACGCTGGCATTATTGGTCTGCTGCTGCGCCGCGGCAGGTAAGGCCCATGCTGTCGAAAGCAGAGTAACCGTCAGCGGCACAATTTTTGAAAATTGGAAAGCGCGGTCACCCATGCGTGCCAGTTGCGAATTGGTTTTCATCGTTTGGCCCGTAGTCCGGATTTTGAAGCTAGCTTGAGCTTTAATTCGAAGTGTTTCTGCAGCGACGCGCGGGGACTTGGCGCCGGTGAAAGCACCGGGAATATTAAGTTTTGTTAAGCGCAAACACATTTCCGCGGAAGGCCCCACCGGCATTTCCCAATTAATGAAGGCTATCCCATTCGGTGCAGATAACCGACTCGTAAACCCTGTTTTTGGTCCGGCCCGACTACCCGAATGGCGCCAGCCCCAATCCGAGTGCTCTGTCTGATGCCGACATGATTTGCTTAGGATGCTTCGAGACGCTTTCTCTCTGAAGCATGACGGTTGGCTTTTTTTTGCAGCGTCAGCACTAGTGACCAGGTGGTCTTTCGCGCGGACCGGGCGCTATTTTTCTTAGAGGGTTACAGCAAGTGTTGGCGGGTCAAATATCCGGCTGATTTTCTAAGCCACTTCAGCGGCGCGCCTCATTCTAAGGGCTAATGCACTACCGATTCTGTTACGCCGCGCTCCAGAAACTCCGCAAACTTCTCGGCAATTATCGGACGGCAGAAAAAGTAGCCTTGGCCCTCACTGCAACCCTCCTGTTGCAGGAAGTGCAGTTGTTCCTCGGTCTCCACGCCCTCGGCCACCACGCGGTGCTTCAGGCTCTTTCCGATGTTAATCAGCGCGCTGAGAATCATGGCGTTGTCGGGGTTCGACGAAATGTCGTTGATGAAGCTGCGGTCGACTTTCAAAGCGTCCAGTGGGAATTTTCGTAAATAGCTGAAGCTGGAATAACCTACCCCAAAATCATCCACGGCTAGTTGCACGCCGATGGCCTTCAGGGCGCGCAAGGTTTGCACCGCTGATTCCGCGTCCTGCATCAACACCGTCTCGGTCAATTCCAGTTCCAGATTACAGGGGTCTATTCCGGTGGAAATCAGCGCAGCCCGAACGCTGGACAAAAAATTATTAGCCACGAACTGCAAGGCGGAGACGTTCACGGCGATGCGCACTGGAGGCAACCCCGCGTCAATCCACGCCCGCGCTTGCCGGCAAGCTTCCAGCAGCACCCACTGTCCAATGGGCACGATCAACCCTGATTCTTCCGCAATGGGTACAAATTTTAATGGTTGAATGAGGCCGCGTTCAGGATGATTCCAACGCAACAGCGCTTCTACCCCGCTGATCTCTCCGGTGGCCAGGTCGATCTTCGGTTGGTACACCAGCGTGAATTCGTTTCGTTCCAGCGCGCAGCGCAGGCTGCCCTCCAGGCTCTGCCATTCCAAAACACGCGCTTGCATCTCCGGCCGAAAGAATTGGCAGTTATTGCGCCCCAGTTTCTTGGCTTCGTACATGGCGGTGTCCGCGCGATGAATGAGTGTTTCCGCGTCCGTCCCGTCACCTGGGTAGGTGCTGACCCCGATACTGGCGTTGATCTGCAGTTGTTTTTTATCGATTAGGTATGGCGCGGCCAGCGAGGTCAAAATTTTTCTGGCAATGAACACGGCATCTTCCTCGTGCCCCACTTGCGAAAGCACCACCACGAATTCGTCTCCTCCATTCCGGCCTACAGTGTCTGAGCGGCGGACGCAGGCCACGATGCGGGTTGCTACCTGTTGTAACAATTTGTCGCCCATGGCATGGCCAAGCGAGTCATTGATTCTTTTGAATAGATCGAGGTCCACAAACATTACCGCTAACTGTTTGTTATATCTCTCGGCGAAGGAAATTGCCTGGGTGATACGGTCATTTACGAGTGAGCGATTGGGCAGGCCAGTCAAAAAATCGTGCTGCGCCGCATGGGACAGTTCCAAGGTCTGCTTTCGCACGGCGCCTAAGTCGTGGAGCACGGCCACCGTTCCGGCGACGTTTCCATTCCGGTCGCGGATATATCCCGAGCAGTTTTTTATGTTCAGCTCCACGCCGTCACGTCTCAGCAATATTGCCGTGTCTGCGCAGGGGGTGTCTTCGCGTGGGCCAGAAACCATGGTAGGCGCGGGAGTTGCGGTTGCCTGCTTATCGCAAGCCGCCTCGCCCAGTATTTCGTTTAGTGAATGGCCGCGCGCTTCTGCTTCAGACCAGCCGGTCAGGAGTTCCGCCGGACCATTTAAATGGGTCACCCGCTGCGCGCTATCGCTGATGATCACCGCATCTCCAGAGCATGCCAACGTTACTTCTGCGCAACGCTGTTGGAAATACGCTTTTTCCTCTGTGGCGTGACGCTCGATCATCAAGTGCACGGCTCTCCGCAACCGGAAGTGATCGAAGTTGCTTTTCAAGAGGTAGTCTTGCGCTCCGCGCTCAACCGCTTGCTTCGCGACATTTTCGTTCTCCAGTCCGCTAAGAATCAGAATAGGAACGTGTCGCGCGGCGGCCCGTAACCTTTCAAAGGCCTCAACCCCTCTGCCGTTTGGCATTTCGATATCTACGATGACGCCTCGCACCCTGCCTTTATGGATGCGCTCCACGCCGTCCGATAGTTTCTTAAAGTTCTCGACCTGAAGGCCATCCTGTACATCGTTCTTAAGCGCATTTGTTATCAGATGCGCATCCGCCGGGTGGCATTCGATCAACAGTACGGATTCCTTTTTCGCTTGGTTCATACCGCCTTCCGTCCGCGTCTATCCGCAGACGCGCTGGTACTTACTTACTTGGAAGGGGGTAAAAGGGAATAAAAAACCGGGGCCCGAGACGATTATAACTATCTTCGGAATCAGTGCAGCTTGGGCTTAGGAACAACCGCGTTCGCAGTCATGTAGCGCAGCATTTGCTGTTTTAGCTGCGCATCCACTTCATCCGCGATGGTCACCACGTCAGGCAGCAGTTTCTCATAATCAAGTTGCTTGGTGTGCTTGTGCAGAGTAGAGAAAAGGCAAACCTGCAATAATCGCGACTCTTCCACCACCATAGCCACAGAGTAGCCCTGTTTGCGCCGCAGATCGCCGTGATGACTGGCCGCGATGGAGAGAGGAGCTTTCGTCGAGGTATCCAGGTGCACGCGGGCGATCACATCGGATAATAACTGCGGCAGATGTCCGGTGCGGTCATCGTAGTTCAACGGAACGGCCATCAGGTCTTCTTGCTTCTCCACCAATGCCAACCACTGCTTTATCAGCGGCCCTCGTTCGCGTTCCAGTACTTGCGCCACACTTCCCGTGCCTGGGAGGTGCGCTGGCGCGCCGTCCGATTTCTCTGTTGTCGTCTTTGTCATAAGTACACCCGGTTACAGTATGCCATCCACCGAAGAGCGGTTCTGTGCTAAATGAGGCAGTATTAGAATGAGCTAATGTTGTTGTGAAACGCTTGTTGCAAGGCGCGCCTTAAGATCCGCCGCATTATTCCAGCGAAAACCGCTATCATAGGCCCGCATTTATCAACCTTTTACGAGGGACATCGCCGATGAGGAAGTTGTCTTGTGTATACTTTGGACTCACTGCCGCGCTTACCATTTCGTTGACCAGCGCACCATCGTTCGCCCAGCAGGATCGTCCGTGGATGAATTCCAAGCTTTCACCGGATGAACGCGCTGAAATGGTGTTGAAAGAATTGACGCTGGACGAAAAAATTGATCTGGTGCACGGCGAAGGCATGCCTGGATGGGCGGGCAAGGTATTTCCCAAAGCATATTGGGGCAATGGCGGGGCTGGATTTGTGTTGGGTGTCGAGCGGCTCGGAATTCCCATGATTCAGATGAGCGACGCTGCTTACGGAGTGCGCAGCAGCGCGGACAACGGAAGATATTCTACGGCGCTGCCATCCCCCATTGCTTCCGCGGCGACCTGGGATCCACAAGCGGCGTGCGAATATGGCGCGTTGATCGGGCGGGAGTTGCGTGCGCAGGGCTACAACATGACTTTAGGCGGCGGCACGAATATTACGCGGGAGCCGCGCAACGGACGTACCTTCGAATACCTGGGAGAAGATCCAATTCTGGCGGGCACGCTGGTGGGCAATCGCATTAAATGCGAACAGGCGCAGCACGTCATCGGGGACATCAAGCACTATGCGGTCAACGATCAGGAAAGTGGACGCAACGAAGTAAATGCGGTGCTCGGGAAGCGCGCGCTGCAGGAGACGGATTTACTCGCCTTTCATATTGGCATTGAGATTGGCAATCCGGGCGCGGTGATGTGTTCCTACAATGCGATCAACGGCGACTATGCGTGCGAAAACAAATATTTGCTTACGGACGTTCTGAAGAAAGCGTGGAAGTTCAAAGGGTACGTGGTTTCTGATTGGGGCGCCACACACAGCGTAGTGAAAGCGTCCGCGGCGGGTCTAGACAACGAAGAGCCTGAAGATATTTATTATGGCGAGCCGCTGAAGAAAGCGGTGCAGGAGGGCAAAGTTCCCGCTGCAGAACTGGATGATCATGTGCGGCGGGTTCTGCGTTCGGAGTTTGCCAGCGGCATCGTGGACTTTCCCACGAAGAGAAGCGTTGTGGATGTAGAACGCGGGCTGGAAACTGCGCGGCAGGTCGCGGAGCAAAGTATCGTGTTGCTGAAAAACGATAAAGGCGTATTGCCTTTGGATCGCGCCAAGGTGCATTCCATCGCAATTATCGGCACGCATGCCGACGAGAGCATGATTTCGGGCGGCGGATCAGCGCAAGTAGATCCGCCGGGATCTGTGGCGCCTGTATGGAAGTCGCATGTGTGGTTTCCGACTTCGCCGTTAAAGGCTGTGGCAGCCAAAGCTCCGGGGTTGAGCGTGAAGTTTGCCTCAGGAGCTGACCCCGCGGCCGCTGCGACGCTGGCCAAGCAGTCCGATGTTGCAATTGTATTCGTGCACCAGTGGACCAGCGAGGATTTCGACCTGCCGAATTTATCGTTGCCGGAAAATCAGGACGCGATGATTGACCAGATAGCTTCCGCGAATCCGCGGACGATCGTGGTGATCGAATCTGGAAGCGCGGTAACCATGCCGTGGATTGATAAAGTCAGCGGAGTGCTGGAAGCGTGGTATGCCGGGAGCAAGGGCGCGGACGCAGTGGCCAACATTCTTTTTGGCGACGTAAATCCTAGCGCTAAGTTACCCATGACTTTTCCGCGCAGCGAAGCGGATTTGCCTCATCCGCACGAAGTGATTCCGTCTCCGAGCATGCTGGGCAAGGAAGCAGTGATGGCAACTGGGGAGGCTAAGCCAACATTCGAGGTGCATTACGATGAAGGGTTGAAAGTTGGCTACAAGTGGTACGACGCCGAAAAAAAGCCGGTGCTATTTCCGTTTGGATTCGGGTTGTCGTATACCTCGTACGCCTATTCGGACTTGAAGGTTAAGCCTGGCAAAGAGAAGACCACCGTTACATTTACGGTGAAGAATACCGGTAGCAGGCCGGGAGCAGAAGTCGCTGAAGTTTATGCGGCGCTTCCCGCGGAAACGGGAGAGCCACCCAAGCGACTGGTGGGCTGGAGCAAAGTTAAGCTGCAGGCCGGCGAAAGCAAGGAAGTGACGGTTAACATCGACACTGCGTATCTGTCTATTTTCGATGAAGCGTCGGAGAGCTGGAAAATGGTGCCCGGTGCCTACTCGTTCATGGCGGGCGAGTCTTCGCAAGACTTGCCGCTGGCACAAAAAATCACGTTAAAGTAATCGTCCGGTGAATAAAAGGTCTTCGATTTGGGCCGGTGCGTTGACCTTATCGTGCGCTTGCGGAATTAATGGGCGGGTCCGGTATAATCTGCGGCATTCGAGTTTAGTGGAGGAAACATGGCCGAGCCATCTTACGAAGAACTGAAAGCAAAAATAGCGGAGCTGGAAAAGAAGGGCTCTGGGCGGCGCACCGGGGCGCTGGAATTTCGTGTGGGCGAAAAGGGTGGCGTCAGTGTCTACGGACTGGGACGGTTCCCGGTCACACTTTATTACGAGCAGTGGGTACGGTTGCTGGATGCCACGCAGGATTTGCGAGCTTTTCTGGAAGAAAATAAAGCTGCCGGCAAATTGAAACTGCGAGAAACGTAATTTTGCTGCGTAATTTTCTCGCCTTCAAAACTAAAACGGCAGCGACGATAGGTCGACGTTACCGCCGGAAAAGATCACGCCAAGTTTAGGGACGCGGCCATCCGCCCGCCTCGGCAAATTCAAGTCGGCGACGGCGCCGGGTCGTAGCAAAGGGGCGATGCCCACCGCCGATGATGGCTCGATGATGATTTTCATACGCTCCCACACCAGGCGGGTAGCGGAAATAATTTCTTCTTCGCTGGCCAGTAAAATTCCATCCACAAGTTTTCGCAGAATGGCGAAGGTGCGGGGCGCGAGAGAGGCGCGCAAACCATCGGCGATGGTGTCACTGGAGTCCTGAGACTGTAATGTGCCGGTGGTGAGGGAACGATAGGCGTCATCGGCGCGCTCCGGCTCGCAACCAAAAACGCGAATATCCGCGCGCAAGCTTTTTGCGCCAAGGCATGTGCCACTGAGCAGACCGCCGCCACTCACGGGAGCAAAGACGGCGTCGAGATCCCCGACTTCTTCGAGCAGTTCCTTCGCGGCGGTGGCTTGTCCGGCGATGATGCGGTCGTCGTCGTAGGGATGTATGAGATATGCGCCCGTCTCGGCGCGAACGCGAGCGGCCATTTCATTTCGTGCGGTGACGGTTGGCTCGCACAGAGTTACTTGCCCGCCGTAGCTTTCGACGGCGCGAAATTTTACGGCCGGCGCGTTTTTGGGCATCACTACCCAGGTTTTTGCGCCGCGCCAGGCGCCCGCACAGGCGATGGCAGCACCGTGATTGCCGCTCGATTGCGTGACGATGCCGTGCGCTACCTCCGCATCGGTGAGCGAGAAGATGGCATTGGTGGCGCCACGTATTTTGAAGGAACCGGTCTTCTGAAAATTATCGCACTTGAAAAAAATGTTGGCGTGCGCGAGTTTATCGAGCGAAGAACTTGTAAGCACCGGAGTGCGATGTATTTTAGGCGCGATGCGGGCGTGGGCTTCCTTGATGGCGTCCCACGAAGGAGGCGCGAAATCTTCGACAACTGCGGTTTTTTGGTGAGGGTCCATATGTGCAAGGTGTTTAGAGTTTGTAGGAGCCATTATTGGTGTCCAATGCACAGCAGAATACTGGAAGGGCCAGCCGGCGCAAAGCGATTGAGCTTGTCAGCACGCGCATCGGGACCGCTAAATTGTC
>Ga0193729_1000839_pt1 | contig 16000 bp, 15 predicted proteins | sample U1c2metaG_FD_143036 | JGI IMG/M metagenome (GOLD analysis project Ga0193729, IMG submission 143036) | Soil microbial communities from a riparian zone of the East river system, Colorado, United States - U1c2 | ecosystem: Environmental > Terrestrial > Soil > Riparian zone | place: USA: East River...
TCGCGACGACATCCACGAAGCGTTCCTCGCGATCGGGTGCGGCCTGATCTGCTTCAAGGCGCTCGCCCGAGCAGAGGCATTGTGTTAGGAGTTCTAAGGCCTACGTACTACGGGGTGTAGACTTTGAAGAGAGTGCCTGCCAGCAGTTTGGCACCAGCGACAGTCGGGTGGATGTCACCTTCGATCGGGTTCGGCGGGTAGGTGATGATCTTACCTTCGCCTTTTTCTTTCGTCGCGGTTGCTTCTGCTTTTTTGACGTTTCTTTCCTGATCTTGCGCGTTACACATTTCTGTGTATTTGCAGATCGTTTCTCGCTCTTTCGCGTTGCCTTCCCCGCCTCTCTGCGGGTTGATTTTCAAGAACGCGTCCGTGTAAACGGCGTTCGGGAATTTTTCGGTCACTTCTTTCACCACGCCGTTCAGCAGGCTCTGGAGCAGGTCGCTGCCTTCGAGAAGGAAGGTGAACGGGTTGTAGGCACCGAGCACCTAGATACGGCCGGTGTAATTCACGCCGCCGTATTTGCTTCCTTCGTCCAGCACGCTCAGGATCTTGCCCAGGTTTTCGCCGATGTGTTCAAACAGCGCGGGAGCCGAGGCGACTCGTTGCTCGGGAAGTGGTTTTCGAACTTTTCCTGCGTGTACCCGAAGGCGAGCGAGTCGCCGAGGGCCAGATAGGTGGTGGGCGGTGGTGGTGTTGCTGCGCCTGCGGACGCCGAGAACACCAGCGCCGAGAACGCCAGCACGAGTGCCATACAGCACCCGATCAGGCGTCCGCGCTTGCGGAACGAAACAGCAGAGCCATTCATGGCTTGCATCTCACATCCTCCTCGTACAGCGGAGCCCGCGCGTAGCGAAACCCGCCCCGGCGCAGCGCCCCTCTATGGAATTGTCCCTCTATGGAATTGCTCGCCAAGGCACACCTGGAGGAGCGTGCGGCAAGCATAGCCAGGGGTAGCACAGGTGTTAAGTCGGGCTTATCGCCGGCAAGACCGGGTAGCAGGCCCCGGCGCGGCGCGAGGAGGCCCCCCGGGCAAGGCGCCCGCGCTGAGCCGGCCCGGACGGGAAGCGGCGGCGGCGTGCGGGCGGATCGGTTGCGTCCGACGCGAATGTCACCTTGGTGGGTCCGATGAGCGTTTTGCTGTTGATCCTAGGAGTGCTGATCGGCGCCGCCTGCGCCGCGGCACTCGTGCGCTCGAACGGTCGGCGCATGCGCGACGAGTTGAAGTCGATCTCGGTCGACGTGCTCGCGCAGACGGGCGAGTCGCTCGCCCAGCGCCTCGGCGACCAGCGGCGCGCCGAGGAGGAGCGCTCGAGCGGCGAGATGGCCAGGCGCGCCGAGCAGATCAAGGGGCTCGTCGAGCCCGTGCAGGAGAAGCTCGGCAGGATGGAGGGCGAGATCGGGCGGCTGGAGCGCGAGCGACGGCAGGCCCACGGCGAGCTGGCGCAGATGGTCCGCATGCTCGGCGACGGCGTGGGATCGCTGCGTCAGGAGACCGGCAACCTCGTGTCTGCGCTGAAGCGGCCCGCGACACGCGGCTCGTGGGGAGAGATTCAGCTGCGCAACGTCGTCGAGATGGCCGGGATGCTCTCGCATTGCGACTTCCTCGAGCAGAGCACGATCAAGACCGACGGCGGCTCCTTGCGACCGGACATGCTCGTGCGCCTGCCCGGGGGCAAGCTGATCGTCGTCGACTCGAAGGTGCCGCTCGATGCTTACCTGTCGGCGCTCGAGGCAGCAGGCGAGGACGATCGCGCGGTGCATCTCGCGCGCCACGCCAAGCAGACGCGCGAGCACATCGCCAAATTGGCCGCCAAGGGCTACCAGGGACAGCTCGACTCGACGCCGGAGTTCGTCGTCATGTTCGTGCCCTCCGACGGCATCTACCAGGCCGCGCTCGCCGAGGACCCCGCGCTGATCGAGTACGGCGTGCAGCAGCAGATCCTGATGGCCACGCCGACCACGCTGATCGGGCTGCTGTGGGCGGCGCACCACGGCTGGCGCGAAGAGCGGATCGCCGAGTCCGCGCGCGAGATCGCCGAGTCCGCGCGCGAGCTGCACCGCCGGCTGGGGCGCTTCGTGGAGCCGCTCGCGAGGGTTGGCCGCCAGCTCGACTCGGCGATCACCGCGTACAACGAGGCTGTCGGCTCGTTCGACCACCGAGTGATCCCACAGGTGCGCCGCATCGAGGAGGCCGGCGCCTCCTCCGATCGTGAAGTGCTCGCCCCGCCGGCCGTCGAGACGACCGCGCGCGGGGTCACGGCGCGGCTGGCGCCCGCCGAGCAGGATCCGACGGTCGCTCGCCCGGCGGTCGAGGACGTCGCGGCCGCGCAGGCCCCACAGACGTTGCAGGCGCTGGAGCTCGCCCCGGACGCACGGATCTCCGCCGGCGCGCGAGCATCACGACGATCAGCGTAAGCGCGACGGGCACGGTCGCCGGCAGCTCGTCGACGAACAGGAACAGCAGGTCGAAGGCGAGCGCCAGAAGCGCACCCAAGGCTGCGGCTCGCAGCTGCCACGATCGACCGACGGCGACCGCGAGCAGCGCGCCCAGCGTGCCGGCGATGAACAGGTCGCCGTAGCCCATCACCGCAGAGCCGAACATCGCGCTCTGCAGACGGGGCAGGCCGGCAGCCGGATGCGCGGCGTTCAGCGCGCTGTTCGGCCGCTGGAGCTCGTCGGAGACGACGAGCGCGATGTCGGCGATGGCCATCGCTACGATGCCCGCCGCCAGCCACCGCGCCGGCGTGACGAGCGCGAGCAGCATGCCGAGCGCCACGCAGCTGAGCGCCGAGAGCACGACCGCGGCGCCCTCGCCGGCGAGGCCGCCGCGGTCCACCCAGGCGAGTGCGAAGAGTGCCGGCACGAGCAGCGCCCGCGCCGGTCGCGCGCCTGGCGTGAGCCAGCCAAGCGCCAGCGCGGCAAGCACCGGCACCGCGCACAGGGCCAGATACGTAAGCCCCTGCGTGCTGGCATGTTGCGCCAAACCGGCCACGAGCACGAAACCGAGTACGGACAGCGGCGGGATCAGCGCCCAGCGACGGCCGCGCCGCCGCACGAGCACGAGGGCCGCCGGCGCCCGGGGGAGCGCGACCAGCGCTCCCTGAGCCAACGAAAGCAGCCCGATGGAGACCCAGAACGGCAGCATCACTCCTCAACATAGATTCTCGGTTGCGCCGTGGCTGCGCCGACCGCCGGCCAAGCCGCATATGAGCGGCGTACGATGGGCGCTGACGATGAGCTCTGTGAACGCGCCGAGCGCGCAGGCGCCGCCGATCCTCCACCTCTCGACGATCGTCGGCAGCCCACTGAGGGACGCCGACGGCGAGCGCTTGGGCAAGGTCGAGGACCTGATCGTGCGGCTGGGCGGCGCCGGCTATCCACCGATCACCGGGTTCCTCGTGAACGTCGCCGGGCGAACCTCGTTCCTCGGCGCCGACCGAGTCTCGGAGATCGGCCCGAACGGCGTGGTGCTGCGCAAGGCAAAGCTCGACCTACGCCACTTCGAGCGCCGCCCGGAGGAGGTGCTGCTGAAGCGCGACCTGCTCGACCGACAGCTGATCAACGTGGAGGGCGCGCGCCTGGTGCGCGCCAACGAGATCGAGCTGGCGCTGGTGGGCGGCTCATGGCGCGTGGTGGGCGTCGACACCGGGCCACGCGGCGGCCTGCGGCGGCTGCTTCCCAAGGGGCTCGGCTCGCACATCGCCACCGGCGAGTTCCTCGACTGGGCCGGCGTCGAGCCATTCGTCGGCCACGTCCCCACGGTGCGCATGCGCGTGCCGCACCCCAAGCTCGCCAAGCTGCACCCCGCGCAGATCGCCGACCTCGTCGAGGCGGCGTCGCGGCGCGAGGGCGAGGAGATCATCCAGGCGGTCGGCGAGGACGACCGCGAGCTCGAGGCGGACGTATTCGAGGAGCTCGACGATCACCACCAACGCGAGTTCCTCGAGGATCGCCCCGACGCACAGGTCGCCTCGATCCTCTCGCGCATGGCGCCCGACGACGCCGCGGACATCGTCGGCGAGCTCGACGAGGACCGCCGCGAGACGGTGCTCGCGCTGCTGCCGGTCAGCCATCGTGTGAAGGTGCGCGCGCTGCTCGGCTACGACCCCGCCGAGGCGGGCGGGCTGATGAGTCCGGACTTCGTGCTGCTGCGCGGCTCGACGTCCGCCGCCGACGCGGTCGACGCCGTCCGTCACAGCGAGATCGCCGCGGAGCTGCTGACGACCGTCTTCGTGAGCTCCGCTGCGGGCTCGCTCGAAGGCAGCGTGCCGGTGGTCGCGCTGCTGCGCGCCGACTCCGGGCAGCGACTGGAGGCGATCGTCAAGCACGAGACCCCCCGCCTGTCGCCCGACGCGCCGTTCGAGGAGGTCGCGCGGCTGATGGCCGACTACAACCTCACGTCGATCCCTGTCGCCGACGAGCACGATCGGATGCTCGGCGTGGTGACCGTCGACGACGTGCTCGAGGCGATGCTCCCGCGCGGCTGGCGGCGGCGTTTCGGCCTGCTCGGCGAGGACTGAATAGACTGCGCTCCTGGTGAACGTTTCAAGCGGACAGTTCGATGGCGGTCCGAGTACCGTCCGTCATGCGTCGCATCCGGTCGGCCACTCGTGGCCGACCGCGTCTGCCTGCACGGCTTAGCTCTCGCCGCGCCCGCCTGTTCGCGTTCCTCGGCCTGCTTGGCCCGGGACTGATCGCCGCCAACGCCGGCAACGACGCCGGCGGGATTGCGACCTACTCCTCGGTCGGCGCGAAGTACGGTTACGGGTTGCTCTGGACGATCGTGCTGATCACGATCTCGCTCGCCATCGTGCAGATGCTCGCCGCGCGGATGGGCGTCGTGACGGGCAAGGGACTCGCCGAGCTGGTGCGCGAGGAGTATGGGATCCGCTGGTCGGTGTTCGCGACGAGCGCCGTGCTGATCGCCAGCCTCGGCATCTGCGTCTCGGACTTCGTCGGCGTCGGCGCGGCCTTGGGACTGGCGGGAATACCCGTCCAGGTCTCGGTGCCGATCGCCGCGCTCGGCATCTGGCTGATCATCGTGCGCGGCTCGTACCGCTCGGCCGAGCGCATCTTCATCTGGCTGACGATCCCGTTCTTCGCCTATCCGATCGCCGCGGTGCTGGCGCACCCCCACTGGGCGGACGTCGGCAAGGCGATCGTCGTACCGCATATCCACACGAGCTCCGCCTACCTGCTGCTGCTGATCGCGACCGCCGGTACGACGATCACCCCCTACATGCAGCTGTACCTGCAGTCGGCGGTCGTCGAGCGCGGGGTGCGCGAGGACGAGCTCGGCCGCGAGCAGCGCGAGGCGGTCGCCGGCGCGGTGTTCGCGAACCTGATCGCGGCGTTCATCATCATCGCGACCGGCGCGACGCTCTTCACGCACGGCGTCCACAGCATCTCCTCGGCCGCCGACGCGGCGCGTGCGCTCGGCCCGTTCGCCGGTCACTACGCCGAAGTGCTGTTCGGTGTCGGGCTGCTCGGCGCGAGCCTGCTGGCCGCCGCGATCCTGCCGATCGCGACCGCGTACGTGATCTCCGAGTCGCTCGGCTACGAGAAGGGCGTCGGGCGTCGGCGCGAGGAGGCGCCGGTGTTCGTGAACATCATCACCGCGATGATCATGCTCAGCGCGTTCGTCGCGATCATCCCCGGCATCCCCGTGATCTCGCTGCTCGTCGGCGTACAGGTCGTAAACGGCGTGCTGCTGCCGATCAACCTGTTCTTCATCTGGCGGCTGGCCCGCTCGCGTCAGGTGATGGGCGAGCGACGCAACCGCGGCGTGCTCGACGGGGCGGCCGGCATAACCGTGGCGGTCACCTCGACGCTATCGATCGGCCTGGTCGTCATCACGGTGCTCGGCCTGTAACAGCCGCCGTCGCGATGCTCGCCGCCTCGGCGGCCACCGGAGCAAGCTCGTTCTCGACGAGCAGCGCCGCGCCGATCGCTCCGCCGAGATCGCCGAGCGCCGCCACGTGAACATGCGGCGGGCGAAAATCGGCGAACAGATGTGGCTGCATCGCCTCGGCGATGCGCTTCGCGTACGGGTGGCCGAGCCTGATGCCGAGCCCTCCGCCGATGATCACCCCCTCGACGTCGAGCACGTTGCAGACCGACGCGATCCCGGCGCCTAGCGCCTTGACCGCCCGGTCGAGCATGTGGATCGCCAGCTTGTCGCCGCGATCGAGCGCGCGCGCCCAGATCCCGCTGGTCAGCCGCGTGCGCTGGCGCTCCTTCATCAGCTTGTAGAGATCGGTCTTCCGGCCCTTCTCCACGAGCTGGGCGACATGCTGTTCCATCGCCGCGCGGCCGGCGTACGCCTCCATGCAACCGCGTCGCCCGCAGGTGCAACGCGCCCCGTCCATCTCCACGACAACGTGTCCGATCTCGCCGGCCGCGCCGCGTCCAACCCACGGGCGGCCGTCGAGGATCAGGCCGCCGCCGACGCCGGTACCCCAGAAGACCCCGAGCAGCGATCGGTACAGGCGCCCGGCTCCCAGCTTGAACTCGGCGTCCGTCGCGACCTGCACGTCGTTGCCGAGCCGAACGACGCAACCGAGCGCCTCCTGCAACGTCGCCGCGAGCGGGAAGGAGTCTTCCCAGTCCGGCAGGTTTCGGGCGCTCGTCACGTTGCCGCCGTCGATCGTGCCGGGAGAGCCGACGCCCACCCCCGCGAGCATCGCCGACTCCAGCTCGGCGGCCTTCGCCGCGTCGCGCAGCGCCGCCGCCATCTCCGCCGCGACATCCGGCGGGCCGCCGCTGGTAGGCGTCGGGCGGCGCGCCGAGCCGAGCACGCTGTGATCCTGATCGACGATCACCGCCTGGATCTTCGTCCCGCCGAGGTCGATCCCGCCATGGATGGCCATCGACGCGGATCATGGCAGACGGGCCAGCGGCCAATGGAGGCCGCGGGAGCGCGAACCGGTCGGCTGAGCCGGCGCCCGCAGTCGCGCGGTTCCGGCTACGGGCGCTTGCGAGCCTTGATCGCCGAGGAGCTTGGCTTGACCGGCACTTTCGGCACCGGCAGCGCGCCGACGCGCGTGATCAGCTGGTTCCACTGGGTCGTGCTCAGGTCGGTCGTCACGACGATCGGCGCGGGGGCGGTCTTTGCGGCGCCCGCCGAATGTGCCGCCTTGGTGGCTGGGGCGGCGCTGGGCGCGAGCCCGGCCGCGCTCGGACGGAAGCCGACATGTATGCGATCCCAGAGTTGTGCCCTCGCGAGCGTGTTGGCGGCACCGGGGTACTGCATCAGGCTGATGATCTGATACGGCACGAACTCGCCCCGCAGCGTGAGCAGCGCCCTGATCGTCAGGTCGGTGATCGTTCCAGCGCCCTGGTGGTTCGCGATCGGCATGCCGTTGATCGCCGAGATGTCGAGGGCATCGACGGTGTCGTGCTTGGAGGCGGTTCCTGAGACGCTCGCCCCGCCGCGAGAGCAGCGCAGCGCGGTGACGGTCGGCTTGAGACCGCTGCGCGACAGGAACGCGAGCACCGCAAGGACCCGCTTGTCGACCGCTCCCGAGCCGATGTCGTGACGGCCGCAGGCGGAGATCGTGATCCCGGGGTCCGACAGCACCGTGCGCTGGAGTTCGCTCTGCGACAGCAGGAAGACGCCGCTGGTCGTTGCGCCGAGCAGGTCGCTTGTCCCGTTCGTCCCGCGCGGATGAAGCGCGGCGTCGAGCTGCGACCAATTCTGCAGGATCGGCCGCGGATCGATCGTGCTCTCATCGCCGCCCGGGCGAATCGCGAAGCGCATGTGTCCGTAATGCGCGCGCGGCGGCGTGCGCACGCGCCCGAGCACGGTGCCCTTGGAGACGATCGCGCCCGCCTTCAGAGCGAGCAGATGACCGGCGTTGGTCGACGGCGAAGCGGCTCGCTTGCGGTTGCTCGCGGCCGATGCGAGAGCATCTGGATTGCCGGGATGCGCGAACAGGCGCACCTTGCCGGTGGCCACCGGAGCGGATTCATCTACGCTCGACGAGGGCGAGTGCCCGCCGGAGCGACTCGACGCGCGGCCGTGCGCGGCGCTCCTTGGCGCGTGCGCCTTGACCTTCAACGTGACCGGCCAGCGCCCTCCGGTGGCCGGTTTCGGTTCGGTTGGCTGCGCCGTCGCGCTCGTGGCGGGCGCGCCCGAAGATGGCGCGCTGGCCGATGCTTTCGCCTTGCTGTAGTGGGTAGCGATGCTCCCGAGCCCGGCGTAGGTGAACACGTCGCCGTAGACATCGCGCAGGATCACGTACTTGCCCAGCTTGCTCGTACTGCCCAGCTTGACGATGCGACCGTCCTGAACCGCGACCACTTTGGCGCCCGGAGCGCTCATCAGGTCGACCAGCTGAAGCGGTGGAGCGCTCTTCTGCCGCATGCCCGAGGCAGTCGCTGCAGCGGCCGTCGGCGTGGGCGCAGCGGCGGGACTCGCGCTGGTCGGCGCCGAAAGCTGCGCCGCGGGCTTCGCCTTGACAGCGGCGGCCCCGGCGGTGGCGCTCGAAGTGGGGACGCTCGAGGTGGGGACGCTCGAAAGCGAGCCCCACGCGAACTGCTTGCCCGTCACGGGCAAGCCGTCGTCCGTCAAACCGGTGAGCGTCGCGACCACGTTCCTCGGATAGCTGGAGATCAGCCTCGCGCGCAGCAGAACGGATTTGACGTATTCGTCGGAGTGGTTGTAGGCGAGGATCGCACGGTTCAGGTCGGTCGCGGCGCCGGCGGCGCGCAGGTAGCGAGCCGCCGCGAAGATCGCATCGACCGGGTTGTACGGATCGGCGTACCCGGAGTTCAGGGCATCCACCCCGTACTGGATCCACGTCGCCGGCATGAACTGCATCCAGCCGACCGCGCCGGCCGTCGAGACCGACACATCGGTTCCGTAGTTGGTCTCGATTTCGTTGATCGCGGCGAGAATCTGCCAGGGCACCCCGTATTGCACCGCCGCGGACTGGTAGATCGGCAGCAGGAAAAGCGGGATGCGATAGAAGGCCAGCGCCTGGGTCGATGCGGCCGATCCCGCGAGCTCCGCGGCGAGCGCCCCAGCCTGGGCGGCGACGAGTTGCGGAGCGGCCGCGACGTTGTTGTTTGGGGCGGCCCCCGGTCCGGTCGCGGGCGCGGTTGGCTGTGTCGCGGTGGAGTTGCTGTTCGCCCGCTTCGAGCGGGTAGTTTTCTGCTTGCGCTGAAGCACCACCGCGGGAGCCTTCGCCGTCGGCTTCGGCGGTGGCGCGGATTCGGTGTCCGGCTTGCTCGGACTGCCGCTCGGCGCCGTGCTCGATGGCGCGGTGGTGGACGCCGGCGTCGTCGCGCTGGGCGAGGTCGTCGTCGTGGTCGTCGTGGTCGTCGTGGTTTTCGCGGGTTCTTCGCTGGGGATCTCGCTCGGCGTGGTGGTCGTGACCGTGCCTTCCGAGCTCGGCGAGTTTTCGGCGGCCAGCGCCCCGCCCGGGAGCGATACGAGGCCGCCCGCGCTCAGCCCCCCGCCGGCCAGCGCGGACAGCAGCGCACGCCACGCCCACCTTCGCGGGCCGCGCTGAATCATGCGCCGGTCTTGGTCATCTTGTGGTCGTCCCATCGTCGTGTCGGCGCAGGTAGCCCACTAACGCGGGGTACGTCCACCGGCATCCATATCGGCAGGCAAGCACCAAGGGGTAAAGGATTCGTAATCGTGTCCACAAACTTTCGTTCACAGACGCCCGCGCCCGCGATGAATCGCCAGGCCCTACCCCTACCCCGCGGATAAGGCCTCGAAACGGCCAGTAGTCGTCGCTCACGAAAGCTCTTTCGATGCCCCAATCGCGCTCCTGCCGCCGTCGGCGGTCGCAAACGGGCCTAGGCAGTGCCCCGCAACCGCTCTATTCTCGCGCTCCGGCCGTTAGGGTTACATAGGCGTCGGGCGGAAACGTCCGGGTGGCAACGAGGGCGGCGGAAGGGACACCGATGAGGCCAAAGGCGCGGATCTCGCTGGCAGCCCTGCTGTGCTGCGCGTCCTTGTGCGTCTCAGCGTGCACAGCGTCGGCTGCGCAGGCCGAACAGGTCGTCCAGATCACATCCGCGGGCTTCAGGCCCGACAAGCTGGGCGTGCCCACGAACGTGTTCGGCAGCGCGACGATCCGCTCGACGAACCTGCCGGTGCCTTCGCCAATCAGGCACGTCGAAGTCTACGGACCGGCCGGCGTGACTCTCGACCTGCGGGGGACCGGCACGTGCAGCGAAGCAACGCTGCTGAACGTCGGTCCCCAAGCGTGTCCGGCCAACTCGAAGGCGGGCTTCGGTGGCGGCGAAGGCGTATATGAACTGGCGCACGAAATCGTTCCCGAGCAGTTCACGCTCGACTTCTTCCTGGGCGATAACCGCCCCGGACACACGATGCTGCTGATCTACCTGAACGGGTCGACGCCGGTTTCGATCCAGCTCGTGTTCCGCGCGCCCGTGATCCAGTCCCCCAAGCCCTATGGGCTCGGCTTCAGCCTCAATGTGCCGGAAATCAAAGTGCTGCCCGAAGCCTCCAACGCCTCGGCGAGGAGCTCCTTCCTGACGCTGGGCGCGAAAAACGTCGCGTACTTCAGGGCGGTCCACGGCAAGCGCAAGCTGTTCCACGTCAGGGGCATCATCACGCCGAAGACGTGCCCGCACGGCGGCTGGCCGGTGGCCTCGCGGTTTACCTTCGAGGACGGCTCGACGGTCATGAGCACGAGCAAGATCCCCTGCCCGAAGACGTGATCGCTCGGCGCGCGACGAGCCTCGCGGCATGCGCGGCATGCGCCGCATGCGTCTGCGCCGGTCTCGCGACGCCGGCGCTCGCGGCCACCAGCGCGAGCATGCAGCCGTCCTTTCGGCCCTACCGGCTGGGCGCGAGCGCGGCGGCCACTATCTCGCTGCGCTTCTCGGGCGGCGTGGAGCACGTCCCCGCGCCGCTGAGCGGCATGGTCCTGCGGCTGCCCGCCGGGCTGGGCATCGACCTGACGGGCGTCGCCACCTGCCAGGCGTCGCGCCTGCGTAGCGCCGGGCCCGCTGGCTGCCCGGCCGCCGCGCGGATCGGGCGCGGGCATGCGCTGCTGAAGGTGCACGCCGGCTCGCAGACGCTTCCCGAGGAAGCGACGATCTCGGTGTTCCGCGGGCCCAACCGCGACAGCCGCCCGACGTTTGAGATCTTCGGCCACGGCGAAACGCCGCTCGACGAGAGCACGATCTCAACCGCCGTCCTGCAGCGCGACACGGCCCCCTTCGGCTCGAAGCTCATCGTCTCGGTCCCGCCGATCCCGACGCTTGTGTACGAGCCGAACGCGTCGTTCAGCTCGCTGTCTCTGACGATCGGCGCTCCCGCCGGGCGCTCTCGCAGTCCGGTCTCGATCCCGCGCCGCTGCCCACGCGGCGGCTTTCCGTTCGCCTCGAGCTTCACGTTCGCCGACCGCTCGAGCGCGAGCGCCAGCGTCAGTCTGCCGTGCCCTTAGCGGCTAATCGATAATCTCCTGGAGTGGAAACGATCCTGTCCGTACTGCAGGTCGCGATCTCGGTGATCGTCATCTTCCTGGTGCTGATGCACTCGGGCAAGGACTCCGGCCTGTCGGGCGCGTTCGGCGTCGGCAGCGGTACAGGCCCGCTCGGCGGCGGCTCGATGGTCGAGCGCAACCTCAACCGCTGGACGATCTTCTTCGCGGTTCTGTTCGTCTTGAACTCGATCGTGCTGCTCAAGCGGCCCTGGGCCTAGCCTCCCCTGGCGGCGGAGTTTTCGACGCCGGGCGCCTCGCCCCCGGCGCGCGCGATCCGCTCGAGGATCTCCAGCGCCTCTGCGCGCAGCGCGCCGTCGATCGCCTCGTAGTCCTCGGGCGAGAGCTTGCCCGTGCGAAAATCCAGCTCGGCGTCGCGGATCTCCCGGTACTTGGCCTCGCGCGCGGCCTCGAGCTCGGATAGCTCGGGCGAGGGATCCGAGCCGTGAGAGCGATCGCCGTCGGTCGCTCCCCGCTTGGCGGCGCCGCGCAGAGGCGCGCTGATGACGCCGATCACGACCGCGAGCAGCGCCAGCGCCAGGACGATTGTCAGGATCTCCATTCAGCGCCTCGCCGACGGCGCGCAGCCGAGGATCGCCTCATGCGGCCGTCCGAGGATCGCGTCATGCGGGCGCTCAGGCGCGCGCCAAGCCATGGGCGGCGCGCGCTCGAGAGCGCATCGCCACGCGGCGGCGCACGGCGCTCGGCGCCGGCCAGATCGCGATCAGGCCGCCACCGAAGACGATTGCGCCGCCGATCCAGATCCACATGACCAACGGCGAGACGATCAAGTGGAACTGGGCCGGCGGCGGGTCTTTCAGGTAGGCGCGCGCCAGGAAGCCGATCGCGACCTCGGCCTCGTCCGGCGGCAGGGTGCGGTTGCCGACCGTCACGATCCGCTGCAGCGCGGGGGTCGAGATGTTTGGAGCGATCGCAGTCCACACGTCGCGCGTGACACCGCCACTCATGCTGATGTGGCTAACCGCCTGTCCGCCGATCAGATGCCCTACCGATCCCTGCGACGGTTCGCCGGAGTCGTAGTAGCCCTGACTCGGACGCAGCGTGGCGACGTGATGCCCGCGCTTGCTGACGTCGAGCAGGGCCCCCAGGCTGAGCGTCGAGCCGGTGTGGGCCACGTCGTTGCGCGGCGTGACGGTCGCGGTGGGGCGAACGTAGGTGACCTTGTAGGCGCCCACATGCGTTGACTTTCCGGGCGACAGTCCAACCTCCGAGGCATGCTGGAAGGACGAGGAGGCGGCCACGCCGACGAACAGCACGGCGATTCCCACATGCACGATGTAGCCGCCGTAGCGTCGCCTGTTGCGCCGCACCAGCGCGAGCAGCGCGACCGGCGCCGGCTCGCCGGACATCGCGCGGCGCGCGCGCGCGCCGCGGAAGAACTCCTGCCCGATGCTGCCGAGCACGAACGCCGCACAACAGAACATCGCGATCGCGAAGGGCTTGCCGGACAGGCCTGCGCCGAGCAGCGAGACCAGCGCGATCAGCGCGACGAGCGTCGGCGCCACGAGGTTGCGCCGTGCGTTGGCGAGCGTCGCGCGACGCCAGGCGATCACCGGCCCGATGCCGCTGAGCAGCACCAGGAGCAGCGCGAGCGGCACCGTGTAGCGGTCGAACCAGGGCGGTCCGACAGACGCTTCGTGGCCCGTCAGCGCCTCGGAGATGAGCGGGAAGTAGGTCCCCCAGAAGATCACGAAGCACAGCCCCACGAGGACCACGTTGTTGGCGAGGAAGATCGATTCGCGTGACAGCAGCGAGTCGATGCGGTGCTCGGAACGGAGCATCTCGCGCCGCGAGACGACCAGGTAGATCGACCCGGCTATCAGCACGGCGATCAGCGTCACGAACGGTACCCCGAGCGTCGCCCCGCCGAACGCGTGGATCGAGTTGAGGATCCCGCTGCGCACGAGGAAGGTGCCCATGATCGCGAGCGTGCCCGTGGCGAGCACGAGCGACACGTTCCACACCTTCAGCATGCCGCGCTTCTCCTGGATCATCAGAGAGTGCAGGAACGCCGTGCCGGTCAGCCACGGCATCAGCGAGGCGTTCTCGACGGCGTCCCACCCCCAGTACCCACCCCACCCGAGCTCCGCATAGGACCAGCGGGCGCCGAGCAGGATGCCCACACCGAGGAACAGCCACGCGGCGAAGGCGAAGCGCCGCGTGGCGCGGATCCAGTCCGCGTCGACGCGCCGGGCCAGCAGGGCCCCCATCGCGAACGCGAACGGGATCGTGCACAGCGTGTAGCCCGAGTACAGCATCGGCGGGTGGATCATCATCGTCGGGAAGCGCAGCAGCGGGTCCAGGCCGACGCCTTCGGCGGGCGTTGGGCTGGTCGTAGCGAATGGCGTCGCGTAGAAGATCATCAAGGCGATGAAGAAGGCGCCGAAGCCGAGCAGGACGGCGGTCGCATAGGCGGCCACCTCGCGCATGCGCCTGCGCACGAGAAACAGCGCCAGGCTGGACCACAGCGACAGCAGCCACGCCCACAGCAGCAGCGAGCCTTCCTGCGAGGACCACACGGCGGCCGCCCGATAGAAGGCCGGCGTCGTGCGGCTCGAGGTGTCTGCGACCGTGTTGAACGCGAAGTCGTCGCGCAGGAAGGCGATCTCGAGCACCGCGAAGGCGACCGTCAGGATGATCGCCAGCGCATATACCGCGCGACGCCCGGAGTCCGAGAACTCCACGCGCCCGCTGCGCGCGCCATAGACCGAGGCGCCGATGCCGTATACGCAGACGAGCAGCGCCAACAGCAGGCAGATACGCCCGAGGTCAGCCACTCAGTAGTTCTGCTTCTCGCCCGCCGGAGCGGACTTGTACTTGGATGGGCACTTGGTGATCAAGGAGTCGCGTATACCCACGAACCGGCCGGGGTGTTTCTGCACGGTGACGATCACCTCGCGCCCTTCGCGGAAGGGATCGGGCACGGTCCCGGTGTAGGCGACCGGGATGGCCGTCCCGCCGACGCGATCCTCGACGCTGAAGTCGAGCTCGGAGCCCTGGCGGTGGACCGATCCGTCCACGACCGTGCCCGTCAGCTGATAGCTGCGGCCGGGCTGGGCCTGGCGGACCAGCTGGCTGGGACTGAGGGCCGGGCTGGCGACGCTGAAGCTGGTGTAGATCAAGGCGCTGGCAAGCGCAACAGCCGCGCTCAACGCCACTACCAAGCGCACCGTTCGCTTTCGCGCGGGGTTCATCCTCAGCAGTATCTCAAACCCTTTTTAGAGCCGTGCCGTCGGCCAGCGAGCGGTTGAGCAGCGCTTCAACCGCGCGTCTGCGAGGAAATAATGGTCGCACGGCGAAACCTTTACGCGTGAGCAGGGTCTTCTCTCATAGGAGCATGCGAGCGAGCCTCCCCCACACATTGCGCGAACGGCGACGTTCGCGAGCAGACCAGCACAAGCGCCAAGCGCCGGTGCCGGCACCGGCGCCTGCCCATACGCCGGACCCGGTCGTGCAGCGCGTGCGCAGCGCCGGTGGGCCGATCGACGAGGCCTCCTACAGCTGCCAGTGCGGCCTGCAGTTCCTCGCGCCGGTCTCCACGACGGTCGCCTGCCCGCGCTGCCGCACGCCGCAAGCCTGGTAGCAGCGCGCCTCGCCGGCGAGCTTGTGATCGACGCCTCGGCCGGCTGGTCCGCCTCCGGCGAGCGGCCCGCGTGAGAGACGTGCGTGAGCTCTTGACTTTGGACATAATCTCGATATAGTTACTGAATAATGTCCGTTCACGCATCCCCTGCCACCGCGCGCGCTCGCATCCGTGCCGGTGGTCTGGCCGGCGCCGTCTCAGCGCTCGGCTGCGTGAGCGGGCGACGTCGAGGCGCCTGACCGGTTCCTCGGTCTCCCCCGCCCGGCGAGGGCTCGACCCGCCGAGCATCCCCTCGCGGTTGGACCGGGGCCCCCAGCCCCGGTCCAACCGTCTCCAACCGCACCCACCTTCTCAGAATGGAGATCCTCATGGCCAAGATCATCGTGACGGCCGATCACACGACTCGAGGCGCCGCTCGCGTCTTGCTCGAGGAGAGCGTCTACTCGGTGCACCTCAGCACCGGACACGCGGCGATGCAGCTCATCGAGCGGCTCGGCTGGGCGCTCGGCGACGCCGAGGAGCTCGAGCGAATGCAGACGCGCGCCGGCGCCGTGGTCGCGCAGTAACCACCCACCGTGTGCGCGATACTGGCGACGCGATGTCGCAGGAGTACGTCCAGGTCGTCAAGCTCTTGATGGCCGCCGTCGACCGCCGAGACATCGACACGTTCGCCGGGGTCGTGACCGCGGACTTCGAGTGGTTTCCGCTGTTTGCCGCACATGTCGAGGGTGACGTCTACCGCGGGCGCGCCGGCATCGAAACATTCCTCGCCGAGGTCGACGAGACCTGGGAGGAGTTTCGGCCGATGCCCGAGGAATATCGCGATCTCGGCGACCGCGTGCTCGCACTGGGTCGGCTGAGGACACGCGGGCGCGCGAGCGGCGTACCCAACGACTCGCCGTGGGGTGGCGTCTACGACGTTCGCGGC
>Ga0193729_1000840_pt1 | contig 15997 bp, 15 predicted proteins | sample U1c2metaG_FD_143036 | JGI IMG/M metagenome (GOLD analysis project Ga0193729, IMG submission 143036) | Soil microbial communities from a riparian zone of the East river system, Colorado, United States - U1c2 | ecosystem: Environmental > Terrestrial > Soil > Riparian zone | place: USA: East River...
GCTGCTGACGTTCGTCGTGGTGCCGCTCGGCGTGGCCGCGTCGTTCTGGGTGCTCAAGAGCCTGCTTGCAGTCGCGGGCCTCGCGACGATCTACCTCGTGTGGAAGTGCGCCCGGCTGCTGGGCCGCGATCCGGTGGCTGCGATCGTGCTGGTCGGCCTCAACCCGATCGTGCTCGTGTGGGGGCTGGGCGGTGACCACAACGACTTCCTGATGATGTTCTTCATCCTGCTCGGCTTCTACCTGCTGCTGCTCACGCGAGAGCGAGCCCGCCGCGCGGAGGAGCGGCCAGCCGGGTCGCCGTCCGTGGTTTCGCACGCGGCCGGGAGCGTGCGCGGCTGGCTGCTTCCGCTGTCAGCCGCCGAGATCGGGGCCGGCGCCGCGTTCGTGACGGCCGCGGCGATCAAGGCCTCGGGCGCCGTCCTGCTCCCTGTCGTGATCGCGGGCCTCCTGCGCACGCCGCGGCGCCTGGCGCAGGTCGTCCTCGGGATGGCGGCGGCCGGGGCGGTGACCGCCGTCGCGAGCCTGATCGCCTTCGGGCTGCACGTCCCCGACCTGAGCACCCAGAGCCGGCTGGTGACGAATGTCAGCGTTCCAAACCTGATCGGGCTGGCGCTGGGCCAGGGCGGCGAGACTGCGTCGCTGCACACCGTCCTGAACGCCGTGCTGCTCGTCTCGGTGCTGCTCTGCTGCGTGCAGGCATGGCGGCGGCGGACGTCGATGACGGCATCCGGCTGGGCGAGCGTGGCGTTGCTCGTGACGCTGAGCTGGGTTCTGCCGTGGTACGTGCTGTGGGTGCTTCCGCTCGCAGCGCTGTCGAGCTCGCGTCGCCTGCGAACGGTGGCGCTCGCGCTGGGCGTCTACTTCATGATCGCCTGGGCGCCCGCGTCGGGCCAGTTGTGGAATGCGATCGGCTTCCACCCGGAGAAAACGTCGCTCGGCCGGTTGCACCAGCGTTATGTCAAGGAGCTCCTCAACTAGCGCCGAGAGCCGAGCGCGCCGGCTATTGGCCGTCCTCCGGCGGGCGTCGCTCGCGCTTGCGCTGCGTGGCGCGCCGCTTGGCCGCCAGGCGCCGTTCGCGCGACGCAGCGGTCGGGCGTGTCGCGTGGCGGCGCTTGGGGACGGCGAGGGCGCGCGCCAGTCGCTCGCTCAGACGCGCAAGCGCCAGCTCACGATTGCGCGACTGGGAGCGCTCGTCCTGGGCGATCGCGACGAGCCGCGGACCGACGCGTGCCAGGAGGCGCTCGCGCTGGGGCTCGGTAAGCGAAGGCGACGCGAGCACGTCGAAGCTGGCTTCCACGCGCGATGCGGTGACGTTCGCGTGCTGCCCGCCCGGGCCGGAGGACCGGCTGGCGCGCACGGTCACCTCGGACAGCGGGATCGCGAGCTGCTCGTCGACGCGCAGCACGCGCTGCTCTGAGGGCTCGCCATCGATCACCGCAGGCCGCCGCCGGCGCGCGCTACTGCGGCTGCTCGCCGGAGAGGTCGCGAATTGCTTTGACACGCGACTCCTCTCCCTCGGGGGCCTGTCCGTCGCGTCCGACGTAGCCGTCCCTGCCTCCGGCACACAGGTACACCGCCTCCACATCGCCGGCGTTGCGCACCTTGCGCGGAGTGGCGGCATCGACGCGTGCGAGGCTGCCCTCTCGAAGCCGCTGTACGGTGCCGTCGCCGAACTCCATCTCGATCGCGCCGCGATGGACGAAGTACAGCTCCTCCTGCGCCTCGTGAAAATGGAAGCCCGTCTCGATGCCGGGGGGAATGATGATCGCGTTCACGCCGAATGCCGTGACGCCCAGGCCCCGGCGGATCTTGCGAAAGCCCGGCCCGTCGCCGAGGTCGTCGAGATGGCCGACGGCATAGCCCTCGCCCTTCGTCACGCCTGAGTACTCCGTGGAAGCCTCCATCCCGTCTCCTCTCGTCGTCCTCTTGCTAGTGGTCGGCCACGTATCCGCCCTCGGGGGCGAGCGGCCTGCCTTCCTGCGTCCAGCGTGCCAGACCGCCCTGCATCGAGTAGGCCTCGTACCCGGACGCGCGGAACGCCTGAGCGGCCATCGTCGAGCGCGAGCCGACGCGGCAGTAGAAGACGACCGGACGCCCGCGGTCGACGCTGTCCGCGGCGGCCGACAGCTGGACCAGCTCGATGTGACGTGTCGCCTCGATGTGGCCCGCATCACGCTCGGACGCCTCGCGCACGTCGATCACCTGCACCGCGGCGTCCTCCGCGAGCCACTGTGCGACGCGCCCGGGGTCGAGGTCGATGCCTTGATCCTCGGCTGCAGCGCTCATGACCCTGAGCCTAGCGCCAGCGCGCCTGGCGGCGCGCATCGCCTAGGATCACTGCCATGGAGGCGGTAAGCGACGTCTACACGATCCCCCAGGAGCACCTGGACTTCTGCGCGACGATCGGGCAGATCGCGCGGGAGCGGATCGCGCCGCGATCTGCCGAGATCGACGAGCGGGCGGAGTACCCGTGGGACGTGCGCAAGGTGCTCTCCGAGCAGGACATCCTCGGGCTGCCTTTCCCGGTGGAGTACGGGGGAACCGGCACGGGCACGCTGATGCTGAACATGGCGGTCGAGGAGATCGCGAAGGTCGACGCGGCTTGCGCATTGATCCTGATGGTTCAGGAGCTGGGCACGCTGCCGATCCAGTTGTTCGGCTCAGACGAGCTGAACGAGCGCTTCCTGCCGCGGTGCGCCACCGGCGAGTGGTCGCCGGCGTTCGCGCTCTCGGAGCCCGAGGCCGGCTCGGACCCTGCTGGCATGAAGACGACGGCCGTCCGCGACGGCGAGGAGTGGGTGATCAACGGCACCAAGAACTGGATCTCCAACCTGGGCGTGGCGGACTTCTACATCACCTTCGCCGTCTCCGACCGCGAGACTCGGCGGCTGACGGCGTTCGTCGTCGAGGCAGACCGGCCGGGGTTCAGCGTGGGCAAGCTCGAGCACAAGCTCGGCATTCGCGCCTCTCCGACCGGACAGCCGATCTTCGACGAAGTGAGGGTTCCGCAGGAGAACGTGATCGGCGAGGTCGGCAAGGGCCTGTCGGTCGCGCTTGGCACGCTCGAGCGCACCCGCCTGGGAGCGGCGGCGCAGGCGGTGGGGATCGCGCAGGGCGCGACCGATTATGCGGTCGGATACGCGCGCGAGCGCCGGCAGTTCGGCAAGGCGATCAACGAATTTCAGGCGATCCAGTTCAAGCTCGCCGACATGGAAACACGCACGGCCGCCGCCCGCGAGCTGCTGTACAAGGCATGCGCGATGGCCGATCGCGGTGAGGCCGAACGTGGCAAGTACTCCTCGATGGCGAAGGTCTTCTGCTCGGACACCGCGATGGCGGTGACTGTGGAGGCGGTTCAGGTGCTGGGCGGCTACGGTTATGTCAAGGAGTATCCCGTGGAGCGCATGATGCGAGACGCCAAGATCACCCAGATCTACGAGGGCACGAACGAGATTCAGCGTCTCGTGATCGCCCGCACGCTCAAGTAGCCGCGGATGCGCTCGTCGAGGCCGCCAGCAAGTGCCTCCGGCCACCTCCGGCGTGTCGGCATGGCGGCGCTCATCGCCCTCTCACTCGGGCTCGTGGTGATCGTCGCGGGACAGGGCTTCAGCACGATTGGCGCGGTCCGGGCGCTCGAGGACATCGCGCTGGGAGTGATCGTTGCTGCTGCCCTGATCGGGATCGCGGCGTTCGTGGCCGTCCGTCTGGCCGGTTGGCGCGACCCCGAGTCCGAGAGCGAGTTCGAGGAGATCGTGCGTCATTCGGAGGCGCTCGCGCGCGAGGGGCTGGCGGTGGACCCGGAGGAAAGCGAGTTCATGGAGCTCGACCCACTCGATGACGAGGACTTCGAGGAGCTCGTGCGCGACGCGCTCGATGACCTTCCCGACTTGCTGCGCAACGCACTCACGCACGTGGCCGTCGTCATCTCCGACGGTGGCCGTCGCAGGGGCGCCTACGGGCTGTACCAGGGGGACGGCGCCACGCGCGACAACGCGCACGACCGAATCGTGATCTTTCGCGACACGTTGCGCCGCGACTTCGGTCACGAGCCCGAGCTGCTGCGCGATCAGGTCACGCGCACGGTGCGCCACGAGCTCGCTCACCATGTCGGGTTCGACGAGCTCGGTGTGAGCCGGCTGGACCTGTAGGCAATCCGGCACGTCGCAGGGAGAGCATGTCTGGACCGAGTTTCGTTACACTCCGGTGGGGATGAGCGTGTCCGCCAAGCCACCGATGTCAAAAGGGGAATCAGCCGACTCGATTGCCGTCGGTGAGGCTCAAGGGCCCTCTGACATCTCGTCTGCTGCGGCAAGAATCGGCGATGGACGGCGTGACGGGAGACTGCCTGATTTCTTCATTGTCGGCCACGAGAAGTGCGGCACGAGCGCACTCGACATGATGTTGAAGCGTCACCCGCAGATCTTCATGCCCGAGGTCAAGGAGCAGAGGTTCTTCGCGCCTGAGCTGCGCGGAGGAAAAGGTCGTCAACAGCGATCTGACAGTAATCGCCCGCATACCTTTGACCGCTATCTCACCGTGTTCGCCGCGGCGAGTCCGGAGCAGCTCATTGGCGAGGCATCGCCGCAATATCTGAGATCTCGTGATGCCGCAAGCCGCATCGCACGTGTCCAACCTGCTGCACGAATAATCGCAATTCTGCGTGAGCCTGCGAGCTTCCTGCGCTCATTTCACCTTCAATGGGTGCAGAATAATGTCGAGACGCAGAGGGATTTCCGCAAGGCACTCGCTCTGGAGGATCTCCGGCGCCAGGGGAAACGCATCCCGCGTGGCTGCAAAGTCCCTCAGACTCTCATGTATTCGGAGCATGTGCAATATGTCGAGCAATTGCGCCGTTATCATGCGGCTTTTTCAAGCGAGCAGGTGCTCGTGCTGATCTATGAGGACTTTCGTCGAGAAAACGAGGCGACCGTGCGCAGCGTGCTTCGTTTTCTGGAGCTAGACGAGACGCTACCGATCGAGACCGTCGAGACCTACCGGCTGAAGGCGGTGCGCTTCCGGTACCTCAAGGCTCTGGCCGACTCGGCGCGTACCGCGCGTCGCAACCCGGCGACGGCTAGCGCGTTTGGACGAACAGTGAACGCGTTGACACCTGGACGACTGCGGAGCGAGTCATTCCGGGCCAGATGGCGGAAAGTCGTAACCAAGACTCCTGATCCGCCGGACGAAGAGCTCATGCGCGAGCTGCGGCGCCGCTTCAAGCCGGAGGTAGTGGCGTTGAGCGACTATCTGGGTCGTGATCTGGTAACTGAGTGGGGCTACGACAGTGTCGGCTGAGTCACAGATCATCAAGGACGAGTCGGCCCGGTCGACGGGCGGGCTAAAGACGGATGAGATGGCGGCCGACCGAGTGGGATTCCGCGGCGGGAAGTCGCACGGACGAATACCCGATTTCTTTGTGGTCGGCCACCAGAAGTGCGGCACCACCGCTTTGTATTTGATGCTAAAGCCCCACCCGCAGATCTATTTGTCCGACGTGAAGGAGCCGCGGTTCTTTGTTCCCGAGCTGCTCTCTCCGGGGGGAAAGCTGAGCAAGCTTGACTATTACATGTCACTGTTCGCCGGGGCGAGCCGGGAGCAGCGTGTCGGCGACGCGTCACCGCAATACATCAGATCGCACACTGCCGCGCGCGCGATCGCGGACTTGCAGCCTGCTGCACGGATAGTCGCGATTCTGCGCGAGCCTGTGAGCTTTCTTCGCTCGTTTCATCTTCAGATGGTGCAGAGCAACATCGAGACGCAGAAGGATTTCCGCAAGGCGCTCGCTCTGGAGGATCTCCGGCGCGGGGGCAGACGCATCCCGCGCGGCTGCAAGAGCCGCGAGCCGCTCCTGTACTCGGACCACGTGCGATATGTCGAGCAACTGCGCCGTTTCCATACGGCCTTTTCAAGAGAGCAAGTACTGGTGCTGATCTATGAGGACTTTCGTCGAGACAACGAGGCGACCGTGCGCCGGGTGCTGAGTTTTCTTGGGGTGGACGAGACGCACCCGGTCGTGAGGGCGGAGACCAAGCCGCTGAAGGCGGTACGTTCGCAGCCCCTCAGACATCTGGCCGATTCGGCACGAACGGCGCGCCTGTATCCCGCTGCGGCCGGCCCGCTCGGGCGAGCGGTGAACGCGCTGACACCTAGACAACTGCGCAGCGAGTCGTTCCGGGCCAAATGGCGGAAATTCGTCTACAAGACTCCTGATCCGGCGGACGAAGAGCTCATCCGCGAGCTGCGGCGCCGTTTCAAGCCGGAGGTTGTGGCGCTGAGCGAGTACCTGGATCGTGACCTGGTAGCCCTGTGGGGCTATGACGGCATAGACTGACCCATCCCGCGCCAACGGCTGCGACGCTGGCCAACGACCAAGGAGAGAGCCCCAAATGCCCGAATCAGTGATCGTCGACGCGATTCGCACTCCCATCGGACGCGCCGGTAAGGGCTCGCTCAAGGCGGTTCGCGCCGATGACCTCGCGGCGATCCCGCTGAAGGCGCTGCTCGAGCGCAATCCGGAGCTCGACCCCAGCTCGATCGTCGACATCATGATGGGCTGCGGCTTCTGCGAGGGCGAGCAAGGCAACAACGTCGGGCGCGTGGCTGGCCTGCTATCCGGCATCGACCACCACGTGCCGGCCACGACAGTCAACCGCTTCTGTGCCTCCTCGCTGCAGACCGCGCGGATGGCCTTCCACGCGATCCAGACGGGCGAGGGCGACACGTACATCGCCGCAGGCGTCGAGGCGGTCTCGCGCGCCGTGCCGGGAGCGGCATTCGAGTTCAACCACGCCGTCGACGGCTCGGAGGGTGCGGCCTACGACGTGTACATCCCGATGGGCATGACCGCCGAGAACGTCGCCGAGCGCTGCAAGGTGAGCCGCGAGTCCCAGGACGAATGGGCGGTGATATCGCAGGGCCGCGCCGTGGAGGCTGTGGCGAACGGGCACTTCGACAAGGAGATCGTGCCGGTGACCGTTCCCGCACATAAGGATGTCGACAAGGAGGGCACCGAGATCGACGTGCCGCAGACGGTCGTCAGCAAGGACGACGGCCCGCGCGCGGGCACGACGATGGAGAAGCTCGCCGCGCTGCCGCCGGTGTTCAAGCAGGGCGGCACGGTGACGGCGGGCAACGCGTGTCCGCTGAACGACGGCGCGGCGGCGCTGCTGATCATGTCCGAGGAGCGCGCGAAGGAGCTCGGCATGAAGCCGCGTGCGCGGATCGTCGCCTCGACGGTCGCCGGCTTGCGTCCTGAGATCATGGGCCTCGGCCCGATCCCCGCGATCCAGAAACTGCTCGAGGCGACGAGCATGACGATGGACGACATCGACGTCGTCGAGATCAACGAGGCGTTCGCCGCACAGATCGTGCCGTGCAAGGAAGACCTGGGAATCGACGACGAGAAGCTCAACCCCTTCGGCGGTGCGATCGCACTGGGTCACCCGTTCGGTATGACAGGGGCGCGCATCATGACCACGCTGCTGAACGACCTAGAGACGCTCGACAAGACCTACGGGATCGAGTCGATGTGCGCCGCGGGCGGGATGGGCATGGCGATGCTCGTCGAGCGGCTGGCCTGAGGCTCACGCCGCCAACGCCGACGCGTTGGGTGGCCTTGGTGTCCGATCATTTCGCGCCGCTTGATGTCAGCCACGACGGAGCAACTCCGAGGAGCTCGGCCAGCTGGCCGGCGTCCACCGCGTAGTGCTCGCGCAGACGCGCCAACGTCGCGAGACTCGGCTCGGCATTCGCCCTGACCTCGTTCGGACGGCTGCGGCGGTTCCGGCGAACGGCACGGCGTGCGACGCGTTCGTAACGGCGCCCCAAGCGCCGCTGACTGTCCTCGGGCATCATGTGCCAAACCGCTCGTGCGGCCGGGTTACGGCCAATCGCACTTCCCACCCCTTGGGGGCTCAGAGGAGAGGACGGGCTCATCCAAGACGATGGGCTCCTCCATGAAAATCCGCGCTCGATCGCGCCCTCACGAAACCTCGCTCCCAGATTATCCGGTTCGAAGTCCGCTCGCACGCCTATGAACTCCTGGATGCGGCTGAGCAGTTGCGCAGGCGCGCGTTGCAGTTCCTGGGTAAAAACGACGAGGATCTGCTCGCGGGAGAAAACGTCGAAATAGCCGGCCAGTATCCGGTCATACTCGCCCCACACGATGTAGCCGGTCCTCTCCTGGGGATGTCTCCGCGCGCGTTTGAGCGCGTCCGGGCGCAACAGTTCACTGATCGCGTCGTCAAATGAGCGCCGCTCGCGACCCCTCACCACCATCATTCGATGATGCGAACGCGCTCGCTCGACGGGATCGCGCAGAATGGCGACCAGGCGTACGTTCGGTAGGCGCCGGTGTATGCGTAGAGGCACCGTGCGCTCGTCATAGCCGTTGTTCAGTGCACTAGCGGTCGTGGCCTTGTATACGCCGCCCACCATGTACTGCGGCGTCACCGTGCCCCACTTGCGTGCGGGATCGACGAGGCCGTCGTGACGGACGAGGTTACCCATATAAGTCGTCCAGCCGCGCGCGTGCGCGGTATCGTGACTGAAATACGGCGCCTCCTTACCGGCCGGCAGCGATATCTCCGGGTGACGCTTGAGGTAGTGGAATAGTGAGGTCGTGCCAGCCTTCTGAGCGCCGATAACGATGAAGTCGAGTATGTCCTTTTCGGCTTGCACGATGATCTCGAGGCTAACGCATCATCAGCCCCCACCTCCCACGCTTGATGCCCGTCCGTCCGCTCAGCGTGGTGGCATGCGCAGCGCGCCGTCGAGCCTGATCGTGTCGCCGTTGAGCATGCGATTCTCGACGATCTGGCAGGCCAGCTGCGCATACTCGGCAGGCAGCCCGAGGCGCTGAGGGAAGGGGATCCCGGCGCCCAGCTTCTGCCGGGCCTCCTCGGGGAGCGCGGCGAGCAGCGGCGTGTCGAACAGGCCGGGGGCGATCGTGTTGACGCGGATCCCGTACTGCGAGAGGTCGCGCGCCGTGGGCAGCGTCATCGCGACGACGCCGCCCTTGGAGGCCGAGTAGGCGACCTGACCGACCTGCCCGTCGTAGGCGGCAATCGAGGCTGTGTTCACGCACACGCCGCGTTCGCCATCCTCGAGCGGCTCGTTGGGAATCATCTCCGCGGCCGAGAAGCGCAAGGCGTTGAACGTGCCGATCAGGTTTATCGAGAGGATTGTCTCGAACGGCATCAGCGGGTGCGGCCCCTTGGAGCCGGCGACCTTCTGTGCCCATCCGGTTCCGGCGCAGCACACGGCGATACGCAGTCCTCCGTCGTGCTCGGCCGCCTTCTGAACAGCCGCCTGAACCTGGTCCTCCTCGCGTACGTCGCATGTCACGAACTGCAGGCCGAGCTCGCCGCTCAGGGCGGTGCCCTTCTCGGCGTTGACGTCGGCGACCGTGACGATCGCGCCCGCCGCGTGCAGCGCCCGCACGGTCGCCTCGCCGAGCCCGGAGGCTCCGCCCACGACGATCGCCGAGCTGCCGTCTATCCGCATGGTCTGAACCCTATATGTGGCGCGCGCTCGATGTTTGCGCGCCCCTGGATGTGGGCGCGTGGTTACTGCGCGACCGCGCGCGACAGGGTCAGGGCGAACAGCTCTTCTGGATCGGTGAACCAGCGCACGAGCTCGAGCCCGGCGGCGGACAGGTCCGCCTCGAGACGGTCGGCGGTGAACTTCGCGCTGATCTCGGTGCGCATCTCCTCGCCGGCGTCGAAGTGCACGGGCAGGTTAAGGTCGCGCACGAGCGTCGTGTGCTCGCGCCGCGCGCGAAGTCGCATCTCGATCCACTCGTGCTCGCGGTCGAACAGCGCGACGTGCTCGAAATCGTCGGGCTCGAAGTCGGCATCGAGCTCGCGGTTGAGCACACACAGCACGTTGCGGTTGAACTCGGCCGTGACGCCCTGCGCGTCGTCGTAGGCCGCCTCGAGGATCTCGGGATCCTTGACGAGGTCGGTGCCCATCAGCAGATGGTCCCGCGGGCCGAGCAGCTTGGTGATCTCGCGCAGCACGCGCCGCCGGCTGCCAGGGGGGAAGTTGCCGATCGTGCCGCCGAGGAACGCCACGATGCGCGGTCCGATGGCCGGCGGCACCTGGTCGAGGTGCCGCTCGAAGTCGCCGATCACACCGTGCACCCGCAGTCCCGGGTACTCGTCCGTGAGCTCCGCCGCGCAGTCGCGCACCATGCTCTCGGTGACGTCGACGGGGATGTATCGCTCGAGCGTCCCGGCGGCGTGCAGCGCGTCGAGCAGCACACGCGTCTTGGCCGCTGTGCCCGAGCCGAGCTCGACGAGCTCGGCGGCGCCCGTCAGGGCGGACAGCTCGGCCGCGTGCAGCTCGAGGATCGCACGCTCGGCGCGCGTTTGGTAGTACTCGGGCAGCTCGCAGATACGGTCGAACAGCTCCGCTCCACGCGCATCGTAGAAGTGCTTCGGTGGGAGTTCCTTGAACGGGCGCGTGAGCCCGTCGAGCACGTCGTCGGCGAGCGAGCGTTCATGCGCGCCGCCCAGATGGGAGTCGATGCGGATGGCCGTCTGAAGGACGGGCTCCGGTGGGGTAAGCGGCTCCATCACAAGTTCCCGGCGGGCCGAACGCTAGCGAAGATCGCCGCGCCAGCTCCCCGTCGGACACCCCCGGGACGCGATAGGCTCGGCCGGGAGCCCGGTCGACGCTCCGTCAAACGCCCGCTCGAACGCCTGCGCGAATCCCCGCCGAACGCCCGCGCGACTCGCCGAACTTCTGCGCGGGGCTCAGTGCGCGTCCCTGGCCAGGCGGACGCCGGCGAAGATCTGTCGTCGCTGCGGCAGGTCCCAGTTGCGGAAGTGCGGGCTGGCCACGCGCGCGTCGGTCGCCCACGAGCCTCCCTTCAGAACGCGGTAGCGCTCGCCGAAGAAGACCTCCGAGTACTCGCGGTAGGGGTATGCGACGAATCCCGCGTAGCCACCGAACGTGCTTCGCGTCCACTCCCATACGCGCCCGACCGCGTCGAGCGTCCCGGCCGCCTTCTCCCACTCGGCCTCGCTGGGCAGGCGGGCGTCGTGCGCCTTGGCGAATGCCTCGGCCTCGAAGAAGCAGACGTGGCAGGCCGGCGCTTGCGGATGACCATGCTCGATGGCCGGGTGATGGATCGCCCGCTCCTGCTCCTCGCACCAGGCCCAGCCCTCCGGCGACCACAACTCGCGCCGCGCGTAGCCCCCCTGCGCGCTGAAGCGCAGAAAGCTCGCGTTGCTGACGGGTCGTCGGGCGATCTGGAAGGCGGGCATCGGCACGCGATGGCGCGGGCGCTCGTTGTCGTAGGCGAAGCCCTCCGCTGAAGCGCCCATCTCGAATGCGTCCGGGGGGACTTCGAGGAACTCGGCTCCCTCGAGCGCCGGCAGCGGCTCGTCGACCGCGGCGAGGTCGGAGGGCGAGAGCAGGCCGGCGATCGCGAGTGTCTGGCGCATCGTCTCGCAGTGCTGCAGCTCGTGGCGGATGACCATCTCGCAGAGCACGCCGTCGCCGATTCCGCGCTCGGAGAGCGTCTCGATCGTGCGGGTACGCACGGCATCGAGATAGTCGCGCGCGCCCGACGGCCCCAGCGCCTCGATCTCGCCACGGACGGCCCGGGGGGTCTCGAAGGCGTCATACAGGTTGGCCAGCTCGGGGTGCAGCAGCGCATGCCCGCCGTGGCGATGGCCAAGCCACAGGTCCTCGTATGCGGCGATGTGGCCGAGGTCCCACACGAGCGGGCTCATGATCGGCGAGTGCACGCGTTGGAGCTGCTCGTCGTCGAGGTGGGCGACGAGCTCGAGCGTTCGCTCACGAGCTTCGGCCAGGCCGCGAAGCGCGCGCTCGACGTCGGCTGAGCTGGGGCCGGTGCTCAATGCGTTGGTCGCCATCACGTTCGAACGTCCCACTGTACGAGCTCTGTCGCCGGCCGGTCGACCCTGCCGGTCGCTACGGTCATCGCCGAAGGGGGGCGGGGGAGGCCGCGTCGTCGACGATCAGGGTGAGGCGCTCGCGTCGCAGCAGGCTGGCGGGGACGTGACGGCTCGGCTCGCCGAGCATCGCGTTGACCGCGTCGGCCTTGCCGGCGCCCGTCGCCAGCAGCAGGCAGCGTCGCGCAGCGTGCAGCACGGCAAACGTCAACGTGATCCGCTCGGGCGGCGGCTTGGGCGAGTCGTGCACGCCGAGACACAGCTCCTGCGGGCCTGCGTCGAGCGTCGTCGCACATGGGAACAGCGACGCGACGTGCCCATCTGGCCCGATGCCGAGAACGATCAGGTCGAGGACCGGCAGCTCGGCCTCCGCTGGCGCGTGCTCGCGTAGCTCGGCCGCGTAGCGCCGCGCGCCGTCGTCGGGTCCCCGCTCGCCCTCCATGCGATGCACGCGCGCGGCGTCGATGCCCGTCGCGCCGGCCATCAACGTCTGCTGGGCGAGCCTGTAGTTGCTCTGCTCGTCCTGTGGTCCGACGCAGCGCTCGTCTGCGAACCACAGCTCAATTCCCTGCCAGCTCCCGAGCTCTAGCCCGAGCAGCTCATACGTGCGGGCCGGAGTGCTGCCGCCGCTGAGCGCGAGATGCGCCGCGCCGCGCGCCCGGCGCGCGCTCTGCAGGCGCCGCGCGATCTCGACGGCGGCGCGCTGCGCCGCGGCCTCCGCGTCGGCGCAGGTCGTCAGGCTCGTCATGCGTGCGCAGCCTCGGGCAGCATCTGCTGCGCGGCCTGTAGGGCGCACCGATAGGTTGGATCGCGCAGCAGCGCCTGCCTGATTCCCTCGCCGAGGATGCCTCGCTCGCCGCGCGAGGCTCCGAGCAAAGTCCACGTCCGCTCGGAGCCATCCGGATCGTGACGGTACGCGTGCAGGCCCCCTGGCCCGCGGTCCAGCCGCAGGCGCAGGCCGGACTCGCTGCACAGGTCCAGGCCGGCCAGTCCCGGTACTGTCAGCTCAGGGGCGGCCTTCAGCTTCAGTGCGATCTCCCGCCCGTCGGCCTTGGCGGTGCCGCTCAGCAGCCCCTCGCCGGCCTTCTGCGAGACGATCTCGGATTGCGCGAGCTTCCAGTCCAAGCGCGATGCGAGCCAGCCCAGGAACAACATCGCCGCGACCGTCGAATCGGAGTGGTGGCGCACGGAGACGGCGTTCAGTCGATACAGCTCGGGGCGCATCCACCGAGGATCGAACGCCGCTGCGACGCGCTCGCGCCAGGGCGTCGAGCGCAGCCACGCCAGATCCACGACGTACAGGCGCTCCGAGAGCGCCGTCGCGCGATCGATCGCCTCGCGCCAGACCGGCTCCTCGATCGAGTCGATAAGTATCGCTTGCGCCAGCGGAAGCAGCACATCGACAGCCTCATGATGGCCGTGCGGCGACCACAGAAGTGTCGGCAGGTCGGTGACGACGAGCGGGTCGGCGATCGTGAACAGGTCGTCCAGGTGACGATCGCCGAGCTTGACGATCACGGTCTCGCGCAGCAGCGCGAGCTGGCCCGGGGCGGGGTCCTCGTCGGAGGCGATGCTCACACGCGCGTCGAGCCGGTCACGACCGGGCTCGTAGGACAGGACGATCAGCCGCGATGCGGCATAGCGGCCAACCCCGCGCAGCCGATTGGCGATCTCGCCGCTCCACTGGTCATCGACGAAGGTGATCATGTTCAGCACGCGCGCCGGGACAAAGCTGCCGCTTTCGGCGTGGCGCTTGACGAGCAGCTCGCGCAGTGCCCCTTCGATCGCGTCGGGGGTCGTGCCCTCTGCACTCCAGACCGCGTCGCTCGTGCTCATCAGATCGCGCGCCAGCGATGGCCCTCGTGAAGCAGGCGCTCGGCCTCCTCGGGTCCCTGCGAGCCAGCTTCGTATTTGGCCAGCGGCCCGGCCTGCTGCGCCCAGGTGCCGACGATCGGGTCGCAGATGCGCCACTGCGCCTCGACCTCGTCGTTACGCGTGAAGAGCGTCGCGTCGCCGCGCATCGCGTCGGTGATCAGGCGCTCGTAGGCCTCCGGCGACTGCGAGAGGAAGCTCGTGCCGTACAGGAACTCCATGGTCACCGGGCGGATGATCATGCGCGTCCCGGGGATCTTCGCGCCGAGGCGCAGTGAGACGCCCTCGTTCGGCTGCAGCGCGAGCACCAGCTCGTTGGGCTGCACTCCGAGCGAGCCGTGCTGCGAGAAGGCCAGGTGGGGGACCGGCTTGAGCGTCACGGCGATCTCGGTGATCTTGCGCGCCAGGCGCTTGCCCGTGCGGATGTAGAAGGGAACGCCCGCCCAGCGCCAGTTGTCGACCTCCAGTCTCAGCGCCGCGTAGGTCTCGGTCGTGGAGTCGGGCGGCACGCCGTCCTCTTCGAGGTAGCCCGGAACGTCCTCGCCGCCCGCATGCCCGGCGGCATACTGGGCACGCACGGACATCTCGGGAATCTCCACGGAGGTCGGCTCCGGGATCGCCTGCAGGACCTTGACCTTCTCGTTGCGTACGTCTTCGGCGGTGAAGCTCACGGGCGGCTCCATCGCCACGTGGCAGAGCAGCTGGAGCATGTGGTTCTGGATCAGGTCGCGCAGCGCTCCCGCGTGGTCGTAGTAGCCGGCTCGCGTGCCGATGCCCATGTCCTCCGCGGCGGTGATCTGAATGTTGTCGATGAAGTTGCGGTTCCACAGCGGCTCGAACATGCCGTTGGCGAACCGGAACGCCAGCATGTTCTGCACGGTCTCCTTGCCGAGGTAGTGGTCGATGCGGAAGACCTGCGGCTCCTCGAAGATCGCGAGCACCCGGCGGTTCAGCTCGCGCGCCTCCTCCAGCGTCGTGCCGAACGGCTTCTCGATGATCGCCCGCACCTCGGCTCCCTCGTGGCGTGCGAGCTCGCAGCGACCGAGCTCGCCGACGATCACGGGGAAGAACGCAGGCGCCGTGGACAGGTAGAAGGCTCGGTTCAGCGGTTCGCCGGCGTGCTCCTCGAAGCCTTCGAGGATCTTCTTCAGCCTGTCGTATGCGGTGTCGTCGTCGAACACACCCGGTACGTACTTGACCTCCGCGAGCAGCTTTTTCAGTACCTCCTCGTTCGGCGCTCGCCGGGAGAACGCGCGAATCGCTTCCTCGCACTCGGCCCGATAGTCCTCGTGCGCCTTTTCCGACCGCGAGAAGCCCACGAGGTGAAAGCGCTCGGGCAGCGCGCCGTCGTGCGCGAGGTTGTATATCGCCGGCAGCAGTTTCCGCCGTGCGAGATCTCCCGTCGCGCCGAAGATCACGAGCGTCGTCGGCGCGACCGGCAGGCGCTCGAGGCCCGCCGTGAGCGGGTTCTCTGGCTGTGCCTCGGCGGTGGGCTGTCCGACTTGCACAGCCATCGCTCAGCTTCCCCCGCGCCGCTTGCCGGCCTTGCCCTTCTTCGACGCAGCGCTGGGCTTCGTCGAGGAGGCCGCGCCCGGCGGAGCGCTCTTGACCGCGTGCCCGCCGAATTGGTTGCGCAGCGCTGCAAGCACGCGGTCGGCGAAGTCGCCGTTGCCGCGCGAGCGCAGGCGCGCGTACAGCGACGCGGTGATCACCGGCGTGGGGACGTCGTGCGCGGTGGCGTCGGCGATCGTCCAGCGGCCCTCGCCGGAGTCCTCGGTGTAGCCCTCGATCGCCTGCAGCTCGTTGCCGTCGGCTTCGAACGCGCGTGCCGCCAGTTCGCACAGCCACGAGCGCACGACCGATCCCTGACCCCAGAGATGTGCGATCTTCGCGTTGTCGAGCTCGTACTCGCACTTGTCGAACACGTCGAAGCCCTCGGCGTATGCCTGCATCAGGCCGTACTCGACCCCGTTGTGGACCATCTTCACGTAGTGGCCCGCACCCGCGGGGCCGAAGTGCATCCAGCCGCGCGGACCGATCGCCGTGACGCTCTGCTCGTTGGTCTGCGGCGCGAGCACGTCGAGGATCGGCGCGAGACGTGAGACCGCTTTCGACGGCCCGCCGACCATCATGCAGTAGCCGACTTCGAGTCCCCAGACGCCGCCGGAGACGCCGACATCGACATATTGGACACCGCTGC
>Ga0193729_1000841_pt1 | contig 15995 bp, 14 predicted proteins | sample U1c2metaG_FD_143036 | JGI IMG/M metagenome (GOLD analysis project Ga0193729, IMG submission 143036) | Soil microbial communities from a riparian zone of the East river system, Colorado, United States - U1c2 | ecosystem: Environmental > Terrestrial > Soil > Riparian zone | place: USA: East River...
TCTCCCTCGAAGTAACCAGAGCTATAGAGTCAAATGGCAATGGGCACATGCCATTACTTCCGAATTCTCCAACAGCATTGATAGATATTCCTACCTCGTTCATGCCATCTTCGCCACCGATATCACAGGCTATACCAGCTCTACCGAGGATAGGTCAACCACCTTCGATTAAGGATGATTCAGTGTTGGAATCGGTGATGCGGCAAGCCCAATTGGGGCTTTTTGCCCTACCGGGGCGAACGGTGTGAATATATCCATATCCCATTGACCTATTATGAACCCGCCGCAATCCGCTGTGATTTTAACCCAGGCGGAGAGGCGGGTTTCTCCGTGGCTTGAGCCAAAAGCCCTTGACAGGTATGCATAATCGTGATACAAAGTATGCATGAAGAAACGAACAAGTATCTTCTTTGAAGATGAAGATAGACGTATGATGCAATTTCTTCAAAAAAAATATGGGCTTGATAGCGATGCTGCCGTTGTCCGTTTCCTCATACGAAAAGCTGCAAAGGAGGAAGCCTATGTACCAAGTGAGAAGAGTCAATATCGGCAAAACGGCTCAACTTGATGAGTTGGCTCATGCTTGGTACCATAGAGATGGGGTTGGAGCAATCAACATCAGGCGAAAGTATCTAGGCTTAGGCCCTGTAGTTGGCGATATGGCACCGCCCACGGGAATGAGGTTTCGGCATCATTCTTCGCGTAGCTCGTCTTGGAAACGGGACGAGAAATTCGACCCTGGCAACGGGGAAGAAGCCGCTATGGCTTTTGCCTAGGCGGTGTGTCACAAGTTATTTTAAATTGTGATAGCATCCTTCATAGAGGAGATCAGGCAAGATGACACGTGTCTATGGGTTTGATTGGGAGGCATATATACGTCTTGTTATGCCAGCATTTGCACGCTGGCTGGTTGATGGGAATGAAACTGTTATCCACCAATTGTATCAACAGACACGCTGTGCACTAGAAGAACAATTTGTTCCTTCTGCAATGCAACTATCATATACTTGGCTGCGGGCCAAGACGTTTGTGCAGCAGCTTCCACGAGGTTCCCACACCAACAAAGAGTATCAGCTTCTTTGCAGTGCCGAGCAATTCACTAAATTAAGCGATAATTATATCTATCACCATCCTCCCCAGCTTTATCAAAACTCGGATGCCATTCGTGCCGTTTGGGGCGCAATTGTCGAGAAGCACTGTCAATTACAGTTTGTGCCACCTGAGGCAAAACCCTCACAGGAAACAGGATGGCCAATAGGCACGAAGCAGATGGAGCCACTCCAGAGATCCACCAGTTTCTGTGTATCAGCAGGTGAGGCCAGTGAACCAATAATAGAGCAAAATAGTGTTGCTGAAACAATTCAAGTAGCTCCCGACATAGAAGATATGGATACTGAGTATAGAGGAGTGGAAATTGGACGCCATCCCACAACATTGCACCTACGTGGCTGGCTCGCAACGCGCTCCATACGGGCAATGGCACTCTTTGAACTCCTGGCTTGTGGGCGACGCAGTATGCCGTTTGGTTATCGAGCCGGTGAACCATATGAGGCCTATATCGGTTACTTGACCTCTGACGAAGTACTCCACCTTGCAGATTGCCTCCGGGATGAACAACCACCAGATCATGCAACCGCTGAAGCAGATTACGCACGCTTCCGCCAGGAACAAAGCCAGCACATGAAAGAGTTTCGTATGATCGATGAGGTTCTGCCATCTCATGCTAACTCCTTAATGGAAGTTGTACATATGGCAGCACAACATGGATCAGGGTTGCTTTGTGCTGTCGAGTGAAAGGGAAAAGCATCTGGTAGGTTGCTATGCTTGGTAGATGCAGATGCTTTATTGGCATCTCAGGGGGTCTCATTATTCCTAGACGTAATGATATTGCTCAAGTTATAGGTTTAGAGAGGATAGAGTATGGAGCGGAAACCAAACCTGCAATTCGTTGAACCTTTGCGCAAGACCCTGAAGCAACTCAGCAGGAACAAGAAGAATGACCTTACGCTTTTTGCCTTTTTTCTTATTCTGATTGCACTTCCCATGACGATTTTTATTTTGCAAAAACAGCAACAAACACAGGAGCAAGCTGCTGGAACTAACGCTCTTTATGTCTCCACTTCAGGAAATGACAGCAATCCAGGTACGCAAGTCTCTCCGTTTGCGACACTCAATAAAGCCGCTTCCGTTGCTACAGCGGGCACAACCGTTCACGTCTTACCGGGAACTTATAATGAAGCTTTTTCAAACTCCCAAAGCGGGACTGCCACTGCGCCAATTACTTTTATTTCAGATACCAAATGGAGAGCAAAAATTGTATCAGGGTCAAAACTTATTTTCGATAATAGTGGTGATTATGTCCATATTATTGGTTTTGATATCAGCAGTAGCGGCGGCGTGTCAGTGGCTCTTGAGATTACCGGTTCGCATGATCTTATTCAGGGTAATCATGTCCATAATATGGGCGGCATTACCTGTAGTGGAACTCCCGGCGGCGCTGGCATCAGCGATGACTCGCCCGGCTCCGATAACACCTTTGATGGCAATATGATTAATAATATTGGGGACTATCCTACCGCCTGTGACTATATTCATGCGTTGTATATTGATGATGCAGGTGATGTGGTTGAAAACAACATTTCGTATAACAACACAGGAAATGGCTTTTATGTAAATCACGAAACAGGATCGGTCACATTTATTAACAATCTCGCATTCGCGAATGCTGAATACGGCATTGGCATAAACGGCACACAGGCTGTTAGTGGTTTTGTCATAGCAAACAATATCAGTATGGGTAATGGACTGGCAGGATTTAAAACATGGGGTGTTATCACTGGTGCGCAATATATTAATAATATTGTGTTTAATAATCCAACGAATTTCATTCAAGATGGGGCAGGAACAGATCAAGGAACAATTACGGCTGATCCGCAGTTTGTCAATTATCAAGCAAATGGCAGCGGTGATTATCATCTCAAAGCGACCAGTCCGGCGATTGATGCAGGTATAAGTACCAATGTGCCAAACCACGATTATGATGGTCATCCAAGACCGCAAGGCAAAGGCTACGATATTGGTCCCTATGAATTTACTCCTGAGCGGCATCCCTGGATACTTTCCCCTTAGCAGATCTATCACCCCAAGTATATTTTGCATGTTTATAGTCATCAAACGCTTCTTGGACTTTTTGTCCAAAATAAGTGACTCTCCTCTACCAAGTTGCAGCCCGTTAGAGATCTTTGAGGAGCGCCTTGATGCATTGCTGCCACGCTGAGAATGACCCATTGGCCTGCAGCGTGGTAAAAGAGATGGTCACATGGTTTTCATATGCTTCCTTAATGAAGTCCACTTTTCTTCACCTCTTGCTCTCCAAGAAATATCTTGTATTTTCACTCTCCTAGTTTTTTTAATACATTCTTCAATATAATTAACTGTTTTATTTACATCATATGAATCTATAAAGTACTGTCTCCATTGTGGATCAGATTCTGATAGCATCTCATCAATAGCTCCTTCCTTCAATGCAGCTTCTAATATACATTTTTTTGCTCTAAAACGAGATTGTTCGTTTTTATAATGAAAATCATAATTAGTATCCAATTGATTTTCTTCTATCATTTTCATAATATCTAGCGTCCACGTGCCTACAGTTTCAGCATATTCTTTAGTATCAGTAATTGTTTTTTCAGGTCCAATTTTTTTAGCTTCTGCTTTAAAAAATTTAATGTATGCTTCTTTTCTTTTTTCATCTTTATCGGGATATTTATAGGGATATAAGGTTTCTGGTACTATTTCAAATCCTGATGCTTCCTCTGCGAACTCCCTTTTTGCGATTTCAGCACAAATATCCCTATTTCCATCTTTTTTAAGCCCCCTGAGGTCTTCAAAGATTCCGCTTCCCGACTGTGGCATCACCGTCCCAGAACCAAAAGCCCACTTACCCCTTATTGAGAGGATCAATTCGTATGGACGCCCGCTTCGAGATGCAATGACGCTGCCTTTTAGCTTCTTACCATCTAGTAACAAATCTCCATGGATAGAAAGTCTTAAGGGGGCTAAATCTCGTCTATTGGCATTTGTATCTGATGGATCCACTATTTCTACTTGAAACGTTTTTCTGTTCAAGTGAAAGTTATCCAAAGCTGCACCAAACTCGTGTACTAAGTCAGCAGCAATTTTCATATATTTTTCTGTGTCTTCGACAACAAGCTTCTGATCACGAAGAAACTTAGCTGAAGCAACAGCTTGATCAATATTCATTGCTGTTTTATATTCTTTGAAATATGCTTTTCTCAAGCCATCTGTATAATCTGCTACTATATCTGGATCCTCTAACCACTTGAGGCTTTGGTCACTTGCCCCCTTTTGTCTGGCAGTCTCTTTAAGAGGGAGAGTTGAAGTGGTATCTGTATCGTGTTCTACAAGCGTTGTTTCCTGTGACTCCGGTGGATTCCCTAGTCGGTTACGAATAGCCTCTTGTTGAGAAGTAAGGCTTTCGATTTCTCTTCGAAGGTCACGGCGTTGCCTCTCAAGCCATTTAAATGTCACATTTGTAGTTCTATCAGCCTCTGAGATAAGCTTTTTCCTCATTTTCTCAATATCCGCTTCAATCGTACCAGTTTCCTCTCTTTTCTTGTCACAAAATGTCGTATGGGTGGCAATATCGTTTTTGATGCTTGCTATCGCTCCTCGATTTTGAGATAGTATTTCCTGTAAGGGAGTTTCTGCTATAGAAGCGTAGTAATCGCAAATTGACTTAATATTATCCACCATCCTTTGAAATTGCTTTACTAGTTTTACTCTTGCTCTTATATATGCTTCGACTTTGCTGCTGAATTCGAAGTCATCATTTTGCCCACTTGTATCTTGCTTTATAGATGTTATTTTTTCATTAGTTTCCTCTAATTGTCTATTTAAATCAGTATGGATGTTATTAGCTTTTTCAAGCGCTTTATTCTTGTTACGTATTGCCAGAAAAAGACTGATCGCTTCACGATATCCTTCAATATCTTTTTGTTGTAGAGCCTGCCGACAATGGTCTTCTATGCTACTTTTTTCAGGATTTTTTAGATCTGCAAGAGCAGTCTCAAGGAGTTGTATGCCTCTTTCGTGATGTTGCCTTTCAATACTAGATGCCCCTGCATTTTCGTCTAATGCTTTTTGCAACTCATCTCTCTTTGCAAGAGCTTTTAGAGCTTGTTCATATTGGTTAAGCACTGCTTTATAGAGAGCTATTGCTTCAGAAAATCCAGGGTCCTTGAATGCAGCTTCCGAGAACATATCTTCTTTGGCTTCTTGCCTCAAGATTTCCGGTCGGCCTTCTAAATCTTTTACCCTTTGCTGGAAGGCTTCCTGTTGGCCTTCTTGTTCTGTAGTTTCAGAATCGCAAGCTTTGATAGCAGCATCAAGAGCTTTAATTCTAGCTGCGCAAAGATCTCTATCAAGAAAAGGCTGTACTTTCTTTTTATAAAACTCCATTGATTCCATTTCATTCCATATTTCATCGCATTTCCTACTCGCATCCTTCTCAGCTTGTCCAGTGGAGAAATAGGTATTTTGTATCATTACGTCCTTTATCATTGTAACACATTCTTGAGCATCTTTTAATGAACGATAGTAACCTTCATCAAAAGAGCAATCAATTTTATCTATTTCTAGCTCAATACCACCTTTAGCAAGTATTTTTTTTGTAGTTTCTTTTGTTTTTTGTATAATTCCATAAAAGCGGTCAAGGGCTAGTGGATATGATTCGTTTAAATTTGCGATTGTTTCACATCTTTTTTTAATAAGCACTTTTTTTTCTGCTGGTATTCTTCTCAATGATTCTTCTACAATTTCTTTCGTTGAAGATGAAACCTCCTCTCCGAGTAGATACTTGAGGGAAGCTTCTTGTTGATGCAAAGTTCGATTTCGTAAAGCGTTTAGTTTTTTTTGTATTATATTGTTTTCTCTATTTAAATTATCTTCTTGCTCTGTCTCTTCTTTTATAGATGTTAACGTTATGCTTAAAGTTCGCTCACTTTCCAATAATTTTGCTCTTAAACTCTTCCAATCTCGATAGAATGAATCAACCCTATCTAAATCCTCCTGCTTGCTTCTTAATTCAGCATCGAGTTTTTGTAACTCTAGATTAAGGGATCTCTTTCTAAGTAGGTCAGGAGATGATGTTCTATGAGTAAGGTCTGTTGCTTTTGGTTTATCCATTGGTATATTCTCCTAGTTATCTGTAATTCTCTGTAATTCTATAAACTGATTAATAAGCTAGTAAAATTGGTTTATTCCATTTATTGCCTCTATAATCCTTTTCTCTGCAGTTATTTTGGGGAGATCCATTCCAAAGCCGGTTTATGCTGCAGAGATGATTAAAACCTACGACGAGACAAGTCCTACTTTCCAAACCTCGCTACAAGTATACCCAACACCAGCGGTTTTTTCTACGACATCTACTAGACTTCTACAAGACAACTTCCTCTGAGAGTCTCTGAATAGATGACTTTCATCTGGCATGCGAAGGGATCGGCGGGATCAACGGTTTGACGTGTTCCCACAACTCATCACTTACTTCCCAACGGGCGTGTTCCTGCCATCTCCTTCTCTCCTCTTTTCTACTGTTTTCCTTATTCTACCACAATCCCTGAGTTTTCGGATAAGCTCTTATTCTGTATCAGTATTGCATTGCAAGATATTCTGTGTTACAATTGCCGTAGTGAAGAGCGTACTCCTGATGAGGAAATACAATGAGATCATACTTAAGAGGTGAATTTTCTATGTCCAAAAAACAAAAGAATATCTTTGAAAGTGCCTATGACGCTGAAAATTTCAGGAAACAAGGGTACAAAATCATTGATACTTTGGCAGATTACTTAAGCAGCTGTATAGATCGTAGCAATCCTTGTGTTTTATCGTCAGATACACCTGAGAAGGTTTTGGAAAAATGGGATACAGACTTTCATGATAATACATCTAGCTTTGATTTAGTAGAATTTATAACGGAAGTAATAAGTAAATCCATTCATATTCATCATCCTAAATTTATAAGTCATCAGCTCTCAGCTCCTCTGCCAGAAGCAGTATTAGCAGATACGGTTTCTGCTCTGCTCAATAATAGTAGTGCTATTTTTGAGATAGGACCTGTCAACACGGCAATGGAAAAGATATGCATCCGTTGGATGGCTCATCAGATTGGCTATGGTTCAGGTGCTGATGGCTTTTTTACTTCTGGCGGGTCCTTGGGTAATTTAACGGCGTTGCTTGCCGCCAGACAGGCGAAGGCTCCATATGATCTATGGAATGAAGGTTTAAAACCCAGCCGAAGTTTAGCGGTGATGATTTCTGAGCAAGCACATTACAGTGTAAAAAAGGCAGTGCAAGTGACAGGTCTCGGAGAGAAAGGTGCAATTCTTGTGCCATCCGACAAAAACTTTAAAATGGATATAGGTGCACTTAAGGAAAAATATGAAGAGGCAAAAAGAAATGAAGTTGAGGTTTTTGCTATCGTTGCAAGCGATTGTTCAACAGCAACTGGCAGTTATGACAATATAGATGCAATTGCTGATTTTTGTGAAAAAAATAATATATGGTTACATATAGATGGAACCCATGGTGCATCGGCTCTTTTGTCCGACAAGTATAAACATCTTTTGAAAGGTGTACATAGGGCTGATTCAATTATTTGGGATGCCCATAAAATGATGATGATGCCTGCACTGATTACGGCAATTATCTTCAAAAATGGACAGTGCTCGTATGAAACATTCTCACAAAAGGTCCCTTATCTTTTGAGAGAAGATAAGGAAAATAAATGGTCAGTGCTTGGCCTAAGGACAATGGAATCCACAAAAATGATGATGGGCTTCAAGTTTTACACCACCTTAAAGTCAAAGGGTAAAAAATTCTTTGCAAGGTATATTGACCATGTCTATGATTTGACAAAATGGTTTGCTCGTGAGCTTGAAAACACAGGCGTTTTCCAATTGGCAATGGAACCTGAATGCAATATTATTTGTTTTCGATTTACAGGCAAAGAGGGTGATCTGAATGAAATTCAAATGCAAATTCGTAATAAGATTGCGGAAAGTGAAGAATTTTCTATTGTAAAAACACTACTTGGAAAAGACTTGTATTTGCGCTGCACTATTATTAATCCATTGACGTCAAAGCAGGATTTGTTAGAGCTAATTCAAAAAATGAGGGAAGTCATATAATCGGATCAACGGCGCTCAATCTGTAGCGGACTGAGCCGCTGCTGAATTTCATGGCACAACCCGTGGGAGGCAGAAGGCACGGATAGGAAGACCTGCTAGGATCGTTTCCCTGTGAAGCAGTACTTATGATGCTAGTATTCCTGAATAGTTATGAGATTATGCTATGTATGGAATACTTGTACTCCTGCTTCCTAGCGTAGGTCCAAGAAAGCTTTTGTGCGAAGGCATGGAAGCCCCTAAAATGGAGACATGGAAATCCCTAGATAGAGGAGTATACTTCTATGACAACATTGTGTTGCCCGCATGAATTCCGGCAAACTGGTGATAATATGCTAGCTGATTACTGTACCTATGTTCAAGTACCATCCCTTCTATCTGCGTACTCACCACTTCTCCAATCAACCGACGACAAATTATTTGCATCTGCGCTCTTTGCTGCCGTCCTGTGGAAAGACCTTCAGGAACGCGAATTGGGCACACTTTTTCAGCTTATTTGCAGCCCATGTTCAGTCGAGGGGTACCAGGAGATAATGAAGCGCCTTCAGCGTTGTCTGGCGATAGCCGCCTTGCTTGTTCAACAGGGAACTCTTACTTGCACACACTTCGTACGGTCTCCCAAAAATAAGCTTGGGTTTCAGGTAGAACCTCATCTAGCAGACTGGCACTTCTGGACATCAGTGAAGAAACGTATTGAACGGCTGGCATATGCCCATCGCTCATTGCAATTCCAAGATCAGTATCTCGATGTCCCAGCGCAGGAAGTGTTGCGCTGTCGGCTTCAAGGCAATCTGCTCGCATTGCAAGAGCAAATGGATAAAGTGCAGCAGTTGCACCAGGAGTTGCTTAAATATGTCACTACACGCTCTGCTCCCTGTAGGTTGCAATGGGGGGATTTAGTACCTGAAGAGATGCTTGTTTCACTGCACAAGCAAACCATACAACGACATCATCCTCAGTGCCTAGATGACAGGTATACGAACAACGATGAGCGGACTTTCATTATCTCTCATCAGGTTAGCGAAATCTGGTTCGTTGCGGCACTTGCTGCTATGGAAGAGGCAATTGCCTTGTTGCAGAGGCTAGAGGCCCCAATCTTCGAGGCTATTGCGCTCATCCGTCGTGCTACTGACATCATTTGCTTATTTAGCAGTATAATTCAAATGCCGCAAACCATTGGGGCTGCTGATTATCTACTCTTTCGTCCCCAACTAGAAACCGGTAGTGGTGCCGAAAGCATCCAATTTCGTCTGCTTGAGTTACGCGGGGGCCTACGTGATGAGCGCTACCGCAGTGCATTAGAGCATATGCACCTCATGACATCCGAACTACGGCAGCTCTGGGATGCACCTTCCCTCAACTCTGTGTTTCTACGCCTTGTCGCTAGCAGAGGCATCATTAATCTTCAAGATTCTGAGGAAGAGACTGCCCATCGATTGACTGCCATTATGCTCCCGATTGGAATGCCTAATCCTCATGCAGATCTACTAGAACTTTCTGAGGTGCTGCTTGACTTTGAACAGCAGTTTGATCTTTGGCGTGAGATTCATATCGCGATGGTAGATCGTATGATTGGACACCAGCGACCCAGTATAGGAATTGGCGGCAAAAAAGCACAACTATCTGACAATGATAGTAAAGCTTACCTCCTCAAAACTCGCACATATGAACGTATGTTCTCAGTATTGTGGATGGCGCGTAATTATTTACAAGAGGGGAAGAGGAGTGTACTGACAGTATGATACAAACCATTCGAGGACAAGAAATCCGGCGTGTTGTCGTTCCTTAAACGGAAAGCAAAAATATCGTTGCAAATCATGTTTTGGGACTGTATCACCTTGCATTACTATGCTACTATTGCACTGGGCACTCTGGATTAGCATATAAGCAAGGAATAGTTGACCTATGGATTTTGATGATAACGATATCTCCGAAGAAGTGACTGAGGCAGGCAGTGACGAATTGCTCTCAGATGATAAGCTCCATCTTCCTACAGGAGCTAACCCGCTTGTGCGCCTCCATGCGGTTCGTGCATGGCTCACCCGCCGCCGGAAGATGACAAATATCGAAATTGGCGAGGTAGCCTTAGAGCTTCAGCAACTTCAACAGGACGAGTCAGGTATGGCCAGATTACGTCGACGCGAACTACAGGCCCGCCAGGAACAGATGCAGTATCTACAACGGAGATTTCAACAGGCACAGCGGCGCCTGGAAACATACGAGGAAGCCGCAACTCTATTGGAAGAGTGCGTGGACCATGTAACTGTGGGAGAACGCCTGCTGGTTGAATATTATTTGACGCTAGAAGAACGGGTGCAAAACCGCTTACAAGCTGGCGAAAGTGAGTCTTCTCCACGCTTGCAAGTGCTCTTCGATGTTCAACATCGCGTTGAGCGAGTGAGTATTTCCGACGAAGACGAATAGGGCTGCCCGAAAAATGTTGCCTTTCTACGCTGTCCGCAAAGGCACAACTGGACCACCCTCGAAGTTTACCTTGAGGTCTGAGAGAGAGACTGGCGTTGACAATGGAAAGTCAAAATAGCCGCTTTGCAACTGACCCGGTAAAGCATCGGCCTTGATCGAGATCAGTTTGGTGGGCACCTTCTCTCCACCCGGCATTACCAAATATACCAGAGATGCATAATTCACACCAAGTACAGAATTCCCTTTATTGATGGCATCAACCGCCGCGCGCAAGGTATAGTTGCCATTGTGCTTGCGATCATCGGAAAACTTCGCTGCCAATGTTGCATCTTTGATGGCAATATTTACACCTTGGAACTCTATTGCGCGATTAATGGCTATTGAGTCCAGTTGGCTTGTTACAACAACTGTTGGGGCTCCCGGTGGAACGTCGCCAGTTGCATTATTTGATTCACCCTCAGGGGGAGCATAAAGCACCGCTAGTATGGTTATAAGCAAAATGATACCAGCCCCGAGTGCTATACGTACTCGGGGAGAGGAAAAGCGTCGCATAACCGTTGATAACTCCTCGTCCTATGATTATCACGGCATATTATAGCAAAGAAAATCGTTCACCACCATGCATCTAGGCATCACGGCATCACCGATGAGCGTCAAAATTTTGCGACCGCCGTATCCTCACGGAAAAGGAAGAGCAGACCTAGACAGATTTCGGTCTGCTCCTTATGAATTTCTTCCAATCTATCTTATCCAGGACAAGAGACAACTGGCGTGCTGGATGTTATCAATTATGTCTGAACGCTGTACTTTGAGCGACGACGGCTAATCGAACCACCTTTGCGACCAGCTGCCTGGGCTTCTTCACTGGTCCACTTGTGGGCTGTACCCAGAGCATGAGCTGCTTTGCCACCCTTGCTGGCAATTTCACGCTTTTTCTCTGGGCTCATTGAAGCAAAACCGCGACCATGCCCTTTTTGATCACGCTCTTTTTGATTTTGCATTTGTTATTGTCCTCCTTGATCGAATGCTCTGTATTTAGGTGGCATTCGGAACTACCTTTGGAGGTCAGAGTACAGATACCCCTTTTCGCTACCTGTCTCTACTCCCTACACACTATTCTTCCCAGTACCCGTTGGGGAATAAAACAGTTGTGCTGTATACCCCTAAGTAGAACACGACTCATCTGATAGTTTAGATACACATGAGACGCAGTGAATTTTCACTTCTTCTATTTTTGGTTTTCACTTTCTGGAGGACCGATTGTAAAAATGCTATATATTACCTCATGGACCTAGCATCCTTGCCTTTTCTCTTCAATCATGGTAAAATATTTCTACCGAAGAAAACGGTTGTCACATGTACAAAGGGGAGAATTTCATAATGCCAAGGAATCAGCTAACTCAATCACGCTTCCAACTCAAGCCAGATGAGGTTGTCCTTGATCGTACTAAGCTGCTTCCACCATACAAGGTCATTGTACATAACGACGATTATAATGAGATGACTTACGTTGTTTTCGCGCTCCTGCATTCAGTCAATACACTAACTGTACAAGAAGCGGAGCGCATTATGCTCACCGCACACGTTCATGGCAAAGCGGTAGTCATCGTTTGTCCCAAAGAAGCGGCTGAGTACTATCAACAACGACTCCTGAGTTATAATTTGACAGCGACAATTGAACCCGATTGATATGGCCGTAGATAATATGCTCATGCTATTGACGTTGGCATTCTGTAGGGATTACAATTTATAGTGGCCGTTTGTTTGTCAAGTTTAGTAGGCGTTCGCTAAAATAGACTGACACTAAAGGTCCAGATGATGCTGTTTTATCACGCTGTTCACTTACTCCCATCAGGAGGGGAGAATCATGGTTCACTTATGGGGTTCCAAAGTTAAGGAAGATGCTGAGATGAGCAGATGCGCCCTGGGTGAGTCTGCCACCGGGGACATTGCTATCGTAATTGGCGGAGAGAGGCTAGACTCCAATCTCGTCTATCTGGGGTGCCAGATGGCGAAAGGAGCCAGACGTAAGGTCCACTTTGTACATGTGATCGAAGTGCCACGCACGCTGCCGCTGAAAGCAATCCTCACAGAAGAATCTGAACGTGCCGATCAACTGCTTAATTCAGCCATGGAAATAGCACACCGCGTTGGCTGCGAGGCTATCCCTGAGGTTGTGCAAGCACGTGATGCCGGCTCAGCCATCGTTGACGAGGCACGCGATCACCATTGTGCTTTGCTGCTGATCGGCATGGTTCGTCACGGCGATCATCTACAGAGTGAACTGAGCAAGACCGTTGGTTATGTACTGTCCAACTCACCCTGTCGTGTCTGGCTTGTGCAGGATCCGCCAAGCCAGCACGAGGCTGCAGTTCATTAATACTGCTTGCGGTTTCGCAGAAGTTATGAGGCGGAAGCTCTACAGGTGCATGCAAATGCCTCGTGACTAGAATCTCCTTGCTTTCTCCGCTCGGGTATGTGAAAATATCTCTATCTGAAAGATTGTTTGCCACAGGTACAAGCGGAGTTTTCACCATACCTATAAGCTATAAGGTACAGGGCGATCACTACGCTTCTACACGTCTGGAAAGGCAGATATCCTAATTATGACAACGGACATTAATTCTACCAACCTACCGCCACACCCACATAGAGATTACTACACAGCACTTCACCAAGCTGCTCTGACCATCTCTTCCAGTCTTGAACTCAGTCAGGTCCTGCAAAGTGTGGTCACGAGTATTACCGAGGCTATGCAAGTCAAGGCTTGTGTGCTTCGTTTGCTTGATCCCAATACCGGTCAGCTTCGTTTGAGTGCTGTCTATGGCTTGAGTAGTGAATATTTAGCAAAGGGTCCAGTCTCGGTTACCGATAGTCCTATCGATAGCGAGGCTTTACGCGGTTCGCCCGTCTTTGTCGCTGATGCCAGCACCGATAATCGCTTCCAGTACAAGGAAGCCGCCCGTCAGGAAGGACTAGTATCTATTCTCTGTGTTCCATTAGAAGTTCATGGTGATGCTATCGGGATTATGCGTGTCTATACAGATACACCCACAAACTTCCACCAGGACGATATTCAGTTTCTCTCGGTGCTAGCCAGTCTGTCTGCACTTGCTATCGAAAATGCACGTCTCTACGAGAGCATCAAAAGCACCTACGACGGTGTGATGAATGCCTTTTGGGGCACGAAGGATCCCTAGCGCCTGCCCTAGTGCAAAAACACTTGACATATTAGGCATCGTTCCATTAGAATTATCCACGTCAGGGAGACACGGGGAGCGGCATCAGGTCTTCTTCATTCCCTCGATCCGTCGGAGGATACTGCAATACTATTTGACGCGTGTATTCGTCAAGTAGGATAATTTAAATGTTGTACGCTCTCCGATTTGTCTCCCCACTACAGGGAATAGACGAGCGGAGAGCGGTTTTTGTAGACGGAGAGAGAGCGTAGCGACATCTAGTAAGAGGTGCGCTATTTCCCCAACAGAATGACTTCCTGCGAGCGGAATGGTATCTAGTCCAGTTCCACATACAGATGAGTAGAATAGCAGTTGATGAGTATTGAGATAATCCTTTTCCCAACGCTGTGCTAACATAGCATCCTCCAGCACGGGTAGCATCAGCCCACAATAGCCACATGTTGGCAACGTAGTACTCCTCAATGCGGCCGTTACAGCCGCTACAGCGGCCAGTGTCCCTGGTGTACCCAGTGGACCACCAGCACATAGTTCAAGCGGAGGAACAATGCTGTCCTCTCCCATCGGTGCTGGTGAAAGGTCAATGCCCCTAAAGAGGAGACCATGTTCCTGTGTCAATTGTTGTCCCAGTGCAACAATCGGTGTTGCCCGCTCGTTCAAAGCATCGCTTACCCATTGCGTCACCAATCTCATATCCAGACCAGTTGTCATCTCGGCCTCGTGTCCCAGCAGTGCGTTTCTGACAATCGATGCTCCTTGTAAGCCAATAGAGAGGCTTTCCGGGCCTGTGTGATAGGCAGCTGGGAAAAATGGGCACCCCGGTGCTACACATGCCAGCATAGCAAAGCGAAAATTCCCATCTCCACTCGGAGTCTCCTGAGCCAGTCGCTCGATAATATGAGCGGTTGGCATTGCTGCATCCTGACGCAGACCATGCTCTAGCGTAGCCAATTGCACTGACGCAGAGAATGCTCGTGTCCTAGCCAGCAGATCCACAATGAGTTTTAGCTGATCCAGAGGAAACCCGGGATTTGTGACTTGCGCCGGACCTAATGAACAGTATTGCAGCCCGGCAGCATCCAGTAAAGACTGTAGTTCTTTGGTATAGGCGAGAATAGAACCTATAGACCAACCTGCCAAGTTGGTAAAGATTGGCTGCGTAGATAGGCGCACGCTTTGCACTTCGTAGCCTGCTTCACTGTATCGGACACGTGCATGCTGCAAAATTGTTTTTGCACGCTCGATCACAGGAGCTGCAATAGGGTGAGGCTCGGCGATACCAAGTGTGATGGTACGTATGGGTGGCAATACGGGCATTGATGATGTACCTGCCTTTCAAGCTCAAAATATAACTGAGTTCATTCTTGCATAATCCTTTCAACTGACCATTACTTAATGATATCGTTAGCGAATCCCAAATTAGTACTCGCCTTAAGCGTGAACAGGGTGTTAGGCAATCAGCTAAGCCTGCCTATCAAAAATGGGATTCACGCTCAAGAATCTCTGTCTAGATAAGCAAGATTTGAGTTTTCCTAACACCCTGGTGAAGATCATTGTGTTTGGAGTTTGGAAACCTATTTGACCAACCATGTTTTTATGCTGCTCTAGTACTATCTTTTAGCATGTATTGAGTAACGCTGGAAAAGGGCATGAAAGAAATCAGTCACTATTTGCTTACCTGCATCGCCGTTAAGCTCGTACCCTCCAAATCGGTATATTTCATATCCACTCAGACGTAACCTTCTATCCTCTGCAACCATTTTGGCATATAATTCTGGATTTGCTATATCTTGTTCCTTATGATCTTTTTTTGAGTAGTGCTGTTTACCATCTACTTCTATTACCACACGATCATGATTAGAAAAAAGCATCAGGAAGTCCATTCGTTGTCTAATAAGCCTTCGCCCTTTGGGAAGTTGCCTGATAGTTTTCGGATCAAAATGTAGGTATACTTGTGGGACAAGAGCTGGAAGGGTATCACCAACCTGATGCCGAAACTGTCTATAATATGTCCGAAATAATAGCTTCTCTGGTGGACTCTCATCTGGAAGAGATGCTAGTAGCCGTTGATATAACTGTCTTTCCTGATCTTTTCTCCTATGAAAATCCCCTCCCCAGTTGTAGGTCCTTGCAGAGTTGGTGGGAAAGATGAAGCTCACAGGTAACCTCT
>Ga0193729_1000842_pt1 | contig 15952 bp, 13 predicted proteins | sample U1c2metaG_FD_143036 | JGI IMG/M metagenome (GOLD analysis project Ga0193729, IMG submission 143036) | Soil microbial communities from a riparian zone of the East river system, Colorado, United States - U1c2 | ecosystem: Environmental > Terrestrial > Soil > Riparian zone | place: USA: East River...
CTCGTTATTCTGGCAAACATGATTTTCTATGCGATATTAGGCGAAGTGAATGGGAAACGGGCGCCACAAGAACAGATTGGGATTTTATTCGTGAATGTCAGATCTTTCGAAGTGGTTCGGATCCATAAAGGTTATTTCCTGCCAGCCAAAAACAAGTCGTCATGAATATCTTGGAGGGCCTCGGTATTGCCTTATTCTTGATCGCCTTCTTCTTATGGTAAGGAGCGGCAAAAGCCGATGGAGTGACCGCGACCGACGCTCGCTAATAGACGCTCGTGTCCGCCGAGGACTCAAAAAAAGTTCTTAATCTGTCTTGCCACGCCCGGGCTCGTTATAGGTGCCCCCGATTTCCCCGTGGGTTATTGTTCTCGTTCCGAATCATGTACTCCGTCTCCGAAGTTTTTCTGCATGGGCATACCAAAGTCGTGCTTTCCGAGCGTTCTTCTTTACACCACGACCAACCTCATACAAATGCCCAAGATTGTGAGCAGCGTCATCGTGCCCTTTTTTCGCCGCTTTAAGATACAAGTAAAACGCTTTTGGGGGATCAATCCCTACACCGTCTCCTCGGCTGAAGCAGACTCCGACGGAGAACTGGGCCTCTACGATTCCTTTATTGGCAGCCTTGAGCTGAAGTTCAAAACCCTTTTTGAGATTCTTACTTAGTCCTTGACCATATCGATAGGACTTGCCAAGAAAGTGCATTGCATCTTGATCACCATAGCTGGCCGCTCTTTGCAGCCATGCAACGGCCAGAGTGCGATTTTTCGCACACCCCTGCCCGCCATATAGAAAACGCCCACGTGGTACTCGGAGTTTGGTTCTCCCTCTTTGGCCGCCCTAAGGTAGCACTGAAAAGCACGACGACGATTTGCCCTTGTACCTAAACCGTAGTCGAATGCGGCACCCAACCAGCCGTAAGCACCTATGTGGTTCAGGGCAGCCGCTTGCTTTAACAGTTTAAATCCGCGCTGATAGTCCTTTAGGGTTCGGGGTACCGTTAAAGCAGCTTCTTGCTGTTGTGAAAACTTTCTCTGCTTCAGACCCTGCGTCTCTGCAAATTCTTCATAGCTCCCATCGAGTGGAATAAATTATCTTATCCCCTTAACCCTCATTTATGCGGCACTCCTTGACGCTAGTGGTCGGCCACCCACCTGGAACAAAGAAGGAACGTGGCGGAGAGAACGGTGATAAAACAGTGTTGTCCCTCCAGCCGCGCATGAATCAAACTAATCAAAAATAGAAAGAATAAGCCCGCCACGTCCTCGAAGGCCGTTCTCCTCGACAGGGCTTGCCTCGGTTTGAGCAGGGGTATAGGCTTCATTTCCGGCCCTTTTGTCGGGCCGAAGGTCTGACGCGTGATCGATGAGTAGGCTCAACGACAGACGGCTAGCGTTCACCAGCGGGGCTAGCCGCCACAAGATTGAATTAATTAAACATATAAATATATAGGAGGTTGAAAAATGGCTACAGCAACGACTGTGATGGAACCGAATGTCAAGATTAGTGCTACCAAACTTCTAATCAATGGACAGTGGGTGAATAGTGTTTCGGGAAAAACCTTTCCGTCCATCAATCCTTCGACCGGCGAGGAGCTGGCGCGAATCGCGGAGGCGGATGCCGCAGATGTGGATAAAGCGGTGGCCGCGGCTCGCGCTGCTTTCGAAAAAGGGCCCTGGCGCAAGATGACCGCTTCGCAACGCGGCAACCTGATGTACAAGCTTGCGGACTTGATCGAGAAGAATCTGGATGAGCTCGCGCAGCTCGAAGCGTTGGATAACGGAAAGCCGTACAGCGTGGCGCGCGCGGCGGACTTGCCTTTGACGATCGCCTGCTACCGTTACTATGCAGGATGGGCGGACAAGCTGCAGGGCAAAACCATTCCGGTGAACGGGAACTATTTCACGTACACCAAGCATGAGCCGGTTGGCGTAGTGGCACAGATTATTCCCTGGAATTTTCCTCTGCTGATGCAGGCGTGGAAGCTGGGCCCGGCACTGTCCACCGGCTGCACGGTGGTGATGAAGCCCGCGGAGCAGACCCCTTTGTCGGCGTTGCGGGTCGGTGAATTGGCGCTGGAAGCAGGATTCCCGCCGGGAGTTTTGAATTTATTGCCTGGCTACGGCCCCACTGCTGGAGCTGCACTGGCGCGCCACATGGACGTGGATAAGGTGGCGTTCACCGGCTCCACAGAAGTGGGGCACCTGGTTATGAAAGCGGCGGCCGAATCGAATCTGAAGCGCGTCACGCTGGAGCTGGGCGGCAAGAGTCCCAACATCGTCTTCGCGGACGCAGACATGGATAAAGCCGTCGAAGGCTCGCATTTCGCGCTGTTCTTTAATCAAGGGCAATGCTGCTGCGCGGGTTCGCGTACTTTCGTGGAAGACAAAGTTTACGACGAGTTCGTGGAGCGTAGCGCGGCGCGTGCCAAGAAGCGGACGGTTGGCAATCCGTTCGACAAAAATACCGAGCAGGGCCCACAGGTAGACCAGGAACAATTCACAAAAGTGATGGGCTACATCGATTCCGGCAAGCAGCAAAAAGCCAAGCTGATGGCCGGTGGCAATCGCGTGGGCGACAAGGGATTTTTCATCGAGCCCACAGTGTTCTCCGATGTGAACGATGACATGAAGATCGCTCAGGAAGAAATTTTTGGGCCGGTCATGGCCATCCTTCGCTTCAAGGATATTGGCGAAGTAGTGGAGCGCGCGAACAAGTCGCTCTACGGACTGGCCGCCGCGGTTTGGACCAAGGACATCACCAAGGCTCACGCCATCGCCGACAACGTACGCGCCGGAACGGTGTGGGTGAACTGCTACGATGTGTTCGATGCTGCCGCGCCATTTGGCGGATTTAAGCAATCGGGCATCGGACGCGAACTGGGCGAATATGGACTCGCCAACTACACGGAAGTAAAAACGGTAACCATCAAGCTCTAACGGGGCAAACTCTGAGCGGGCAAGCTGCAAGCGAGTAAGCTCTGAACGGGCCTGCGCATCAACAAGCAGGCCCGTAATCATTCCAAAGGCTCTTCGCGGTTATGATAGCGACATGACTGGTGTGCTCAATGAGCGGTATCTGGCGGCGACTTTCCTTTTTTGTTTGGCTTCTATCTATGGCGCGGCAAATTCCCACGGCCAATCAGTGACAGACGGCTCGCAGGCAAACGTCAGCTCGGAGACAAATACGGCGCGCACCCGCGCGGAACATTTACGTCACGGCATCAATCTCAGCGAATGGTTTGCGCAGGTGTACGACCCCAGAGGCTATACCAAGGAACATTTTCAGGCTTGGAACACGGCGCAAGACATAGCGCTGATTAAAGCGCTGGGATTCGATCACGTGCGTCTGAGCATCAACCCGCAGCCGATGTTTCGGGCGCGGCAGGCGGATGAACTTCCCGCGGAATATCTCAGCCAACTGGACGCCGCGGTAAAGATGATTTTGGACGCGAACCTGGCGGTGATGATTGACATCCACCCGGATTCGGATTTCAAAGAAAAGCTGGCAAAGGAAGGCGATTTTACCGAGCAGTTTGCGGATTTCTGGCGCGGGCTGGCGCGTCATTATTCGAACCTCGATCCTAACCTGGTGTTTTTTGAAATTCTCAATGAGCCGGAAGCGAAGGACCCTTACCGCTGGTACGGCGTTGAATCACGTGTGGCGGTGGCGATACGCGAGGGCGCTCCCAATCACACTATTATCGCTACCGGCGCACGGTACTCGGACGATGACGATCTTTTGTCCATCGAGCCGCTGCATGACTCGAACGTAATCTACACCTTCCATTTCTACGATCCGCACGTGTTCACCCACCAGGGCGCGACATGGGGAGAAAATTATTGGCATTTTGTGAAGGCGCTTCCCTACCCGTCGAAGCCGGAAAATGTGCAGGCGTCCATTGCCGCTATTCCGGAGCCGGCAAAGCGATTGGCCGCGGCGCGCTATGGAATGGACCGCTGGAATGCCGCGCGCATAGATGAAGAATTCGACCAGGTGTCTGCGTGGGCCCGGCGCTGGAATGTTCCGGTAATCTGCAACGAGTTCGGGGTGTTCCGCAAAGAAGCGCGTGCAGAAGATCGCGCTGCCTGGATTTTGGACGTGCGCAAATCTCTGGAGAAACACGGAATTGGCTGGACGATGTGGGATTACAGCGGCGGATTTGGCGTGGTGACCAAGCCTAATGGTCAACCCATCGTTGACGAAGTCACGGTAAAAGCGCTGGGCCGCACCGTCCCGCACTACTGAAGTGCTGCTCCGTGCCTACGCGCCGGACGATTTTGAAGCACTCTACAAGCTTGATCAGAGCTGCTTTCCGCGCGGGATTGCATATTCGAAAGCCACGCTGCGTTATTTTTTGGCGCTTGCGTCCGCTGAGTGTTTGCTGGCCGGAGAAGACGAGGATGTCGCCGGGTTCATTTTAAGCGAAGTGGATGGGCCGCTCGCGCACATCATCACGCTGGACGTGGCCGAGGCTCATCGACGGAGCGGGGTTGGCTCGCTGTTGCTGAACGCCGCGGAAAATAATCTCTCCGCACAAGGTGTACGCACTGTGTTCCTGGAAACGGCGGTGGATAATCACGCCGCTGTAAACTTCTGGTCACGCCACGGTTACATCAAGAAAGGTATTTTGAAGCGCTACTATTTGAAGCGCATCGATGGTTATGAAATGAGGAAAACCCTTCTAGTCGCGGAAAAAAATTAACTTCATGGACGAGCATTAAATCCAACGAGTGTTAGGGACAAAATCTGGAGCTTCGTAGTTATGGGTCTAGGTGTTTCCACGTTACAAGACCCACCCTCCAAAAACCTGAGGGTGGAGCACCCTCCGTCTCTCGAATATAAAGATTTATTAATGTAGGCACGCTTCATTTATAGGTGCAGCGGTGAAAAACTGTGACAGTTCAAGGTCAGCCTTTTGTGTAAGCTAAGAGAACGTCGGAGGGGACTTGCACGATTATCTTATGTCGGTCGTGTTGGGAATTGTTGAAGGATTGACGGAGTTTTTGCCGGTCAGCTCCACGGCGCATCTGCGCATCGCCGAATATCTGCTGAACATCAGCCTGCAAAGCGGCTACTGGAAGATGTACACCATCGTGATTCAGATTGGGGCAATCGCCACCTTGCCGATTTATTTTCGCGAGCACATCCGGCAGTTGCTCTCTACATTTCCGCGCGGCGAACGCGGCGACCGCACGATATTCACTCACCCATTGAGCCTGGTGATGATCGCGTTCGTGATTACCGCGCTCCCTTCTTATCTACTGACCAAAGTTATCGGTAAAAATCTGGAAAGTTTGTACGTGATGGGCACCGCGCTGGTGGTTGGCGGGGTGGTGATGTGGCTGGTGGACTGGATGAACGCGAATTCAGAAACCGCGGGTGAAGCCGCCGGAGCGAACAGCCGTATCCATACGTGGCGAATGGATAACATGAGTCTGGGTCAAGCGATGTGGATCGGCACCTGCCAGATATTGTCGGGAGTTTTTCCCGGCACTTCGCGATCAATGTCCACGATCACGGCGGGGCAAATTGCGGGCATGTCTAGAGCCGCGGCCCTGGAATTTTCCTTTTTTCTCTCCATGCCCACGATGGCGATGGCCGTGGCTTATTCCCTGTTCAAGTCGATGCGGGGACAAGATGAAAATCCGATCGGCGTAGCGCAGATCGATGCGCATCAATGGATCGTGTTGTTGATCGGGCTGGCCGTGTCGTTTGTGGTGGCGTACGGAGCGGTAGCGTGGTTTATGGGATGGGTGCGCAAACGCGGATTCGCGCCATTCGCCGTATATCGAATAATCCTGGGTGTCGTGGTGTTGTATTACGCTACGCGAATGGTTGGATAAAAAACTGGGCACTGACGGGCCGCTGCCTTACGATCTTCGGTTCTGATTGATCTCCGTCGTATCGTTCGCGTCGACCGGCTCGACCGCGAATTCAACGAATTAGGAATTCGAGCGCGATCAAGCAGCTTCCATTTTACGCCCCCCACCAGCCTCTTTTCCAAAGAAACACCTGCCATAAAAGTGGTTGTCGTCGACCGGACCTTTGATATCATCGTGCAGTTCCTGTTCCCCCAGGCGGGAGCGCGATAGCGCCAACGCCCCGCCGCGTCACTCAGCCTTCCCCAAAATTGCTGAGGTGAAATACTTGCGTCTTCTGACTCCTACCGAAAATAAACGGCTCAATGAGCTGATCGGATTTTTGTGCGTGACCGTGGCAGTGTTGACGGCGCTGGCTTTGATTTCCTATTCCCCACGCGATGCGGCCTGGAATGTAAGCGCCAACGGCCCGGATTCCGTCAGCACCAACAACTGGATTGGGCCCGCGGGGGCCTACTTAGCCGACCTGCTATTCCAGGTGTTCGGCTTCGCGGCGTTTTTGCTGCCGATGGGGTTGGCGGTACTTGGCTGGCGCTGGCTGAAAAATCGCGCGATCAATTCACAAATTGCCACGCTGATAGGCTACGCGCTCTTGTTGCTGGCGCTGCCCTCACTGCTGACACTTTGGCATTTTCCGGATGTGCGCAGCACGGTGCCGCCGGGCGGAATGCTGGGTTCATTGGTTTCGGGCGGCTTGCGCACGGGCTTTAATCCGATTGGCGCAAATCTCGTGGCGGTTGCGCTGTTACTCACCGCGTTGTTCATGACGACGAGATTTTCTTTTTCGGGTGCGCACGCGTGGGCTAGTGGACCAAAAGGTCCGATCGGCGCGGTCGAAAAATTGGGAATTCTGCAAAAGGCCCAGGCACGTTGGCATGCCTGGCGCGGAACCCGTGAGCAGGACCGATTGCGCAAGCGGCTGGCGGAAACGCGGCTTTCGGGGCGAAAGCCAGTGTCTCCGCAAACGGTCGGCAACAATTCGGCATTGAATGAAAATTCCCGGACGATTGAACTGGAAGACGACAGTGACGTTTTCAAATCGCGGCAGGAAGAACGGGATGAAGAGCGTGCGGAGAAAGAAAGAGACCGCGGCCATAAGGCGCCGATCTTTGTAGTGGATCGCGAGCCGGAAAAGCCTGCGACGCGCAAAGCTGCTGGCGAACCAAAGATCGCTAAAGCAAATACCAATTACAAATTGCCATCTGTCTCATTGTTGCGCGAAGGCGAACGCAGCCAAAAGCTTGACGAAACAGAGTTGAAAGAGCGGGCGCGCGCGATTGAAGAAAAATGTCAGGAGTTCGACGTCCAGGGGCGCATAACACAGATCAATCCCGGCCCAGTGGTTACGACGTTCGAATTCAAGCCCGAAGCAGGCATCAAATACAGCCGCATCATTGGGTTGACTGAAGATTTGTGCCTCGCGCTGCAAGCCGAATCGATTTTGATTGAGCGCATCCCGGGCAAGTCCACCATCGGCATAGAAGTGCCGAACCTGACCCGCCAAACCATTGCGCTGCGCGAAATTATCGAAGCGCCGGAGTTCATCAATTCCGCGAGCAAGCTCACGCTGGCCATGGGAAGAGATTTACATGGAAGAATCCGCGTAACTGATCTGGCGGCCATGCCACATTTGCTGATCGCCGGCTCGACCGGCACGGGCAAGAGCGTTTTCATCAACTCGCTGATGATGTCCATTTTGTACAAGGCTAGCCCCGATGACGTAAAAATGGTGCTGGTCGATCCCAAGCGGCTGGAATTAAACCTGTACGAAAATATCCCGCACTTGATCGCGCCGGTGGTCACCGATCCGAAGATTGCTTCGAACGTTCTGCGCAACGCGACGCGCGAAATGGAAAACCGGCTGAAATTGTTGGCGCAGCGCGGCGTGCGCAACATCGACCAGTACAACCGCTCGTTTCAGAAGCAGCAATCGCTCTCGCTGTTCGACAACGTGGAAGAGAGCGAACACAAGCCGCTTCCCTACCTGGTGATTGTCATCGACGAGTTAGCCGACTTGATGATGGTGGACACCAACAACGTGGAAGAATCCATCACCCGGCTGGCGCAAATGGCGCGCGCGGTGGGTATCCATTTAATTCTGGCGACGCAGCGGCCGTCTGTGGACGTCATCACCGGACTCATTAAAGCGAACTTTCCTGCTCGCATATCTTTCCGGGTAGCCAGCAAAGTCGATTCCCGCACCATTCTGGACGCCAATGGCTCGGAATCGCTGCTGGGCAAAGGCGACATGCTTTATTTGCCCGCAGGTTCGGCGCGCTTGCATCGCATTCACGGACCGCTGGTCAGCGAAGATGAAATTGTCTCCGTGTGCGATTTTTGGCGGCAACAGGCGCAGGCTAAATACAACGAGCAGTTGTTGGAAGCGCCAAAAGATGAGAATGGCAAAGTCGAGGCAGGCGGCGAGTCGGAAACAGGCGAAGCAGCTGCCACGGACGATGTGGACGACGATCTTTATCAGGACGCCATCCGGGTGGTGTGCGACGCCGGGCGCGCATCCACGTCAACGCTGCAGCGCCGTCTGCGCATCGGCTACGGCCGCGCGGCGAGGCTGATCGACCTCATGGAAAAAGACGGCATCGTGGGCCCACCGGAAGGCACCAAACCGCGCGAAGTTTTAAAGAATCGCAACTGGATGCGCGAATTCGACGACTCCGCGCAAGAATAATTAACTGGCCGCAGAATAATTAATCTTGATGGATAATTTGACACGCACACTGCGCGTCTCTAGAATTTGTTCAGTGCCGGGGTAGCTCAGTGGTAGAGCGCCGCCCTGAAAAGGCGGGCGTAGCCAGTTCGATTCTGGCCTCCGGCACCAGTTTTGTTTTTCTTCGCCCAGCCCACTTGTATTCCTGCCGAGCGACTTGAATTTGTGCGTTGGTTCAAATCAGGCCTCTGCAATCAATTGTTCTTTCCTGTCAACAGGTTCCCAGTACCCTGCAACCATCCGAATTTGTAGGGATTCACCACCGTCGAACAGGTCGTTGAGCGGCCGGCGGATCTCGGTAAAGAATCTGACGGATCCCGGTGTCGGACGCCTTCTGAATCACGTCCAGCAACCGGTGGCGTTTGACGGCCACATCAAAGTCTGGGCTGGCGGACTTTCCCTCGCGAATGCCTTCAGCCATCCGCATGTACATCTGGGCAACGTTGAAAGGAAGCCCCGTCGGGACCGCGGGCGGAACCCAGCGATAGCTCTCCGGTATCGAGAGATCCGCCAGCGGTTTGCCCGCCTGCGCACCGCGCACAATGAACTCGGAGACCTGTATATAAGTCGCTTGGCGAGGATCTGTCGGCACGATAGCCAGGGTGCCCTCGGTCCCGTGGATCTCGAACAGGAAGCCCGTCCCGTTGGTGGTGCCGCCTTTGAGCTGGACCGATGCGACCGCGCCGCTTTGGAGGACGCCGCTTATGAGCACCTGGTCGGGCGCGGTCATCGGGATCGTCTCGCCCGTCTCGACGATCTTAATTCGCTGGCGCTGATTCGCCACGACGCTGCACAGCTCTTTAAACTCCCCAAGGCAGTAGCACAGCGCGTCAATTGCGTGTCCCCCGGGGCTGGTCATTAGAGTATTGCCGTTCGAGCGATCCGCCATATAGGCCCAGTCACGCGTGAATTCGGTGCCCCAGGCTGGGGTCGTTATGATCATCGTGCAGGAAAGCACCTTGCCAGCGTAGCCCTCGGCGAGCAGGTCTCTGACGCGATTGAACTCGCGAGCTCCGCGGGCTTGTAGGCCCACCATATGGTGGACTCCTTTGCGGAGGGCCAAATCACGCATCTGCTGAGCCTGCTCAGTGGTGGCCGCAAGTGGCCATTCGCAGTAGAGATGCTTGCCGGCATTCAAGGCGGCCATCCCCAACTGATGGTGAGAAGGCACGCGCACGCAGATCGAGACGAGGTCCACGTCTGGATGCTGGACCATTTTGTAAGGGTCGGCAAAAGCGTGGGGAATTCCGAAATGCTTGGCCGTTTCGTCTGCGGTTTCCTGACGGCTCGTGCTGACCGCCGTGATCTCGAATTCGGGAAGCGCACTCAAGGCCGGGATGTGGGCATCGCGCCCCCAGCCGTTACGCACATTTGCTCCAATAATGCCAACACGGATTTTTTCTGTGGCCATGATGTTTTTCCTTTCTTGTAGGGCCGCTCCATGCACTACAATAATTTTAGAGTCTTGATACCCTTACGACAAGAAGGCACAATATAGGGACATAGTCACCATTTGGGAGCCATAACGATGCCAATGTTTAAGCCGGTCATACTCCACGAGGATTGCGCGCCACGCCGCGTGTTGGAGCTCTTCAGCGTCAAGTGGACCACGATGGTGCTCCACTCACTGCACTTCAACGGCGGCACGTGCCGCACCGGCGCCCTGGCGCGAAGCTTACCGGGGTGCTCGAAGAAGATGCTCACGCAGACGCTACGCGAGATGGAGCGGGACAGGCTGATCGATCGAAAGGTCTATCCGGTTGTGCCGCCGAAGGTCGAATACTCCCTGACGCCCATGGGCCGGCTGTTCATCGAGCCGATCGAGATGCTTTATGCGTGGGCGGCCAAGAACGACGACGCGTTGTCGAAGCTCAGGAGGAGGCGGATGAAGCACACGGCTTCGACAGACAAAGCGAGGAAGGTTCAATAATCCTCAGTCACGACCGGGCCGACCACTCGAACCGCCTCCTTAGCCAACCCGCGATGAGCCGCGTGTTGGAGCGACTGCGGGAAATGTTCAAAGACCCTTTGCTAGTCCGCAGCGGACGGATCTACGAGCGCACGGTGCGGGCAGACCGTTTGCTGCGGGAATTGGAGACGGTCCTCCCGGGTCTTGAGGCGATGGTCCGAGGAGAAGAGTTTGATCCGGCGCGAAGCGAGGAACGATTTCGGCTGGCATTGACAGACCATGCTTGCACGATTCTGCTGCCATCGCTCGTGAATGCGATAAGAGAAGGGGCGCCTCGCATCAAGCTCGAAGTGTCGGCTTGGAGAACCCGAGCCTACGAGGATGTCGCAGCAGGCAGAATCGATGCCGCTCTCAGTGCAGAGCTCTCCAGAGCGAAATAATCTTCAAATTTAGACTTTGTTTGTATCGTAGGCTCCGCTCTGCGGATTCGCACTCACCGGTTCACGCTGCAATCCGCTCTCGCTTATGCAAAGGAAAATTTAGGCAAGCGTCTATCGGTGGATGATTTGGCCGCAGCAGCCTTTCTGAGCACGCGGCAATTCAGTCGACTCTTCAGAGATGAAACTGGACAAACGCCCGCCAAGGCAATTGAACGGCTGCGTGTAGAGGCCGCCCGGTTGATGATGGAAGCTGGCCGATTCTCCGCCGAGGAGATCGCCCGCAAGAACGGATTCGGAAATCGCGACCGAATGCGGCGCTGGTTTCTTCGCGCCTTCGGGCAGCCACCTCAGGTGGTCCGGCGCACCGCAAATCTGCTCATCCCACAAATGGTCAGTCGAACGATTCGCCGACAAGCTATTCGGGAAAACTGAGCCCAATCGGCCCATAGGTCTGTAGCACGACGATCCTTGGAGCCCGTTTCCACATGATCGCAAAACCAGTGTGTCGACCCGACGCAAGAGCCCGGGCCGATCTTGGGAAATTAGAGATTAGGGTGACGGTGTTGCGCTTTGTTTCCCGCTTCGATCAATGCGCCGAGTCGAAGAATCGTCGCTTCATCCAGCCACCGGGAGACGAGTTGCACGTTGATCGGCAGCTGCTCCGAGCTGAAGGTAAATGGCACGGAGAGCGCGGGCAGACCAGCAAGGTTGAACGGTACGGTAGCACGCATCATGTGTGTGGACGGCACCTTTTCACCGTTGACGACGTATTCCTCAAGGCCAGGAAGCGGGGCGGTGAAAGGAATGACCGGGCATAGCAGCACATCGTATTTCTGAAAATATCCGGCGAATGCTCCCTTGAGCTTATCAACCTTTATTTCTGCGTCGATGTAATCGCCCAATGAGGGATCTGGCGACGTTACATAGATCTTCCCGATGAAATGCAGTTCGGCTTCACGATCCCCGACAAATCGTCGAACGTAACGCCCAAGCTCAGCACCGTAAAGAGTGATAGCGGGGTCGAAGTAGTTGTTCTGCTCCAACAGCGGAATGCGAACGGGCTCAACCTCGCAGCCGAGATGTTTCAGCAACTCCGCCGCGGCAGCAACCGCAGTTGCGACCTCTCGGTCCACCGGTCCGAAGCCAGGCTCGACCAGCCAACCAACATGCAGTGCCTTGCCGGCAATTGGCGCATCGGCAGGTTCAGCAGTCTTCGCGTGGATGGCGAGTCCATCGATACCATCTGGTCCTTGCATAATGGAAAACGCCGTCGTAATGTCACGCACGCTGCGAGCCAGTGGGCCGATGTGGAAGTAGCGGTTGAGCACTTCTGGCCAATGGCCAGTGTAGGGAATGCGGCCATGAGTAGCCTTCAAACCCACAATTCCCGTCAGCGCAGCCGGACCTCGAACTGAAATCGCAAGGTCACTCCCTATTCCAATCGGCGAGAGGCCGGCAGCAATCGCAGCCGACTCTCCGCCGCTTGAGCCACCAGGTGTGCGCTCTAAATTCCACGGGTTCCGGGACAGGCCTGTCACCAGATTGTCCGTTTCCTGCCAGGCCGAGAATTCGGGAAGATTGGTCTTGGCGAGAGGGATCGCGCCTGCAGCCTTGAAACGTGTCACAACGGTGGCATCTTTCTCGGGAATATTTCCGGCAAAAATTTTCGAGGCGCGCTGCGTCAGCACACCAGCCGTGTCGATGGCATCTTTGATCGTGAACGGCACGCCGTGGAGAAGGCCGAGCGCTTCGCCGTTCTTCACGGCCTTGTCCGCCAAGTCTGCACCCTTCAGCGCATCTTCTGCCAACAGGGTTACAATCGCGTTGACCTTTGGATTGATGGTCTTGATCCGATCGAGATGTGCCTGGACGACTTCGCGTGAAGACAACTGCTTCGTCCGGATCAGCGCGGCGAGTTCCGTTGCATCCTTGTAATAAATGGGATCCGCATTCGGTACGGAACTGGGAGACAGTATCATTTCAGTTCTGCTCATATCGGTTTCCTTTTTCGATTTGTGGGCGCATGCCCGCCCGCGTTCGCGCGCCTCTGCTGAATTAGCGCAGTGTGGTCGGAACGCTGCGTGAAGTTCGACAGCGAACAGTTCCGGCTGTTCCGAGTTTCGATGATACGATTTGCGGATAATGGCCGACTGTCTACATTGGCACACATTGAAAAACAATCTAGAAGTCAACCCCAACGGCAACGTCGCCCACCGATCGGAGCGCGGCAAGAGTGGAATTTGGTCGAACCGAAAGTTGGTTTCTGTGATCGGCGAGGTAGCGATGAATGTACGATATGACCACGGAGCCCTCGCCAACAGCTGATGCAACGCGCTTGACTGAGTTAGCGCGCGCATCACCGACCGCATAGATGCCCGGCATACTGGTCGCGTATGGGCTTTTATCGAAGCCATCTGTGCCTCCGGTAAGGATGAAGCCTTTCTTGTCGAGCCGGACCGTACCAAATAACCAACCAGTGTTCGGCTCAGCGCCGATCATCACGAAGACGGTGGAGATATTCCTTACTGTGCGCTCACCTGTGTTCAAGTTGGCCCATGAGGTTTTAGTCAGCAGTGTAGATGATTCCAAGGAGGGCGATCAATGCCCAAGTGGGTCGATTTTAGAGGGTGCAATTCAATGACGGCAACGAATCGTCGCGTTGTGGCTTTCGATTTTGGCCTGCTATTAGTAGTCGCGTTCTCGGTGGTCCCACGAGCGAATGCCCAGGCGACGTATACGCTGAAGGCGGCGCCTAAGACTGTGACGTGGGGATATTACGATGCGAAGGCTGCGCCCGTTTTGCGCGTCAAATCGGGCGACACCGTGGACGTCGAAACTTTGCTCACCAACAGTCCCAAGGGACTGGAGCGCGCCGGCGTGCCTGCTGATCAAGTTGAGCAATCACTGCGCGACATCACCGACCAGGTGAAAGAGAAAGGGCCGGGCGGACACGTCCTCACCGGTCCGATCTTTGTGGAAGGCGCGGAGCCCGGCGACGTTCTCGAAGTAAAAATTGTCGCCATCAAGCTGGCGATTCCATACGCCTACAACGCCTTCGGCCCCGGTCGCGGCTACATTCCCGACGATTTCCCTTACGCGAAAATGAAAATTATTCCGCTCGACGAAAAGCGCATGGTCGCAAAATTCGCGCCGGGCGTTGAAATTCCGCTGCATCCCTTTTTCGGCAGCATGGGCGACGCGCCGCCGGAAAGCGTCGGCAAGTGGAACAGCGCGCCACCCTGGATCATGGGCGGCAATATGGACAACAAAGATCTCGTCGCCGGCACCACGCTCTATCTTCCCGTGCATGCACCCGGCGCGCTTTTTGAAGTTGGCGACGGTCACGCCGGCCAGGGCGACGGCGAAGTGGACATCACCGCCATCGAAACTTCTCTCGTAGGTACGTTTCAATTCATCGTACGCAAAGACATGCACCTCAAATGGCCGCGCGCCGAAACTCCCACGCATTACATGACTATGGGCTTCAACGACGACTTGAACGCCTGCGCCACACTCGCCGTTCGCGAGATGGTCGATTTCCTGGTGACCGAAAAGCATCTCTCTCGCGATGACGCGTACATGCTGGCCAGCGTCGCCGCCGATCTCCACATCACCGAACTCGTCGACGGCAACAAAGGCGTCCACATGATGATCCCCAAAGCCATCTTCATCTCTGGCGCTAAGTGAGCAATTGATGAAACAGATCACGATCCTGCTCACCCTGGCGATGCTATGTGTTCCCGCTAACGCCTCGCCCTCCCTCGTAGGGGCACAGCATTGCTATGCCCTCTTTCTTTTTCCAGGCTCATTTTCCACCCCGGCAGCAACACCCGACGAAAAACCCGATTGGTGCAAACCTCTTCCGCGCCCCGAATACAAATCGCTGCAGCGCGTCCTGCCCAACGAATCGTGGTTTGAGGTTTACAAAGTTTCTCCCGGCGTCTTCGCCATTTACGAACCGCACCAATCGGAAGAAACCATTTCGTATTTAATCGTCGGCACCAAACAAGCTCTGCTTTTAGACACTGGCATGGGCATCGCCGACATCCACAAAGTCGTCTCCCAACTGACTTCCCGCCCCATCGTCGTGCTGAATTCGCATACCCACGACGATCACGTCGGCGGAAACTGGCAATTCAATTTTGTCTACGGCATGGACACCGATTTCACTCGCGCCAATGCCAAGGGCTCTCGCGAGGCGGCGCAAGAGGAAATCACGCCCGGCGAAATCTGCGGCGATTTGCCAAAAGGTTTTAACGCCGCAACCTATCAAACAAAACCGTGGCACATTTCTTTGTTCGTGCACGACGGCTTCAAGATCAATCTTGGCGGACGCACGTTGGAAATTATCGCTACGCCCGGCCACACGCCCGACGCCATTTCTCTGATCGACCGCGCCAATGGCCTGCTCTTCACCGGAGACACTTACTATCCAGCGCCGATCTGGCTCTTCCGTCCGGAAACCGATCTCGACGCTTACGTCGCCTCGGTAAAAAAACTGGCCGCGCTCGAACCCGGCGATCTAGAGCGCCGTGCGCCACTGAAACTGGTTCTCGGCGCGCACAACGTCCCGTTTGCCGAGCCGTCCGTTTTGCCCAGGCTAGTGGCCGCCATCGAAGCGGTCCGCGCCGGAAAAGGCGATGTAAAGCCTGCCGGGCACGGCAAAGAGCTGCACACTTTTGACGGTATTTCTTTTCTTCTCCCGGCCGGGCATTAGCGGTATGCTGAGATTCTGCGCGGGTAATTTCTGTGAGTTTTTGGCTCCCACGAACGGCAAGCGCCATATTGGCAATTCTGTTGCGGCGTTGTCCCGCGCTTCCGCCCCGCAACGCGGCAGTCCATACACAAAGAGCGCTATTGGCTGCGAAACAGAGAACTCGTACATGGCGCCAAATTGTATGTCATGCCGCAATTGGGAGTGAGAATTTCGTGGCGCGAACGGTGCAAACCGGGCCCCCGGCACCGGGATTTGCTTTTTCTTCGCCATGCCTATTCC
>Ga0193729_1000843_pt1 | contig 15944 bp, 9 predicted proteins | sample U1c2metaG_FD_143036 | JGI IMG/M metagenome (GOLD analysis project Ga0193729, IMG submission 143036) | Soil microbial communities from a riparian zone of the East river system, Colorado, United States - U1c2 | ecosystem: Environmental > Terrestrial > Soil > Riparian zone | place: USA: East River...
ACTCCATACCCCATCGGCGGCTTTGGGTTCCTGTCGATATAAGTTACATGACCACGATCTTGAGCGTACAATCGAGATCCTGAGGCGCTACGACATACGCTCTATGCTCTATATTGGCGGCAATGATTCGGCGGATACGGCCCATTGTCTGGCTGAGGCAGCAGAGCAGATCGGCTATGACCTCTCTATTCTTAGCATACCCAAGACCATCGATAACGATCTACCTTTCACCGATCATTGTCCCGGCTACGGTAGTGCTGCCCGTTTCATTGCCCAGGCCACCCAGGACTCTGCCTTAAACACTATCTCTATTCCTTGGCACTATCCTGTGAAAATCATCGAGACTATGGGACGTGATGCTGGTTGGTTGACAGCCTCCTCGGCTCTTGGAAAGCGTGATGAGAGTGATCCACCACATATTCTTCTTCTTCCTGAGCAGCCTTTTATTGCCAATCGCTTCCTAACGCAAGTTGAAGAAGTCTACAAGAAGCTTGGCTATGTGATTGTTGTCGCGGCAGAGACCATCAGGGATGACAAGGGACAGACGCTTGGCTCGGTAGGGCAGGTCGGTGTTGATGCCTTTCAGCATCCCTTACTAAGCGGAACTGCTCAATATCTGGTTGATCTAGTTAAAAGGGAACTAAAGCTGCGTGCTCGCTTTGATAAACCTGGAGATTTGCAGCGTATGTCTTCTGCTCATATCTCTATCACCGATCGCGATGAAGCCTATCTAGTCGGCAAAATGGGTGTGCACGCGCTGCTCGACGGTGAAAGCGATAAAATGGTCACATTAATCCGCCATGACGAGCCGACCTATCATTGCATTACGGGATTGGCAGAACTTGATAAGGTAGCAAACGTGCAACGTCTGCTGCCAGATAGATATTTGAACCAGGATAAGACGATGGTCACGTCTGCATTCTACGATTATGCTCTACCTTTGATTGGTGGACCACTGATACAACATACCCGACTGGAGATGACTAGGGTAAGGCAATGATCTTATTGTGTGAGATTGTTGAGATGCTTCACTAAGATATGGCATAAACTACCTGTCCACCTAAAACGGGAGAGTGCAAGCTTGCACTCTCCCGTTTTAGGTGTATAGACTTGTAGGATGGTGTGCGAAGTTCTGTTCTCCTTGCATAGTTCACCCATCCTCTGAACCACCTCTGCCACGATAAGCACAGACAATAATATCTTCTCCTCTTACCTGATCGATTATGGTTATCTAAAACTGCACAGATTTAGAGGGGTTCTTCAAGCAACTGAGAACCCCCCTGAAAAGTACGTCAACAACTTGGAATTTTATATTGTTCTGGGAGAAAACGTTGGTAGGGTTCTTAGGGTAGCACAGCCTCTAAGCGAGCTTGAGAACAAGCTTGCTTCCAGCGAGCTTGCCCTACTTTTCCCCAAAATTACCTCAAAGAATGGAGTTTGCCAAAGGATAGAGATTTAGTGTAGATATTGCACTCTAGGTAAGTGATGTACTATAATGAACAGTGTCATCACTTCTCTGCGACGGTCGACATTGGCTGTACTGGTAGTCTAGGAGATGGCTCTACGCTATGCTCTAAATCCTGATGGTGTTAGCATACATGGAAGTTTTTGTGAATAGAAAAGATGAGCTACGGCTCATCGACGATTCCTTCAATGCCTTATTGGATAAGAAGCGCCTCTTACGTACTCCTATCATTGAGATCCAAGGTGTTGGAGGGATTGGTAAAACATCTTTATTGAGACAGGTTGAACGGCAGTGCTATGATACAAATTTGCCGCATATATGGCTTGATGTGAGCCAAAGTCCCTCATGTGTTGCACATGAGATTATCACCCAAGTAAAGAAATATATTCAGGAGGACAAAGTTTTTTTAGAACAGTCTCCTGTACATGCAACGAAGGTCTTGCTCAAACATGGGCCAGTTGTGATGCTCCTTGATTCTGTGGATAGGGCGAATGAAGAACAATTGGGCATGATAGAGATCCTGCTACGGGATCTGGTTGATGATGGGAAACTCCTCGTTGTCTTAACTAGTAGGAGAGCCTTGCCGTTTCAACAGGAGCGCTCTGTTGCACGCAAGCTGACCACTTTGTCCCTTACACCACTTGACCGAGAGAACTGCGAATTCTATTTGAATAACCTGGGATGTCAGATTGAACCAGAGGTACGCAACATCATATTTGAATGGACCCGTGGTTATCCTCTGGCAATGCATGTCATGGCTCAGGCTATCAGCAGTGGGCTAGATCCAAGAACCCAACGAGGTCAGAAGGATATTCTTTCCCTTCTGACAAATCAGGTGATCAATGAAAACGTATTAGCGAGAATCAAACCCCAAGAACGAGTTCGCCACTTCTCAGCACTCCAGCTCTTTTCTGTTCCTCGACGTTTCAATCTGGTGATTATGCAGGATCTGATCGAAGCATTTACCCCTGAACTGAAACGAGAGAGTCATTTGGCCTATTTTAGTTTACCAAAAGAGGTGAATGAAGCGACAGATGTTTTGAATTGGAGTATGCTACGAGCAGGTTTCTCAGTTGATGAACCCGTGCGTAATATTTTTCTCTTGCTTCTGAAGATTGAACAGCTCCAGCGCTATTTTGCTGTTCATGATTTTCTAGCAGACACTAATCTGCGGCTTGCCAAGCAATTTTCTGGCTCTGATCGTGTTCGCTACATTCGGGAGTGCCTGTACCATACTGCCAGCAATACCAGTTCACCTCTCCTTTCAGAGCTTCTGGCTCAAGCGTTGCAAATTATCTTACAAGAACCACCGGAAACCTTTCTACAGTTTTTAGAAGAGTTTTCACAGGATGAAGAACTCAAGGAAATCCTTGGAAATAATACTAATATTGTTCTCTCTCTTATTGAGGATCAGGTAGAAAACAGCACTTGGGATACCGCAAAAGAGTTGATAAATCAAACTCTTCTTCAGCGCAGTTGGGATACCATAAAAGAGTTGATAAATCAAACTCTTCTTCAGTATGGCTTTGTAGATCTGACAAGTTTCCCTGGCATTCTTGTGCCTCGCGTCGATAGATTACTTACCCGATATATGCAAGAGTATCCTGATAGAGATTTGGAGTACAATGTGTCTTCTCATTCCTTACAATTACGGGTCTGGCCTGTTGTGTGGAATATAAAAGGCTTGTTAACATCTATTGTTTCTGGAGTAGAAAATGTTAATTATTCTAGGAATAGCCAAAAGGTTTATAGTCAAGTAGAGGAACTTATCGATAAAATTTACTCGTTATTGGAATTCAGAGTGGTCAGGAAACAGGACTTTGAGACTCTACGAGTTTTTCTTACGGAGACAGGCACAGCTTTTGAAAACTTACGGTTGCCAAATCCACTACCAGTCTTTATTATTCCCCATCGTGATATTCCTAATACTAGACTAGAACTAGTACGTCTTTCCCTCATTACAGATTTAAAAATGCGTATTGCTGTTTTAATTGCTTTTTGTGAGAAAGGCGAATTAACTATAGCGAAAGAGCGCATTTCTAGAATGCTACATAATGTGTATGCTCTTGATATTGTTGTTCTTACTCAAGAAGACTTATTGGAAGTATCGATGGCAAAAGATCCTAGTAAAGTATTGCGCCATTTAGTGTTATCACAAATAAACTTAGCAATAATAGCGCCATATACGACAGCGGGTCCTACTCCAGCATATTTCTTTTTTGGCCGAGAACATGAGTTACGTGAAATTTGCGAAAATATCAACAGAGCTTCATATATCATTACTGGAGGGCGGCGAATTGGAAAGACTTCTCTTACCAGTTGTCTGGACCAAAAACATCTTCCAGCTTATGGTTTTCGTACTATTTATCACGATTGTTCGATCACGCCTAATTATGAAGCGTTTCTTAGTGCCACTGTACTGCGATCGTCATCACAGGGTAGCTTTACTTTTCGTGACCTGCTCCTATCTCAGGCTGAGAACGAATTCTTGGTTTTACTCTTAGATGAAGCTGATAAACTTGTTCTGGAAGATCGTAAGCACCAATGGCGATTGTTCAACACACTTAGAGCATTAGTAAACGCAAGGAGGATACAAGTCGTCCTTAGTGGTGAGCGTCTGTTACGAGAAACTCTAAGAGATAGTTCCAGTCCCCTCTACAACTTTGGTGTTGAAATGCTCATTGGGAGACTAGATGAGCATGCTGTTGAACAGTTAGTTACTCAACCCATGAAACAACTTGAAATTGAATTAGTGGATGAAAAGGCAATTGTGGCTGATATTTGGAATTTCTCCTCAGGTCATCCTAACATAGTTCAGCGTCTATGTCATCGTTTAATCGAGTCACTTAAAAATGGTCACCATAGTATTACATCAGACGATGTGAGGCAAATTGTAGAGGATCCTCAATTTCAGCGTAAAGATTTTTTAGAAACCTACTGGGAGCAGTCCACCCTTCTGGAGCGGATCCTATCGCTCTTACTAGCACAAATTAATCAACAGCCGTATACCTTGCGAGACGTTCGTCGTATATTGGATAAGCGACTTGGCTTAATTAGTCCACATGGGCGAAAGCCTAGCGGTATTGAAGTAGATGCCGCTTTAAACCGCCTCGTAGATCTACGCTCTATTCTAGCAAGTACTTCGCAAGGATATATATTTGCTGTAAATGCTTTTCCGCTTGTCGTGTCTCGGCCTAATATTGTTACTATAGATGATCTCTTTGATGTCTATACTGAAGCTTATCATAGGCATGGTGATGTGCTATATGAAGAAGTGATTCTAAGAGACTTAAGACAATGAAAAACATTTATTATAAAACGGGTGGTGCACTCCTGTCCTCTCCTCCTGACGCTGAAATCTATGTAGAGCGGATGGCTGACGCAAAAGCGTGTATGTACCTGCAAAGGATGGATTATATTACGTTGATTGAACCACGGCAGCAAGGCAAGACAAGCATAATTAACCGACTTATGGGTACGTTTACACCTCAAGGCTATATTTTTGCATATATTGATCTGACTACTATAACGAAACGATCAAGTGAATCAAGTTGGTACCAGACAATCTGCAAGTGGTTACTAGATCGACTGTGCCAAACCTCATCTCTCTTCAACGAAAATAGTTTCGTGTTCCCTGTAGATGGATACACTTGGTTGCGCTTCTTAATCAAGATAGCTGAACATGCTGAAAAATCTCGCTTCAAGCTGATTGTCGTTTTGGATGAAGTAGGAGCAATGCCTTCTGAGTGGTCTACGGACTTCTTTTCCGTGATCCGTAGTATTTATAACCAGCGTCAAAGTTTTCCGTGTTTGAATTATATTAGCTTTATTGTTTCTGGAGTATTTAATCCTCGTCGTCTTATAAAAGACCCGAATATTTCAAATTTCAATGTACATCAACGTGTGGAATTGCCAGATTTCACGGTTGATGAGGTTAGGCTGCTGGTAATGCGGCTCGGGTTGTCAATGCGTCTAACCACCTTGGTTACTGAACATATCTATGATTCCATACATGGACAGCCATACCTCACGCAATATCTCTGTCATGCTTTATCTACTCAGAATGTGTTGCGAAGTTCCAGGAATGTCTTCCACTTTGTCACAAATGCTGTTGAAGGGCTTCGACGCACTGATCATAATCATCTGACCCATCTTATAGAAGATTTGCGACGAGAGTCAGCATCAGCACGTAACTACGTGCTACGTATTTTACAAGGTCACCGCTATGCATTTACCCCTGCTGAGCATCATATTCAGGCTCAATTAGCATTAATAGGGATAATCAGAGAAGACTCTAACGGAATGTGTGTCATTCGAAATCGGCTTTACGAACAAGCTCTGCATAATATATCACTGGATATTATAGATGCTACACAAACAAAAGATGTTTTTCATTTTGATGCCTTTATAAGCTATAGTCACAAGGACAAAATTTGGGTAGAGGATATATTGCTACCCAAATTAGAACGTGAAGGACTGCATTTATGTATCGACTACCGTGACTTTGATATTGGTGTACCTAGTTTGATCAACATGGAAAATGCTATTAAACGTAGCCGCAAGACTTTGTTGATTCTCACACCTAGTTGGGTAACAAGTGAGTGGACTGCATTTGAGTCTCTATTGATCCAAGTTCAAGATCCAATTAATCTTCAGCAACGTATTCTCCCAATACTCGTCCAACCTAGTGAATTACCCTCTCGCCTGCAGATTTTTACCAATTTGGATCTAACGACATCTAGCGATTTTGATCGTCAGATGGGGCGGTTAATCGAGGTCATACGGGCGCCACAGCTCTAGTACAACCTGCAAGTGGACGTATCCAAAGGAAAGCTTTGGCTGCTCAAACTATCAGGAGGATTTCTACCCACGTGTGCTGTACTAAGCACTGGAATACACTAGATTAGATATTGCATAGTAAGTAAGTATGTAGTATACTGTTGAAACTTGGACTAAATGCTTGCGACGCTAGGTTAAGAAGCCGCTTGAGGCCTATTCTCAATAAGATGGTGTAAAAGCAGCCTGCAGGCTGTTCGAGGCCAAATTAGTCTAATACTACAGTTGTGAGTATGATCTAGAGACACAGACAACGCGCTTCCAAGGCTACTGCGTCGCGAAGGTACAGACTGACTATCAAGCTTAACGACTACTGTAGTGCTAAACGCCAAATACTTTGGATCACATTTATAACTGCTTGTACTAAGCACCATTTATAATGGACCAAGAGAACTGAACAGACAGAGGAAGGGTCAAGAAAAAGCAGTATAATAGCTGCCTTTCGTGCCTGGGTGGTTCAAAAGATCTTCAAAAAGATAGAGAAGGGGCTGGCACAGATCTATCGGGATATAAAGTGCATTTGAATCAATTGAAGAACGGATGTGTGATTGCCACACGAGGACTATCAGGTTTATTTGAGAAGAATGTAGTATAGCGGATGTGAGCCTTCTGCAATTGCATTGATGAGCTGTAAAGGAAGAAATAGCTCTGTGATTCTTATGTCTTGACAAAGGGTCCAGTTTTCGCCCAGAGCGGAGCGATCCGCAGCGTAAATTAGCCTAAATACCAAAGTAATGGAGAGTGACATGGAACCTTTTGTGAATAGAAAAAATGAGTTACAGCTCATCGACGTTTCCTTCGATGCCTTATTGGGTAAGAAACGTCTCTTGCCTACCCCTATCATTGAGGTCCAGGGTGTCAGAGGGATTGGCAAAACATCGTTATTAAGACAAGTTGAACAGCGGTGCCATGATATGCAGTTGCCACATATATGGGTCGATGTGGGTCAAAGTCCCTCAAATGTTACGTATGAGATTATCAGCCAAGTAAAGAAATATACTCAGGAAGATGAAGTTGTTTTAGGACAGTCTCCTGTACATGCAACGAAGATCTTGCTTAAACGGGGGCCAGTTGTCATGATCTTTGATTCTGTGGATACGGCAGACGAAGAACAGTTAGGCATGATAGAAACCCTGTTACGGGATCTGATTGGCGATGAAAAACTCTTCGTTGTTTTGGCTAGTAAGAAAGCCTTGTCGTTTCAACAGGAACGCTCTGTTGCACGCAAGCTGACCACTTTGTCCCTCAGACCTCTTGACCGAGAAAATTGTGAATTCTATTTGAATCACCTGGGAAGCCCCATCGAGCCGGAGATACGTAACCTGATTTTTGAATGGACCCGTGGTTATCCTCTGGCAATGCATGTTATGGCTCAGGCTATCAATAGTGGGCTAGATCCAAGAACCCAACAAGGTCAGAAGGATATTCTCTCCCTTCTTACAGATCAGGTGATCAATCAAAACGTGTTAGGGAAAATCAAACCCCAAGAACGAGTTCGCTACTTCTCGGCACTCCAGCTCTTTTCTGTTCCTCGACGTTTCAATCTGGTGATTATGCAAGATCTCATCGAGACGTTTACTCCTGAGTTGAAACGAGAAAGCAGCCTAGCCTATTTTAGTTTGCCGAAAGAAATCAACGAAGCGACAGATGTGTTAAACTGGAGTATGCTCCGAGCAGGCTTCTGTGTTGATGACACCGTCCGCAATCTTTTTCTCCTCCTCTTGAGGGTCGAGCACCCCCAGCGTTACTTTGCTATTCATAATTTTCTAGCAGACACCAACCAGCGGCTTGCCAAGGAATTCTTGGGCTCTGACCGCGTTCGCTATATTCGAGAGTATCTGTACCATACTGCCAGCAATACCAGTTCAACTAACCTTCCAAACCTTCCAAACCTTCTGACCCAGTCCATCCAAATGATCTTACAAGAGCCACCAGAGACCTTCCTACAGTTCTTGGAAGAGTTTTTACGGGATGAGGAACTCAAAGAAGCATTAGGAGATCAGCTTGTAAACATCCAATCGATGATTGATAAGCATGCCGAGAAGATTAATACCGATACACTAGAAGGGTAGCCGTTATGTATCAGCAAGAGCATATGAGCAATTTCATTGGTCGCGCCGAAGAAATAAAAATGTTTGCAAGCTGGCTGGCTGATCCCAATGCCCCCAGGATTCTGTATATCCATGACAAGGCTGAAGAGGCCGAAAAAAAGGGAGGTGTGGGCAAGACTTGGCTGCTACGCAAGTGTGCAGAACTTGTCAGGCAAATGCGCCAGGATGTTGTGATAGTGATGATTGATTTTTTTAATGTAGGAGATCGTGATCGTGTCTTCCTGGCAGAAAAGATTATCACCGGGTTGCAGAAACTCTATCCTGCATGGGCTCCAGCTTCATTTAATGAAGCTATTGAGCAATATCGAGTGGAGACACGCCGAAATCCCTCCGAATCTGGAAATGTTGAAACACGGATCCGTGAGGTAGTATCTGCCGCATTAGTAGACGATTTACGCCGATTGGATATACATCTTGCCCAAGAACAGAAGACACTCTTGGTCTTCATTGACACCTTCGAAGCCATTGAGCAAAACCCAGATGTTGCCGTACTTCTTCGGTCCCAGACCTTCCCAGATAACTACCAGTTTGAGCATATGCGGACTGTCATAGCAGGGCGCAATAGACTGGATTGGACACATCCAAATTGGAGTGGGCGTGAGCAAGAATTGCAAGTTATGCCGCTTTCTCCTTTTAATCAGCAAGAAATGCTGGAATATTTTAGAATCGAGTCTATTGATCTCTCACCCCAAAGCGAACGGGCCCGTGCATTATATGAGCGTACTGAAGGGCGTCCTATCATCATTGGCTTGGCCATTGATGTTTTGAACCATCGTATCCTGACGGTGGACGATCTGATTACTGTTTCCAAAACCGAGTTTGAGAGCTATCTGGTCCCACAGGTCAACAAACTCGAGAATCCGCTCAACTGGGTCATTCTCTTCATGGCCCATGTATATCACCATTTTAATACATCCATTCTGGAGTGGATACTCGATGGCGTGGCACAGAGCGAACCTGTAGAGTTGATCAGCTCCGAAAGGTTATCAAGAACACTACCAGAACTTTCATTTGTACGACGATCTGGGTCGGGAGATGACTTTGTATTACATGATGAAATGCGACGGCTTGTGACACGATACTGCTGGGAGATATTGGATACAGGTCAGCGCTTTCGCAAAGATATTAGTCGCAGTGTCGTGAGCTACTATGAGCAAGCAATGTCTCACACGTCTAGCGAACAGCGCCGACAGGGATACATTATTGAGATGCTCTATCACCGATTATTTATGAACCTGAACGATGGTCTTGCCTACTTTCAGCAGCAATTTCAAGGATCTATTAGTCTCTTTAAAACTGCGTTTGCACGTCTCTTATTGCAAGAGGTGCAAAAATTTATCGATCTTTTGCCACTTGCCCAGCGCAATGATGCGCAATTTGCAGAGGCAAGCCTCCTTCACACCGAGGAGAATCCTGCTGCAGCACTAAATGTGTTGCTGCAGCTCAAGCAAGAGGTTGATTCACAATGGTACGAAGAGCATCGATCCGATGTCCTGCAGGAGGAAGGGAGATGTTATCTACGACAAAGCAAATTACTGGAAGCGGCCAATAGTTTCACTCAAAGCCTCAAAATCGAGCAAGAACGGGGCAATGAGCAGCAAAGCGCAAGACTCCTCACCAACCTGGGTTTGATATCCCGGCGTAGAGGGCAGTTCTCTCCGGCTTTGAGCTACTACGAGCAAAGTATTGCTCTTTATAAAAAATTAGGCCAGCAGAACGATTATGCTACCGTGCTCACAAATATTAGTACGCTTTGTGCTAGTTATCGGCAGCGTCGGTTGAAGATTTTCAGCTCATTTTTGAGACGAAAAAGAGGTCAAAGGCCCAATGATTGTTCTCATGAGAGTTCGCATGAGCATCATTTGTTCTGAGAATGGGCTCCTTGTCTGCTCTCATGGTCCTCTGGAACTAGCACAAAGCGTTAGTATCATCTACCGCCGCCAGGGAAAAATAGAAGAAGCCCTACGTCGCTGTAAAATTGCTTGGCGCATTCGGCTTGAATTATTTCAAGCGGGCAAAATTAGTGAGGTCCTAGTTGGTTTAGGCTTGCACACCCTGGGGACGATTTATCTGGATGCGGGGAATATCCTTGAGGCAGATCAACGTTTTCGCGAGGCTTTTGACATCTTTCTGCGTGCAAACTATAAAGCGGGAATGGCAATAATATATAATCGTTTTGGGCAAGTTCAGTTACTGAAGGGTGAGTTAAAAAGTGCACGGGAACAATTCGTAAAAGCGCAGGAGGCTTCTCGTGAGGTTGATAAAGAGCAGTATATCAACAGTTTGAACAAACAAGGCCGTGTTTGCGTACTACAGGACAAATGGGAAGAGGGAGTGACATTTTTTGAGAAGGCCGTCGAAGAAGCTCAGTCAGTCCCGGATTATTATCAACAAACAGAAAGTTTGATTGATCTTGCTGATGCACTACAATACTTAAAGGAGGGAGAACGTGCACAGAAACTCTTGCAAGAGGCAGAAAATATTGCTACTAAAGAGAACTATGTATTCTTGCTAGGACTTCTCGAAAAGAGCAGAGGGCAGATATACTACGGAACCAGGGATTACCAGAGGGCGTTTGAACATTTTGTCTTGTACTGCCACCATATGGCAGATTATAACTTTTCTGCGTTTAGTACTGCCATACAGAAGGTCGTTGATGTTCTGCTTGACATACCCAAAGGTGAAGTCCCTGTGATAGTGAAAGAACTTCTCACCTACTGGACAACTCACCAGTTAAACGAAGAATATCCTGAGTTGGTTCAAACATTTGAGGAGATAGACAATCTTATGGTATTGTAAACGTAATTCATGATGCAAACGAGCTAAGTAGAATGTCTCCTGAAAAGAAGTGATATTGTTGTATTAGCATTTTTGTCGCAAAATGTAGCGATGCTGCTGTTATCTCGACTGTGGGTGCAAAGAGGCACTTTTACAATTGTATTTCCTTGGAGCAGTATTCAATGTAGAGCAGTATTCAATGTAGCGCGGTAGTGCTTATTCTCACAGGAAACTTCTCTATGAACATTTGGCTTGATACAACCCTACTTTCTCAATACTCAACTAATGAATACGATAGAGGCTGTCCAGATGATGGTGCTGATAGTATTGTAGGCAGCGGCTCCATTGGCTTTGATAGTCCCGTTGTCCTTCAGTCTACGGAAGAGAATATACGCCGTCTGTACATGCACACCTTCATTTGCTCCAAAACATTGCATATACAAGAATGCTGCGGTGTATACTGGCTTGTCTGCAACCCTACAGGACAAGGAAAGATTGCTGTGCTAGATGCAGAGGCGTATGCACTATTAGCATGTTTTCACGCTCCAAAAACGCTACAAGATGTTATGGAAGGCGTATCCTTGTGCCCTTCAGGTACAGCGAGGGCAGTTGCACTTTTTAGCAGCTTAGGTTTTTTGCAGGATCTCGACCAGTCTGCGCCCGTTCCTGATCAGGGGCAGCAGCAGACGTTATCAGCTTGGCTGCATGTTACGAATGCATGTAATTTGCGCTGTCACTACTGCTATGTGCAAAAAACCTCAGAACATATGGCCGATGAGACAACCAAGCGTGCAGTAGATGCGATTATACGCTCGGCAACCCAGTTTAGCTACCAGCACATTCATGTCACATATGCAGGTGGTGAAGCCACACTTCGCCTGTCGCAGGTGATTGCCACCCACGACTATGCGCTCCAACAAGCCCAGGAGTATGGATTGAGCCTCTCTGCTAGTATTGTCAGCAATGGTGTAGCTCTGCCACAACGCTTGATTGAGCAACTCAAGCAGCGTCAGATTGGATTGATGATTTCTCTGGATGGTGTTGGTGAGAACCATGATCAGCAACGTCCTCTCCTCAACGGTCAGGGCTCTTTCGCATTTGTGGATCGCACTATCACACGGCTCCTTGCCAGTGATCTGGTTCCCAGCATCAATGTTACTGTTACCCTGCGAAACCTGAATGAACTCCCTAGGTTGCTGGAGTACATTTTGCAACGTGACCTGCCTTTTGGGTTGAGTTACTATAGGGATAATGAGTGTTCTGCTCACTTGTCCAATCTTCAATTCACTGATGCTCATATGATCAGTGGCATGTGTGCTGCTTTTACCTATATTGAACATCATCTACCTAGAAGATCCTTGCTTGGCTCGCTGATAGACAAGGCCAGTATGTCTACTCTACGTCAATACAAATGCGGTGTTGGGCGTAACTATCTTGTCATTGATCAGCGGGGAGGAATTGCCAAATGCCATGCAGATATTACTAGGACTGTTACTACAATAGATGCAGATAACCCGCTTCAGGTGATCAGAGAAGATCGCAAGGATAAGGAAGGCTGCCGGAGTTGTGAGTGGCGCTACTGGTGTAGTGGAGGTTGTCCTATGCTCACTTACCGCCTTACTGGAAGGAATGATATTAAATCGCCTAACTGCGCTATTTACAAGGCGCTTTTCCCAGAGGCTCTGCGTCTGGAGGCATTGCGTTTGCTCAAATATGAGGAACCAATCGTGCTGTAAGCAATGAAGGATAGGGCATTTCCTATGGCTATACCCACGTTTCACTTGGTACGGCTGGTAATAGCCCGCACGGCGGCGAGCTTGACCTTTATTATATGGATACTTACTTGGCTTTTTGGTTTTCTATGGTGTATACTTCTAGATATCCACAACTCAAGATGCTTTTGAACCGTATAGTAATGTAGCTATGGTCATTGTTCAGAAGTAGGGTTCCCTCCTACTTAATCACATAAGGGGGAAAGACATGCAGCAACCACCTAGAAAACAATCTCCTCATGGTGCTAAAGCTATTGCTCTTGATCTAGACAAATTATTTGCACGCTATCGGCTGTTCCTATTGATCTCTATGATTCTTGCCGCAGCATTGGCTTTTGGGATACATATCATCTTTGGTCGTTAGAGCCACGTTCTGCGAGAAACAGATAGAGGGTTGGCATCTTCTTCCAAGGTGCCTTTTTGTTTGCTGGCAGTCCTATCTACTACCTCTTGCTCTCTGTCGGTAATTCCGTTGTATATTGTCAGGGACCCCATGCCTAAAGGCAGGGGCTTGCAAGAACCCGTAAGGGGACTTGCGGCTTCACCTGACCAGACTCAGCTCGGAGGCTTGTCCTCCAAAGCTACGTTCATTGCGAATACATAGGTACCATAGGGTGCGAAGCCAGCCCGATGCTCTACGGTCAGTGGTTAAACAGGATTACAAGGGTTAGTGCCAGTGCTACTGACAGATAAAACCGCTTTGAACATTGTCGAGGCTACCATCACCTACGAAAGTAGAGGCTCCTCGGAGCAACCAAAAATATGAGCAACGTTTTCGTATTAGACACGAATAAGCAACAATTAAATCCTGTACATCCAGGGCGAGCAAGAGTACTTCTTGATTCTGGGAAAGCAGCAATCTTCAAAAGGTTTCCTTTCACCATAATACTCCTGAAGGTTGCCATTGATGATCCGGTGGTAGCAGAACTCAGGATCAAGATTGATCCAGGCTCCAAGACCACGGGGATAGCAATCGTCAATGACCAGTCTGGTGAAGTGGTCTTTGCTGCCGAGCTTACTCATCGCGGACAGCAGATCAAATCAGACCTACCGTCATGGGGTACGAAGAGGCAGACGCAACCGCCATACCAGATACCGCAAGCCAAGGTGGAGCAACCGTCGCAACAAGAAGAAAGGGTGGTTACCACCATCGATGCTCAGCAGGATGAGCAACGTCATCACCTGGGTGCAGCGACTTGCAAGAGTCTGCCATATCACGGCTATCAGTATGGAGCTGGTCAAGTTTGACGTGCAACTCATGGAAAATGCTGAAATACGTGGTGTTGAGTACCAACAAGGGACTTTAGCAGGATATGAACTGCGTGAGTACTTGTTAGAAAAGTGGGGGCGCAAATGTACCTACTGTGGGAAAGAAAACATACAACTTCAGATAGAGCATATCGTGCCAAAAGCAAAGTATACCGACAATCGTGTGAGCAACTTATGCTTAGCATGTGACAAGTGCAACAGAGCAAAGGGAACCAAGGATATTACCGTGTTCTTGAAGAAGAAACCGGATCTTTTGAAAAAGATCGAGGCCCTTGCAAAAGCACCCTTGAGAGATGCTGCTGCTGTGAACTCGACACGTTGGGAACTCTTCAGACGGTTAGAAGATCTTGGATTGCCGATCGAGTGTGGTTCTGGCGGGCTCACCAAGTATAACCGAACCACACGTGAACTTCCCAAGACCCATTGGTTAGATGCAGCTTGTATCGGCAAATCCACTCCAGAAGCTTTGCTGGTTGAGAGTGTGCGGCCACTTTCAATCACGGCTTATGGGCATGGGTGTCGGCAAATGTGTTTGATGAACCGGTACGGCTTTCCTCGCACTGACCCGAAAGAGAAACATCCTCAGCACGGCTTTAAGACGGGCGATATCGTGAAAGCCATTGTGCCACAACACCTCAAGCGTGCTGGTACCCATGTTGGCAGAATGTCAGCCAAGGCGAGTGGATCTTTTACGATTGCGACGAAGTCAGGAACGGTTTCTGACGTTGGGAAAAATTATTGTCGCAAGCTCCAACGATCTGACGGGTACGGGTACACCCAAAGAAGTGCATGAGGAAGGATTTTCCGGCGAGGCCGCGCCGCTTTCTTTCACCCCCATGGCTCAAGCCAGGGGTACCCAGAAAGGGACGGAGATGAGTGTGCAAACCCACCTACACAAAATCTCTCGAAGGAACTAGAGATGCTTGATTCTGGACGACGTACTACGCAAATGCCATCAAGACAAAAACCTACCGAGCAGAACCGAGATACCCTCATACGAGTTTTGCGTCAGGAGTATACTAGGCAACTGGAGCACTCGCTCCAGGGAGCTGTGATGATCGCTGTAGGACTGCATGAACGCACGGATGATATCCGTTCTTCTGTACAACTGGTCTTGCATGGGTCTTCAACTACCGTGGATGATCCTCTTCCGTCTTATACCTCCATCGTCGAGGCCTATGATCATGCTGAAAAGCGTTTGCTCATCCTGGGGGAGCCGGGAGCGGGCAAAACGACACTTTTGCTGGAACTGGCCTGTGAACTGCTTACTCGTGCTGAAGGTGATCCTACGCTTCCCATTCCTGTCATCTTGAATCTCTCTTTGTGGGCAGGCCAAAAACCGCCCTTGGAAAGTTGGCTGATTGACCAGTTGCAACTAGCCTATAATGTCCCGTCTCGCTTGAGCCAAGCATGGCTTGAGCAGGATAAGTGGCTCTGGTTGCTCGATGGCCTGGATGAGGTGGAGGAAGCCTTGCGTCCGGCCTGCATTGAGGCCATCAATACCTATCGAAGAGAAGAACATTCCATGCCTCTGGTCGTCTGTTCGCGTAGCCACGAATACCTAGCTCAGGAGTCGCAGCTTACTGTCTCCAATACTGTCGTTGTGCAACCCTTACAGGAGCAGCAGGTCACGGAATATCTCGAGCAGTTGGGCGAATCTGTGGCAGCTATTCGTGAGGTTGTGCGCAGTAATCCGACACTCCGGCAATTGAT
>Ga0193729_1000845_pt1 | contig 15935 bp, 17 predicted proteins | sample U1c2metaG_FD_143036 | JGI IMG/M metagenome (GOLD analysis project Ga0193729, IMG submission 143036) | Soil microbial communities from a riparian zone of the East river system, Colorado, United States - U1c2 | ecosystem: Environmental > Terrestrial > Soil > Riparian zone | place: USA: East River...
CGTTCTCTAGGATGTAATGCCGGACTTCTTCACCACGCGGGCGGACTCTTGTCATTAGCAACCTATCTACAAAACATTGTCAACTTTATGCTTGACAGTGTCAACCTTATCGAATACTATTGTCAAGCATTAAAGGTATATTGTCAACCTTAACATTAAAGGGTGCAGAATGAATAAGATCAAGAGGGAAAAGCAAGTGCAAATAATAGCCTCACTGGTTGAGGGGGGCGTCTCGCAAACCGAATCCAGCTAACAACAGACGGGCATCGGGTATACGCGGATGCCGTAGAAAGCGCGTTTGGCTCCAACATTGATTACGCGATGCTGGTAAAGGTTTACGGGGCAGATCGTGAGAACGAAGCGCATTACAGTCCAGCCGAATGCATAAGCTGCCGTACCATCCCCATGTCGGGCAACCCAAAGGCAGAACACATTTCAACTATTTCTCTCGTAGTATAAAGTCAATAGTTAACTATTTAGTTACCACGTGCGGGAAGCCCCTCGCAAGAAAGAGGCCTGGGAAGTTTCCTCGCCGTGATCTTCCTCGGCGCCGGAATCTATCTGCTGCAAGAATCATTCACCGACCCATTGCGCGCTCAGGCCGTCGGATTAATTGCCGGAGCGTTCATCATCGCCCTGGCTACCATCCTGATTTATTTTATCTTTACCCCACGCAAAAGATTTCAGGGCGACGCCTCGCCGCAGTCATGCGCAAATGCCGGTAGACTCACTGGTGATGACTTCGTCACCGCTGGCGCCGCCAAAAGAGGCGGCAAAAAATCTGGCAAGCACCATCGCAAGCGCCTGAATCAAACGGCACAGATTGATCACGCCCGCGGAATCGCAGCGAAATAGCGCTCTTCCAATATGCCTTGGTGATGCAGCTCATGCCCCGCGACCATGAAGGCCAGCGCCCGCACGCTGACTTCCTTACCGCTGGCAATGCCGCGACGCGCCCAAGCCGCATCATTTAACGATCGGAATAGTGCGATGCTGCCGCTGCGCACCGCCGCGAATTCTTCCGCAAGATCGGCCAGGCGGCGTTCCCCAAAACCGCCGTTCTTTACATAATCGTCCTGTTCGAATCCCGGCAGCGGGGTTTCATCGCCGCGCGCGATGCGCATCGCACGGTAGGTAAAAACTCGCTCGGTGTCCGACAAATGCCCGACGATTTCCTTGACGCTCCACTTATCGGGAGCGTACCTGAAGTTACCTTCGCGTTCGCTGCGTGCCGATAGCATCTGCAACATATGCAAACGTTGAGTTTCCAGTGCGGCCATCACGTCGTCGCCGGGTACCAGCGCAATGTAGCGCGCGTAAAAGGGCGCGTACTCGTTTTGCTCAGGCCTGCTTGGTTTCATTTATCCCACCAACCTCGTGCGTTCCGATTTGTTGTTGCACTTGCCGCCGGAATTCCTGTGGATGCGAAATCAGCACGAACGATTCGGGCGTACCACCCGTGCCGTGCACCACCACATCGCCGTAGCCCAGCGTGCGTCCCCACATTGTTTCATGGACGGCGATGCTTTCCACTCGCGACAGCATTAAGTCCAGCGTTCTGCGGTTGCCCAACCCGGTTTTGATCAGAACCCGGCGGTTGGTCACCGCCATTTCCGTGGCGTTGCGCTTGGTCATCCCCCAAGCCAGAATCGCTAGCCCGATAACCACCAGCACGCCGCCAGCAACCACCAGGGTCTCGGCCCCGCCGGGCATGCGCGTAACATAATCATAGATTTCCGGGCGCTTTGCGGCGACTTCAAATAGCAGAAATAATCCTGGCATGCCCACCAGCAAAGCAATCAGCAGGGGCCCAATCAATACGATCCAATGATGTCGCGTTTGATATAGCAACGTCTCCCCGGGCACCAGATTTTTTTCCACGTAACTCATCTAAACCTCGCCATCACCGCCATGTCGTTTTTCTGCGCTGCGCGAAATCATACTTGATACTCTAGGGCGCATCAAAGCGAAGCGCGCTACGTCGCCTTCGCCCGTTGGAACACCTGAGACGGCATGGACATGGTACTCCGGAAAACGCGCGTAGCATTTCAAGGGGAGCCCGGCGCCTTCAGCGAAGCGGCCGCTTCTCAACTTCTCGGCGACTCCATCACCACGGTTCCGCGCGCTACCTTCGATGCGGCGTTTACGGCCATAAAAGACGGGGCTGCCGACACGCTGCTTGTTCCCGTCGAAAATAGTCTGGCGGGCTCAGTAGTTCGAGTCTTCGATTTGCTTCTGGAGAGTTCCTTGCAGATTGTCGCTGAAACCATTCTGCCCATTGAACATCACCTGATCGGTTGCCCTGGCGCTTCGCTGGCGGACATCCGCTCGGTAGCTTCGCATCCCATGGCACTTGCCCAATGCGAGCGGTTATTTAATGACCATCCGTCATGGAAACGCGTGCCGGCCGAAGATACCGCGGGCAGCGTGCGCGAGGTTCTTGCGCGCCAGGACAAGTCTCTAGCCGCCATTGCCGGGCAACGCGCCGCCGACCATTACCGCGGTGTCATTCTCGCCAAATCTGTGCAGGACAACGCCGAGAATTTTACACGCTTCGTTCTGCTCGTCCCTGAAAGTCAGGCCGCCGCACAAGCCGCCCCCAACGCCCATAAAATGTCCATCGCCATGCGTCTCGCGCATCGCCCCGGGGCATTACTCGCTTCTCTTGAGCCTTTCGCGCGCCACCAAGTGAACCTCCTAAAAATCGAGAGTCGCCCAATCCACGGCCGCCCCTGGGAATATCAATTCTTTCTGGATGTGGAATCAGACCGCCCGGGCCGGTTGGAGCAAGCCCTCGCCGAAGTTCGCGCCGCCACCGCCGAACTTCGCGCTCTCGGCCGTTACCCCGCCGCTAAAACCAACTAGTCGCTCAAACCGGTACACGCAATCTTCGGTAAAGATCTTGTCGATGGCCGCGCGCCGACGCACGGGGTCGTTTTCACCGAAGACGTCGTGAAGATTGCCGATCAGCAACGTCGATATGCTGTATGACGTGGCTTGTCTCCCTCTCGGCATCGAATGCGGCTTGCGATATCTCGACCCGGAACGGCTCTAGACAGAATCTCTCCGTCATTTCAAAGATAGGTTCACATCTTGCCAGTTACGAATTTGTGGCAGGTCTTAGTTTGGGTGATTGAAATCCAACAGAACCTTGCCACCACGCTCGTAGTGCTCGATTGCTTCTTTGATTTGGGAGGGTTTGTATGTTGTGGTAATTGGCAAACTTAATTTGCCGGAAGCGACTACTTTTGTCGCCTCAGTCAGTGCCGCTCGCATTTTTGGAAGATACTCTTCGTAATACATCCAAAAGCCGTGGATGTTCAGCCTTTTGCCAATGAGGTCGCCTTGCGGTAGGTGAATCGGCAAACCACTCAGCCACGCATAGCTGACAAGATGAGCCCCCGGAGAGAGCACGCTTGCGATCGTTGCTGTCGCCGGACCACCTACGGCATCAAGGCCCAGAGATATCGGCATTCCGTCGGTTGCAATCTGAATTTGCTTTGAAAGTTCCGGCGCGTCGAGGCCAACGAAATCAACGCCCAGCGTTTTAATTTCCGGGATAAGCTCGGACCGCCTCACAATACCAACAACATTGAGATCGCGCGATTTTGCAATCGCGATCAAGCATCGCGCAACGTGGGAGTTTGCCGCGTTTAATACAATCCAGTCTTTTGGCTTTAGCTTCACAAATTCGTCTAAGAGAAGAACTGCGGTCGTAGGATTGATATTTAACATCGAGGCCGTTTTGGCGTCGACTGAAGGAGGAACGACGAAAAGACCTGCGGCTGGAGCAAGAACTTTTTCAGACCAGGTGAATGTTCCAAAAGGGATCGTAACCCGATCGCCGACCTTAGCGCTGGTGACTGCCGGCCCGATCGCCTCCACAATTCCGGCACCTTCACCTCCAATGACAGAAGGAAGCTTCGGATTTAAGAAGTACACTCCGTTTGCTAAAAGGAGGTCGCTGTAGTCAATCGGCGCATACTCCATGCGCACTAGAGCCTCGCACGCAGACGGGACGTTTGGTTCCGAAACCTCGACCATTTTTAAGTTCTGAGCTGGATTACCGTAGACTGTGAGATGAATGGCTTTCATTTATGACGTTCTCCTTGTTCCAACAAATTTCGCCCTGCGAGAGGGCCACCTGCTTGCTGAATCAGTCCTCCATCGCGGAGGTTTCCAAGATCGATGACTGAATAGCCAAAACTTTCGAGTAACGTTTCAACTCGCTTCTTCGCACCGTGATCGTCTGCCGAAATAAATGCGACTCGTCTCGCCCCGTTGACGATGGGATCCGCCTCCAAGTTGGGAACGATCATGGTGTTCAGCGCCTTAACCACTCGCGCTCCAGGAGCTAGCGCCGCAACGAACTGGCTAGTGGACAGGTTTCCAACATCGGCGGGCGTGAAATTCCCGGCCTCGCCGTGAAATGGGTTGGTTCCATCGATCAAAATCTGATTTTTCCATTTGGGAAGACTTGCAAGTGTGTCGGGCACGTTGTCCCAGGGCACAGCAAGAAGTACCATTTCGCAAGCCGCCGCCTCTTTCGTGGTGGCAGCCATTGCTCCAGGACCAAGTTGATTGACAATTTCTCGCAGGCTCTCGGGACCTCGGCTATTGCTAAGCTTTACCTTGTGGCCGGCCTTCAATGCCCGTTTTGCGAACGCTTGTGAGAAATCTCCCGCTCCAATGGTTCCAATTTCCATAAGCTGTCCTTCCTAATTGGGTTAATTTGGGCTTTTCAGTAATACGATCCCGGTTTTTCCCGGACGAGACGCGTGGTGAATCGCTTTTTGAAAATCCGCAAATTCATGCTCATGCGCGACCTCGAAAAGCTCTGGGTGATTTGTTGCGAGACTCAAAGCGAGCTCGAAATCCTGCTGTTTTTCATCCTGGGTCAAACGAAACCAACTCATAATTGACACGCTTTTAAGCGCGACATTGTTTGGGGCGAGCGAATAAATGTTCGTGCCCATGTTGCTATCCAATGAACCGAAGTTGATGATGGTTCCACCGTCATCAATAACCTCCGCAAGATCGTCGATCGCTTTTCCGCCGATGGCATCGAAAGCCACTTCGAGCTTGTGTCCTCCGAGGGCCTCGCGAACCTGTTCTTTCCAATTGCTATCGCTCGTCGAATAAACCGGCGGGCCGGGAAGGGCCGATTGAAGCTTTTCAGCGGACTGATTCGATCTCACCAAACGAATGGGGCGGACACCGCGATCTAAAGCAACTTGCGTCAGCAAACGTCCAACGCCGGATGCAGCCGCATTCTGAAGAATGTAAACGGGGAGCGCAATCGGAGCTTTAAGTGTATTGTGACCAGCTTTGATGAGTACGGATGCGGTGATTGTATTTATGAGTATCTGCGCCGCAATCTGATCGGAAGTCTCGTTCGGAACTGGCAAGAGAGAGTTGTATCGAACGACCACGTATTCTCCCCAAGTACCCTTTGCGGGAAAGAACGCTACACGCTGGCCTTCGCTAAACCTCTTCGTCGCCTTTGCGTTTGTTCCGAGCCGAAGGATAGTCCCGACGCCCTCAAACCCAGGTACTCTTAGACCTCCTTCCGGAATGGGCTCGACCGGTCCTCCTTGAGGAAGAGCGGAAAGAATCTGGACATCACCGGGATGGATCGGTCGAGCAATGACCTTTACGAGAACATCGTCAGCTCCAAGCTCTTCGCTTTTTAATTGGAGCTTCTCAATTTTTAGAACTTTTTCCGGAGCACCATACTCACTCTGAACAATTGCTCTGAATTCGTTTTGCATCGGCAACCTCATTCATTGGACTCATAACGATCCGGTTTCCTGGTTGCAAACTCTCCACCCCAAACGGGCTCGAGCGGCTTCCCGGACATATACAGTTGCCATCCTTTCTTTTCGATACTGTCACTTCTAAACTGACATTTTACGACAACGAAATCTACTTGTAACTCCTCGCTTTTTTGACCATCTCTGAAAGCCTGCGCTGGCCCAACCGGGTCTCAAATGCTCGCTGTGTATCCTCTAGCAGCTCCACCATTGCCTCTTTATGAGTACAGCTCGTGCGACATGTCTTTTCCTTTGGATACTCGTGAATCGAAAAAACAGGGGGCGCCTCTGCTGCTTTGTAAATTTCCAACAAACTGATCTTATTTGCTGGCCGCGACAACGACGAAAAACCGTTGCGGCCGCGAGCTGTCACCACTAAACCCGCTTTCACAAGTTTGGACAGCACACCGCGGACTTGCGATTCATGGGCCTGCACACTTGCGGTCAAATGCGCTGACGTCACCTGTTCACCGTAATGGTCGCCAAGCGCTGTCATGATGTGCACACCGACTGAGAATTGGTTGTTAATTCTCGACATTCTCGACATATTGTTATAATAAATCTAACATTTTAGGGCAAGGAAAAAGTTGAGGAGACCTCTCTACTGGCAGCGTAAGAAGCTCCAAAAGTCCTTCTGCAGAACGCAGCGTCTCGACGCTGCAGCAGGTAGTCGGTTGGATGGAAGAGTAAGCGACGAGCGGTATCGGCGGTAATGAGCTCACATTATCTCGGCAGGTGAGTTGGAAGCCCATCCGCGCCGGACTGATCGTGTCTGGATAAGGGGCACTCGGAAACAACCCGTTGCCGTAGCGGCCCTTCATTCCCAAACTGACTCAGTGCCTCAAACCTGAAATGAAAAGGGCCGGTTGAAGGCCGGCCCATTCGCTGAACTACTTCTGTCGTTGCAGAATTGCCCTTAGCAGTAGCTGCACGCTTCGCCGCCCATCATTGCCGGGCTTTGTCCCTCGCTACCGGTCACATCAGCCTTGATGCGCCGCAGGCGCCGGCCCAGCCGTTCTGCCAGCTGGTGCCGCGCGCGCCACAGACGCGCTTTCAAAGTGTTCTCGGTTACTCCGAGCTTCTTCGCAGCCTCACCGGTGGAGTAGCCCTGCACATCGCGCAAAACAAACGCGGTGCGCAGCAAAGGCGAAAGCTCATCCAGGTTTTCGCTGATCATTTCGCGCAGTTCCGTGCTCACGAACACCTGTTCCGGATTTGGCCCGCTATCCGCGAACCGCTCCGAAGCCGGCAGCTCATCTTCGCGAGGCGTCTCATCCAGCGATACCGCCGGGCGCGCTTTGGCACTTCTCCGTCGCATCAGCGCTGCGTTGATCACGATGCGCGTCAGCCAGGTAGAAAATTGCGAGCGCCCTTCGAACCGCTTTAAGTTGCGATAGGCCGACAAAAGGCCATCCTGCAAAGCGTCCTCAGCGTCCTCGGCGTTTCCGAGCACGCGCAACGCAGTCTGGAACAACGGACGCTGGTAGCGGCGGAATAACGCCTCCACCGCTTGCGCGTCACCACGTTGTCCGGCGCGAATCAGCTTTTGCTCGTCGAATTGCCCGGCTACCACTTGCGGGTTAGCCAGTGTTGCAGTTGGTGTTACAGCTTGTGTCGCCATCGTCGTCCCCCATTCACATTAAGAACTCGTAGTCGCATCACAAAATCGTCTTAGTGCACCGGTACGCCACCCGCCGGCACTCGCGGTTTTTTCATCATCAGCAGAATCGGAATCACCGCGAAAAATACGATTCCCAGCATTTTGAAGTTGTCGAGAAACGCCATCATCACGGCCTGCCGCTGCACGGTGTTGTAAATCATGGTTTGCGCCTGTGACGTAGCGTGCGCCAGGCTCGACCCTGCCGTAACCAGCTTGGTCTGTAAGCCACCCAGCATTCCGCGATACGCCGAGCCGTAATCGTTCACCCGATCCATCAGTTGCGCCTGGTGAAACTGCGAGCGCCGCTGCAGCATCGTCGTTACCGTAGCGATCCCCACACTGGCGCCGATATTCCTGGCCAGGTTGATGATGCCCGTCCCCATATTTGTTTTATCTCGCGGCACGTAGGCGAACGCCGCGACATTGATAGGTATAAACAGGAACGCCAGCCCGAAGCTTTGCAGCATGCGTGTGCGTACCGCATGCCCGTAGTCGAGCCCGAGGTCCCAGCCTGCCATTACAAATAGCGCTGAAGCGGATACGATGCACCCAAAGGTAATAAGGATGCGTGTATCTACCCTGGACACCAACAGGCCCACCACCGGCATCATGCACATAATCACCGCGCCGCCCGGTGAAAGGGCCTTTCCAGCCATCTCCGCGGTATAGCCCAAAAGCTGCTGTAAAAGCTGTGGAATCAGCACGGTACTGGAATACAAAACGAAACCTAAAAAGAACATTGCCAGCGTGGCAATCGCGAAGTTTCGATCCTTTAACATCCGCAAATCCACGACCGGCTCCTTCTCCCGTAGCTCCCAGACAATGGCCGAGATAATCCCCACCAGCATCAGCCCGAAAAATACACGGATGAAGTTGGAAGATAACCAATCGTCGCGCTGGCCTTTGTCCAAAATGATCTGCATGCTTCCCAAGCCGAGGCTGATCAGCCCGATACCGATGTAATCGATCCGGAACCCGGTCTTCAGACTGGCGCGCTTCATATGCGGCGGGTCGCTGACCAGAAGATTTGTAAGGATCAGCGAAATGATGCCCACCGGCACGTTGATATAGAAAATCCAGCGCCACGAAAAACTGTCTGTAATCCAACCGCCCAGCCACGGTCCGATGGTCGGTGCCACGACGACAGCTAAGCCATACACGGCAAACGCCATGCCTCTTTTTTCATATGAAAATGTATCGTTCAGGATGGCTTGTTCACTGGGCTGCAATCCGCCGCCGCCCGCGCCCTGCAAAATTCTGAAAAATACCAGCATGCCGAGACTGGGCGCCAACCCGCACAAAAACGAACTAATCGTAAACACCGCCACGCAGGACATGTAAAAGCGCTTGCGTCCAATCAAACTGGAAAACCACCCGGACAACGGCAGCACAATGGCGTTCGATACTAGATACGATGTCAGCACCCAAGTGGATTCATCCGACCCCGCCGATAAACCTCCCGCGATGTGCGGTAGCGCCACGTTCGCAATCGATGTATCGAGAACTTCCATGAAAGTCGCGAGCGTCACCGTAACCGCGATCACCCATGGGTTGATCGACCCGTCCGGCATTCGCAATTTCGATAGAATTCTGTGACGCATCGCGTTTCGCTTCTTCCTTCTTTGAAACTGCCCAACAAATTCCGTGGCCTAGTTGCTACTCGGTGATAACCGTCACATCCGCATTCATCCCCGGCCGCAATATTGCTTTCTGCTCCGGAATCGGATCGACAATGATCTTCACCGGTATGCGTTGGACGACCTTCACGTAATTTCCGGTCGCATTCTCCGGCGGCAGCAAACTCAACATCGCGCCGGTGGCCCCGGCTATGGAGTCCACATGCCCGCTGAACGTTTTCCCGTAGGTGTCCACCTTCACTTCAGCTTTTTGTCCAGCACGCATCTTCTTCAGTTGCGTCTCTTTGAAATTTGCCGTAACCCACACGTCCTGCAGCGGCACCACCACCAGCAAACCCTGGCCTAGTTGCACAATTTGTCCGACCTCCACCTGCTTGTGCGTCGCCACTCCATCGACCGGGGCCACAATCTGCGTGTAGCTCAGATTGAGCTGCGCAGCTTCCACCATCGCGCGCGCCTGCTCAACTTTCGCGAGCTTGCCCTGCACATCCGCCGTCCTCATACTCACCTGCTGCAAGTCGGCACGCGCCGATGAAACGCCGGCTCGGGCCTGCTCCACTCTTGCTCTTGCGGCGTTCAGCTGCGCTTTGGCGATATCAATGCTGCTGGTTGCCTGCTCAATCTTTTCTTGCTCCGCCTTCAGCGCACTCGCCGTCGCGTCCGCATTGGCTTTCGCCGCGTCAAACTGCTGTTTCGAAATTTCGCCTCTATCCAAAAGCGGCTTGTAGCGCTCCAGATCGGCCTGTGCCAGTTGCGCATTGGCCTGCGCTTTCGCAACGTTCGCCTGCGCATATGCCAAATCGGAATTTTGCGCTTGGGCGTACGCAGCTTGCGCCCGCGCCAAGTCCGCTTCGGCGCCAAGCAATCCCGCGCTCGCATTGGAAGTCCCGCTGTTCACGTTTTCACGCGTCCGTGGAACGTCCACAGTCGCCGACTGCGCTTCACTCTGTGCCAACGCCAGCGCGGCATTGGCGTTATCCAATGCCGCCTGGTAATCGCGTGGATCGATCTTCACTAACACTTGGCCGGCCTTCACCGGTTCGTTGTCGTGCACCAGAACTTCTGCTACACGGCCAGAAATCTTGGCTGCAATCGGGGTAATGTGTCCATCTACCTGCGCGTCGTCCGTCGATTCACGATTGCGGTAATACAGAAAAAGTCCGATCGCCACCGCTACAAGCACAATCACGCCTAGAATCAGGAACCGTTGTACTTTCGGATTCTTTAGTCCCTTAGGAGGCTCGGCGACGGGAGGTTCCTCCAACTCCAACGGAACGCCCACCTCGTTTTCCAACCGGTCTTCGATTTCAACACTCATCTTTTGGCCCCCTACTTCGCGTACACCCGTTCCATCTGTCCTACTGACCGCGCCAAATCCGCGCGCGCCTGGTTAAAGCGATAAAGCGCCGCAATCTGGTTGTCGTTCGCGCGCGCCAACGAATCCTGCGCCTGGATCACTTCGATGTTGTTGGCCACGCCTGCGCGAAAGCGGTCGCGCGCCTGATCGACTTCTTCTGTCGACAGCTGCACGCCAAGATTTGCCACCTGCACCTGGCTCCTCGCGGAAGTCAAATTGATCAGCGCGTTCTTCACATCGAGCCCAATTTGATTACGCAGGTCGGCCTGCTGTTGTTGCAGCCTTTGTATTTCCAGATCCGCACGCGTCGTCTCGGCGCGAATTCGGCCGCCGGTAAAAAGAGGCATACTCAAGGCCACTTCGTAGTTGTATGTTGGAATCCCGTTATTTAGCCGTGTGCCCTGGTACTCCCAGTCACCGTCGACTCTTAGCGCGGGGAGCCGCGTGTCCCACGCCTGCTTTTTCTCCCACTGCGCCGCTTTAATCTGGTCGTTCAGTGATTTCCATTCATAGCGGACCGAAAGCGCTTCCTCTATGCTTTGTTCCACTTCGGGCTGCGGAGTTTCGAAGTAACTCAGAGAGTCGGCCAGCTCAATCGTCTGCCGCGGATCCAGGTTTAAGAGCCGGCTCAAAGCAAACAGAGAAGTTTCGCGGTCCGCTTGTGCTTCGAGCAATCGTTGCTTCTCGTTTTGCAGCTCCACGTTTGCGCGAAGCGTATCGATTCCTGTGCCCACGCCCTCGTGTTGCAAATCCGCCGCTTGGTTATAGAGCGCTTGCGCCAAGTCGACTCGAGACCCTGCGGCCTGCACTGTCGCAACCGCGCGCAGCGTCCCGATATATTGCGACACCACTAACAGAACCACTTGCTCACGCGTCGACAGGCTGTTGGCCTTTTGCGCGCTTGCGATTGACCGCTCCGCCTGATAACGGCGCCACAAAGTCAAATCAAACACCGGTGCGGAAAACGAAGGTCCTGCCTGAAAAACTTGAAGCGGTCCTATATGTTGGGGAAAGCCGGGAATCGGTTTCCCGAACTGGCTTTGGATGTTCACGCGGCGGACCGCATCACTGGCTTCCAGCTGCCCCTGCGGCAATAACGCTGCGCGCGCCACGTTTTTATCTTGGACGGCTTCGGCCGCTTGAATGACAGCGATCTGTGCGGTGGTGTTCTGTTTCAAGGCCAATGCCACGGCCTGATCCAGCGTCAGCCGCAATACCTCTGTTGGGGCGTTAGCAGGGAGCCCATTACGAACAGCGCTCGTTTGCGCTTTCGCCGAATCCGCAGTAGCCAGGGACAAGCCCAGAAACAAAACATAGAAAATGATGGGCGTACGCTTGGGGCCTTTGACCGGCTTGTCATCTTTCTGGTCGCCTTGTTTCGCGGCGATTTCCCTCACTATGGCCTGGTTCAGACAGCCTTCAGCCACGAGCTTGCCGCCTTGCTGGTGGATCTCCGCCAGTAAGGCCTTGCCCGCTGCATCGATAAAGCTCACGCCGCAAAGGTTTATGCTGAGACTTTCTCCGGAAGAACCGCTCCGTAAGTCCTTCCAGCTCTGCTCCAAGGCCGAAACCCAAGGACCGGCGAGTTTCCCCTCAACGGTGAGGCTAGTCTTGTCGGGTTTCTGTTCAATTGTTATGCGCAGCATGGCGTGTCCGTGCGCTAATCAATTGCATGGCACACACCAATAAATATTAAAGTTTGTAAATAGCTATCTACCACAATCTAGATAGTTTATCTGATTCTCGGTGCCCATGTGAAGTGGAATAAGCTATTATTTGGGCAACTGCTATTTAGTGGGCATGCCTTTGCAGACCATATACGGGCAAATTACCTCACCTAGCGCTTAACCGCTATGGCCTGAACTTCAAAATGCCCGCCCCTCAGCAGTGACGCCACACCAATAAACTCCCTGGCGGGGAATTCCTTAGTCATGAAGTAACTTCGGTAAGCGGCATTGAATTTTTCGTACAACGTTAAATCTGTGCACGCTACCTGCACGTAAACCAAGTCGTCCATCGCCATGCCCGCCGCCGTCAATGTCGCCTTCAGATGGTCCAGTAATAACTTAATTTCATCGTCGATTTCCGCCGGCGCTTTTCCGGTCTTAGAATCGAGCCCAATGCGTCCCGAAAGGTACAGCGTATTGCCCGCGAGAATTGCTCCGCTGAAGGGCAATTGCGGGTTATCGTCCGGCAAGCTGATAACACGACGCGTGGCCGGTGCGGTGGATTGCGAAAACGCACCATGCGCCACAAAAAATCCTCCAGCCACCAATACCGCAACGCACGACAGTACACGTCCATTCATAAATCCTCCTTCTTAGAAAGAATCGAATGCACACCAAACGTGGCGCTTTGCGAACCAGAGTGTAGGCCTCGCCGCACCTCTGCCGCAAGCTGACAAACAAAATTACCTAAACTTTCGTCCCGCCGATCACTCCGGCCTTAGAACGAAATAATCTCCATGCGGATTAGGTAAAGCGTCACCGTCGCAACCATAATCCACAACACCACGCCCTGCAGAAGTGGCCGCCAACCGACGCTCTTCAGCGTGGCGACGGAAATTCCCGTACCGATCAAAAACAGTGTGGCAGTTAGCCCCATCCGTCCCGCACTGAATGCCCATCTGTCAAAATTTCCAAACATCGGAAGATAGGTGTTCACCACTGCCGCCAGACAAAAAAACAATATGAACCATGGTAGCGGCACATGGGTCTTGCTGCGCTTCACTGCCGCGGTCGCGAGTGCCAATGGCACTATCCACAACGCACGCGCCAGTTTTACCGTCGTGCCCACCACCAGCGCCTGTGCGCCATACTTGGCCGCTGCTCCGACGACTGAACTGGTATCGTGAATCGCCAATGCCGCCCACAACCCGAACTGCGCTTGTGTTAAGTGCAAAACATTTCCAACAGGCGGGAAAATCAAAAGCGCGATGGAATTGAGTATAAAAACCGTACCTAAAGACACCGCCATTTCTTCGTCATCCGCGCGCAATATCGGGCCGATCGCCGCAATGGCGCTGCCTCCGCAAATCGCCGTGCCCGCGGTAATCAAATAAGACGCATTGCCGCCGATCCCCAGAAACTTTCCGATCGCCAGGCCAGCGATCAGCGAAAACGAAATTCCCAGCGCCGTGTAAATAAATCCACTGCGTCCGGCTTTGACAATCTCGTGCAAATTCATTCCGAACCCTAGCGCCACCACGGACACTTGCAGCACGATCCTCGCCGCGGTTCGGCTAAACTGTGGGTAAGGATGCCTCACGCTGAGGCCGAAAATAATTCCCAAACTCAGCGCTACAGGCGGAGAAATCCAGCCGCTCAAACATAAAATCAGCGCCAGTATGAAAATGATTTTCCTGGCGAAGGCCATCGACTAGGGTTGGACGGCAGGTGGGGCAGGTTGCGCAGGTCCAGCGTTTTGCTTAGGCGTAGACGCGCTATTTGCGCACTCAGCCACGATTTTAGCGGTACGCTCGCTGCTGATGCGACAGGCGGAATCGTAAATCCGGCATTGCGCCAATGTATATTGGCATCCGCATGTGCAGGTCTCTTCATTCATGCGGTGTAAAGCTACCGTCTTCTGCGCGGGCGTGAGGCTGGTCATATTCACGCCAGGAAGTTCGCTGGCGCGGTTCGCATTTTTCAAAAATATTTCTCCGGTATCTTCAAACGTCTCCACCCTCGCACTGATCGGCAGCCCCAGGAGCGCGCGCACTTCCAATTCATACAGCTCCGGATCGCGCAGCCCGATATGTTTCTGTACCACCCGGCCCTGCGCATCAATAATAAAAGACGTTGGCAACGCCGGCACGCCGCCAAACTGAATGCGCATTTCATCGGTGGCCATCGCAACCGGGTAATTTATCGAATAGCGTTTCGCGAATTTACGGACGGCGTCTTCGTCTGCGTCATCAACCACCAGTCCGATCACTTGCAGCCGGTCCTGATATTTCTTCTGCAGCTCGACCAGGTCAGGAACCTCCATGCGGCATGGTCCGCACCACGTGGCCCAAAAATTCAGCAGCACAACTTTCCCGCGAGCACCCGCCAGATTCACCGTGCCCCCGTCGATTCCCTTCACCGCGAACGCCGGCGCCGCATCCGGATCGCGTATAAACCGGATCACCACCTGCTCGCCTTGCTGCTGCGTTTGGTCCGGGGTCCGGGCGGCCCTGGTTTGCAGAGCATCGGTAGTGAACGGAGCCTTCCTTCTCAAAACCGCACTGGTCCCCTCGTCTCGTCCGCCCGGCAGCGCAAGTGGTAAAAAAGCAGCAATGAAAAGGAACAGCCAAAACCTGTAAGTTCCCGGTTTCATACACGCAACAAATCATTTAGCGCGAACCGCTGTTTTTTGAACATGTCGAAGTTGGTCTCATTCCAGAAATCAAGCAAGCTCACCAGGGCATCCCACAGAACCGAACTTCGGTGAGTGTGCTCGTTCAGAATGATTGGTGACACCGGCAGCGAGTTCGCCGCGGAGTTCGAGCTCGCTTGTCAGCAAAAACAATTACCCCTGTTCGTGCTCCCGCCCAAGTCGCCCAAACTGAACGCTCATGACAAACTCACTTGGTCCGAACAAAGCACTCGACGGTGATACCGGTCCCCTGAATAGAACAGGCATTTGAGTATACCGTCTCACGGTCATCGCGTAACCATTTCCATTGCATCTTGCGCACGACGTCGGTGCGAATCAACCAGGCGACGGAATCCCCACGAGGCTTCGTTTTGACTGAAAACAGAATCCGGCCCGAGGAGAGTTAGTCGGTGCCTTTTTCTACGTTTTGCTTCAATCACAACTCGCCTCAAGTTTCATGTGCACGATGAAGTCGCTACGAAGCTGAAGCTGGGTTGGTGGAATTGTAGTGCGCATCTCTTCCTCGTGAGGAACTTACGGAATCCGGAAGCATCCAGCCGAATCTTCGGAAGACCGAACACTTTAGTCTCTAGACTCCAATTTGGAAGGCCGTCGGCGTTGACGGGCTCTTTTTTCCTTTCTTATACGTCCGCAATTGCGGTCGAAAAAATAAATACCATCTCCTCTGTTTCATTTTTCGGTATAGCTCAGCCGGGGCTCGCGCTCTCAATTTTTCTGCGCGGACCTTTTGAGATCGCCGGTTTCGTCCCCACCTGCGGCGGTGCGGTTTGTCCCAGGCGAAATCGAGCAAGCGCCACGGATGCCCGCCATCGCCTGCCCTTAAAAGGAGCGAACCGTCATGAGTCGGGAATGGCTTTGTCGTTGTCTTCTCTGCGGCATGGAACGCCGTCTGATCGAACAATTCTCTGGCGATACAGGTCGGGAAACCTACCGGCAATTCGCAACCTTCTCGCCGGTGTTGTCCGCATTTCCGGCCGCTTCGGATCTGATCTCTTATCTGCACACCGTGCAGATTGATGGGAACGGAACCCATTCGAAGGACGGGATTCTCGCCGAACTTCTCCGCGGAACGACTGGCAACGGACGGT